>Ga0070697_100001558_pt1 | contig 17445 bp, 11 predicted proteins | sample KBSK1501metaG_FD_65475 | JGI IMG/M metagenome (GOLD analysis project Ga0070697, IMG submission 65475) | Corn, switchgrass and miscanthus rhizosphere microbial communities from Kellogg Biological Station, Michigan, USA - KBS K1-50-1 metaG | ecosystem: Host-associated > Plants > Roots >...
TAGAAGTTCGCTTGCAGTGCATTGAGATAGGGATTCGACTGGCCGCCCAGCGTGACGGCACCTTTCTGTATGTGTGACGATAGTCTGGAGTCGCTGCGTCTTGACCTTGCGAGCGCGCGACAGCCCGCGGTGAGACGTCAATAGTGCGATGTCTTTCGTAACATCATGTGGTAGGGCTGTCGGAGCAGCGAGCGACAACAAATCAGCGGCGTTAGCCGTGTCCGCAGAAATATCATCGTTGTCGATGGCGTTAAGTTCCGGGACTTTCAGTTCGGGATATACGAGGCCGCAGAGCAGTAAGGCGACAATAAGCGCGAAGACGAATCCGCCGCGCCGCCGATAAATGAAGCTCGTCACGGTTTGTCTTTGATAGCACAGCAACGAGAGCAATTCAACCCAAAACCAACCGCTGCCGACGGGATGACTCTTTGTGATTACACGTACAACTTCTCCAGGCTGCAACGCGATTCGCTACAGGACATTCCTCAGTACAGTCATTCTCCGAGCAAGGCTCACCATACTGGAGACGGAAGGTATCCGGACGGTTGACATTGACGGGCTCCGGCTTCACTACTCGGGAAATCTCCCAGGGGGCCGTTTTATCGCTTTGCGTCTCAGCGGCGAAGGTGTATAAGCAGCTTACAGGTCAATACAGAATGTCATTTGGCCGAACCAATATCGGCAAGATTCTCCTTCGAGCGTTAGTCTTGCTGCTTTTGTGTGGAATTGTTGTCGGGGAATTCCCTGAAGTTCTATCTCTGACTGACAATGCTACAAATGACTTTGCTGTCCGCAGAATCAATTCTGGGACCTCGCCTACTCTTGTTCACGCTACCAGACATGTTCGAAAAGCCGACGTAGATTCCTACAGCTGCGCGCCTGAGTTGCTTTTTTCGCGCGTGAGCTCGTTCGATAAAGCAGAGTTGGTTCCCTCAGGCGCTTTCATCCTTCACTCCGTCCTCCGTACGTAGCCCGAGCACTCCTTAAGCTGGCCGCTAGTCCCAAGGGCCGCCACGTTACGCCCACGGTCCAAGAGAAGCATAAGACATGCCAACTTGGGTTCCGACTCAGAAATCACACACAAAATCCTAAGCTGACTGAACCGGTTCTCTATCGACAAATGAGCCCGATTACCATCATTTGGTCCATGATTGCCGCGGCGTGCCTCACGCTGGCAGTGATCAACTTGCTGGTTTGGTGCAGGAGCCGCACGGCATGGGCCAATCTGTTCTTTTCGCTGACGGCAGCGTCGATCGCGGTTTTCACCTTCTTCGAATTGTGGATGATGCGGGCCGAGACGCCCGAGGAATTCGGCACCGCGATGAGGTGGGCGCACGTGCCGATGTTGTTTTGGCTCGTGTCGACCACTTGGTTCGTGCGGTTCTACCTCGGGGCCGGACGACGATGGCTTGCGTGGGCCATCTGCGGCCTGCGTACGTTGTCGCTGTTGCCCAATTTCTTCCTAGGACAAAATCTCAACTACCACCAGATCATTGCCCTACGGCGCATCCCGTTTCTGAACGAACTCGTCCCGATCGCCGAGGGCACTCCCAATCCCTGGATACTTGTCGGTCAATTAAGCGTGGTGCTGCTCGTCTTCTTTGTCGCGGATGCCAGTGTCACTGCCTGGCGACGAGGCGACCATCGGAAGGCGCTGATGGTAGGTGGGAGTATCGAGTTCTTCCTTCTATCAGGATTGGGTGAGGCCGTCCTGGTGTTTTGGGGAGACGTTCAAGCGCCGATTGTCTTCAGCTTGCCGTCCCTGGGCATGATCGCGGCGATGGCGTACGAGCTAAGCCATGACGTACTTCGCTCGTCGCAGCTCGTCTTGCAGTTGCAGGCGAGGGAAAACGAGCTGCGCGAGAGCGAGGAACGGATGACCTTAGCTGCAGAGGCGACAAATCTAGGCGTCTGGATTCGGTACCTAAAACGGGACGAAATCTGGGCCACTGAGAGTTGGCGCGCCTTGTTCGGCTTTGCGAAGTCAGAGCCGCTGCATCTTGACCGCATTTTGCAACGCATCCACCCCGAAGACCGCGAACCGGTCCGCCTGGCTTTGGCGAGAGCGATTGAGGGCGAAGACAGCTATGAGATGGAATTTCGCGTGGTGCGTCCCGACGGACAGACGCGTTGGATTGCCTCTCGCGGTCGCGCCGAGTTCAACGGAGAGAGCTATCCAATCCTCACCCGCAGCGTGTCGCTCGACATTACAGAGCGTAAGCAAGCGGAGCAAGAGACACACCTCTTGCGGCAGGAGATCGCGCACGTGGGGCGCGTCTCGATGATGGGACAACTCGCCTCGGCGCTGGCGCATGAGATCAATCAGCCGCTCGGGGCAATATTGCGCAACGCAGAGGCGGCGGAGCTTTTTCTGCAGCACGCATCGCCGGACCTCGACGAAATCCGCGCGATCCTTGCCGACATCCGGAAGGACGACCAGCGTGCGGGCGCCGTCATCGACCGGATGCGTGGGCTGCTCAAACGGAACAAACTTGATGCGCGGCCGGTCGAAGTGGGCGAACTCGTTAGCGATGTCATTGCCCTCGTACGGGCTGATGCAGTAGCACGTCAGTTAAAGTTGGACGTGGACGTGCGTGTCGATTTGCCTCCCGTGTGCGGCGACCGTGTGCAGCTGCAACAGGTGCTGCTTAACTTGATCCTCAACGGTATGGATGCTCTCAACGGCGCGAGCGGGCGGGATCGGCTTGTCAGTCTGACCGCGCGGCTTAACGGATCGCAGACCGTAGAGGTCGCCGTGAGTGACACCGGCCACGGTATCCCCGCCGACAAACTGCAGCACGTCTTCGATCCCTTTTTCACAACTAAACCCAATGGCATGGGGATGGGCTTGTCGATTTCGCGCACGATCATTGAGGCGCACGGCGGGATGCTTTGGGCAGAAAACAAGAACGGCGGTGGGGCAGTGTTTCGATTCACGCTGCCTACCACCGACGAGGTCCCTTCGGAATGAGTGTGACCAATCCCACCGTTCACGTCGTGGATGACGATACGTCTTTTCTTGCTGCGATCTCGCGGCTACTCCGGGCGAGCGGTTTTGCTGTGAAGACTTTTTCATCGGCGAATGACTTCCTGGCGCAGTGCGATGCGGATTCGCCGGGCTGCGTGCTGGCTGATTTGCAGATGCCCGGAATGAAAGGATTCGATCTGCAATTGGCACTCGCGCAGACTCGCAATCCGCTACCGATTGTCTTCCTTACCGGCCACGGCGACATCCCTTCGTCGGTCCGCGCCATGCGGGGTGGTGCGGCGGACTTTCTAGAGAAGCGCGCACCGAAAGACAAAGTCCTCGACGCTGTGAAACGCTCGCTTGCCCGTGATACGTGCGAACGCGAGTCCCGGACCCGGCAGCGTGACTTGCGCGCGCGGTTCGACGCTCTCAGCAAACGGGAACTCGAAGTGCTTGCCCACGTCGTGCAGGGGAGGCTCAACAAGCAGATTGCCGGCGATCTCGGCATCCACGAGCGGACGGTGAAACTGCACCGCACTGCGATCACGACGAAGCTCAGGGTGCAGTCCGTCGCAGAACTCACGCGGTTGACGCTGCAGGCGGGCATGTTCACGGCGTCTAGGCCGACCTTCCCCAAAGGGCAGTAGCCGGCAGTAAGCGCTCACTCCTATAGTGCTCATCGAACCCGGGCAATGGCTCCGAGGTCCCCGGGCAGAACCCGGCGCTCAATGTGCCGGTGTCGGGTGGTCTGTTCATTCCCGCGAACAGCATAAAGAACGGTAACCTGTCATTTACCGTCACCACCCTACCGCCTCCAAACCCGACGCCAGCACAGGCGGGATGTCCAAACAATAATTGGACCGCGAGCTACTCGGAACTTACATTCTCGAACGGGAGCCTCAGCGTCCTCCAAGACCTAAACGGAGACGGTGTATTCTCCAATCCCGGTGAAATCGTCATTGGGCCGACGCCGGTTTCAATTTCATGAGGACGGGTAGCGCGCGGCACCGAAGTTCTCAGGGCTGAGATGTTTGTAAAAAAAGGCGGCCAGTCAAGATTGACTGGCCGCCCTACAAACCTAGGGTCGCGACCGCAGAAAGCATTATGCTGGCACGCCCCAAAACACTGTGCCCAATTTTGTGCCCACCCTCAGTAGTAAACTAGCATACTGGATAGCAGAGAGGCGAATGTGAGAATCGCTTGTACTGGCGCGTAAAATCAGCGTGATAGCAAACAATCGCACTCAGTCGTAGTCGCCTTTGGACGGTCTCTTAATCAGCGGGTTGCGGGTTCAAGTCCTGCCCGGCTCACCACTTGGAATCTATCAAAAGGCGAAAGCATACTGCCGCACGTCGCCCTTTTGGTCGGAAGAATGCCAGCAGAACGAAACACGCCTTAATCAATAGCTTACGAAGTTCAACGCGTTCCTGCCGCCTCACTGCGGAGTCTCTGCCCTAGCGGCTGCTCTTGGCGACCGCTGCGATATGCCTCGCTATCTTGGCTTCGCTCTTGGGCCAGCTCTTGTTCAGCGGCAAACCAATCGTCAAGGTCCCGACCGTCTCCGCCGCCGCGGCGCAGGTAAATCTCGTAGGCCCGCTTTTCGATCTCCTCGTGGCTCACAATCTGATCAATGGTGTCTCGCATCGTTGTAGCTCCGTGAGGCTTGAATTCTACTTAAGCCATCGACCGCGATTCATAGGCTTATGCCGCCTGCCTCGCAGAATCTTTCGTCGACCGACGGCTAAGTGTGCGTTTTGATCGCCTGAATTCGTCTCGAGAGCAGCGTTTTTGCCTTGTTGAGTTCACGCCGGCGCGCCGGACTCAGGTTACGTCCGGCTCTATTGATGTAGTAATTGAGCATTCGCATGCCGGATTGAGGGCCTTTTGGGGACACCTTCTTAGAGGCCAAGCTTTTTGCGATTACGGGCCCGCTCTTGTTGAAAAGTCCAGGGGGAGGAAACGTCGAAACAGTCTTGACCCTGGCAACCCAACGCTTGCCAGATCTTCTTCCACTCAATGCTTTCCTAGCAGGCATACCGCTAGATCAATCCGGGCTCTCAATTAACAGAGTGACAATACATGAGCTCGACTGCAATACACTGATGCTTGTAAGCGAAAAACTCTCGGAGGGCTGACCCTAGCTCACGCTAGCCGGCTGCTTGAAGGACGCCGGCAATGAAATTGACCAGGCGTAGCTCGTCGACCCAAGTCGCCTTGTGCTGCGGATCGACGTGAGTGAATGCCGGCGTGATCAATACCGCCCGCAAATCCCGGCGAGGAACTTCTTTTTCGAGCCAGAGGCTTTCAGCGGGCGGGATCACGGTATCTGTCGCGCCATGGATGATGAAAACCGGAACGCGAAGATTCGCGATTTGGCCATGAGGCGAGAGAGATGCGAGTTCGGCTGCATCGGCATGGATGGCGGCGAGAAGCTGCGGACGTACCAAATCAATTCGACGGGACATGAGTTCATCAACAAGTCGTCGCGCTGGGGGACTTAGCTTATCGAGCCAGGGTTGAGCATTCTCCGGCTCTTCCCACAACCAATACTTCAAGGCCTCGTGCGCGGCGGGGATGTCCTTTGCGTCGAAAAATTGAGAAAGGTGCGCGTAAACGAAGACGGATGCGCCGTAATCGTGCGCCGGCGCTGGGATTACGTTGCCATCTGGAAACTCTTCTTGACCCGTTGCGAGGAAGCGCGAGACGCGCTCGAGATTGTCGTATCCTCCGAACAGCACGAGCACGCGCATGTGCGGCGTGTACTGCGGGTCGCAGGCCGCCAAGAGCGCCAATCCTCCCGAGAAACTAAGCGCAATTACTGCGACGGGTCCGGTGCCGAGACGCCGCTCGAGCCATGCGGGCGACGCGCCGATTGTGGGAATAGAAGAAGCGTCAACGTGATAGTCGGCGAGCGAAGCGAGCACAGGCGTCAAGACCGCGAAGCCGCCGCCGGCGAGAGCGCGTGAAAAATTCACGAGACGTGGATCGTAGATTCCAAGATGGTGGATCCCAGGCAAGACTACGATGCCATGCGGTTTTGCGATTCCGGCCGGAAGGTACAAGCGGCCAGAGACGGATCCTTCGTTCGTCTCGACGAGGACATCTTCGGTTGAAACGGCATTTGTTTCAAATCGCAGGAGCGGACCGTTCGCTTGCGGATCGATGAAACGCGTCAGAAGAGCATGGCCTCTTAGTTCGTAGCGCAGTTGGTTGATTCCAAGAAGTAGCGGAGGGATAGCGAGTAGCCCAATGAAAACTCTGAGATAAGGAAGAGAGCCGCGCCCTGACTTTTGTCGAGTGATGCTGACTTCCGGCCGGGCTTCATCTGTGGCCATCGGCTTGGGTTGTACCTTTTCGAACGGGGAAGCGATAGCGATCAGGAATCGCTAGACGGATCTCACGGCATTCAATCCGAGGGCTTCAACATAGAACCGGTTCACGTACTCTTTCACCATACGCCGAGTGCTGAACTGCGGGGCCACACGCTTGATCGATTCTTTCATCACTTGAACAAAATCATGTGGAATCTCATCGTCGGCTCGCCGGTAATACATGGGAATTACTTCATCCTCGAGTAGACGATAGGCCGCGTCGGCATCTGACGGCGTGCGGTCGCCCTCGATGTCTCCGCCGCCGAAAGCCCAGCCGTCCTTGCCGTTGTACCCCTCAATCCACCAACCGTCCAGGATCGAAACGTTAGGCACGCCGTTCGCGCCCGCTTTCATCCCGCTGGTTCCGCTGGCTTCGAGCGGAGGAATCGGATTGTTAAGCCAGACGTCAACGCCTCGAACCATTCGCTGAGCGAGCCGCTGATCGTAGTTTTCGACAAATGCGATCCGCGCACCGAATTCGGGATTTTGCGCCAGCTGAAAGATTTTTTGAATCAACCGCTCGCCTTCAACGTCGGAAGGGTGCGCTTTCCCGGCAAAAATGATCTGGGCCGGTCGCAAAGGATTCGTCATCAGGCGCTTCAGGCGTTCCAAATCGTGCAGAAAGAGATCGGGACGTTTGTAAGCAGTAAAACGACGCGCGAATCCAACGGTGAAAATCTCCGGATCCAGCAACGCTCCGCAGGCGATGATACTCTCCGCGCGTGCTCGCTTCTTTTGCCAGCGCTGCCGCGCCCGGTCGTTGACTTCCGAAATTAGAAGCGCTTTTAATTTTCGCCGCAGTCTCCACAACTCCACGTGCGGAATCCGTTCCACGCGTTCCCAGATACCGGGCCGGTCCTGATCGTTCACCCAGTTGGGGCCAACGTAACGGTCGAGCAGCGGCTGGAGCCAGATCGGGTCCATCCATGTCAGCAAATGCACACCATTGGTGATGGCGACAATGCCCGTTTCGTCTGAAGACTTCTCTTTACTTGAGAAAACGTCCGCCCACATTTTTCGAGAAACTTCGGCGTGTTTTTTGCTGACCGCGTTGCAGAATTTGCTCATTCGGAGAGCGAAAACGGTCATATTGAAGCCGGCCCCAGGATCAGATGGGTTAACGCCAAGCTGCAGCAGCGCATCGCGGTTAGCGCCAAAGCGATTGTAAAAATTGGCGAAGTATTTTTCGAAGAGCGAAAATGGAAACACGTCCGTGCCCGCTGGCAGCGGGGTGTGCGTCGTGAACACCGAACTCATCCGCACTTGCTCGAGAGCGTCCTGGAATTTCGTGCCAGAATCCACCAGTACGCGGAGGCGTTCCAGTATTGCTAGCGCCGCATGTCCTTCGTTGATATGAACCGCGGCAGGCCGGATGCCGAGCGCCTCGAGGACGCACATGCCTCCCATTCCCAGCACAATTTCCTGCCGCAAGCGCTGCTCCGGATCGTTAGTGTAAAGACGATTCGCGATCGCTCGATCCCACGGCTGATTGCTTTCGATGTCCGTATCCATTAAATACACGGGGACGCGGCCAATGTCGGCTCGCCACACCAGCACGTCGACCGGCGGATCGAATAGCGGGACTCGCACGCGCAGGTGCGCGTTGTTTGCATCTAGAACGGGCTTGATCGGATCGTAGGTTCGGTCGAGTTTTTTTTGCTCATCCTCCTGCCACCCATCATCACGAAGGTTTTGCGTGACGTAACCCCTCGAATAGATCATTCCGACCGCGACGACCGAAACGGCAAGGTCGCTGCACTCTTTAATGTAATCGCCTGCCAGCACGCCCAATCCGCCAGCGTAGAGGGGAAGCGATTCGTGAAATGCGTATTCGGCCGAAAAATAAGCAAGAGGCGCATTCCCTCTTCCGTGCTCGCTTGTAAACCAGCCCGTTTGCGTGCCAACCTCCCCGTCAAACTCGTCCATCACTGCATCGTAGCGCTCCAGAAAATCTGAATTGCGGGCGGCCGCTTGCAGTGTCTCCTCCGGAAGCATCGCCAGCATGCGAAGCGGATTGTGACCGCTCTCGCGCCAGGCCTGCACGTCCAAGGCCGGAAACATCTCGCGTGCCGCGCGGTGCCAGCTCCACCACAGGTTATATGCGAGTTTTTCGAGTCCGCGTATTCGTTCCGGTAAGTTAGGAAAGCGGGGGAAGGAGCTTAAGTTTTGTTCCATTATGAGCGGTTGTGGCCCTTTCGATTTTTACTCCTAACTATACTCACAAAGCATCCTCCTTCGGTCAACGAGGGATTCAACATCGAAATGCCAGAAGTGCACGGTAAGGTCACGTTGTCTTCGGCGAGATGCACAAAGCCGCGCCGCCAGCAACACCCGAGTCTTCTCCATAGTGTGCGCGGACGAGAGGAATTTCGCCACACCGTGAATTGACGCACCATTTCGCTGTTTGCTGGTGCATGCGCCCGAACCATCCTGCGATCAATTCGCCCATCCCCCCGCCCACCACGATCACATCGGGATCGAAAAGATCGATCATGTTGCCAAGCCATATCGCGAGTAGGTCAGCGGTTTCTTCCAAGAGTGCGGTCGCAAGTGGATCACCGCTGTGCCAAGCTTTCGCCACGATTTCTGCCGTCACGGCGTCTGGATCGCCGCCCGCGAGAGCGAGCAATGTTCTGGCTTCAACGCCTCTGGCCGCAAGCCTCTCTCGCGCTCGGTGCGCGAGAGCCGGTCCTGCCGCTAGCGCTTCAATGCACCCCCGTTTGCCACAGGGACATAGCGGCCCGCGATAGTCGATCGAAACGTGTCCGCCTTCGGCAGCCGCTCCTGTGCGTCCGTGGTAGATGGAGCCGTCGAGTACAAGTCCCGTGCCGATGCCCGTGCCGATCGTGACGTAAAAAACTGACGGATATCCGGTACCGGCGCCCCAGCGCGCCTCTGCAAGAGCCGCCGCATTCGCGTCGTTATCGAGCAGTGTTGGCAACCCACGAGATCTCTTAACCTCATCGACAAGAGGGAAATTGCGCCAGCAAGGCAGATTCCCGGGATTTACGACGATGCCGCGCAACGGATCGACGGGCCCGGGACTTACGATTCCAATGCCAGCGATCGAGGTTTTACGGGCCGGTTCTGCGCTCAACGCGGCATCGATGGCCTCTTCGACGGAGCGTAATCCAGCCGCCGCGTCTTCGCGGCTCGTCATGGGTACGCGGACCTTCGACAGAATCTCGCCTCGCGACGTTACAAGCCCCGCCGCCACCTTAGTGCCGCCAACGTCGACGCCCAAATACAGTGGCTCGTTTGATTTCATCTCGCTTGGCTTTGATTATTCAACGGTTCTTCGCATCCGTCGAGTCCGGCGCGCTTGGAGTTTCGAACCGTGAAATCGCACGGGACTCGGGTGTAAACTAAAACCATGAGCGACAAAATCAAGAAAACCGATTCTGAGTGGCGATCGAAATTGACGGACGAGCAATATCACGTCACGCGCCAGAAGGGAACGGAACCTCCCTTCAGTGGCGAGTTCGCAGATACGGAGACGGAGGGAACGTACGTTTGCGTATGCTGCGGCCAGCCGCTCTTCAGCTCCGACGCGAAATATCATTCAGGTTCCGGATGGCCGAGCTACTGGCAGCCGATCGCAGCCGAAAACGTGGAGCTCGATCGCGATTCGAGCCATGGAATGACCCGCACGGAAGTTCTCTGCAGCCGCTGTGATGCGCACCTTGGCCACGTCTTCGAGGACGGCCCCCAGCCCACGGGCCTGCGATATTGTATCAATTCGGCTGCGCTCGACTTAAAAGCGAAGAAGGATAAATAGAGCGGCAATTAGTTCCCACTCGACTGAGCAAAGGCCTGCTACCTAACGTCCCGATACGCAGGGTTTCTCAGTGATCGAAGAAAATAACCTGGGGGTGCTTGTCTATCGAGTCCGTGGATATCGCTCGAATCTTGCTGGGTGACGCAACGTAAATCGCGAGATTCGTAGGAATGCCTACTGGCGTGTTAGTCGCCATCGTACCCTGCCCGCTTGATCCCACGGCATAGTTCCCCACGAAAGCTTGGGCTGGATTCTGCCCCGAGGAGTCCACCTCGTCCACCACTCCCTGCATGGTTCCGGTGCCATTCGCTGTTGTTTGGCCGATGATACTGCTGACAGAATTGTCTGCCGGTGCCGGAGCGCTCAATGCGTAGCTGCCCATCACCGACGCGGCGGTGAAAGGACCGCCGGTCTGATTTTCGAGCAAGCCTACAGTAGCGGTTTTATCCGAGCCAACAAGGAACCCTTGGTTGACGCCAGTGAGATAGGCTGCCGCCATTCGAGGCCCAAACGCGCCAAAGCCGGTAAATTCCACTCGCCCGTTCGTTGTCACCAAGTACGTGCCGGGAATCAACGCACCCTGTGAAATCGTGCCTCCGTCGTTTTGGTTGAAATTTACGGTCGCGCTGCCCGAGACACTCGAGGCCAGCAATCCGACAAACGCGCTCGCATTCGGACTATCCAGTCCAGTTCCGCTAATGACGCTTGCGCCGCTCAGCGCCATATTATCGAAAACCACGGAAGGATTCTGAAGGATCATCTCGCCGCCGATTTTGGGATGTGTTGCGTCGGTGGTGTCGATCTCGATCACGAAAAGATTCCCTGGCGACACGAAATAGCAGATGAAATTGAGCGTCACTTGGGCTGACGACGGGATCTGGAAAACCAAGGTCGCGGCGACCCGACCTGCCGTGCTGCTTGACGAGAAATTACCGGATGTTGGGACTGCGGGGCTATAAAGCCCGGCGTCATTGAAATCGAGGGTTCCAGGAGAGAACGTGGAAGCTCCGTCCGCATGCAGCACTCCAACCAGGGCTGCGGGCGCTGTCGTAAGATCCTGCCCGGAGAAAGCAAACGCATAGTTTCCGCTGAAGTTCGCAGCGGAGAAACTGCCACCCACTTGCGGCTTGATGATTCCCTCGCCGCGAGTGGGCAGCGGCGGTGGCGTTGTACTACCGGTATCGTTTTCGAAAAAGCGGGCATTTCCCGCCGAATCCAGAACCAACTGATAAATCGCCGTGAGTTTCTGGTTGGTCAGAGTATTGGTAGCTGTCAGCGTCAGCGTTCCGCGTCCATCTGTTCCGAGCGTATACGTGCCGGAAAGCGCCGCGTTAATCGAGGCTCCGGACACCCGATTCATGTCTTCAGTGCCGCTGCTAATGTTCCCGGCACCGTCTGCGGTGAATTGTCCGGTTGCCAGCACGACGCCCTGCGTATCAAATCCGCTGAAGAAAAACGCGTAGGCCCCCCGAAGCAGGGAGTTGGGATTTGCGGTGCCCGCCGCGATCGAAATGCTGAAGCCTCGCGAAGCGGTGACAGGGACCGTTTCAGAATCCTGCACACTGAGCGTGAAGCTCACAGGCGTTCCGCTCACCAGAATCGGGGTCCCGGTGATTTGACCCGAGCTCGGATTTAAGGTCAGTCCCGCTGGCAATTGGCCGGAGGTGACGCTCCAGGTATAAGGCTGCACGCCTCCGGTCGCCTGCACGGATGTTGAATACGGCGTAGCAACCGAACCTCCCGGCAGCACGCTGGGCGTTACTTGAAGAGCTGTCAGAGCGCTCACCGTAATAGAAAGCGGCAATGGAGTCGTAGCGGTTTGTGGTGGGATAGCAGAATCTACAACCTGCAATGTGAATTGAGACGTGCCAGCAGTGATTGGCGTGCCAGTAAACTGACCAGACGTGGTGTTAAAGGTTAGACCCGACGGAAAATTGCCTGAAATCTTGGTCCACGTAAATGGAGGCACGCCTCCGGAAGTTACGATCGATTCAGTGTAAGGTGCATTGACGGTGCCCCCCAACAAAGCTCCGCTCGAAAGGATAGAGAGCGCTGGCGGCGCACTAATTTTGATCGTGTATTGAGGCGAAAGAACTTTGATTGGCGGATTCCCGTTGTCGGCAACCTGCACCGTAAAAGTGTTTGTCGTGTTCGCGCCCGTTGGCTTGCCGCTAATCGTGCCGGATTGGCTGATCGTCAACCCCGCCGGAAGGCTTCCTGAAGCGATCGTCAGAGTCAGGGGGGCTACTCCGCCGGTCACCGAGACCGGAAATGAGTAAGGAACGCCGTTTGCGCCGTTTGGTGGCACAGTCGTTCCGAACGTGGGCGCAATGACCACATCGATTGTCACCGTGGCCGTTGCGCTTTTATCTGCCAATGACAGGGCCTCCAATGAGACCGAAAGCGTGGCCGAAATGCCGCTGGGCGCGGTGTACTGAACGCTGCTGGATGTCGCATTCGTGAGCGTTCCGCAGCCGGCGCCAGAACAACCGGATCCCGTAAACTGCCACATCACGCCCTGGTTGGAGGTGTCGTTCGCGAGCGTCGCCATAAAGGTAAGCGACTGCCCGGTGTCGACCATTTGGGTCGTGCCGGGAATAATTTGAACCGTGATCTTGTTGGCGGAACCCCCCCCACCGCAGCCGGCCACAAGGGTAATTACAATGCACGCGAATGCTAGGAGTACGGGTCCGGGGAGAAGCTTTAGTCTTCGCATTCCGTCCCGTTGGTTGCTGCTGTTCTTGCTCGCAGGATTGCCTGTCATTCGGGCATACGACTTCGAAGTTGTCATATCACCTTTTCGGATGACTTCTCTGGTACGCCCGCTCTGGGATGAGAGGACTCCCCGCCAAACCCGCAGCTTAAGCGAAACAAGTTGAATAACAAAACGTTTCGGGAGTGTCAACGCACATCTCCACTCCCTACCTCTCGGACCGATCACCCGTTTTGACGCTCCGCTTGATAGTTCTCGCTGCTGTCCAGGATAATGCCCGGCATGATTCAGCCATCTGGATGCGTCGAATGATTCGCTCGTTGCCTGCTGCTGCATCCGTTTTGTTCGCTGCGGCGCTCTTTGTTCCGTTTGCAGCGCAGGTAGGATTCCGCTTCATGTTCTAGGCGTGCTTGGGCGGGAATTCGCCTTCCCAGCCAGCTACGACGACAGTTGCAAGGCAATTTCCGAGGACGTTCACCGCGGTGCGCGGCATGTCCATCAGCTGGTCGATTCCAAACAGGAGAAAGAACGGTTCGATCGGCAGGTGAAATTGCGTAGCGGTGGCGAGCACGATTACCAGCGACGCACGCGCCACGCCAGCAGTGCCTTTGCTGCTGAGCAGCAACGTCAGCATCATCACAATCTGCTGGCCTGAAGTGAGATGCAGCCCGGCAGCTTGCGCCATGAATATCAGGGCGAGCGATTGATACAGACTTGAACCATCCAGATTGAAGCTATAACCCGTGGGCAGCACAAAGGCGACTATGGAGCGCGGAACTCCAAGCGCTTCCATGTTTTCCATCGCTCTCGGCAAAGCTGCCTCGGAGCTTGCGGTTGCAAAAGCGATGGTTACCGGCTCGGCCGCCGCTTGCGCGAATCGCCGGATAGGAACCTTTGCGAAATACGCGATGGGCCACAGCACGAACGCCACGAAGGCCACAAGCGCAAGATACATCGTCGCGAGCAGTTTCAGTAGCGGCAGCAGAACACCCAACCCCATGTGGCCCACGGTGTAAGCGATCGAGCCAAACACTCCCAAGGGCGCTGCGAGCATCACGATATTTGTGAACTTGAACATCGTCTCGGAGAGACTTTCGGCGAAAGCTACCAGCGGTTTTCGTTTTGCTTCCGGCACCATCGCCAACGCAATTCCGAAAAGAATGCTAAAGACCACGACTTGCAGCACCTGCCCTTCCGCTACCGACTTCGCGATGTTCTCCGGAAACACGTTGAGAATCAGATCGCTCGCCGAGTGCGGAACGACAGCTTGCACATCTTCCGATGCTGACGCCGGCATCTGAATTCCCACACCGGCACGGCTGATATTGATCGCCGCGAGGCCAATGAAAATCGCTACCGTCGATACAATCTCGAAATAGACGATCGCTTTGATTCCCATCCGACCCACCTTTTTAATGTCCGCATGGCCTGCGATGCCTACCACGAGAGTCCCAAAAAGCAGGGGAGCGATGATTACTTTAATCAGCCGGAGAAAAATCACGCCGAGAACCTGGAATCGCATCGCCAAGGCAGGCGCGTCGTATCCCAGTTCGGCTCCCGCCGCTAGGCCAACGAGAATCCATGCAGTGAGCGATCTTCGAGTTGCTGCGTACGCAGCTAGCAAGGCGATGGCAATCCAACGCACCACTTCGAACGCACCGGCAGAAATTCCGGCAATGCCGGAATAGCGTGCGACTCCCATCGCAGCCGCGACGAAAAGGACCGCGACCAAGACAAAGAGGAGCCCACGAGTTGTAGAACGGAAATTCATTTGACGTTGTGGTGCTGGCGGCGAACGTTATGCTGCTCGGACGCCAGTGTCAACCGCGTGATTTGGGCCCCGGCAACTTAGCAGCAGCATTTGCGCATCTGAAGAAATTTGAAATATTACTTCTGAGTTTGGGCAAGCCTGTTGTCAACCTCGGGGAATTTCTAGTATAAAGGTCGGCTCTGTAGCAGCCCGGCAGTCCTGCTGGTTCCCATTGATACGGAAGCGTGAATGAATCGCGGAGGAATGCCTTGATTGAAGTTCAGGATCTGACGAAAGCTTTCGGCGAAACTACTGCCGTAGACCACATCTCGTTCGCCGTGAACAAAGGCGAGATCTTGGGATTCCTCGGGCCCAATGGCGCCGGCAAGACAACCACGATGCGCATGCTCACAAGCTTCATGCCGGCCACATCCGGGACTGCGCGCATCGCGGGTTTCGACGTTTTCGTCGATTCGCTGGAAGTTCGCCGTCACATCGGATATCTCCCGGAGAATCCGCCCGTCTATCCGGATATGACGGTTGAAAGCTACCTCGATTTCGTCGCCCGGATTAAAAGCGTCCCGGCGGGAAAGCGGGCGCAGAGCGTTACCGATGCGCTCGAAAAAACAAATATCACCGACAAGCGCGACGAACTGATCAAACGTCTTTCTCGCGGATACAAGCAGCGCGTCGGTCTGGCGCAAGCGCTCGTACACGATCCCGATGTGATCATCCTGGACGAACCAACCGTGGGCCTCGACCCCAAGCAGATCATCGAAGTCCGTCACCTGATCAAAAATCTCGCCGGAAATCACACCATCGTACTCTCAACGCACATTTTGCCCGAAGTGAGCATGACGTGCGACCGTGTGGTCATCATCAACAAAGGCAAAATTGCAGCCGTCGATACGCCGCAAAATCTCACATCGCAGCTCAAGGGTGGCCAGCGCATCCGCGCGGAAGTCCAGGCATCCGAGCAACCGCTGCGCGAGCTGCTCGCGCAGATTCCGGGCGCCAGCCGTGTGCAGATTGAAGCAGCGCCGGTGAAGGGGCACGTACTGGCCACGATCGAGGCCGCCGAGGGCAAGGACATTCGCAGCGCAATTGCCGCCAAAATCGTCGAGAAGGGCTGGCCACTTTTTGAGCTCAAAGGCGTCAGTCTCAGTCTTGAGGATATTTTCCTCGAACTCACCACCGACGACGCCGCTCACGCGCAACAACCAGGCAAATCGGAATGAATAAGGAGCGATGACCGCGATGCGAAACCTGTACGCCATCTATCGCAAAGAGCTGGCTCACTATTTCGTTTCTCCGGTGGCTTACATTCTCATCGGCGTCTTCCTGATAGTGTCTGGATTCTTCTTTAACATTATTCTCGCCTCGGCAATTCAATCGGCCTTTTCCGCCGAGATGCAGAGCATGCGTTTCGGCGCGCCGGCAGACTTCGACGTTCCGGGAGCGGTGTTGCGCTCCTTTCTAGGCCTGCTTTCCACCTTGGTGTTGTTCATAAGCCCTCTGCTGGCGATGGGCGTGTATGCCGAGGAGCGTAAACGCGGAACCATCGAGTTGCTAATGACGTCGCCAATTACCGACGCCGAAATCGTGCTCGGTAAATTCTTCGCTTCGCTCACGCTCTACGCGATCATGATCCTGCCCACCGCCATCCTTCTCGGATTTATGAATTACCGAAGCGATCCGCATCTTCCATGGCGGATGCTACTCGTTGGCTATGCGGGAATACTTTTGCTCGGCGGTTCGCTGCTGGCGCTGGGCTCGCTCATCTCTTCATTCACGGAAAATCAACTCATCGCAGGTGTCCTGACTTTCGCAGTGAGCCTGGTGATCTGGGTAATTGATGCGGGAAGGCGTGCGGAAGGCTGGAAAGGAGATCTGTTTGGGTACCTGTCGCTGGTTCGGCACTACGACGATTTTGCCCGCGGTATCGTGGACACGTCGGCCCTGATCTATTACTGCAGTTTCATTTTTCTCTGTATGTTTTTGACGGTGCGCTCGCTCGAGTCGATGCGCTGGCGTCGCGCGTAAGAGCCAATGCATTGGCTGCGTAATTGAGTGGAGGGAATCATAGGATGAAATTGGACCGGAAAGAGCTGGCGCGATTTCTCTGGATGATGGCAGCGGCGCTGCTGATCGCCGGTTATCTGCGCTACACGATTCAGGGCGAGCTTCTGCGTTTTAGCAAAATACTTTTGATCGGCGGCGGCGTTGTATTCGTCGCGGCGCTGGTGGTGGGTTTTCCGTACATCGTTCAATACTTCTCGAAGCGTTCATCGAAGCTCGGCACGAATACCGCAATCCTGACGCTCGCCGTGCTTGCGATTCTCGTCTTCCTCAACTTTGTTGGCTATCGCCATCACAAGCGGTTCGATCTCACCACGGAAAAGCTCTACACACTCTCCGACCAAACGAAAAAGATTGTCGGCGGACTTCGGAACGACGTGACGCTCGTCCACTTCGCGAAATTGCCGGACCCTGCGCTCGACGATTTGATGGCTGAATATGTAAATCTCGGCCCTCACGTGAAATATCAAGCGGTTGACCCGGAACAAAAACCGGACGTCGCGAAGCAGTACGGTGCAACGCACATGGGTGACTTGATCGCGGCATCTGGCTCTCGCACCGAACGCATCGAGCCGGGCGTCCGGGGCCAGGTTGGCGAAGAAGATGTCACCACAGGGCTCATTAAATTGACCCGCGATAAATCGAAAATGGTCTGCTTCCTAACCGGGCATGGCGAAAAATCTGTGAGCGACAGTTCGGATGCTGGCTATAGCTCGGCCAAGCAGGGCCTTAAGAAAGAGTCCTACACCGATAAATCCGTGAACCTTGTGGCTGATAACGGAGTGC
>Ga0070697_100001559_pt1 | contig 17444 bp, 35 predicted proteins | sample KBSK1501metaG_FD_65475 | JGI IMG/M metagenome (GOLD analysis project Ga0070697, IMG submission 65475) | Corn, switchgrass and miscanthus rhizosphere microbial communities from Kellogg Biological Station, Michigan, USA - KBS K1-50-1 metaG | ecosystem: Host-associated > Plants > Roots >...
GCAATTGGCGTGCTCAACAGGGTGGGTGGCCCTTAACTGGCTATATATGCTCGCTGTCAGCTCGGTTGTGTAGCAAAAAGTAACGAGCCATCTAACAACCGGTTGCAGGCGACGGCGGGCGTGTTGGGAGGTGGTGGTCCGGCGCGTTGGGCGTGCGCCCACCGCGCCTGAACCGGGGCGTTAGGCGGAAGAGTAGCTCATGAGACCACACAATTTCTGGAGATGGTCACTCGCATTGCCTCTTGTGTGTCCTGCCGTCGCATTCTGTATTCTGTTCGTATCTGCTAGCCTGGGGGAACCTCCCCTTCTTGTTACGCAAACGCTCATGACGGTCAGCATGTCGGGCTACATCCTTGGCGTCCCGTACGCTCTTTTCGCGGGCGCTCTGCTCGCCGTGCTCTGGTCCCGTTCATTGGCTGCCTACAAGCGAGCGGCGCTCGTCGCTCCGATAATGTTTGACCTTGTCCTTATAGCCATCGCAGCCATCCTCACCCTGACCAGTCATAGTGAGCTAGCTGAAGTGTTCGCACCTAAGTTTCGAAGCTTCTACGTTCTCGAATTGGTTCTTGGCTATGTATACGTAGGCGTCGTCTTCGCGGGAGCTTGGGTATTGGCTCGGCTGCACATTTTCGGGGGTTCCGGCGTGGCAAGTGAACGCTCCGCCTAACAACCGGCTGAAGCAGACGGCGCGCGGGAGGTCCTCGGGGGCTTGGAGGTTACGCGCGCGCGCCGCAGCTTACCCGGGGCGTTAGGCAGAGCAGGGCGTTTACGCCGGGCCAGTGCAAGGACTCAGGAACCGACGATGCTAGACGATCCGCGTATGAAGAGAGTTCTGAAGCGGTATCCCAAGGACTCTCAAACATTCGACGCTTCGATCGAGCTCGTAGGTGTCACGACGCTCGACCTTCAGGCGGTCTTTGGCTGTGCGGGGGATGATCTGCTCTACTCGCCACGTCAGTTAGGCGAGCTGCAGCTCTCCTACTTCCGAGACATGTTTCAGGTAGAGTTTGATTGCGCGCACTTCGACTATTTCTTGCACACGTACGTGCGTCGCGAGCACACGACTGAATATTTTGCGACTCAATCCGCTGGCCCCCATCCGGCTCCCGAAGATGGGCCGCCCTCCAGCACAGTGCGGCCGGGCAAAGTATGGGTTCCGGTACGTCCGAAGGATGGTCGCGAGCACTTTCTCGAATATGACGAGCCTGCCTAACAACCGGCTGAAGCAGACGGCGCGCGGGAGGTCGGTGGCGAAGTCGCTGCGGCGCACGCGCGCCGCAGCTTATCCGGGGCGTTAGGCAGGCAGTCTTTGTGGGGTAGATGCCAATTCTTCGTGTGGTGACAATGGTGAACGCTCCGGCCGCTCGCTGCTTCGATCTTGCGAGAAGCGTTGACTTGCATATTCGATCGGCTGGGGGTACCGGCGAGACCGCGATAGCCGGCACGATGTCGGGCCTGCTCAACCTTGGCGACCAGGTGACCTGGCGCGGGAAGCACCTTGGCGGTTGGCAGACGCTGACAAGCAAGATAACGGTGTCCGATCGCCCGCGGCATTTCCGTGACTCGCAAGTTGACGGAGCGTTCGCCCGTCTTGACCACGACCATCTGTTCGAACGCGCAAACGACCTGACGCAGATGACCGATGTGTTCCAGTACTCGGCACTGCTCAGGCCAGTCGGGCGAATGGCCGAGCTGCTGTTTCTAAACAGATATCTCGCCCGGTTCCTTCGTGAGCGCGGGTTGACTATCAAGAAGGTAGCCGAGTCAGACGATTGGAAGCTATATGCACCGGCTGCCTAACAACCGGCTGAAGCTGACGTCGCGCGGGAGGTCCGTGGGGGTTTGGAGGTTACGCGCGCGCGCCGCAGCTTAGCCGGGGCGTTAGACACACTACGCTCATGGGAACTGAAAGCGTGAACAGAAGCACACTTCCGCCGGCGCTGCCCCGTAATTGGTGGCAAAGAAACTGGAAGTGGGTCGTACCGGCCGGCATCGTCACATGCTTGGCAGCGTTCGCGTGTCTTGTAGGTCTGGTCTGCTTCCTCGTGTTCACTATGTTCAAGCATAGTGACGCCTATCAGGTGGCGCTCGCCAGGGCGCGCACCAGTCCTGGCGTTGTCCGGGAGCTGGGCGAACCCGTAGAGCCTGGGTGGTGGGTCAGCGGGTCGATCAACGTTTCCGGCCCTTCCGGTCACGCAGACTTCGAGACGCCCTTGCACGGTCCGTCGGGTCGGGCCACTCTTTACGTGACTGCAGAGAAGGAAGCTGGGCGCTGGCATTACAAGGTGCTCGAGGTCGCTGTTGAAGGAAAGAATGACCGCATCAATCTGCTGAGTGAGGTTGACGGTGTCTAACAACCGGCTGAAGCTGACGGCACGCGGGAGATCCGTGGCCGCTGGGTCGCCGCGTTCGCGCGCCGCAGCTTATCCGGGGCGTTAAGCGTCTTGAGTTCATGTTGACACGTGGCTTTGTATGGCGCATGGTAGCGGCCGGGACCTTGGCCGCAGCGCTTGATGCGTGTATCTGGCCAACTCGCACTCCGTGTGTATACGAAATTCCTGAAGGCTTTCGGGGTTGGGTCCTGATCGAGGTTGAGAACCTTGCTTGTCCTATGCTCCCGAAGCGCGACGGCAAACTTATATTCAGCCTTTCTGATCGGGGTGTTCTGTGCACGAGCAGCAAGCTTGAGGAAGGGTGGGCGACCGACACGTATTTCTTCGTGGGCCAGAGCCGCACCCCAATTCGTAACACAGGTTGGGGCGGGGGCGGCCTCATTTGGGGCGGCTCAAGAGGAGAATGCGAGGTAACTGGCAAGCCAGCTCATAGTTACGAATCGTTTTTCGTCGGTAGTGAGGATGAGTTCAAGTCCGCGCCTGCGGCTCCTGAGCCGGAAGCGTGCAGGACATGAGGTGACGCCTAACAACCGGCTGAAGCTGACGTCGCGCGCGAGGTCCGTGGGGGCTTGGAGATTGCGCGCGCGCGCCGCAGCTTATCCGGGGCGTTAGGTGTACAGGAGCTTTGAGTGAGTGGAGACGGTGGGGCCGTGAGAGAGCGAGTCGCCCCCAAGGCAGTTCGAGAAGGGTATGCGCCCCCGCCGTTCGTGTTCGAAGAACGGCACGAGAGCGGTGACATTCGATTCGTGGCCTGGACGCCTGACATTCCTCAGCTCAAGCGTACGCTCTACGCCGTCCTGGAGCGTTTGCCCGAGCAGGTCGAGGTGCTCTTCAAGACCGAGACGGGCGGGGGATCGGCGCGGGACGGCTGGCAGCGCTACTTCGCCACTGCAGATCTGATAGCGGTGGTTGAGGCCATCCGAGAGGCCGAGGAGCTGATATTCCATGACGGCGGCAGCATGATCTGCGTCAAGGATGTGGTCACTGGTGACTACATCGCGCTTGACGAACACGCGACGCTGTTTATCTATTCATCCGATCGTGCGTATCTCATGCTCTGCGAGCGACTCGGCTTCGAGAACAGAAAGAATGATTTGATTAGCGCTGCAGGACATTGGCAGGTGAGGCCGGCACACCACCAGGAACAGGAGAGGACGTTTATTGATCGACTCAATCTTGAGCCAGTGCCCTAATATGGCGGTGACACCTAACAACCGGTTGCAGGCGACGGTGGGTGTGTTGGGAGGTGGTGGTCCGGCGCGTTGGGCGTTCGCCCACCGCGCCTGAACCTGGGCGTTAGACGGCTATCCATAAAGGAGGAAGAGGCGTCATCATGGTGAAGCCCGCGACCCACCTGGCGAGTGTCCTCTTGGCAGGTGTATCCCTTGCGCACCTGCTGCGCATCGTTTTCGGGACCCAAGTGACGGTCGCTCACACGGTGATCCCGATGTGGGTTAGCGGGGTCGCGTTCCTCGTAGCCGGTGCAGCCGCGCTCATGCTGTGGCGCGAGGCACGCAGAAAGGGGTGAAGGTCGATCCGGCTTGACGCGGTCCCTGGCGCAGGCGTCGAACCACCGCGGTCGCCGCGCAACGGGGTTCATGACCTGCTTGTCCGCCTCATGCTGGTGGGCACCCGAGTTCCAGGCGACTTCAGCACCGCGGTGGCTTGGACCAGCGACAGTTGGGCCGGGGTCGGTGAATTTACCATCTCAACGGGACCGGCGCCGTCTAACAACCGGCTGAAGCTGGCGGCACGCGGGAGGTCCGTGGGGGCTTGGAGGTTACGCGCGCGCGCCGCAGCTTAGCCGGGGCGTTAGCCGCATTAGAGCTGGTAGTCAGCAGGCGCTGAGGCCGGTTGGGGTAAAATGGCGAAATCTAGCAGGGAGGTGTAGTGATGACCAAGGCTCTGGAACGAGCCTTCCGAGAGGCTTCGAAGCTACCTGAGACCGAACAGGACGCGCTAGCCGAGGCGATCCGGAACGAGGTCCTGGGTGACGATGAATGGGAACGGTCGTTCTCGGCGTCTTCCGAGGCCCTCGAGGAGCTGGCCGATGAGGCCATTGCAGAACATCGCGCGGGGCGGACGCAACCGCTCAAATCTGGGAAGCGGTGAAGTCACATACCACCGCCCGCTTTCGTTCCGCCTTCGATGCGCTTCCCACGCGGGTGCAGCAGAGCGCCCGTCGTGCGTATCGGGTTTTCCAGAACGACCCCCGGCATCCCAGCCTTCAGTACAAGCAGGTTCATCCCACGCGTCCCATCTTCTCGGCCCGGGTTGCGTTGGGCTACCGCGCTTTGTGCGTTCGAGAGGGCGACGATCTCATCTGGTTTTGGATCGGTTCGCACTCAGACTACGACCGAATGCTCTCTCAGTTACGACGCGGCTAACAACCCGCTGCACCTGCCGGCTGGCGTCGGGTACGCGGTTGTGGTGATGCGTGTGTTCGCCCGCCGCAGGTGAGCGGGAGCGTTAGGCCTACAAGAATTGAAGTGAACGGCCTTGAAGGGGGGCGCGGTGCAAGAGTTGTCGATTCGCGACTTCTTCTTGGGCAGCTTGACCGCGGACAACCTTGACGCGGAGGTCATGTCATCTCTACGTCGAATTGACGCCGTCACGCACCAGGTCGAGATCGAGGACATGTTCGACGACTTTTGTATAGAGCCCGAGATGCTGATTCGACTGTGCGATGCGGCGGCCGATAAACGATTGAGTGCTGATGCGCTCAAACATCTCGCATTCGCAATAATTGCGTCCGATCATTTCAAATGGACGGCGCCGGTCGTGGGCGAGGTTCTCCACGATTGGGCGGCGCCCGAGATAAACTATCGGCTGACACCCGAAAACATGAAGAAGTACCGAAGATGGTTACGGGGTGATGAACCTTATCCCACGAAGCCTGGAGCATCAGTCAGGTGAGGCCTAACAACCGACTGAAGCTGGCGGCGCGCGGGAGGTCCGTGGGGGCTTGGAGGTTACGCGCGCGCGCCGCAGCTTAGCCGGGGCGTTGGGCGGACGAGGGGTCAGCTGCGATGCTTCCAGAACCCCGGGCGGCGTTTCATATGGGCGATCGCCAAGATCACGATTTCATCGTCTTCCAACCGGTAGACGACGTGGTATGGGAAGCGCGCGACCAACACGCGGCGGCTTTTGGGGTCTTCGTACGCGGTCGCTCCGATCTCAGGTTGCCGCTCGATGCCCTCGATCGTTGCGTTGACGGCGTCGTACAGCTCAGCGCCCAGGCCGGGCCGACGCGTCTCATACCAGCGCACGGCCTCGGTGAACTCCTCGGACGCGGGTCCAGCAATCCGGACGCCGCGCTCGCGCCTCACCGGCCGAGGATCGATTTTTCGATTCGACGCTTTACCTCTACCCACGACTCGAGTTTGAGCTTGCCGGCTTCCAAGTCGGCGACGCGTCGTGCAATCTCCGCCTGCCAGGCCTGTTCTGCATCTGGGTCGGCGGGTCCATCGAGGCTCGCAAGTATCTCAGCGGCGAGCCGGGCGCGGGAGTCGGCGTCGAGCCTAAGGGCGTCAGCAAGCACCGCTTCGGTGGCCTTCGTCATGCGGGTAATATACCCCGAAGCGGCGCCGCCCAACAACCCGCTGCACCTGACGGCGGGCGTTGGGTCCGCGGTTGAAGTCGCAAGCGGGTGTCCGCCCGCCGCAGGTGAGCGGGAGCGTTGGGCGGACCTTAGAGCCAAAGTGAGTGGGTTTGCTGATTGGAGGCTGAAATGAAGATTCACCTACCGGCGGCAGCTGTCGGCTTGCTGATCGGCATGGGTGTCGCTGGGGTACTTGCCCAACCGAGGCAGTCCGCGGCCGATGACGAGCAGGAGATTCGGCGCTTGATCGCTTCGCATGCAGCCGCTTCTCAGCGTGGTGACGTGGGCGCTCTTGTTGCGGTCTATCACGCCGACGCAGATGTACGTTACTCCGACGGGACGGTGCTGCGTGGTAGGGAACAAATTGAGAAGAGCTACCGTGACGCTCTGTCGACAGAGCCGAGTGGGTTAGCGCATTCTCATCCACCGGAGACGATCCATATCCGCTTCTTGCGTCCAGACGTTGCCTTTGTGGACGTCGAGTCGGTGTCAGTCGGCGCAGGTCAGGCCGGAACGGCGAAGTCTCCCTCGCGCACGCCGCTTTTCGTGGTGTTCACGAAGGAGCAAGGTAAGTGGGCTGTGGCGATACAGCGCTCAGGTGCGCGGCTGAAGTGAGCCACGTAATCACGGGGCCGCCAGGGCCGCCCAACAACCCGCTGCACCTGCCGGCGGGCGTGGGGGTGCGAGGTTAAGTCAGGGGGGACATTCGCCCGCCGCAGGTGAGCGGGAGCGTTAGGCAGAACAGGGGAATGTACTCCTCAACGACTAAGCTCGTCATGGTAGGTCTTCTCGCGTTGGCGGTCGCGGGTTGCGCTTCCCAGCGACCCGCACGGGTCAGTACTGGGCCGGTAGCACTTCCCGCGCTATACCATGGGCGCCTCAAGGAAACGTTTGCGTTCGTGGCACGGGTGGTGCGCCGAGATGTCGACGGCACCAAGGTGCCCATGGCCAACGTGACATTGTGGCGCGGCACGAGCAAGCGGAACGTGCGTCACGGAGACGTGGAACCTGTGGAGGTCACAGTCGATAGCGCCGGTCGATTCTCCGTCCCCGTGATCATCCGCACCGCACAGTTCGAAGGGAACAAGTCGTTCTATATCGAGCCGGTGGTGTTTCTGTTGAGAGCTTCTAACTGCGCAGACTTGGTAGTCCCTTTCGATACAGACTGGCACGAACGTGACTTGACGATGACCTGTGATTAGCAGCGAAGCTCGAAGTGACGGGTCTGCCTAACAACCGGTTGCAGGCGACGATGGGCGTGTTGGGAGGTGGTGGTCCGGCGCGTTGGGCGTGCGCCCACCGCGCCTGAACCGGGGCGTTAGAAGGACAGCAGTCTGAATGGGCAAAATGCACTTTACCCTGACTCGGCGCGATAACGTCGCCTTCATCGTGATCTGGGGGCTGGTGGCATGCAGCTTCATCATATGGGCCCGTCCCCGACCATTTCTGGCCGTGGTAGTTGGTTGCACTGCCGGTTTCGTTGCCGGGCTGCTCCAGCGCGCAAGCGTGAGGTCGTCTCCAGTTCTATTCGCACAGGCTACCTCGGCGCTCGAAGTGAGGCGAGCCTTCATGTCCAACCGTGCGGGCAAGACGTCGATCGCGTTACTATGGGCCACGGGCCTCGCGCTCGTGGTTCTGGGGCTTGCTGGCGGGGGCAATCCGTTCGTGGCGATAATTGCAGGTTACGTCACGTTCATGTTCGTGCGTGAGACCACATCATTCGGCGCGATAGGTGCTATCGAACAAGGTCCGCGAAATAGTCAACATACCTTCTAACAACCGGCTGAAGCTGACGGCGCGCGGGAGGTCGGCGGCGGCTTGGAGGTTGCGCACGCGCGCCGCAGCTTAGCCGGGGCGTTGGGCGGACAAGAGGAGTACCCGTGAGAAGTGAGAGTCGCATCCTCGCGGTCGTGCTGACCTTGGCATTTGCAGGTCACTGGATCCTGGCACATGAGCAAGTTGCGGAGCCTCAAGGCGAGCCCTTCACGATCGTGGGCGTCGTCGACATGCCAGATCGAGACTCATCCACGAGGCTGCCCCTCGTGCGTGTGGAACTCGATTCGCATTTCGTAATCCGGGTCCGGATTGTCAGGATTCTCCGTGGCACGTCGCCCTGGGCGGTGGACTCGACGCTTCGTTTTCTGATTCACAGTCCGGCGCGCATGTTCGGACAATCTGAAATCAAGAACGAGAGATTCACGTTCGCGTTTGTGACGAAGCCTGGGCCGGCTCCAGAGTGGAGCTGCAAGTATTGCGTGACAGGCGTCGAGAAGGACGCTTCTGAGTAAGAGTCACCGGCCGCCCAACAACCGGTTGCAGGCGACGGCGGGCGTGTTGGGAGGTGGCCGTCCGGCGCGTTGGGCGTGCGCCCACCGCGCCTGAACCGGGGCGTTAGGCGACATCATGGTCATCCTGGGTGGATGAATGGTTCATGAATGGCACCCACAGACCGCATTGGAAGTCATCGGCTTCCTCGCGCTCCTCGCCATCTTCTTCGTGGTGCTGTGGTGCTTGGTCTGTTTTTTGCTCGCCTTACTTGGTGGTTGGCGTCGGCTGGCCGAGTCATATCGGCTCGACGGCGTGTTCGAGGGCGCACGCTGGTACATGAGGAGCGGACGCATGCGGTGGGGTGTGAATTACAACGGTTGCCTTACCCTCGGTGCCAACGGACGCGGCTTGTACTTGGCCGTGATGGTGCTGTTCCGAGCCGCTCAGCCTCCGCTCTTCATCCCATGGTCCGATGTCGGCTGCCTTGAGCAGAAAGGATTACTTTTCAAATACGTCGTCTTCAGCTTTCTAAGGGCGCCTGGGGTGACGTTGCGTCTGCCACGACCGCTCGGCGTGTCTCTCTTGCAAGCGGGCGGCCGCGAGCCAAGCACGATGCGCGAGGTGGTAGCCTGATGTCGCCTAACAACCGGCTGAAGCTGGCGGCGCGCGGGAGGTCCGGGGCGGCTTGGAGGTTACGCGCGCGCGCCGCAGCTTAGCCGGGGCGTTAGATGGCCTCGAAGAGTGTCAGATGAAAACGACGCTCGTCCTATCACCTCGGTATCGTCGAAGGTTGCATGACCGAGCTCTGCGTGCCCAGCGTCGCGATCAGAGCGAGGTGTGCGGTGCTCTTATCGTTACTTCGACCGATCGTCTCGAGCTGAGGTTTCTCGCGAATCGAGCGGGTGGGCCTGGCAGGTTCTCTCTGCGTCAGGTTGACTTGGCGAGGGTCCGCTCCGCGCTTCGGGGAACGGGTAAGCGGGTCGTTGGTACCTTCCATTCACATCCTATTGGTTATGCGACGCCTGGCCAGCGCGACCGGAGAGCCGGTCGACCGGGCAGCCTGATGTTGATTTACGATGTGTGTGGGCGCGAATTGAAGTTTTGGCGACTCGGTCGACAAGGACGGCGGGTCGTTGCGAGCGCAGTGCAACTTTCACTGAAGCCACAGAAGAGGTCGAGTCGACAACCATCTAACAACCGGCTGAAGCTGACGGCACGCGGGAGGTCCGTGGGGGCTTGGAGGTTACCCGCGCGTGCCGCATCTTACCCGGGGCGTTGGGCAGACTGAGGCAATCATGACCTCGAAGTACTGCGTCGTGGTTCTCGCGCCCCTGCTCTGTGGGTGCGTAACGTCGCCACCATCTCCTCCACGCGCGCCCACGCCCATCCCGTCCATGGCGATGCAATCAGAGCAGTTGCCACTCGTTTCAGGGTTAGCTTCCAGGCCGTCATTGTTCCCAGTAATTTCGGCGTGACGGCCGCAGCACCACCCAGCGCGTGGACTCCGACATCCCAAGACGTGACCATGGCTGAAGGTGGGGTACAACGGTGTATGGCGGCGCGGTGCGAGAAAAACGAGCGACCTCTTTCCCGGTATGTCCGACAGTATTACGGTCAATATCGTGATCAGCGCAAAATGCTCTTGGTTCGCTTCATTGACCTTGCATCCTTTCCGGGTCTAGATTGGCGTCGAAGAGCCATTGTCATCTTTGATGCGCCCATCAGCTTCATGGAATTGCTCTATGACACGCAGACGGGCGATTGCCAGGAGGGGTAGAGGCCATATGAACGAGCTGCCCAACAACCGGCTGAAGCTGACGGCGCGCGGGAGGTCCCCGGCGGCTTGGAGGCGGTGTCCGCGCACCGCAGCTTACCCGGGGCGTTAGACAGTTTTTGTGTAAGGGGCCGAACGTGAATATTAGCCGCCTTCTGGCCGTGCTGATCGTTGGGTCCAGTTGTCTGGCGGCGAGCCCATCGCCACGAGACCCTGTACTGTCCGACCTCGCTCCAGTTGACCCGTCGGTCCGTATCGTTGTGCCTGCTGGCATGTGGCAGGTGGGTGAACGGTACGGAACCACGCGGGTCGTTGTCTACAGTCAGGGTTGGGAACATGTGCGCAGTATCGTGGCGGTACAGTGGCTGCTCCATGAAGAGTCGAGCCAGAAGGTGTCGGTTTTCACGTCGGCCCCGATCAGCGAGCTGAACGCAGGAGACTGGATTAACGTTGATAGCGTCCGGTTTCATGACGACGCCAATGGCGGCGAAGTCGCGATCGCCTTCACACGGCGAACCAATCCGAAGCCTGAAACCATGTACATCCACCTTGAGGCACCAGGTATCTACCAAGTGACAAGGCGCTCGAAGTGACGAAACTGTCTAACAACCGGCTGAAGCTGGCGGCGCGCCGGAGGTCCGTGGGGGCTTGGAGGTTACGCGCGCGCGCCGCAGCTTATCCGGGGCGTTGGGCGGACTAGGGGAGCGCGGCAGCTGAGCAGAGGAGTGAGCATGATTGTCGGAGCGCATTCGATCATTTACAGCAAGAACCCCGAGGCCGATCGTGCCTTCCTGAGAGATGCTCTCGGCCTACCGCATGTCGATGTGGGGGACGGTTGGCTCATATTTGGGCTGCCACCTTCGGAAGTGGCTGTGCATCCTGCCGAAGAAGATGGAGTCCACGAGTTCTACTTGATGTGCGCGGACGTAGCCGCATTCGTCCGATCGATGAAGGAGCGGAAGGTGACTTGCGGTCCGATCCTCAACCGTGGCTGGGGACTCCTCACGCAGGTGACTTTACCCGGGGGTAGCAAGTTGGGCGTCTACCAGCCTCGTCATGCGCGGCCAAAACCGATTGAGCTTCCTAAGGCTAGGCGCAAAGGCGTTCGGGCCACGAAGGCAGGCTCCGGGCACACGAGTCGCAAACGAGGTGGCAGCAGGTGAGCCGCCCAACCACCCGCTGCACCTGCCGGCGGGCGTCGGGTGCGGGGTTGAGTCAGCGGGGACATTCGCCCGCCGCAGGTGAGCGGGAGCGTTAGGCCGATGTGTTGCAAGGTATGAAGATTCCACAGTCAGCTTGGGAGCAGCACCACTATCGGTTTGGATTGGCAGGCGAAGGGCAGGCGGATATTATCCAGAAGCACCTGGCAAGCCACGGTGGAACCATACTCGATATTGGGTGCGGGCTTCAGGGACGACACGTTGTTAACTTGGCAAGACTCTGCGACCTAGTCATCGCTGCGGACAAGGAAGCTGGAATGGTACGGAGCGCGAGAGCCGATGGGGCTCCAGCGAACTCTCTCTTCGCGGTAGCGAATGTGAAAGACCTGCCTTTCCGGGCACAAGTGTTCAATGTCATCGTCGCCCTCGGACTTCTTGCATATATTTCCGATCCAGGACCAGCGTTGTCGGAATTGGACCGCGTGGTCCGGCCTGGCGGCTTAATTATGGTTACGAATGCTGTCGTCCATCCCATCCAGCCGTTGCTGGAGGCTGCCGGGAAAACAGGTCTTCGCCTCATGGAACAAGCCGAGGGTTATTGTCCTGCGGCCTCTGGCGCTATCAAGAGGCGCTATCTGTGCATTTTCGAGAAGTCGTAGTCATCATCCGGCCTAACAACCGGTTGCAGGCGACGGCGGGCGGGTTGGGAGGCGTTGGGCCGGCGCGTTGGGCGTGCGCCCACCGCGCCTGAACCGGGGCGTTAGCAAGCTGAAGGACGTCCACGAGAGGGAAATGTTGGGTCGGCTCCGAGAACGAGAGGGGTTGGTAATTGGACCGGGGTCCTCTCACGGCTCATGAGGTCTGGGTTGTTTCGAGAGTCGGGGCGGTGCTCGTCAGCGCGGGTATCAGGGTTGTGCGGGGCGGCGTCTTTCAGCTTCGGTGACGGTCGTCTCGATCGTGATGTTTGGCGACAGGGCGCACCCGTTGCCGATCTGACGTGGGGCCGCAAGGCCCCGGCACGGCTGGTGGTTGAAGGTGAAGTGGGTAACACGCCGCGGCTCCTCGAGGCGGCTTTGTTCGGGGTTGGGTATCTTTTGGGACGTGGGTTCTGGCCGTCAGGGAACGATCGCTGTCTTGCGCTCGTCGGTGAAGGTTGGCGCGACGCCGGGGGTCGCTTGGCGGCGAGGGCTGAGTCGGCCCCGCGATGACCGGCAACGCAAGGTGGCATCGGGTCTGGCGAGGTCGTAGGGTTGTGAGCAAGGGGGCGGCGGAGGCTCCGGTAACCGAACGCAGTCAGCTTGCTAACAACCGGCTGAAGCTGACGTCGCGCGGGAGGCCCGTGGGGGCTTGGAGGTTACGCGCGCGCCGCAGCTTAGCCGGGGCGTTAGACAGACAAGGTGTCAGTCGGAATGAATGATCACGGTACGATCCAATTAATTCTCGCAGCCAACAGGGGCACGATATTGACTCGGCTGCTGCTTGCTGTCGTCGTCTTCGTTGTGCTCACAATTTGGTTTGTTGGCCGCGACCCGAAATTGTTCCCCTTCATGATTGCCTTCCTGGCGATGGTCGCTCTCTACTCGCTTTATCCTCTTGTTCGCATGCTTTTGTCTGGCCAAGCCATCATCGTGACGGACGAGGGTCTTGTAGATCGAACTGGAGCGCTCGAGTTTGTTCGATGGGGTGAGATCCGTTCGGCGCGCGTCAGACCATACATGGGGCTCAAGCTCGTGGAATTGGACCTGAATGACCAAGAAGCCGTTCTCGCGCGTCTACCGCCAATTCGAAGGGCTCTTCTGCGCTACAGCATACGTCGAGGTGTTGTGGGTCCGTACCTGAAAGCTTCCTTTGTCCAGGGTGGGGTTGACGCTGTGATGCGAGTTCTCGAAGAGCATGGGGCGGGCGGCCCAAGTGGACAGGCTGTCTAACAACCGGCTGAAGCTGACGGCGCGCGGGAGGTCCGTGGGGGCTTGGAGATTACGCTCGCGCGCCGCAGCTTACCCGGGGCGTTAGAGGGACTTTCAATCACGGACAAGACACTGGTTGAGGCCACATGGCGAGCGAGCAGCGTATAGGGATGTGGTGTTTCGTCGCGTGGTGCGTGGCAGTGGCCTCCGTCGTTGCAATCGCCTTATCACACGGTGTCGAGCCGTCTGTCTTTCTTCATGAAGAGAATGGTCGCGTCAGTTCGTGGCAAGCCTTGGTGTTCAGCATATCGATGAGCACTTTTGGCTTCTGGATGGCCTTGACCACAAGGCCCCGTCGTATCCCCGAAGATCCTTGGCGCTACGCATACAATCTCATGATGTATGCGAAAGTCGGAGGTTGGATATTTGCCATCGGTGGCATCATCAGTGCAATTCGCACCATAGGCTTGCTTCAGAGTGAGTGACGGTGGCGCTCCTTCGAACAGGCGCACTCTCAACGTTGCGGTGGGTTTGGTGAGCGATAGTCGGGCGGCCGGTGGCCAAGGTGGTCATCTCAATGGTACCGGCGCCCTCTAACAACCGGCTGAAGCTGACGGCGCGCGGGAGGTCAGTGGCGGAATCGAGGCTGCGTTCGCGCACCGCAGCTTACCCGGGGCGTTAGACGGCTATCGTGTCACTAGGAAAGGAGCGTCATCGTGAAGCCCGCGACTCACCTGGCAAGCATCCTCTTAGCAGCAGTGTCGCTCGCCCATTTGCTACGGGCCCTGTTCGGGGTTCAGGTGACGCTTGCAGACTGGGTCATTCCGATGTGGGTCAGCTGGGTCGCATTCGTAGTGGCGGGTGGGGTCGCGGTCATGCTTTGGCGCGAAGCGCGGCGCAGGGTGTGAGGCTTTCGCTATGGGGTCCAGAGCGAAGGGCATCATTATTATGGGTGGCACTCTGGGCGCGGCGGTTGAAGTCCAGGGCGACTGTGGGGCCGCCGGCGGCCGGGTCGGCATCTCAGTGGCACCGGCGCCGTCTAACAACCGGCTGAAGCTGGCGGCGCGCGGGAGGTCCGTGGCGGAGTGGTAGGCGGCGCACGCGCGACGCAGCTTAGCCGGGGCGTTAGCCGGGCTGAGGGGTGATAGTGCTAATAGCTACACTTGGCATCCTGTTCCTGGTCGAGACAGCTACGGTGGCCACACCTCCGAGGGTGCCGTGGTACGCATCCATACAGCGTACCAAGGACTGCACGGATTATTCCCCCGTTGCGCTGAAACCCGACGGCACCCTCGACTTGGGGGAAGATTCAAATCCGGTGACGCCTCCCTTCCCGTACACGCGCGAGGACGCCTTCACGATTTTGCTCGACACGTGCGAATTCAAGCGTGCAGGTGGTTCAGACCGAGTCCCCTCGCTTCAGGTCGAACTTGTGAATGTTCTGTGGCACCAACCTGACCGGTTGCTGGTGTTCGAGAACCTGTACGAACGCGGCAACATGCCCGGCAAGCTGCACGCGCTTGTCGGCCTGTACGCTATCGACCAAAAGCAATATGCTCGTCGCCTCAAGGAGCTTGCGCAAGAAGGCAGGGTGGTTGCCCAGAATGGTTGCGCCATCATAGACGTGTCCGTGCGCGAGATCGTGAGAGACATCGAGAACGGTATGCTTGCAGCCGAATTTCAGAGGGTCGGTACTTACATGCCTTGGCTGCCGAAGATCAACGATTAAGGCACGCCGGCTAACAACCGGTTGCAGGCGACGTTGGGCGTGTTGGGAGGTGGTGGTCCGGCGCGTTGGGCGTGCGCCCACCGCGCCTGAACCGGGGCGTTAGATACCGTCATTCACCGTCAAGCAGGTTGCATCGAAATGCCCACGCAAGTGATCGTGCCCTTTGACGCTGAACCTCGGTTTCCAGAGCGCTGTATTTTGTGCGGTGAACAGCGACCGAGCGATCGCATTGCAATTACACGGGGCGTTGGCTATCGTGGTGTTCTGAGCCCACCGATTGCAACGCGACGACTCAGCGTCCGAGCGCCGGTGCGTGACGGTTGCAAGTGGGCTTTTCGACGTAGTGCTTGGTTTCGAAACGGTGTGTCTGGCGTTCTCCTCGGTATTGCCTTCACCGTTTCGATCCTTATTACGCGGGGTGAACCTTGGTCGAGCAGAAGGCTCGTCTCTCTCGTGGTTCTGCTGGTGGTGTGGGGGCCGTATCATCTATGGGCGTCAAGACACCCGGTCGCAGTCGATTTCGGACCTGGTAAGAAGTATGGGTATGTAACCTTCGAGTTTGCGGACCCGTCATATGCTCGAGAGTTCGAGAGCCTGAATGTTTCGAAGGGCAAGAAGCCTGACGGCATCTAACAACCGGCTGAAGCTGACGGCACGCGGGAGGTCCGTGGGGGCTTGGAGGTTCCGCGCGCGCGCCGCAGCTTATCCGGGGCGTTGGGCTGTCTAAGGTGAAGTTGGTGCAAACACGCATCAAGTCGATCGCCGTGATCCTGGCAACAGCGCTTGTGCTGGCGGCGACGTTGGGATGTGACGAGATGGAGGTACTGTTCGAGGGCGCTCCGTACCCAATCGGGACTGAGAACCAAGCCGTGTTCGACGCGGGGTTGATCGGGGTCTGGCACTCGGTTCCGATGGGCGACGAGTCGATGCAGCTTACGGTTCGTTCTCGCGATGGTCGCACCTACGAAGTTGAGATGAGTGAGAGCGACGACAATCCTGGGTACGTGATGTCGGGGTTCGTGGTCGATGTGGACGGCATCCGATACTTGAACGGACGTCTCGAGAAGGTGACGGGGTTCCGCGTGTCAGGGTACATGCTGCTCCGCTATCAACTCGAAGTTCCCGATGGACTGGTGTTGGCATCGGTCGACTCGGATGGTTGGGCGGAGCGCGGTGTCGCATCAGCAGATGGACTCCTCCGGTACTTGCAGGCGCATAGAGCGGACGACACGCTCTATAGTGAGGCGACTCATTTTCGGCGGGTATCGCTCTGGGGGCGGGCGCAGCCCAACAACCGGCTGAAGCTGGCGGCGCGCGGGAGGTCCACGGCGGCTTGGAGGTTACGCCCGCGCGCCGCAGCTTACCCGGGGCGTTAGACAGACAAGGATCAAGTGACCGAGACCAGTGACATGGTCGAGGACGAGGAATTGCTCATCCGAGCCTTCATCCGGCCTGAGCGCAAGTCGCGCCTTCTCGAGCTGCTTGCTAGCCCCAAGGGGCGCAAGAAGCTCCGCGCCAGCCTCGCCCATTTTCGCGACCTCGATATGCGATTCGCTCAGACGTTGTTGCCCTCGAAGAACGGTGCCGGAGACATTGAGGCCACGCTCCGCGCAAAGGGCGCGCCTGACACTTGTCACATCCTTTCCGAATCGGCAGCTCTGGACGGCCGAGACATGTCGCTCGGGTTGGCTCTCGCAGAAATTGTCGGCCGCGGCATGGGGGCGTTCGTGTCGTGCATTCCAGGCAAGCTGGGGTACTTTGAATCCGAAGAATCTGGTGAGCGCTATATTTTGGCACGGGCTGTCTAACAACCGGCTGAAGCTGACGTCGCGCGGGAGGTCCCCGGCGGCTTGGAGGCGGTGTCCGCGCGCCGCAGCTTAGCCGGGGCGTTAGCGGGATTTTGTATGTCGATTGAACCAACTCTATCGCGTGGTAAGGAGCGTCTTCCGAAAGACTGGAGCTATCCGCTCTCGGCGCGTGAGGTCGAAGAGCAAGTGGTTCCAATCGGCTTCGGGCCGCTCGGCCTTTACTTCCTTCGCAGGTCCCACGGACTTCGCGCGTCCGAGCGCATGTCTTTGCTGCGTTCCGGGCGCTCGATACCGATACTCGAAATGTGGTATTCGAACCCCAGATCGACGGTACCATCGACAGCATTGGGACGTGACTCGAAGTCATACCTTGAGCCAACTTGGTCGGTTTATGTCTGCGCCGTGCCAAGGGGTTCGCGGGCAGTCTGCCGACGAGCGCTACTTGAAGGTGGCATCGAGGCGGCGCGGAAATGGCTCATGACCGAGCGGCCTGATACCTGGTATCGGGGTTTTAGGACATTCAAGGTTTGGGTCGTGCCAGCCACGGGCCAACTTGAGTGCAAGGAGGCCGCGTGACGGAACCCGCTAACAACCGGCTGAAGCTGACGTCGCGCGGGAGGTCCGCGGGGGCTTGGAGGTTACGCGCGCGCGCCGCAGCTTAGCCGGGGCGTTAGCAGGACAGGCGCCAAGTTTTCGATAGCCAGTTGGGTGCCCGTGACGTAGAATTCTCGCAACAACCGTGCTGAGGTGGCGATGGTCCTGACGGTCGAGCTGGAACAGGAAGACGACGGGCGGTGGATCGCT
>Ga0070697_100001560_pt1 | contig 17441 bp, 19 predicted proteins | sample KBSK1501metaG_FD_65475 | JGI IMG/M metagenome (GOLD analysis project Ga0070697, IMG submission 65475) | Corn, switchgrass and miscanthus rhizosphere microbial communities from Kellogg Biological Station, Michigan, USA - KBS K1-50-1 metaG | ecosystem: Host-associated > Plants > Roots >...
CGCCGGGCGCGCGGCAGTTTTGACGCTGGCCGCCGTGCTCGCGGGCCGCGAGTGGGTAGCCGGCGCTGCCGGTGCAGCGGCTGCGGCGGCAGCCACGGCAACTCCGACCGGTTCATCCCCGTGCTCATGCTCAGCGGTGTCACCAGCCAGCTTTCGCAAAGTCACCAACTCCAGCCAAAATCCTGCGGAACGCACCAGCAACTGCAATGCGGCGGAATCAACCCGGCCGGTGTCGATTCCTGAGTCGGCATAAATCAGCGCTGGAACCTTGTCTCTGACCAGCAGCGGCAGCAACAGGCAATGCCCATCGCCAGGCTGGCCAATGGTCTTAAGGAAGCCGGAATCGAAATCAGCGGCACTGGCGTTGACCGGGCCGCGTTTTGAAACGGCCCGCGCAGCCAGACCTGAACCGATCTGCACCGATGCCTTTTTTACGGCATTGTCGTTCTCGAGCCCACGTGCTTGCCAGCCGGTGGCAGTCTCGCCTTTCACCACAAACAGAGCCACACGCGAGGCGAATTGGGCGGCACCATCGAGCAACGCGCGCAAAATATCAGTTTGGGAATCAGATCCCTGAATGGAGACCAGCGCAGAGTCGAGCAGGCTGCTGGCAGGAGTTTCGGCGCTTTTTCCGCTGAAAGCTTTCTCAATCTCCTCAGCCACCAGCGAGACCACTTCCTTGCGCAGTTCGGTGACTCGCTGCTCACCCGCTTCAGCTACAACGCGTTCCACATCCTTGCGAACGCTGGAGACGCGCTTCTCTGCCACTTCGCCGACAATTCGTTCCACATCCTTGCGGAGACTGCCCATGCGATCTTCGGCCGCCTTGCCCGCTACCTTCGCAAAGTCTTTGCGGAGATCGGCCATGCGCCGCTCGGTAGTTTCGCCCACCGCACTGGCCACATTCTTTTGCAGTTCCTCAACCCCGCCTTCGGACTTCTCCGCTACCAGGCGTTCAACATCGCGCCGCAGGTTTGAGATCCGCTTGCCGGCTACTTCTTGCACCACGTCCTGCAGGTCTTTGCGCAGCTCGGCCACTCGTTTGGCAATGGCTGCCTCAATGCCTTCATCGATGCCCTTGCGCAGATCGTAGACCCGCTCGTCCATCAGCGTGGTTACACCTTCGCCAACGTGCTCCCGAACCTGCGCCGTCCGCTTGTGGACGACTTGGGCCACGTTCTTCTCTACTTCCTTGCGCAGATCGCTTCCAGAGCCTTCCAGAACTTCAGATATGCCGGCTTCGAGGGCGGTGCGGATCTCGCTCAGGCGGGTGGCAAAAGCTTCGGCGACTCCGGCTTCGACGTCGAGTTGCAGCCCGGAGATGCGGCTGCCCAATCCTTCGCCCACCCCGCGTTGCAGGTCTTTGCGAAGCTCTGATATGCGGCGGTCGAATACCTTGGCAACGACACTCTCGATGAGCTTCTCTATTTGCTGCGAATCAGCCATCAAGGTTTTCTGAACGTGGGTGGGCCCATCGCCGGGGGAAAGTTTGCAATGGTGGCCAAATTTTCTAGCGCGATTATAGGGCTAATTGCCACTCTGTCAATGAATCTTTAGTTACCCAGAACTAGCACTGGGGCATCCCATAACTGTGACTGCGCCCTTTGTTTACACCACTTTCAAGCCCGTTCGCTAGTTCGGTTGGCTTCTGAACTGCAATGCTTGCGCTCACCCGATGCCCGATCGCCAGGTGGTCCGATTTTTTCACTCCACCACGATTTTGCCGGCCATATCATCGTGACCGGGGCCGCAGATGATGTCGCATTCGATCTTGAACTCCCCTCGGTCCTTGGCACTAAAGCGGATTTCGGCGGGCTTGCCCTTCTGGATGGGCTCGTCAATTCCCAGGTCAGGCACATGGAAGCCGTGTTGCACGTCCGAGCTCGATACCTCCAGCAGCACCTCGTCTCCTCGCTTGACGCGTACTTCGCTGGGTTCGAAGCGGTACTTCCTGGCAGTTAATTTGATATGCACTGGCTCCTTGCCGCTACCTGCCTTGCCACAACCGGAAGCCAAAAGGCATACCAACAGCGCCGGTGCTGCGAGTATCTTCATCGACCCGTTTTCCTCCCTTGGGTATAGAGCTCAATGGTCGGTGGCAGTTACACCAGCCCCCGGGGACAGACAAAACCCCGACCTCAGATTACAATGTCTTTTTGCATTTTTTGCATCCCCCACTCATGCCTCCCATCCAATCGAGAGTAACCGACACCACGACCGACGAGATGGCGCTAGTACAGGCTGCCAAGGCGGGCGATGTTGGGGCGTTCGAGCAACTCGTCAAGCGCTACGACCGGAATGTCTTTCGCATCGCGCAGCACATTACGCAGAATCGCGAAGATGCCGAAGATGTAACCCAGGATGCGTTTCTGAAGGCCTTCGAGAACCTGAAGGGCTTTCAGGAGCAGTCGAAGTTTTATACCTGGCTGGTGCGAATCGCCGTCAACGAGGCGCTGATGAAGTTGCGCCGGCGGCGAACCGCCAAGACGGTGTCGCTCGATGAAGACGTGCAGACCGAAGATGATTCGGTGCCGCGCGATGTGGCCGACTGGTCTCCTAACCCGGAGCAGCTTTATGATCAGGCGGAGTTGAAAGACATCTTGCAGCGCACGATTCAAGGATTGCCGGCCAGTTTTCGGACAGTGTTTGTGCTGCGAGACGTTGAGGGTCTCTCGACCGAAGAGACGGCTGAGGCACTCGACTTAAGTGTTCCGGCGGTAAAATCCCGCCTGCTGCGCGCGCGCTTGCAGTTGCGGGATCGTTTGGCCAAGTTTTTTAGGAGAGCAAAGACTGCATGAGGAGAAGCCAACGTGACATGCTCTGAATTTTTGAAAGAGCTAACCGATTATCTGGATGGGGTGATTGATGCCCCCACACGCGCGGAGCTCGAAGAGCATCTACATTGGTGCCACAACTGCTACGTCGTATTGAGTACGACCCAACGAACCATCCAGATTTACCGCGAATCCCACCTGTACGAGCTGCCAGACAATTTGCGAGACCGCTTGCGCAGCGCCATCATGTCGAAGTGCAAATCACACGGCGCCAAAGGTGATAAGGAGAAAGCGTAGCCGCAACCAGTTCAACCTCCCTCCGGCTTCCCCTTCCAGCCCTTCGTAATCTCTTTTTCATCTCCGTAAGACCCCGATTTGAAGGACAATAATCTTTAGCATGCGACAAATAACCAGCAAGCTCGCGCTGGCTCTGGGTTTTCTGCTGCTGCTTTCTCAGACTTCCCGAGCTGACGTCCTCAAAGTTGTTGTCAACGACACCATTCACCCCATCACCGATGAATACATCGGCCGTGCGCTCGAGCAGGCGAAAAGCAATGGCGACAGCGCGGTCCTGATTGAGCTGCGCACTCCCGGCGGCCTGGTTGATTCCACCCGCTCCATCATTGAAAAAATACTGGCATCGCCGGTTCCGGTCATTGTCTATGTCGCGCCCACCGGCAGCCGGGCCGCCTCGGCCGGCTTTTTTATTCTGGAATCCGCCGATGTCGCCGCTATGGCGCCCGGTACCAACACCGGAGCGGCTCATCCGGTGGCGCTGTTTGGCAAAGTGGAAGACGTGATGAAGCAAAAGATGGAGAACGACGCGGCTGCCTTCATGCGCTCCTTCGTTTCCAAGCGAGGGCGCAATGTTGAGGTGGCCGAGAGCGGGGTGCGCGAGTCCAAGTCGTTTACCGAACAGGAAGCAATGTCGCAGAAGCTCATCGACATCATCGCTAAGGACGAAGGGGATCTACTCAAACAGCTGGACGGCCGCAGCGTGAAACGTTTTGATGGCACAACCCAGGTGCTGCACCTGGCCAATCAGAAGGTGCGCAACTTCGAGATGACGTTGAAGCAGCGCATCCTGGCCTCTCTGATGGATCCGAACGTCGCATTCATCCTGCTCTCCCTAGGTGTGCTGTGTCTCTATATTGAAATGAATCATCCCGGCGGAGTGCTGCCGGGCGTGATCGGTTTCATCTTCATCCTGTTGGCCGTGTTCGCGCTGCACATCCTGCCTACCTCGTATGCCGCCCTGGCCTTGATTGTGGCAGCGTTTGTCTTGTTTGCGCTTGAGGCCAAGTTCCAGAGCCATGGTGTGCTCACAGCCGGCGGCATTTTCGCCATGGTGCTGGGCGCTCTCTTGCTGGTTGATGGCCCGATTCCGGAAATGCGAGTACGGTTGCTGACTGCCTTAGCTGTCAGCGTTCCCATGGGCCTGATCACGGCATTCCTCATGGCCATTGCCATTAAGGCAAGACGGAACAAGATAGTTACGGGCGTAGAGGGTTTGATCGGCGAAGTGGGAGTGGCCCGCACGCCGCTAATGCCCTCGGGGAAAGTATTTGTCCACGGCGAGTTGTGGAACGCTTACGGCCCGTCCAGCGTGGTTGTTCCCGAAGGCGCTCGCGTGCGCGTCCGTTCGGTCAACGGATTGCAGCTCGAAGTGGAACCCGAGGGCGCAGCAGTTGTCGGCACCGGCTCTTAGTTTTCGGTTTATGGCTGATTCCCACTTCCCTGTTGTACAATCCGCCGCAGTTCATTCCTGAAATATAATCGGAGGCAAACCATGCCTGGCGGCCTTGGTCTCGTTGCGCTGGTTATCGTCGGTTTTTACCTGCTCAGCTCCATCAAGATCCTGCGTGAATACGAGCGCTCCGTAATCTTTCGCCTGGGACGCATGCTGGGCCAGCCCAAAGGTCCGGGGCTGATTTTGGTATTTTGGCCGGTGGACAGCATGCTGCGCGTAGACCTGCGCCAGGAAGCGCTGGAAGTGCCGCCGCAGGACGTGATCACTCGCGACAACGTAACCTTGAAGGTCAACGCCGTCATTACCCTGCGGGTGATGGACCCGAACCGCGCCGTAGTGCAGGTATCAAACTACCGCTACCAGACGCTTCAGTTCGCACAAACTACGCTGCGCTCGGTGCTGGGCGAGGTGGAACTCGATGAATTGCTCGCCCACCGCGATAAGCTGAACGCCCGCATTCAGAGCATCCTCGATCAGCACACTGATCCCTGGGGCGTGAAAGTAATGAACGTCGAAGTCAAGCAGGTGGACTTGCCAGAATCCATGCTGCGCGCCATGGCCAAGCAGGCTGAAGCTGAGCGTGAAAAGCGCGCCAAGATTATTCACGCGGAAGGCGAATTTTCCGCGGCCCAACGCCTCATGGAAGCGGCGAAGGTGCTCGCTCAGGAACCTATTACCATCCAGCTCCGTTATTTGCAGACGCTGACTGAAATCGGAGTGGAGAAAAACACCACTGTAGTTTTCCCCGTCCCCGTGGACATTATTGGCAGCTTGGTCAAGTTGCGCGAAGGAAAGTAATTTTTCAGGTGAGTCAAGGATGAGCCTACTTCAGGAATCGCAGGAACAAGAACCCAGAATAGGAATGATGAAATTGTTCGGCATCCTTGCCGGCCTGGTGCTGATCTGCGCCATCTTCTTCAGCCTGGGATACACCATGGGGCAAAAATCGGCCGCTGTTTCGCTTATTCCGCAGCCTACACCCACGGTTGCCGCGAGCTCGACGCCCAAGCCGTCGCCCTCGCAATCGCTGGTGGTCAGGGGTTCGGCGGAGCCGGCCACTGAGACGCGACCTTCGGCAACCGAACAACCGGGAGATTTGGCTTCAAAGCCGGCCCCCGAGATGTCGAAGCCGGGCAGCGCCTACGTGGTGCAGGTTGCTGCGGTCAGCCGGCAAGAGGACGCCGAGGCTCTGATGAGCGCGCTGCGCAAAAAGGACTATCCGGTGTTCGTGGTCAATAATGCGCCCGGCGACCGGCTCTTTCACGTGCAAGTAGGTCCGTACGCGGATATGAAAGACGCTGAAGCCATGAAGGCCAAACTTTCCGGAGATGGCTACAATCCCATTCTCAAGAAATAACTAATCGGTGTCGAAGCGCTGTTCCTTCCAGGGATCGCCGTACATGTGGTAGCCGTTCTGCTCCCAGAAGCCGGGCAGGTCGTGATCGAAAAATTCAATGCCCCGCACCCACTTCACAGATTTCCAGGCATAGAGATGAGGCACCACCAGCCGCAAAGGATAGCCGTGGTCGGGCTCGAGTGGCTTGCCATCATGATGGGTGGCGAACAGCACGTTGGGGCGGTCAAGATCGGCAAGCGGAACGTTCGCGGTGAATCCCTGTTCCGCATGCACCAGCACGTAGTTCGAGCCGGCCTTCAGCTTCGCCAGTTTCATGACATCGCGGAACGCCACCCCTTCCCAGTGATTATCAAACCGGCTCCAACGTGTGACGCAGTGGAAGTCACTGGTGACGGTGGTGTGAGGAAGGCGGTTAAAGTCCTGCCAGCTCAGGCGCACGGGAGCCTCAACCGCGCCAGCTATCTGAAAATCCCACTTGGCGGGGTCGAAGCCAGGCACCGAGCCGTAGTGCAGCACCGGCCACTTCAAGGTGAGCGACTGCCCCGGTGGCAGCCGGCCCTCGCGCAACATTTGTTGCTCGAGCTGCTTGCGTTCGTTGCCCTCAAACATAAGTCTCGATTCTAGTGGCCATGGCCGGCACCGGCAATTCCCTGCCCCTGGACTGTGCCAGTCTTTTCATATTGACAGCCATCAATGCCGAGTGGTATAGATGTCTGTCGATATGGCAACCCAGGTAGAGATCGTTCCCTCGGTTCTTCAGGCAATCGCCGATCCCGCTCGGCGCAAGATCCTGCAGCTATTGAAGGAGCGGGGGTGCTGCTCCATCGAAAAGAGCACCGGCATGTGCGCCTGCGACATCGAGGCGCGCCTGAAGCTTTCACAACCTACGATCTCCCACCATATGCGCGTGCTGACCAAGGCTGGCCTGGTGCAGGCCACCAAGCTCGGCCCCTGGATGTGGTACCGCCGGAACGAGAAGACCATCCAGGAGTTCCTAGGGACCTTGCGAGACGACCTGTAAGTTTTTTTGGGGATTTACATCGATGAACATCAATCTAGGGAGGAAATGCTCATGAACGGCAAGCTGCACGTATCCCTGGACGTTAATAGTGTGGGGGACTCGGTGAAGTTCTACTCCGTTCTTTTTGGCGCACAGCCCACCAAGGTAAAGCCCGGCTATGCAAAATTTGACCTGGAGAGCCCGGCGGTCAACTTCACCATGCAGGAGTCTCGGCACTGTTGCCTTCAGGGTCTGAGCCATATGGGCCTGCGTGTGGATTCAACCGAGCAGGTTTTGGCTTTTAAGGACCGCCTCAATGCCGCCGGCCTCAAAACTGAAGACGAAATCAACACCACCTGCTGCTACGCCGTCCAGGACAAGATCTGGGTGACCGACCCGACCGGCTATCGCTGGGAGGTGTATGTCTTCAAGGGCGACAGCGAAAACGAAACCGTCCAGTGCCCGCAGTGCGGCCACGAGGCGCAGCCCACCGCCACAGGTTCCACGTGCTCTGTCCCCGAATCTGTTTCCATGGTTGCAGGCGGGTGTGGGTGCGCGAAGTAGGTCGGAGACATCGGGTTGTGAGAATAGCCCCGCCACTTCAGTGGCGGGAAGGACTTCGCAAAAGCAAACCCGCCACTGAAGTGGCGGGCTATTTTCAACCGGAAGCGCTGTGGATACCGGATTTGTGCCACTCAAACGAGACGCGCTCAGCAGAAGCTGAACGCCAAAATCCTTCCTTCAGGACGACTTACTTCGAGACCGCCGCAAACAAATCAGAGTTAAGCAGGGATTCAAAGCGCTTGTCGTCGGTCTTAAAGTGAAGCTTTAACTGTTCCCCGTCCGAATCGACGCTGGTGCTATCGAGTGCGATTTTTTCTACGCCGCTGGCGCTCATCTTTTTGAAGCGAACCCCAGCCTGCATCAGCGAAGAGAGAGTGGCCGCAGTCATGCGGTCGGAGGTAAACACGTCGAGATCGAAGTTGACGCCGTTGGCAAAATCCATGACGTAACGCGACCCCACCAGGCGCTTTTTGACGGTATCGTAATCGGCGAGTCGCGCAGCGTCGCCCAGGGCAGAGCGCATCATGTTCTGCGTACCCACCGCATCCAGCACGCTCCACACCGGCGCAGAATCCACGCCCGGCATCATGTCCGTCAACTTGCCATTCGAGTTCAGGCTTTCAATGACTCCGTCGCGCGCCTGCAGCGCCGACTTGACCGACTCCGGCGGACCAAACAACAAGGTGTTATCGTCGAGCAGCGACATGTTCATGCCGCTTCCCATGGGGTAGACCAGCGAGCTCTGGAATTTCGAAGGCTTCACCTTGCGCTGCCGCAACCGGGTCACGATCTTCTTCACCGAGAACTGGCCTTGCGCGATTCCGACAAAACGTAATTGATTGTCCGCGCGGAAAGAGGCAAAGGCGAGCTGGTCGATATCGCGATCAGGCACGATGCCAACCCCTTTAAGCGCTGCCTCGAATTGCTTCAGATTGTCAGGCAGCACGCGGTCATGCAGCGCCTGCGCGGTTGGTGATCCAGACATGCGCCGGTAATCCACCGCAATGATCTGCTGCACGTCAGAAGGAATTACGTTACGAGTGGCGGTGCCGAGAGCAGCGGCAAACAAGGAGCCGGCTCCGGCCGTGAGCATGAGCAGCAGTATAAGTGCACGTTTCATAATGCCTCGAAATCCAAGGGGGTACTTGAGAACAGATGTTAACTTGAGCAGCTTTGGTTGTTTCAAGAGTACATCGGGGCTAGCCCACCTTCATGCCTTGCAGCTTAGCAGTCTTCTTGCGGACTTCGCTGACAAAGTCAGTGTCGGAGAGAGACTCCAGGTTGATATTCACGTTGGCCAGCGCTCCTTCTACAGCAGCACGGGCCAGAGCCAAGCCGACCGTCAAGTCTGAAGCCATCTTGGGATTGGTAATCGGCTTCAGTGATTCCAAGAGGGAGGCCACTTCCCTGCCGCGTTCGGCGACTCCCAACGGAACAGTCGTTGCTCCCTTGAGCGCCTGCAGCACACCGTGGTCGCCGTTCGAGGATTCCTTTGCAGCTTTGTACGCCTTCACGACCTCGCGGTAGGATTCCGCGTCGGCATCAACAGCGACTTTGAGTTCCTCGGCAAGCAAAGCCAGTCGTGCGATTGCATCGGTCAGTTGCCGCTCATACTGCTGGTAGTTCTTCTTGCCTCGAGACATGGACGCCACCATGATGCCCAGTGCCGCCGCCATAGCGCCTGCCGCCGCGGAGGCGCTTCCGCCTCCCGGGGCGGCGGTTGGGGCGGCAAGTTGCTCCACGAAGGGTTCAACTCCGGCGCGCAATCCACCCACCGCCATCTTGCCGCTCATCACTGCCGCCAGGCGGTTTTCCAAAATCAGCGAGGAATCGAAGTTCTCCACCTGCAAAAACCATTCGGCGGCATCTTCCAGGGCTTTTTTGGGGATGAGTCCCACGATTTCGCTGGAGAGCGGCGCAACCCCGTGGCGTGTCGCTTCTCTTTTGACGAACTCGAAGACACGCGCAATTGGGGTCTGCTCAAAATCGGTCAGGTTCATAGAGACTTGCGCCAGGCCCCGGCACATGAGCCCCATGCCCTTCACATAACGGAAGCCGCCGTTCGAGAAGCGAACGGCCTTGCCGATTTTCTTGGCGACTTCGACGTCGCTGGTATTGAGGAAGACGTTATAAGCGATCAGGAACTTGCGTGCGCCCACCACGGTTGCGCCTGCGGTGGGGTGAAGGCGAGCCTCACCGAAATCGGGACGGCGTGCCGGATCGGACGTGACCGCTTCCCGCAGTCCTTCGAACTGTCCACGGCGTATGTTTTCCAGGTTCTGCCGTTCCGGGGTGGCTGCGGCAGCTTCGTAGAGGTAAACCGGTATCTGGTGGCGCTTCCAGATCTCTTGGCCAACCTGGCGCGCGATAGCAACGCAATCTTCCAACGTGACGCCCTCAATCGGGATGAACGGCACCACATCGGCGGCGCCGATGCGGGGATGCGCCCCGCTGTGTTTGGTCAAGTCGATGAGTTCGGCAGCCTTGCCGACGCCGCGAATCGCCGCCTCCGCGATGGCGGTTCGATCGCCCACCAAAGTGATCACCGAGCGGTTGTGGTCGGGATCCATTTCGCGATCGAGCAGGTACACGCCTTCCACCTGCATCGCCTGCACGATGGCATCGACTTTGGCACGGTCGCGGCCTTCAGAAAAATTGGGTACGCATTCAACTAGCGTTGACATCTTTCAGAAGGATAACGGCGCAACGGGAGAGCCGCAACCATCCGTACCTGCGCCGCAAACTATCGAAACCAGTGGTAGCCCAGCGAGAATTGGATGGTGTTGATGCCGGGATTGAGATCACCGAGTCCGGCGTTGGAGATATGCAGGTACCGGCCGGCCAGCGACAGCGAGCGCCGGTAGTTGGTGAAGAGATGGACGCCGAAAGCGATCTGCGGTGTGAAATTCACATTGGAGCTGAAAGCCGGGACATCAGATTTTGTAAAGAGCAATCCGCCCCCAAGCTCTACATAAGGCGTAAAGTTTTTAGCCGCGCTAAAGTTCCATTTGGTCATCAGCGGCGTGAAACCGGCGCCATACACGGTTTCATCCCGAAGCGGGCACGGCGATGGTAATACCGCGATACACACTGGCGGCGGCTGCAGCGTCTTTTGAAAGATCAAAGTCAGCGGAACAACATCAACTGCTACTTCCAGATTTCCCCGATACCACCCTCTTCCCCGTTCGCCGGAGATTATCTTTCCCACCCGGAACGCCGTACTGAATATGCCGACACCAGATGTGCCGCCGGTTACCGAATGGCCGCCCGAGACCCACACGCCCAAGTCCCACGTTCCCTTCTTGTGCAGTGGATTGGTTGAAATCTGGGGGCGGGCGGTCTGGGCAAAGACAGGTGCCGTGCACAGCAGCAGCGCGAAAGCGGCAGCTTTCATCTCGAGCCTTGCTCTCCTGGGAGAAGTACAAACTGTAACAGGCAGCTCTATTGCGACAAACAGAAAAGCCGCCTCAAGCGGCGGCCGCAAGCGATGACAGATTGACTTGGCTTAGCGCGTGACCTCTTCAAGCTGCTTTTGATCAACATCGAAGTTGGAGTATACGTGTTGCACGTCGTCGTGGTCTTCCAGCGCTTCCAGCAGGCGAATCATCTGCGTTGCTGCCGCGCCTTCCAGCTTGATGTAGTTTTGCGGCACCTTCCCAACTTCGGCCAAAGCGGGTTCAATGCCGGCTGCCTTCACCGCTTGCAACACCGCTTCATAGCTGCCGGGAGCGGTGAGAACCTCCCAGCTTTCGCCATCGTCACGCAGGTCCTCTCCGCCCGCTTCAAGCACAATGTTCATCAAGTCATCTTCCTTGGCCAGCGCTTTGGGAATGACGATCGAGCCTTTGGTGTGGAACATCCAGGCGACTGAGCCGGCCTCGCCGAGATTGCCGCCATTCTTGGTGAAGGTGTGCCGGATTTCGCTGACGGTGCGATTGCGATTGTCAGTGGAAACATCGACCAGCAACGCGACCCCTCCAGGCCCGTAGCCCTCGAAAGTAGCCTCTTCGTAGCTGGCGCCGGGAAGTTCGCCGGTTCCGCGCTGCACCGCTCGCTTAATGTTATCCGCCGGCATGTTTTCGGCCTTGGCAGCAGCAATGGCGGTGCGCAGGCGCGCGTTGTTGTCGGGGTCGCCACCGCCGGCCTTGGCGGCCATGGCGATTTCCTTGATCAGCCGAGTGAAGACCTTGCCGCGTTTGGCGTCAAGCGCGCCCTTCTTGTGCTTGATAGTGGCCCATTTGGAATGGCCAGACATGAAAACCCCTCAGACCCAGGGCTGGAACCGCTCACCCCTGGATGCAGCAATCGAACCGAAATTATAGCACCGCGTTTTCAGCCGGTCGGCTTGCCGGCGCCGAGCTTCTGCTGCGAACGAAAGGTGTAGATCACCGACAGCAGAGGCGCCGAAATCAGAACACCCCAGAAGTTGAACAGGATCCCTAGAACGATAGGGGTGACGATCGAGGCCCAGATCGGCACCTTGGATGCCCGCTTCATGAAGTAAGGCTGAAGCAGCAGGCCATCTACCAGCGCAATGATGCCGTACAGCATCAGCACGTAAAGAAAGCGCTCCATACCGTGATCGAGGAAGACCGACACCGCGGCAGGGCCGATCAGGGCAAACACCGGGCCCACGTTTGGAATGAACTGAAAGGCTCCTCCAAGAAACGCCCACAAGGGCGCCCACGGCACGCCTATGATCATCAATCCCACCAGCCACATGGTGCCCACCGCCAGGGCATCGTAAATAGTGGCCACAAACCAGCGCTTGAGCGCCGTCGCGGTAGTTCGCACGTGAGGGTGTATCGCCATCGGCTTGTTGCCTGGGTCTGCTAGACCGGTAAAAAACCCATGCTAGACTTCAATTACAACATGAAATTTGGTGTGATTGTATTCCCCGGTTCGAATTGCGATCACGACGCTCACTACGTGGTGTCCGCGGTCGCCAGGCAGCCGGTCACATTTTTGTGGCATGAGTCGCATGATCTCGAGAACTGCGACGCCATTATCGTCCCTGGTGGCTTCGCCTACGGCGACTACCTGCGCACCGGGGCCATCGCGCGGTTTGCTCCCATCATGGCGGAGGTGCAGCGCTTTGCCGCCAGCGGCGGCCTGGTGCTGGGCATTTGCAACGGATTCCAGATTCTGTGCGAGGCCCATCTCCTGCCAGGCGCGCTCATGCGCAATGCCGGGCTTAAATACGTTTGCAAACAGGTTTACTTGCGGGTCGAAAACAGCGATACCCCTTTCAGCAACGCGTGCCGTGAGGGCGAAGTACTGAAGATTCCTATCGGCCACATGGAAGGCAATTACTTTTGCGACCCAGCGACTCACGCGGCCTTACAGCGCGAAAAGCGCATTGTGTTTCGCTACGCGACCGCAGAAGGTGAGATCACGGCGGCTGCGAACCCGAATGGATCGCTCGATAACATTGCTGGGATCTGCAACGAAGGCCGCAACGTTCTGGGAATGATGCCCCACCCCGACCGTTCCTCCGAAGGCATGCTGGGTTCCGCGGACGGCTTAAAGATCTTTCAATCAATGGTGGCGGCGCTGGCGCTGAAATAGTTCCAAGCTGCTGTCCCGAATTCCTGCCTTCGCAATTTTGTATCCAGCTACTCTCCCGCACTGGCTGTGAAATCTACTCAGGCAGCCCTCCTCCCAGAGAAGAGCAGCATCAGAACCTGTGTTGTGAAAGTTCCTCAACCTTAGACAGCTTGGGAGATAGATATGCAGAGAACCCGATTGATAGCGGCTTTGTTGGCCGTGTTCGTTTTGGCGGGAATCATTGGCTGCTCGCAACAGAAGGCCAATGCTCCGTCATACAAAGATTCCGTGAAACAGGCGCTGGATAACGCCGGTTTCAAGAACGTTGACGTTGACGAAGACCGCGACAAGGGCGTCATCAGGCTTCAGGGAAAGGTCAGCACAGAGCAGGAAAAGGCTGCCGCTGAAGAAGCCGCCAAAGCTGCTGCCCCGGGCGTTGTCTTAGCCAATGAGATCAGCATCGAGCCTCAGGGTTTTGAACGCGAAGCCCGGAAGATCGAGTCCAGCATGGATAGCGCTATCGAAGACAACTTCAAAGCAGCGCTGGTCGGCAACAAGCTCGAGGACCAGCACATTCGCTATGAAGCCAAGAACGGCGTCCTGACCCTGAAGGGTGATGTGGATACGCCCGCGTTGCGCGATAAGGCGCAGAAGATAGCCGCCACCGTCCCCAACGTTACGCAGGTGGTCAACGAACTGGAAGTGAAGAAGGGCAAGACCCGGGCGTCCGCTGCTCAGTAAGAGCGGCCACCCAGGCTTGTAATTCGACGAGTACGAGAATCCCTGCTGCCCGACGGGCAGTAGGGATTTGTTTTATCTTGCGGCCACCAGACAGCCGATTCCCTACTGCTGGAACGCCTCTTTGTTCACCACATAGGGCATCTTGCTGATGTCGCCACCGTAGTTGCGCTCCAGCACGTCCACCAGCCCTTGGACACAGCGGCCTGCCATTCCCTTGGCGGGGTCGGCCGAAAGCCGGGTAATGCGGGCGCCGCTGGCGAAGTGGTGAAACAACCGGAGGCGATCCTCAAGCTGAGGGTCTCGTAGGGGAGAATCGGCCGGCAGGGGTTCCTTCTCGTACACGTCGAGAGCGGCGCCGGCAATCCATTTTTCGCGTAGCGCCCTGGCCAAGGCAGCCTCGTCCACAACTGGCCCGCGCGAGGTATTCACAAAGTAAGCCGTCGGCTTCATCAGGCGAAAAGTCTTTTCGTTGAACAAGTGATGAGTGGGGTAATCGCCTTCACCCGGCCGAATCAGCGGCACGTGGACGCTCACAAAATCGGCAGCAGCCAGCCCCTCCTCGAACTTCACGTACTTAATGCTGGTGTGCTCTTTTTGCAGGCCGCGAGCATGCCTGAAGTCCATTAGCTCCTGGATCTTGCCCACGAACGCATGATCCTGGTAAGCAGGATCGAAGCAGAGCACGTTCATGTCGAAGCCAGTGCCCTTGCGAATCATTGCCTGCCCGATACGCCCGGTGCCAATGATCGCGATGGTCTTGCCGGTTACCTCATCGCCCAGGAACGGCAAGAACGGATGCCATGAACCCCACAGGTTTTGGCGTACCTGCTGCTCACTTGACCACAACTTGCGGGCGAGCGCGCCCAGAATGAAGAAAGCGAACTCAGCCGTGGCCTCGGTGAGTACATCGGCGGTGTGGGTGAACGGAATACGGTAGCGATTGGCGTCAGCGCGGTTGATGTTGTCGAAGCCAACTGCAATCTGCGCCACCACCTTAAGGCTGCCCTTCCCTGCCTCGAAGACCTCTGCATCGATTGGATCGCGCAGGGTGGTTATCAGCCCATCGATGCCGCTGTGTACTTTTTCGAGGATCAGCTTCTTAGGCGGGGCCTCGGGCCCGGGATAGACCTCGAGCTTGTAACCGCGTTTGCGCAACACGCCGAAAGCTTCTTCGCCTATATCGCAAGTGGCGAATACGCGAAAGGAGTTCTTCTGTGCCATGAGTTGTGAATGGGACTACAGGCGCTGCTGCGCCCACTTCTCAATCTGCGAGAGCGCCTTCTGGATGTTCTCAACGGAGTTGGCCACGCTGAAGCGCAGATACCCCTCGCCGAACTCGCCGAAAGCCGTTCCGGCCAGGCAAGCCACTCCGGCCTCGTCCAGCAGCGCATCAGCCAGCTTCTTCGAAGTCCAGCCGGTGCGCGTGATATTAGGGAAAGCGTAGAACGCGCCCTTGGGAACACGGCAGGAGAATCCCTTCACCTGGTTTATACCGGCAACAAAAACGTCACGCCGTCGGCGGAACTCGTCGCACATGCGATCCACAGAGCTCTGATCGCCGGTTACGGCCTCGATGCCTGCCACTTGCGTGAAGCTGGCGGTACAGGAGTTGGAGTTGATCATCAGCCGCGACATATGCGTGGCCAGGTCGGCCCGCATGACGCCGTAGCCCAGGCGCCAGCCGGTCATGGCAAAAGTCTTGGAGAAGCCATCGAGCATGATGGTGCGGTCTTTCCAGCCCGGCAGGGACATGAGCGAGAAGTGGCTGCCGTCAAAGACCAGGCGGCTGTAAATTTCGTCGGCCAGCACCATGATGTCGCGGTCGCCGATGGCGGAGGCGATGTCGCGCACGTCCTGCTCGGATAAGACTCCGCCGGTGGGATTCTGCGGCGAGTTCAGGATGATGAGCTTGGTGCGGTCAGTGATCAGGTCGGCCAGTTCGTTGACGTCAAGGCGAAAATCCATCTTCTCGCGCAGGCGAATGGGCACCGCCTGGGCGCCCAGGAAATTAATCATGGACTCGTAAATCGGGAACCCGGGATTGGGATAGATGACCTCATCCTCTTCTTCAACTAAAGCCATGATGCTGAAGAAAATGATTGGCTTACCTCCGGGGACAACCACTACCTCTTCGGGGGCAACTTTGACTCCTCGGCGGCGACCGGCGTCCTCAGCGATGGCTTCACGCAGTTTGGGCAGGCCCGCAGCCGGCCCATAGTGGGTCCAACCGCTTCTTAAGGCAGCGATGCCGGCGTCCAAGACGTTGGCGGGGGTATCGAAATCGGGTTCCCCGATCTCCAGGTGAACAATCTCTTTGCCTTTGGCTTCGAGTGCCCGCGCCCGCGCCAACACCTCGAACGCAGTTTCGGTCCCCAACCGCGCCATGCGCTTGGCCAAGCGGAGTTCGCTTTGAATGGCTCGCGTCATAATTTGAAAGGCGACATTATATCGCGCTGGCCGAAACGGCAGGCCCGCGCAGCTATGCTAGAGTTCTACCTTTGGCCACGTATCTCATCACTGGAATCGCGGGCTTCGTGGGCTCTGCCCTGGCCCGGGCCCTGCTGGAACGCGGCGACAGCGTGCGTGGGGTCGATAATTTTTCCACCGGCCGGCGCGAAAACCTCGCCGGAATTCAGGACAAAATCGATCTGCGTGAGGCTGACCTGAACGATGCCCAGGCTATGGCCACCGCCTGCAAAGCGGCCGACTACATCCTGCATCAGGCAGCAATCCCTTCTGTTCCCCGCTCGGTTACCGACCCAATTTCCAGTAACCACGCAAACGTTAACGGCACGCTCAATCTGCTGGTAGCGGCGCGCGACGCGGCGCGGCGCGACGGCCGCCCGAAGCGCATCATCTATGCGGCTTCATCGTCGGCTTATGGCGACCAGCCCACTCTGCCCAAGCACGAGGGCATGATTCCGCAACCCATTTCGCCTTATGCGGTCAGCAAGCTCACCGGCGAGTATTACATGCAGTCTTTCTACCGCGTTTACGGCCTGGAAACAGTAGCGCTTCGCTACTTCAATATCTTCGGTCCGCGCCAGGACCCTAGCTCGCCTTACTCGGGAGTGCTCGCAAAATTTATTCCCGCGATGCTGCGGGGCGAGTCTCCAACCATTTACGGCGATGGCGAGCAGAGCCGCGATTTCACCTATGTAGACAATGCCGTACTGGCTAACTTAGTCGCCTGTGAAGCGCCGGCAACCAACGTCGCCGGCCAGGTGTTCAACGTCGCCTGCGGCGGGCGATTCTCCCTCAACCAGACCTTCGAGCTGCTCAAGAAGCTGACTGGATTTCGCGGCGACGCGATTCACGGACAGGAACGGTCGGGCGACATCAAACACTCGCTGGCCGACATTTCATTGGCCAAAAAGTATCTCGGCTACACCGTGCTGGTGGGCTTCGAAGAGGGCTTGCGCCGCACCGTGGCGTGGTACCGCGAGGTGATGCTGCGCAGCGGCGAATTGCGAACGCCGGTCGAGGCCAAGTAGTCAGGCGGCCAGCGCCGCGTCTTCTGCGGCATAATCAAACTGCTGTGGGCTGATCTCAGCAGGCGGATGGCCCCGCTCCCAGGCAATCGTCCTCCGAATTGCTTCTTCCGCAGAAACGATTTCACGGTAGCCAAGTTCGCTGCGAATTCGTTGCGAGCTTGCCACCCAGTGTTGCGCCGTGTTCCCCGGCTGAACCAGGTGTTTTGGAACACGG
>Ga0070697_100001561_pt1 | contig 17438 bp, 9 predicted proteins | sample KBSK1501metaG_FD_65475 | JGI IMG/M metagenome (GOLD analysis project Ga0070697, IMG submission 65475) | Corn, switchgrass and miscanthus rhizosphere microbial communities from Kellogg Biological Station, Michigan, USA - KBS K1-50-1 metaG | ecosystem: Host-associated > Plants > Roots >...
AGGGCATCGGCCCCGAATCGAAACGGCCGAAAACATGATCCGGGTGATTCGAATAAAATGCACACACCGCGCTGTGGACCACCGAACACTCAGGGCGCTCCTCCAAGTATTTCCGCTGCATTTCAAGCTTCTCAGGGAGCCAGATGTCATCATCGTCAAGAAGCGCGATGAACTTCCCGCGGGCAACACGAATTCCAGCATTCCGCGATCCGGCCAGGCCAATGTTCTTATGCAGATCGACGATTTTGCATACGTCCGCGAAACGATCAAGATACCTGCGCGAAGATTCGCGGGAGCAATCATTGACAATAATGATCTCGAGTGGTTTAAGAGTTTGCGCCAGGACGGAGCTAATGGCCTCGTCAATATAAAGCTCCCGATTGTAGAAGGGAATAATGACCGAAATATCGCTGCTCGTCAGCCTCATAGAGAATTCCTTCTTGAGCAAATTCGTCCTTTGGGATAAATGTTGCACAACCGACAGCGGCTTTTTTGGGTTGCAAAGAACCGGATCCCGATAATTGGGCTTGATCGGGTATTTGACAAACTGAAGTAGGAACGACATCACTTCGTTCAGGTAGCGCGTCGTGCGGCTAGGTGCCTGTGCCTTTTCAATAACAAAGCTCAGAACACCCCTGAGACCATACGCGCGCAGGTAGTGCATCCGGTGCTTCCAACACATCTTTAAGTCCGCCCGGTAAATGCGCCAGGGCCGTTGGGTCAGGCCGTCCTGATCCTGGCGGCGAACACGGATTAGGGGGTCTTCGATGCCTTCAACCCGGTAGCCGGCTGCGCAACAGCGGACGATGAAGTCACGATCCTCAACTTCGCGAAACTCGACATCGAACCCTCCAACGGCACGTACGACTTCACTGCGAGCGAGAACCGTCGGGATGAGTGCGCAGCTTCCGTTCGTGAGAGCCTGAGCCAGCCACATCGGTCCATACGAAAACCAAAATTGCTTGAAGTATTCTTCTCTTCCATCCTGAAAAAAGAATAAGGCTGCGGAGTGCACTACCGCACACTCGGGATGATCTTCCATGTACTGGCGCTGCAACTCGAGTTTTTGAGGCAGCCAGATGTCGTCGTCGTCGAGAAATGCGATGAACTCACCACGTGCCGCGCGAATTCCCGCGTTTCGCGCGCCCGCCAGTCCTACGTTCGCCGGCAAGTCGATGATCTTGCACGAGCTGGTATAGCGGTCAAGATATCTACGTGAAGACTCCCGGGAGCAGTCGTTGACAATAATAATCTCCAGGGGCCTGAGAGTTTGTGCAAGTACGGATTGCACAGCCTCGTCAATGTACCGTTCACGATTGTAGTAAGGAATGACGACGGTAATGTCGCTCGTTTCGGGCCTCACCGCGACTTTGCCTCCGACCGGCTAAAGCTTCAACGATGTTAAGCGATGGAGCAATTTATTTTCCTTGTACAAACTCAGAATTCATTAAAAATTCATCTTAAGACCCAAGGCGGCGAAACCGGCTCCATGTGGTGGCTCAGATTTTTCGAACGCTGCCACCGCTGCCCACGCGACACACAGTAACGCGCTCGACAAGCTGAGCCACCATCCAATTTGCTCAGGCCGCCCGATGGGAATCTCAACCTGGATTTGCTGAGGTCCGGGGGGCACCTGCAGTTCTAATAGACCTTCCGGCATGACCGCCTTCGTATCAAGGACTCGATCTGGACTAGCCGAAGATCTCCACAATGGGAAATAAAATTGATTGATCATGACCCATCCGCCGGTTGAGCTGTTGGTCTGAAACTCAATATGCCGGGGCTTCCAGAGCAGAACATTCGCGGTGCCCATCCCGGTCAAGAATCTGACTTGGGGTCCGATGCTCGCCTGCAGGGCCCTGGACTCGTCCATCCCGGGAGGCGCCCAGGCATAAAACCATCCATCTCCCTCGTTGACTACTCTTCGTGCGGGTTCCGTTTGTCCCCGATAACTTCTCCAGATCGCGCCATACTCAACCAGCCATGGCGTGAGGACCGCCGCCAGCAAAACCAGCGACCACGCTTTATACAATCGAGGCAACCGAGGCCACTCCCCGACGAACGCTGCGAATATCGGGAGAGCCGCTACACACAGCACAATGTTGAAACGCCACGGAAACTGTATTGCCTCGAAGAGTATGGGCCTCCATATCGGAGCGCTGAGACTGGTCATCAGAAATGCAGGAATCATGCCTATCGCAAGCCAATACGCAATCCTCTTCCTGGAATCGGTACTGCCTTTTGCAAGAACCGCAGCGCCGCAAATTGCGCAGAAGGCGAGCAGATCGAAAAAACCTAGCGCGATTTCCCGCACAACGCGATTCGGGTTGTTAGTCACCGTTCCAAACGAAAAAAGGTAATCGTATCGGTAGGACCAGATCGGTAGTCTGGAAACGGGGAAATATTTGGCATGGAACAACGCAGGAAGGAAATAAAAGCATGACAGGCCTACACCCAACAGCATTCCTGCGGCGATGCGAAAAGCGGAGTTTAACTTCTGGCCCTTGGCTGATAGCGCCAGAGCGGCGGCAAGAGGAATGAAAGAGGAGATCAGCACGCTGACAACATTGCTTAAGATCAGCAAAGCGTAGGCCACGGCAAGTCCTATGACAGAAGCGCGCTCCCGCCTTATCACTCGTGCGCTAAAATAAAGAACCAACGGTATCCAGGCAAGCGCCCAACATTCGGCCAGCGCCGTCCGGCGGTAATAATCGACCGCGAGATGATAGGGCATCAGCATGTAGAGCACGGCGCCAGTAGTCGCGGCACGCCGACCCGTCATCGTACTCAACCAAAGAAAAGCGCAAATGCCAGAAACAAAAAGAGCGAGGAATTCGCCTAGTCTGAAGGAGTTGAAACCAAAGAGTTTTCCTGCTGGTTCCAGCAGAGCGTATACGTAGCTTGGAAGGGGAGGATATACAAAGAGGCTGGGACTGCCTAACCCGTGATGGATTCCGATAAGCCATCGTGGGTACCATTCGCCGGCCCAGAATTGTTCACTGAAGTAACGGGAATAGTTCAGGTGCTCGCGCGTGTCGTAACCCTGCAGCATTGGGCCATAGACGAGCATCGGAAGGGCAAAAACAACTGCCGCTGCTCCTATGATAGAGAGACTTCGAATGTTCAATGGACATGAAGTGAGGGACCTGTCCACTGGCAGTTCACTACTCATTGTCACAGGAGATTTCCTTTTTTTCTTAGAATGGAAAGCATGGTATGCAGATTTTCTTATCCCCGAAAAGGACGGCATCTCAACCGACCTGACATCGCTGCCTACCAAATCCGCTGCGCGGCCCTGACATAGTGGCCGGCATTGCTATTCCACTCGCAGCCTCTGTCGGGGGCGGACGCTGTTTGCGCGCAACATTCGGGATGGCGCTTCACACGGAGACGCCATTTCATTGAGCCCCGCGGCGCAGCAAAACGATTTTTATCGTCTGGAACAGGATAAGAACGTCGAGCCCGATCGAGGCGTTTTTGATATAGAAGAGGTCATATTGCAGTTTTTCCTTGGCGTCTTCAAGCGTATTACCGTACTTGTACTTGATCTGCGCCCAGCCGGTGATTCCGGGCCGCGCCAAATGCCGGATACCGTAATAAGGAATTTCACGGGTCAGCCATTCAACAAATTCCGGGCGTTCCGGCCGTGGTCCAACAAACGCCATGTCTCCCTTTAGCAAACACCATACTTGCGGGATTTCATCAAGCCGCGAAGTACGCAGGAGCTTCCCTACCCCTGTGATCCTCGGATCATCGTCGTCGGCCCATGTCGGTCCGATATCTGCCTCCGCGTCCTGGCGCATAGTGCGAAATTTGTAGCAATAGAAGACCTTGCCTCCTCGGCCGACACGCTTTTGCCGGTAGAGCACTGGCCCCGGAGAATTAATCTTGATGGCTGCAACAATGAAGGGAATGAGAGGAGCCGTAATCAATAGTACGACCAGACTGACCGCGCAATCCAGCAACCGCCGAACCGGGTGGAAGGCCACGCTGAAACGGAAACCCTCCGCGAAAATAATCCAGCTCGGGTAAAGTTGTTCGACAGCGATCTTCCCCGATATCTTTTCCAGCCAGGAGGTAGCGTCTTCGATCTGTACCCCACCTTGCAACCGGAGTTCGAGGAGCGCCTGCATAGGCATCGTGCTGCGACGATCATGCATGGCGACGATGATACGGTGCACAGCCGTGCTTTTGGCTACTTCCAATAAGTGAGAGGCCATGCTGTCGCGGGTCGGAACCCCATCCATATTCCCACTCCACCCCACTACCTCGACGCCCAACTCTGGGCGCGTCTCGAGGCCCCGGACCAGGGTCTGAGCCTGCTCCCCTGTCCCCAAGATGTAGACCCGTTCCCTCAGGTACGGCTGCTGCGCGAACCATGAGTAAGCGCTCCGCCAGGCTAACAGCGACACAGTTACTATGATTAAGCCGAGCAGCAGAGAGGAATTGCCCAGCATCAGATTCGGGAATACCGCTCCCGCGATCGCAACACCAAGCGAGGCCAGGCCTGCTACCAGGAGCAATCGAACATAGACTTCTCCCCCGGCCTCAAAATGGGAAAGATCGTAAAGATCAAACCAATGGCACAGCACAACAATGAACGCGGTGACTGCGAGGATCTTGTAGTAGCCGAACTCAAAGTTCAGGATCAGGTAACTGTCTTCACGATACCGCAGGATCGTTGCCAAGAGCAGGGAGACGCCGACCATCAGCGTCTCGCCGACAACCAGTGTCAGCGTACGGATCGGATAGTGTACTTTGAAGAGACGTATCACAACGCCGCCTGTGTGCCGCAGTGCCGACGGCTGTGCCCTGGGCACGGATGAAAAAGAACCACAGGAGCTTTCGCCAGCACCGGCTTGATGTTAACCATCCAACGTCATCGCAACCATAAGTTACTGATGCCCAGATTGATCAGCTGCAGATGTGTCCGACGTATCCGTTCCTACGTCCTCGCCGCCGTGGTCCAATCGAATGGGACGGGCTCGCCAGGAGAGACCAACCAGAAATATGTTCCGCCCGGAGCCGCAGACATGGTTCACGGCACAGAGCGAGTTGTTGGAGTTTTCTTTGTTGTATTGATAGCTGGCAAAAAAGCCCAAATTATTCGGTAGGTTCCTCCGCACCGCAGCGCCTGCGTACCAATAGTGGTAAGACGCTGCTGCGGTGGAGGAAACCGATCCGATCTGCCTGAGCCGCGCATACCCTGAATCCAAACTGCCCTCCCAGGCGCCGAACACCCGACGGGTTGCCGATCCCTGAGCAATATCACTGTTCGCTCCTGCTGAAACACCGGAACCGCCCGTCGTCAGCCGCTGATATGAGAAGGCGGACTGTATTCTCCCCCAACTGTATCCCAATGATCCAGAGACGCTGGCGTTAACCTGGTTGGTGTTAACCGTCAAGAAGGTCGGCGGCGTGCGAATAATCTGCATTCTTGTAGTGAGACTCGTAGTCTCCGGACCAACGCCAAGTGCGATTCTCATTCGGTTGGAGAGCCGACGTTGGTAGGAGAGATGAACCAGATTGTCAGCAATGCTGGTGGTGGCGCTGTAGGGGTACCGGAAAGCACGGTAGCCATACAGGACGCTTACGGCACTACGTGGAGAAAGCTGGTAATTGTAGGCCACTACCCCTGAAAACTGTCGGCTGCTGATCAAGCCTTCACCGTTGCTTTTGTAGCTAGTGATCCCATAGAAGCTGGCCAGCACGACCGAACTACGTCGCGTCAGCGCATCCGCAAAAACCGCCTGTCCAACATTAGTTAAAGAGGGCCCCGTTCCGATTCCGCCGAAATTGGTTGCACCGGAGAAAATAGGTGAACCGGGGCTTACTGGCCCACCCGCTCCAGCCGGGGAGATCAGGTTGGATAAACCGCCACCGCCAAGCGAAGAGGCTCCAAAACTTCCACCGTAAAAATAGCCGTAAGAGTCCGAAAGCGTGAGCTGTCGCCTTCCCATCAGAAAACGCTGGCTCGCGGTAAATTGCTGGATCTGCTGGGCACCCGATGGGTAAAAAATTCCTCCGCCGATGTAATTGAATGCGGTGACAGAACGGTGCCACAATTTCAGCAGATCTACCTTGGCTAAGACGCGCGGGACAGAGTAGACCGAGGGTTGTCCAGCTAGGTTTGGTTCAGTTTGTGCACTTTCGCTAACGAACAATCCCCCAAGAAGAAAGCTGGGCGTTCCCGCCGGCGGATCGCCGGGCGCAGCATCGAGTCCCAGGGTGAGCGCGTTCCCATCGGTTTGAGAGGCGGCGTCCCCGGGGGCGGCACTGGTAGTCGAGTTTTGCTCAGTCTCGTCAAGCGTCTGCTGCCCGTCGTTCACCTGGGCATGGCCCGGGGCAATCACAATCGCCAGGAACATGAACAGACAGAGGCACTTTCCCATGCCCTTTCTCATCGAACTTTGGGGGTAGTCGGACAAACCGTGTCACCGATTTGAATCTATGGTTTGGCTCTTTGTGACGGCCCAATTGTCGCTTGCCCCGGACTCTACGAGGCGCGGTCAATCTGAAATTCACGAAAAATTAATTTTTGGCACAGAAGCCCTTCTAATCCGGCCGCGGATCGAATCGTTCGTAGAATGACAATCTCCTTGACGCTCAGTGATTCAACAGGACCTCTGTAGAATCGCGGCGTCCGGCTCTCTAGCAAATCCTCATTGGTCAAGGACTTGCATCTTTAGGTTTGTGGGAGTCTCGGCAGTGTTCCAGAGAAGATCGGCTCGCCAACGTGAGCGACCCGTGTTGTGTTCTCCACAAAAGAGCATTTCGGTCGGTGCATAGAAGACTGCGCTTTGCCCCGCCTCATTCAGAGTCATGTGTTAGAGTCGTTTCCAATTCGTGTTTCTGAGTCGTTCAGTCGAAGCATCCTCAAAATCAAGATGGGTAGCCAAACGATTACACTAGGAGTAACGACTCGTTCCCCGCAAACGGTCGACTATGCGCTATTGTCGGGCGTTGCCATCAGCAGCTGTGCTGCAATGTTGCTGGAATTGGCTCTGACCCGATTGTTCTCTGTCGTGCTGTTCTATCATTTCGCCTTCCTCGCCATCTCAATTGCGCTTCTCGGGCTCGGCTCCGGCGGAGTCTTTGCCCATTTGGGCAAGCGAGGACTGGCGCGCTTTCAAACTCGCCCGCTGCTGGCAAGACTATCCCTGGTCAACGCGGCGGTAGTTCCCATCGTGCTCGAGGTCGTATTGCATGCCCGGGTATCGTTGATCTTTTCGAAGGGGAACTTTCTCCGGCTTACGCTGGTGTACATCTGCTCGGCCGTTCCTTTTTTTCTGACCGGTCTGGGGTTCTCTGTTGTCTTCGCTCGTGAATTTGGAGAAATCCCGCGTTTATACGGGGCCGACCTTTTGGGCGCAGCGCTTGCTTGCGTGGGAATAGTTCCTTTCCTTAACTGGCAGGGCGGTCCCAATACCGTTCTGTTCGCCGGCTTGATCGCCGCAGTCGCGGGACTCGTGTGGGCCGACACCGCGCGCATGCGGAAACTTGCGGGAAGCTTGGTTGTAGCCCTGTTGCTGGTCATGGCGGCGAACCACTCGGAAAAACTGATTGATATTGTCTACGCCAAAGGCGTGCTGCAAAACCCTCTCTCGGTCGAGTTTGCGCGCTGGAATGCAATCTCGCGTGTCGAGGTCGACCGGCGGGGTGAAGCTAAAGTCCTGGTCATCGATGCGGATGCTTCGAGCCGGATCATGAACGCCGATCCGGCGCGATGGCAGCAGACGCCGTCGGAGAAAAAACTGATGTCGGAGGCTCCAGCCGTTGCGAACATGCTCCGGCCGCACGGCGAGTACGCCATTATTGGACCCGGCGGTGGAGTGGATGTACTGCGTGCGCTGGCCAATGGAAGCCCCAGTGTGACGGGCATCGAGATTAACCCCATCATCGCCAATACCATCATGCGTGAACGCTACGCGGGGTATTCGGGTCATCTTTACGATCGGCCCGATGTGCACATCCAGGTCACGGATGGACGGTCCTTCGTTCGTAATACGACGCAGCGTTTTGATGTGGTGCAAATGACTTTGGTCGACACCTGGGCTTCGACCGCAGCTGGCGCATTCGCCCTCAGCGAAAACAATTTGTACACCATGGAAGCCTTTCGGGAGTATTTCACACATCTCAAGCCGGACGGGATGATTGCCGTCACGCGCTGGGAATTTCGTGAGCCTCGGGAAGCTTTACGGGTCGTTTCTGTCGCGTTGGAAGCCCTCCACCAACTGGGAGTCGAAAACACCTCCAAGAACTTCATCGTCGTGTCCAAGGGAGACTTGAACGAAGACGGAATTCCAGTGGCAGTGCTCGCCAAGAAAAGCGCCTTCACCCCGGAAGAAGAGCAAAGGGTTCAGGACGGGCTGCAGAACAATCCTCCACTGGTAGCGCTGTATCTTCCTTCTCGCCCCGGCAGCAATGCGTTTTCCGCGCTCATCGTGGGGAATAACGCTTATGCGTTCGCGAAACAGTATCCCTACAACGTGACTCCAGTAACCGACAATGCCCCCTTTTTCTTTTTCACTCTCAAGTTAGGTCAAGTAATTCACGAGTGGGGCTCCGGCCGCGGAGAGGACTGGAAAGTGAATCTTGGAGTCGCAGTACTGGCCACCGTGACGATTATCTCTTTTCTCGCCGTGCTGGCGTTTCTTTTGATTCCGCTGGTTGTACGCGGCCGGTCCAGCCGGGTACACCCCATGCGCCTGCTCTATTTCGTGGCGGTGGGACTGGGATACATCCTGGTGGAGATTACGTTTATTCAGCGTTTTGTTCTTTTTCTGGGTCACCCTACTTACGCTCTCACCGTGGTGGTTTTCCTACTCCTACTCTCAAGTGGCGCGGGTAGCCTGGCATCCCGTAAATGGCTCATTCAGACTGGCGGAGCGTGGTTGCCGTTGATCTTGATCGTGGGTGCCCTGCTTCTCTACGTATTCATCTTGCCCGGGCTTCTGAGCGGCCTGGTCGGCATTCCTTTCTTTGCAAAACTATTGGTGAGCGCCGGATTGTTGGTACCCTTGGGATTTGCCATGGGAATGCCGTTCCCCACTGGCCTGCGCGCGCTTTCCAACTTTCCCTGGGTCATGGACTCGGGGCAAGACAGCGACTCGATTCAGGAAAGCGCCGTGGAGTGGGCCTGGGCGATGAACGCAGGCGCCAGTGTACTGGGCTCTGCTCTGGCCATGGCTATTGCCATTCAGTTTGGCTTGAATGCTACCTTGGCTTGCGGCGCTACCGCCTATGCCGTGGCGATTATGCTCTCGAGAACGCTGCACCCGAAGCATTGAATCTCGGTTCAAACCATAGCTGTAATGTCCGCGCAGAATCCTCCACCCCACACTTCGATCCCGGCGCGGATGCCTCGTTGACGGCGTGAATCCCCTGCAGATTCAGCCTCATACCATTTTCGATCGCGATATCTCGTGATTCTTAGTTGCCGGCGCAAAGGCCAGCCCCTGCCCGAGGCCGGTTGCCAGCGGCAATAACGAGAAAAGCAACCAGAAGAACAACTGAGCACAAATACTTTGGGCCCGGGGATTGTCGTGGTGAAGAGTAGCAGCCGCCGGTTGCGGCAGCGTGACGGGTAGATGAAAAACTTGACCCTACTTAGAAAAAGGCCGCGCGGCGCTCATGGGGTTGGTGGCTTTGCCAAGGCCTGCAACATCACGGCATCGTCTTTGGTGTTGAAGTCTCCGGAATGTCGTAAAGAAGAATCGTGTCGCCGACATGAGCGACTGGCCGATAGCCTTCAAGCCAGGAAAGCGCATCATGTGGGTAAATGTAAGGCACCACATGTCCGTTGTGGCTAAACGCAAACACGCCTGTCCGCAATGAACGAACACTAACCGCGACCCAACCGGTCACAGGCGCAGGCTTCAGGACATCAAGCGGAGGTAGCTCAAATTCCGCGAGGTCCGCGCTGCTGAAAACCCCGATACTCAAATGCCTCACATGACGGGCTCGCAACTCGTCTCTCAGTTTGGAAAGATCTTGTCCGCAATCCAAATCGCACCCTTTCACCAGCGCCATACTTGGGTCGCGGGGCGCCAACTCGTTGAAATATGCCAGAAAGTCGCTGTGCGCGCGCATGCTGGCTGCAGCTTGCCACGCAAGCAACAGGCATAAGGCCAGCCGTCCCCAGATGGGTTTCGCACGGGGGATCCGCCACATGAAGGCAGCACCACCGCCCGCTAACACGGAAAGTAAGGGAAGCACGGTCAACACATGCCTGGTGCCGACTTTGAGGGTCACGAATATTGTGGCCCCGAAAATTGCGGCCGTGGCTACCGCCGGCATTAACGATGATCCCTGGCCTTGACGCGCCAATCGAATCGCGTACAGAACGCCTGTGATGGCCAGGACCAGGAATGGCAGGGGAGTCTTCAGGGCGACGGCCACAGGGAAAAAGTACCACCATCCTCCGGGCTTGGAATTTCCCAACAAATAGCTTTCGGGGGCTTCGTTGTTCTTGTGCCGGATTTCCGCGACTCCTCGCACGAAATCAGGGCCAGGTATGAGAGGGTTCGCCACTACCAGTTTCCTTGCGACACTCCGTATTGGACTCGGAAAATGCTGGAACGAGGGTATCGATGCTGAAGAGACCCCCATCGCATCCTGGAGATGCCCCACTGAAAATGCATAAGCGCTCCAAAGAATTACCAAGCTGATAACCGTAGCCGCGGCAAGGCGGACTCCCTTGACTTTCAATTCCCTTAAACCGTCGGACGAGAGCCAATACCTCGATAGAAGCATTCCTGTTCCCGCGAAAGGCAAAAACAGGAACGATGTCAATTTTGTAGAGAGTGCCAGTCCTGCACTGATTCCCAGAAGCACAGTGCTGCGCATCGTTGGTTTTTCCAACCAGGCCGAAAACGCAAACAGGCACGCAAACTGTGTGCACGCAGTCGGCAGGTCGGTATAAGCAAGACTGGAGAAGGCGAGGATACTGGGGAGAGTGGAGAAGAGAAAGACGGCAACGCACCCAGCAGCCATGCCGAACTGCCGGCTCGTCCACCAGAACACGAACACAGTACACAGGCACAAGAACGGAAGCATGCCGGAACGCGCCAGCAAGAGGTTCCGCATGTAGTGTCCTCCGTCAGACAAAATAGCGTCTCCCACGTCGATGTGACTATATGCGCGCGGATCATTCGCTGGGAATTTGGGAAGGCGTTCGCCGAACAGATACAGTGGCAGAGCAATCGCGACACGCGACAATGGTGGGTGAAGGGGGTCTAACCTGTAAGTGTGCCTATCCAGCAATTCAATTCCGGCTGCTACGTGGCTGGGCTCATCGAAACCTTGCGGAATACTTTTGTCCACCAAAATCACGCGTAGGACCGCGATCAAAATGAAGACCGCGACTGCCAAGATACACTGGGCGCGCTGTGCGGAACCGTGGGCTGCCATTTTACTCCCTCCGGAGAGCGTCTGGTCACGGCAATCCAAAAGCGGAACTGCTTGCATAACGGAACAGGAGTTACGCAGTTGTGGTAACACTCCTCGACCGCCAGATTCCCCTAATGGCTCTGGCTCAACTCGTCGGGATTTCGCAGTAAGGTTTTTCCGCGAACACCGTAGGCACACGGCGAGAGTCATCGTAACGGTGTTATCGGCTATTGGCAATAGATCGTCAGAGGCTAAACCCAGGCGAAAGGAGAATTCACGCAGAATTCAAGTGCAGGTCATGCGGCCGTGGTTTAATACTTCGGTTGACCTGTCCTGAACTGGCCTGATGACACGAGAGAAACAGCCATCATCCTGAACCTGCGATCCAACCGGGTTCAGAAGAATATTATGGTGACCGCACACACACTGTCGCGCTCGGGTGCAAACCGGATTGGGGCTGCGTGGCGAATGTTTTTGTTTCTCGTGATTCTCGGCTTTGTACTGAGAGCAGGCTACGGCGTCGCACGGTACGGAAGCGCTGTGATCAACAGGACGGGCGACGCCTTCATCAGCGCATGGAATCACGATGCTCTGGATCACGTCCTTATCGCTAAGGCGATCCTCACAGGCAAAGGCTACGTTGTGGACCGGCCACCAGTGTCGACCACAGCACCTGTTCGTTTTGTCGGGCAGGAGGCGCTTTTCAAGGCGCCTTTGTATGAGTTCTTTCTGGCTGGAGTGTTTGCCGTCTCCGGGTTTTCGTTTAAGCTTCTGATTCCGCTCCAGGCGCTGCTCGGCGGTCTCCTCACTGGTCTCATTGGCCTGATCGCATTGCAGGTTTTCCGTAGCGCTAGTGCTGCGTGGTTCGCGGGTGTTGCTGCTGCCGCTCACCCGATATTAGTGAATTCAGCTTCTCAACCATACAACGAAAACCTGTTTTTCTTCTTCTTCGCGGCCTCCATCTGGATGTTCCTGATCTGGCTTCAGAACCTGCGTTGGCCGTGGGCGTTAGGCTGCGGATCAGCCATCGGTCTTTGCATGCTCACGCGGGAAAATGCGGTGCTTCTCCTTTTTGCGATGGGGGTCGTAGTGCTCCTTACATACCCGCCGCTAAAGAAAGGTTGGGTCGGGTATGGAATCATCGCTTTGACCGCCACCGCACTGGTCCTCCCATGGAGCATTCGCAATTATGTCCGGTTCGGTATTTTTGTGCCGGTCGCCAGCATTTTGGGAGAAGACTTGAGCGAAGGCAATAACGAATGCGTGGGCGGAGAAGGCGTTTTTGTTCCTTATTGGGCCGAAGGTCGGTGCGCCTCGGTAGACCAGCAACGACGCGCCCAGATCGAAGCTACGTCAGGCGATACGCGCATCCCTGTGGTAGTACGTCGGGATCGAATCTCCCGGCACATTGCCTTGCAATTCATGTCGAGTCACCCGGGAACTTACGCGAAACTGGCGTTTCGCAGATTCTGGACTACTTTGCTCCCCTATGACCCTCGGGGGGATCAGCGCACGCACGAGAGAATCGTGTTGCTGCTGTACTGGTTACTACTGTTCCCACCAGGAATCCTTGGAATGTGGCTTGGGCTCAAACAGGTCGAACCCGCGAGAGTTCTTCTGGCCTTGTTGATCGTCCTAAACCTCCTGTCGATTGCTGCTGTCCTCTACTGGTCAGACCTCCGGTTTCGAGTGGGAATTGACATGCTCTTGGGCTGCTTCGCGGGATTGGCTTATACCCAATTGGTCCGGCTTCGGGCCGGAAACGAACGGTCGCTTCACGACGGGCTGAGCTCAGTTGTGCAGCAGTCAAGCACCTGACACAGAGTAATGGGGAGGAAAGGGCCTTGAAGGCAACGACAATCTTCTTTCTAATATTGGCGGCCACCACGCTTCAAGCGGCCACTACCGGCGAAGACAAGAATTGCGGGCCCCCGAACTATTGCGCTCGGACAGACCAGCGCATTCAACCCTACCCTGCCAGGCCTCCTGCGCTCGGCCGCGCGGGCACGGTTGTCACCGATCCCAGTTTTGGTGCGCGCATCCTCCGGGTTACTGATGGAGCGTCCGATCCTGTCGTTGGAGGACGCTCCATGATGACCCCGTCATCGTCCGAGCAGAATGCCTGGAACAGCGATGGGACGAAATTTTATATTTTGACTCCCGGCGGCCAGTTTGTTCTTTACAGCTTTGATCCCCGCAGCCTGAAGATTCACCAGGACGGAGCGCTGCCGATGCCCTGGAGCGGTGAACCAGAATTCAGCTACACGCAGCCAAGCATCATATACGGCGTTCGGGGGAACAACCCCGCATTTCAACAGTACGACACCTCCAGCGCTAAGGGCGCACGAGTGCATTTAATATCGGAATGCGTGCGAATGAAAGATTCTGAATTCGGGCATGGCGTTTTTGTCAGCGCTGATGATGGGCGACTGGGTACGATACTGGGACCTCGTCAAGACTTGAACTTCATGGTTTATGTCTATGATCGAAAGCTGGGCTGCCGCTGGTACAACACGCAGACTGGAGAGATTGGCGGACAATGGGGCCCTAAGGGAACGGTTTCGATTCCTGATCGATATGGTGTCCATAATTCCAGAATTTCCAAGTCGGGAGAGTTTGTGGAGATCACGCGAGGGGCGAGCAGTGTAGGAAAAGCAGTCAATCTAATCTGGGAAGTCGCCACCATGCGCGTTGTGCCTTGTCTTTTTCAGTGTTTAGGACATCATGCGATGGGGTATTCTCACGTGGTCAACCCATCGCAGCAGAGGCATCCGTTGGACCTGTTGGTACGGCCCTTGAACGACTTGGAATCAACCGCCAAGCTGGTTTCAGAACTGCAAGCCACACCGAGCGACCGTTACTGGCTCGACCTTCACCTGTCCTGGAACCATATTGATCAGGAGGATAAAACTCCCGTGTGTTTATCGACTTACAGTGGCGCCAACTCCGGAGTTCCCGGAGCTCCTCTTGACACGATCGCTCCCTGGGAGAACGAGATCCTGTGTGCGGAAACCGACGGAAAGAGTTCGAAGGTTTGGCGTTTTGCTCACACCTACAGCACCGCCAAGAACGGGTTTTGGTCGACGCCACGCGGCAATATTTCTCGAGATGGTCGTTTTTTTATGTTCACCTCGGACTGGGAAAATCAGCTAGGGCAGGAGCCGAGAGGAGATCACCATAGAACGGATGTTTTCATCGTCGAACTCCGGTAGCAGACTTTCATTACGCTGCTAGTCTGAAACCGGGAAAATGCTGTACACACTGTTCATGCCGTAAGGTTCCAGGTCAATTTCTCTCAGGCATTGCTGGGATACCAGGTCAAAGAGCGCAATGTGCGTTGGCTTAACGATAGTACCCTCGCGCAGGACAGTCTTGACCCAGCGCACGTTCTCCTTGAACACAGTTTTACGAATCCGGGTGAAGCCCACCCATATTCTCCTCTCATCAATGGGGAGCAGTCCGCGGCACCAGGCCGGCAATACCTCCTTGCCGCTGTCCTGAATTTTCCTGAGATCGATGATCTGATCAACGCTTAGCATGCTTCGGTTTACAATGACGACTCTTCCATCGACGCTCGTAAAGAAGATTCGTTCACCGCACACAAGTCCATCGTGGGGTGCCTCGACATCGATTGCAATTCGTCTCCCGGTTCCGTTCAAGCAAATGGCGTCGCGCTGAAAGAATCGAGTAGCCCAAACCTCATGGTCCAACTCGAAAACGAAATTGGGATGAGACGAATGCGGTTTAGTGGTCTCCACTTTCCGATAGTCCACACTACGCGAAAAACGCGTCCACGGAGCTTCATCAAGCACGCTCCATTCGGCTACGATCTCACCTCGAATGGTGACCTTGACGACCATGTCGAGTCCCGTGCTGACAACGAGCAGATTTCCGTCTGACGCCGGGGCCACGTGGTGGACGTCGTTGAAACAAGGAAGTGAAATGTATCCGATCTGACGAAACTTAGGCAGTTGATAGAGCAGCACTTCCGTGGTGGTACAGGTATAAAGTGTGTCGCCGATTAAGGCTCCACTGTGGAAATGCGCTGCCGGCTTATTACCGGCCCGAACCTCTCGCGGGCTCTGATACTCCACGCAGGTCCGCGCCACACCGGTGTCAGTATCAACCTCCAAAACGAGAGCGGCCTCATACAAGTACCATTCGTCGCGCGGTGTTGCTTCCCTCAGTCCGAGCCGTCGTTCTCGCCCACCTAGGACGTAAAGCTTGGCCACACCATCTCCTGAAAGTTGTTTTTATTGGGCCATCACGACATTGCTCAGCGGTGCAAGGCCCAAGGCTAGGGCTCCGAAAGCCTGCACCCACCAGATTTAAACTGATGCGGAGTTAACACGGTTCATTTCCGGACCGCACGCCATGCGCAGAAGCGTTCTGAATCCTGATGGAATTCAAATGGCTGCAGATTAAAACGCCTGACAAGGGCTTGGAACAATTCGTGACTGCTTCGGCTCATGATCATCTGGAGTTCGCAACCGGAAAACGCCCTAACCACTCGCGAGTCGCTCAGCCTCACCGGTTCAGTCACTGTAGGCTTGTGATATTCCACCTCGAAATAAGCCTCTCCCCCAGGCCTCAGCACGCGTTGCATTTCTGACGCAACCTGCTCGAAATCGTCCACGTGGTCGAGCGCGTTCACTGCAATGACGGCATCGAAGTAGCCGTCTGAGTAGGGCAAGCTCTCTCCCCCGGTATTCGCAAACTTCGCATCGTAGTCAAATAGCGGCCAGCCCGCCGTCATGTAAAGGTTGACGAGCGGATCAACACCATGACGTATGCAGTCAGTAAATTGCAGGATGGGCGCCATAGGTCCGCAACCGATCTCCAGAACCCGCTTCCCTGCCAGACTGTTGCGCTCGAGGCCAAGCCGTTCCGTGTAGGTTGGCCGCAATGCGCTTTTGGTCAGGACCGCATTCGACACCCACAGGTCGGATACATTGACCTTCTGCTCCGGAGTCGGCGGCGCAAGGCCCCACCAATCAGTTGTTCCGTCCAGAAACCAGGCTTTCAAATGTCTCAGTTCGCTCTTCCAATACGCCAGCTCGGCCTCATATTTCTGGTTAAGTCCAGAGGGCGGCTGAACCCTCCGCAAGAGTCCGTCAACCCGTTCCTTAAGAGCCTGCATGTGCCTTGGCCTTTAGAAGCCCACGTCAGATGATCGAAATATTGCCGCGACTACGGCGCTCCAATTTTCCATCCCGACTCCCCAGGAGCCCCACACCGCGTCTCCCTCGACTGTCTCATTGAACCACGTCCTTGTTAAAAGGGTATGAATTTCCGGTAGTGGTGCAGTTTGAATTTCCACAGATAGCCAAGATGCCCGATCCTGTGCCAGAATTGGGCATGACAACCCAGCACACAAACCAGCAGCAACCCTCTCGGCCCCGAGAAGACCATAAGGTCCAAAAACTCATAGAGCGCATCGAGACGAAGCTGGCGCTTCAGGCGAAAGCGATCCGCGAAGCCAAGCGGGGGAACTCGAAAAACTAGCCATGCCGAAACGTAGCCTTAGATTGGTCAAATGGCTCGGCACGATACCCCCTGCACTTTTTGTGATGGCCTGTTCACGGTTCCCATGACTGCCCTGAAGAGAGTTGCGGACAAGCGATAGAGCCTCCGAGTCCAATTCAATGAACACAAGTGCAAACGCGAGGACGGCAGCCAAGCCGTGCCCGCTTGTGAGAGAAGTCACGTCCAAGAACTAGACAGCAGCAGGTTCCTCCCGGAATACTTCTGTCGCAGAATGGCCGGGTTTCGCTCGCTCAATCATGCGCTTCACTAGGGAATTGGCTCTGACTGCCATAATCTCTATTTCGGATGTTGAAGGGGAAAGACTCTGAAGATTTCGTAGTGCGTACGGCGGTAAAATCAAACATGACAGTTTTGAATAGTTAAACGAGGGCGAGCACCCTTTTCGTCGTGAGCGAGAGATTAGTTTGTCGTTTTCGTATTGAGCAAGTTTCACTGGAACAACCGTCTTCGTGAAACCGTAATCTTCGCGCGCCGCCAAGATTGTTACAGCACGATGACAG
>Ga0070697_100001564_pt1 | contig 17422 bp, 19 predicted proteins | sample KBSK1501metaG_FD_65475 | JGI IMG/M metagenome (GOLD analysis project Ga0070697, IMG submission 65475) | Corn, switchgrass and miscanthus rhizosphere microbial communities from Kellogg Biological Station, Michigan, USA - KBS K1-50-1 metaG | ecosystem: Host-associated > Plants > Roots >...
CTGGCCGAGATCCGCCGCGTGCTCAAGCCCGGCGGCCTGCTGTGCTTCCTCGAGCACGTCCGCGCCGACACCGCCGGGCTCGCCCGGATCCAGCGCGCCCTCGAGGCCACGGTATGGCCGCACCTGTTCGGCGGCTGCCACCTCAGCCGCGACACCACCGTGGCCATCGAGCGGGCCGGCTTCAGCGTCCGCCGGCTCGACCGTTTCCTGTTCCCAGAGGCCCGCACGCCCGTCTCCTTCCACATCACCGGCCAGGCAGCCAGCCTGCTTTCCTGATCCGCATTGCGGCTCGCGCGATACTGCCGCGGCTGCTGGGGCTTCTGAGGTCGTGCTTGTCCGGCTGGAGATGTGGCAGGCGGGGAAGTACGTATCGGCGCTGGCCAGCGAGCCGCCGGGCTCACCTTGGAGCACATCCGCAGGTGCTGGACATCCGCGATGGCGGCCGGCCGCCCTGCGTCCATGTCGCCGGCCTGATCGGCCGCCGACTGGCCGAGGTGGAGGCCCGGCTGGCCGAGCTGGCCCGCGCCCGCGACCAGCTGGCGGCGCTGGCCGCGGCGCAGGACCCGGCCGAGTGCAGCGGCTACTGCTCCATCATCGCCAGCTGACGCGCACCGGGCACGCCGCCCTTGACCTTCCAGCTGAGGGGAAGGTCTAGCCTGGGGTCAGGCATGCGTGCGAGGAACCAGATCTGGGAGCTGGATGTCATGGAGCTGATCTTGCTGACCGTCCCGGACTGCCCGAACGCGGCCGGGTTCGAAGAGCGGCTCGCGGCTGCGCTGGCCGACCGCCCGGATGCGGTGGTCCGGCGCCGGGAGGTCGCCGATGAGCGGGAGGCGGAACAGGCCGGGATGCACGGCTCCCCCACGCTGCTGATCAACGGCGTGGACCCGTTCGCCGCGCCCGGGGAGGCGCCGGGCCTGGCGTGCCGGCTGTACCGGGACGCGGGCGGCCGGGCTACGGGGGCGCCGACGGTAGCGGCCCTGCGGCGGGCGCTGCACCAGGCCAGTGCGCGAGGCCAAGCCGGGAACCGGGATAGGGGATCGTCATTCCGGCCGTGATCGGGCGTGATGAGCTGCGGAAGCTGACCGGGGACGGGGCTCAGCTGCCCGTGGAGGATTATGAGTGGGCGCACCTGCCGGGCGCGGTTAGTCTCCCGCTGAAGGAGCTGGACGGCCGGGCCGTAGGTAAGGACATGGCGGTTGGGCGGGACCTTAAGCACATACTCCTGGCCGCCCGGACGCGGCGTGGGCGTCTTGTCGGCGGCCCAGCGGATATAGCCTACTGGTATCGCGGCGGCCGGTGGTTCGGCGCTGATGGCTGCGGCGGGATCGCCGGCATAACGCGTTGAGAACCTTCCGGACGGATGCATAGTGTGGTTGCTGGCGGGTTCGCCGCGGAGCGAGCTGACCCGGCGAGCGGTCACGCCGACGGCCGCGCGGGCATGCTGTCCAGGGCGAGGGAAAGAGAGTCGGGATGCCAGTCGCCCGGCGCCGGGGCCTGAGATCCCGGCTGGCCTGGATTACCGCAGTAATCGCGGCGGCCTTTGTCCTGGCGTCATGCACGTCGGCGGCTCCCGCTGCCAGCCCGGGCGCCGCATCGCGCAGCGGCAGCGTCATGTCGCTGAATGACATCTCGACCCTGAAATCCGTGTTCAACAGGGACGACGGGGACACCCGCCTGGTATTGATCTTCTCCCCTACTTGAGCGACGTGTCTCGCAGGCGCCAGTTGGGTGCAGAGCAACATCTTGAGCAGGATGGCCGACCCGTCGCTTCGGGTGCTGGTGGTATGGGTGCCGTTCCTGGGCGGCTCACGGAATGCGATCAATCCGGCGATCTTCCCGGACAGCCGGGTCACCAGCTTGTGGGATCCAGGCGCGGTGTCCAGCCAGTGGTTCTCTAAGCACGTGACCCAGCAGCCCGGGCCCACCTGGGACTACTACCTGCTGTTCCCTCCCCGGGCGCGGTGGGGCGCGGTTCCCGGCCCGGTGGTAAGCCAGGGCGGCCCGGTCATCGGCCAAACCGGGCAACTGCTGGCCGCTATCCGCCCGCTGCTGAAGCCGGCCTGACCGGTGGCAGCCGCGGAACCGCCTGTTCGCCGCCCGGCACGGGCCTGGCTGGCGGCCGGGGTCAGCGCCGCGGTGCTCGCGCTGGCCGTCGCCGCGGGGGTTCGCTCGTCGCCGGCGGCGTGGGGACCGCTGATCTTCGTGGAGTCCGCCTCGGCCCGCCTCTCCGGCATGTTCCTGGCGTTCGGAACCAAAGCGCCGCTGGGATACGCGTTCGTGGCGGGCATGGTCGCGTCAGTGAACCCGTGCGGGTTCGTGCTGCTGCCCGCGTACCTGGGCTACTACCTCGGTGATGGCCCGGAGGCTCCCCGCGGCAGCGGGCGGGCTGGCCGGGCCCTGGTAGTGAGCGCCACGGTGACCGCGAGCTTCGCCTTGCTGTTCGGGCTCGCCGGGATCTTCACCGGCCTGGCGGCGTCCGCCTTGACCTCATCGCTTCAGTGGATCGGCATCGCCGTCGGCGTGGGTCTGATCGCGCTGGCGGGCGTCCTGGCATCGGGCCGCGACCTGACCGTGTCCTTCGCGCCCCGGATGGCGCAGCGCCTGGCGGCGGCGGCCCGGATCCGCGGCCTGGGCGGGTACGCCGCGTACGGCACGGCCTACGGGCTGGCATCGCTGGGGTGCACCCTGCCGGTCTTCCTCGGCGTGGTGGGAACCTCGCTGCAGCTTCACGGCCTGGCGGCTGCCGTCGGGCAGTTCCTGCTGTTCGGAATCGGCATGGGCACAGTGCTGGCAGCGCTCACCCTCGTCACCGCCTGGTTCGGCGACGGCCTGATCAGGCGCGCGCGGATCCTAGGGCGGCACGTCGGATGGGTCAGCGCCGTCTTGCTGTGGCTGGCCGGCGCCTACGTCGTCTACTACTGGCTCACCGCCGTCCGGCTGCTCTAGAAACCAGCAGCCCCCTCCGCCGCGTCTCTGCTAGCCCTGCTGCGGCTCGCTCGCTCGCCATGTTCCGCCGCCTGTTCGAGTACATTGATCTGCCCTGCAGGACGCCGATACGCCTAGCGCTCGTCACCCTGGCGTCGTCCGTGGCGGGGTCCGGGTCGACGACGTCACCTTCACCTACCCGGACGCCGAACGGGCCAGCCCTGGCCCGGGTTAGCGTGGAGATCGCCGCCAGGAAGCTGGCGCGCTTGTCAGCCCGTCCCGTGCGGGCCATAACGACCCGCAGCGACCTGGTGCTCAGGTCGCCTTGGACCAGGGCCGCCTCGCGGAGCACGGCGCCCACCCGAGTTGCTCGATCGCGGCGGACTGTACGCGAGGGTGTACCGGCGGCAGTTCCTGGCCCAGCCCATCCCCGCCCATGCGACCGCCCCGTAGCGCTCAGTCCGCGACACACCGACGCAGACCGGGCAGGATGCGCATGACCCTAGCATGCGGGTGAATACGTCGCCTGCAGGGTAGCCGCTGCTCACCCTGGGCTGAAGCGCCTACCTGCGGCGCGATGATCGGCCACGTCCCAGATGGTCAGTCCCGCCGCGTCAGCCCGCGCTGCATCGCGGTTACTATCCGCCGCCAGGTGCCATCGTGCTGCCAGGCGCCGGAGCAGCCGATACACCGACTGCCCATACCGGGCCGGGACATCCCGCCACGACACGCCCGTGGGACCTGCCACCGGATCCCGTCGATCAGCTGCCGCCTGCTCGACTCGGCGGGTGCCAGGGCCTGTTGCCGCGCGGCAACAGCGGCTCCGGCACCTTCCACTGCGCATCGGTCAGGTCAGCACGGCCGGTCACGAGTACGGTAGGCACGAGGTCTCCGGAGCGATGGTCGTCTTTGCAACAGGGCCGAACGCTGCGTGCCTGCCCGGGTGCTGGCACGAGGAGAGCAGCGCAGCCACCGGCGTGGGCGCGAGGTGCATGGAGATGCGGCGGCTGCGGCCAGGCAGCGAGGCGGAGATGGTCGCGCTGTTCCTGCGCACCGAGCTGCCTGCCGCCCGCTTCCGGGACACCCTGCGGGCGCTGCTGGACCAAGCCGGCCTGCCCGAGCGCCTGATCACCGCTCCCAACCTCGACGACCCCGCTGAGAACCAGGCACGCGAGCAGCTCCTGACCGCGCATCGCGGCTATGGCACCCGCACCGGGCTGTTCGGCGGCTTCCCGCACGATGTCCACTGGGAGTGGATGGCCATCACCCCGGCCGAGCTGGCCACGGTCCGGTTGCCGCCGGAGCTGGAGGTGCTGGTCGGCTCGTCGCCGGGCATGGCCGACTGAGGCCTGTAGCAGGCGGCCCGGCCATCGGAGGGCCTGTTCGATCGAGGGGGCGAGGGTCAGATCTCCTCGGGCCATCTGCCCGGGGCGGGAGCGTCGCCAGGCCTGAACGCGCCCGGAGTCGCGCGCCGGTAATCCAGTGGCTGTCCGGGACCTGGCGGTTTATGCTGCGGGCATGGCGCGGTACTGCGTCGGGCCGACGATGGCGGTGGACTGGGGCGAGGACGACGCCCGGGTGCGGGTCACTCGGGGGCTGCTGGGCCGGGTGTTCGGGTATTTCGCGCCCTGGTGGAAACAGGGCGCGGTGGTGGCGGTGTACATCGCGGCCGAGTCGGTGCTCGGGCTGGCTCCGGCGGTGGTGTTCCGCGCGCTGATCGACTACCTCGGCCGGCCGGACGCGAACCTGGGGCACGTGCTGCTGCTGGTCGGGGCGGGAATCGGCGCGGCACTGGCCGGGGGGCTGATCGGGGTGGCCGACTCCTACCTGACCACTGTGATCAGCGAGGGCATCGTGTTCACGCTGCGGCGGCAGGTGTTCGAGAACCTGCTGGACCAGTCGGTGGGCTGGTTTACCCGGAGCCGGTCCGGCGAGCTGATGTCCCGGCTAAGCAATGACATCGACGCGGTGAACGACGTGGTCACCGACACGGTGTTCGGCCTGGCCCGCAGCCTGTTCACCACGGTCGCCACGCTGCTGCTGATGCTGCGGTTCAGCTGGGAACTCACCCTGCTCGTGCTGGTGCTGATCCCGCTGATCAGCCTGCCCGCCCGCAAGGCCGGCCGGGCCTCGTACCAGGCCCGGACCCGGACCCAGGGCAAGCTGGCGGAGATGTCCGCCTACCTGCAGGAAATCCTGGGCATCTCCGGCATCCTGCTGGTCAAGGCGTTCGTCCGCACCCGCGCCGAGCGAGCCCGGTTCGGGCAGCTGAACGAGCAGGTCCGGCGGCTGCAGATCCGGCAGGAGATGATCGCCCGCTGGTTCGGCATGCTGATGACCGTGTTCCAGGCGGCCGGGCCGGCGCTGATCATCGGCTTCGGCGGCTGGCTGGTCATCACCGGCCGCACCACCGTCGGCACCGTATTCGTGTTCGCCACCGTGCTGGGCGCCCGGCTGACCGGGTCGCTGAGCTCGCTGGCGACCATGCACGTCAACGTGACCGGGTCGCTGGCCGTGTTCCGCCGCCTGTTCGAGTACATCGACCTGCCTCCGCAGGTCGCCGATGCGCCCGGCGCCCGCGACCTCGGCGCCGTCCGGGGCGGCATCCGGTTCGACGACGTCACCTTCACCTACCCCGGCGCCGCCCGGCCCGCCCTGAACAAGGTCAGCGTCCAGATCGCCGCCGGGCAGCTGGCCGCGCTCGTCGGCCCGTCCGGCGCGGGCAAGACGACTTTCAGCCACCTGGTGCCCAGGTTCGCCGACCCGCAGGCCGGGCGGATCCTGATCGACGGGCAGGACCTGCGCTCGGTCACGCTGGAATCGCTCGGTCGGCAGGTCGGCCTGGTGTTCCAGGACACGTTCTTGTTCCACGCCAGCCTGGCCGACAACCTCCGGTACGCCCGCCCGGACGCCGCCGAGGCGGATCTGATCGCCGCGGCCAAGGCCGCGCACCTGCACGAGTTCGCCGCCGCCCTGCCCGGCGGGTACGACACGATCGTCGGCGAGCGCGGCCACCGGCTGTCCGGCGGCGAGAAGCAGCGGGTCGCGATCGCCCGCGCGATCCTCAAGGACCCGCGGGTGCTGATCCTGGACGAGGCCACCTCGCACCTGGACACCGTCTCCGAGCAGCTCATCCAGGCCGCCCTGCAGCCCTTGCTGCGCGGCAGGACCAGCCTGGTCATCGCGCACCGGCTGTCCACCGTGCTCAGCGCCGACATCATCCTGGTCCTGGACCACGGACGCCTCGCCGAGCACGGCACCCACGCCGAGCTGCTCGACCGCGGCGGGCTGTACGCCACGCTGTACCAGCGGCAGTTCCTGGCCCAGCCCGCCCCCGCAGCCGCCCTCTAGCACACAGCTAGCCAGGAGCCGAACATGGTGGTGATCAGTCCGGTGCCGTGACGACCGGGCTGAGCGGCGCAGCCCGTCGACGGCGGTGCCGATATCGAGCTGGCCCGCCGCGATCGCGTCCGCGAACTCGTCGAGGTCGAGCAGGCGCTGGTGGCGCCCGTCGACCGGTACCAGGACGTCGATGTACAGGTCCCTGACCACGATCGAGCCTGGTCCGGCCGTGACGCGGACGAGTTCGACATACCAGGTATCGGGGCCGCTCTTGTCCCGGTCGACGCCGCGCGATCGCCAGGCCGGAAACGACAGGCTCACGCCGAGGTCGAGCAGCACGAAGACCCGCTCAAGGACCGGCAGCGTTGCCGGCAGCCAGCGACCTGGCCAGCAGGACCAGGCCGGCGACCCGGGGGTCGGCGACCTGGTACCAGGCGAACCGGCCGGAGCGGCGGACCTGGACGTATCCGCAGCCGGCCAGGCAGGCCAGGTGAGCCGAGACCCGGCCCTGGGACAGGCCGATGTGCCGCACGCACTCGGACACGGTGTGCTCGGCGGGCAGCAGGAACTCCAGCAGCCGCGGCCTGGCCGGATCACCCACCCGGCCTCGTGCTGCGGTAGGTTGGCTAGCGGCGCGGAGAGGGCGCCACCGGGCCTCCGGGAAGGACCGAGTCCCCCTGGTGAGGAGACACGGCATGCCTGAGCTTCCCGGTCGGCCAGATCTGGATCAGCTTCGCGCCGCTCTCGGCGGTGACGCCCGCACCCTGGCCGAGGCGGAGGAGCTGATCACCGCCCAGTACTCCGGCCGACCGCAGCTGCGTCCCGTACTCGACGCGGTGCTGGCGGCGCTGCCCGCGTTCGGCCCGGTGACGGTGCAGGCCCGCAAGACGTTCGTCAGCCTGTCCACGCCCCGCCGTGTCTTCGCCGTGATCCAGGCCACGACCAAGAGCCGCGTGGACCTCGGGCTGCGGCTGGACCACGAGCGCCCTGGCGGCCGTCTGCTCGCCGCGAGGGACCTCGGCGCCGCCACGGTGCGGATCCCCCTGACCCGGCCGGAGGACGTCGACGCCGAGGTCCTCGGCTGGCTGCGGCGCGCTTACGCCGAGAACGCCGCGCCGCCCCCGGCGCGGCGTCCCGCCCGGCGCCCGGCGCCTGAGCTCGGGCCGCTCACCGTGGTGATCGAGGCCTCCGGCCTGCCCGGGCTCACCTGCCCGCCGGGGGTCGCCGGGGAGCGCCACAACATCCATATCGCGCTGTGCACCACGAGCAAGGACCGGCCCGCGCTGACGGTGCCGGGCAAACACTGGCTGGCCACCGGCCCGGTGCCCGGCGATGCGCCCTCGGCACACTGGGAGGTACCGGTCACTATCCGGCGCGATGAGGACGGCTACGACTTCAGCGGGCCATACGTGCGCGGCGACCGCGCTGACCGCCATCTGTTTCTCGCTTGGGGCGACGTTCCCGGCGACGGCACGCTGCGGCTGATCCGCGGCAGCAAGCTCAAGCTCGCCGGCGCTGATCCCGGCCTCGTCGGAGAAGCCATGCGGCCCGGGCACCGGCTGGTGGCCCGGATCCGGCTGACCGGGGATCCCGCCCTCACCTGGTCGGCGAGGCCGGCCACCTAGCTGGTCACGGGCGGGGCGGTAGACTCGGTGCCTGGTGCGGGAGGGCGCCGCTGGGTCCGCGGGCAGGACTGAGTCCACCTCCGCTGTCAGGGCTGTTACCTGGATTTATGACGTTCTCTTCCGGCCCTTTCGCGGACCATGGGCTCGCGAAGGAGACGTCATGCCGTACCTTCCCGTCCGCCCGGACCTGGATCAGCTCCGTCATCAGGCCCGGGACCTACTGCATCCCGCCCAGCGGGGCGACCCCGATGCGGTGGCGCGGATCAGCGCGGTATCCGGCCGGGTCATCTTGTCTTCGGCGCAGCTGGCGCTGGCCCGCGAGTACGGGTTCGCCAGCTGGGCCCGGCTCAAGCTGGAAGTCGAACGCCGCGACATCCTCAACAGCAGGGACCTGTCCCGCCTGGCCGCGCTGCTAGCTGACCATCCGGACATGGCCGCCGTCAACATAGAGCACTGGTGCGACCACAAGTCCGCCGGAACGCTCGGCTACATGGCGATGCTGCGGTTCGACCACGGCCGACTCGGCCTGCCCGGTAACCTGCCCGGCACCGGCGCCATCGCCCGGGCGCTGATCGAAGCGGGTGCCCCGGTCGACGGTTATCCCGGGGACCAGGAGACGCCGCTGATCACCGCGGCCAGCTACGGAGACGCCGAGGTCGCCTGGGTGCTGATCGAGGCCGGGGCCGACATCGAGGCGGTCTCGGCACCGGATGCCGGCGGCGTGCCCAGCGGCACCGCGCTGCAGCACGCGGCGGTGTTCGGGATGACCGAGGTGGTGGACGTCCTGGTGACCGCCGGCGCCAGGATCCACGGCCTGGAGATGGCCGCCGCGGCGGGCGATATCACCGGCTGGCCCTTGGCCCGGTTTACCCTGGAAAGCCGGATCCGCGCGCTGGTCTTCGCCGCCGACCACCAGCGGCTGGAGGTCATCGACCAGCTCGTGGCGGCCGGGACGCCGGTCAACCAGGCCGACGCCGAGTGGGGACGGCTGCCCCTGCACGTCGCGGCGGGCAGCGGCCGCCCGGACAGCGTCCGGCGGCTGCTCGCCCACGGCGCCGACCCCGATCTGCGCGACCCCGAACACCATCGCACGCCGCTGGAGGAATGCCAGCTCGCGAACGAGAACCTGGACAGCCCTGGACACCAGGAAACCTGGGCCATCCTCAGGCCCCTCACCAGGGAACCGGACCGAGGCACGCAGGTATCCGGTTCGTGATACCCGCCGTGGCCTTATCTGCCGCGTCCTGCCGGTGACGCCGACCTCCTGGCGGCGTCACCCGGCGCAGGCCGCGGGGTTCGGCGCGGAGGATCTCGATGGCAGTCTGGGCGCAGCTGCCGCAGATCCAGACGCCGGGGCCGGCCACCAGGGGGCCGAGGTCTTTGCAGCCGCAGAAGGAGCAAGCCCGGGTGGTCCCTCGGGCCTTGCCGATGCGGCGGTGGCGCCGCTGGACCGGGGCGATCCACTCGTCGAGTTCCTTCTTGAAGCTGGGGGCCTCCCCCCGCACCCAGGCGGTCGCCCGGTCCCGCGAGCTTGAACTCCTGGAGGGTTGACCATCCGTGAGCGGGCATCCGTGCCAGAACGGGCGGAAAACCACGGCCACCAGCGGTCACCCACGGGCGGCGCAGCCAGCCTCTGACGCGGGCACGCGCAGGTCGGACCCGGGCACGAAACGAACTGTGACGAAACTTGGGGGCCTCAGCCTGGCGCGCGGCAGCGCCGGCGCAGCCGGCTAACTGGCGGGCCGGTGGAGTGCGGCGATGGTCAGGCTGCTTCTGGCGCGGAGCCTCGCGCCGTACTCTCGTAAGAGCAAACCGGCCCAGCCAGACGGAGGTCGGCTCAGGCATGACTGACATCGACCCAAAATCTGACATCGAGTTGCACACCGTCAACGAGCACGTGATCGTGCGGGTACCGCTGGCCGGGCCGGTGACCGACGAGTGCCTTCGGCGCTATCAGCGGCTGGCCCGCGCCACCGGGGTGCCCGTGCAAGCCCAGGCACATCCCGACCGGAATTGGATTGTCGTCAGCGTGCCAGCCGACGGTAACCAGCGGGAAGTAGCCGCGACGATGGACGCTGCCCGCGCCCTGATTGCCGAAGCCGACGCAGGTGAGCGAACGCCCGCCGCAGCGCAGGCGGAGAGCATCGTCCGTGACTGGTGGGCCCGCAGGCGGGAAAGCGCTCCTCGCAGGCCCGTATCCAAGATCGATGTCGCGCGGACCGGAATAGGAACCGAGAAGCGCTGGCCGCTGCTCTGCGGGCTGGCCGTGGCGATCGTTGTGCCGTTGCTTCTCCCTGCCCGGTTCAGCGTGGGTCCGAACTGGATAATCCCGGCGGTCGATGCGTTGCTGCTGGTGGCGATCGCCGTCGCTGACCAGGCTCGGAGCGACCGCCGACCGGCTGTGGTCAGGGCGCTTTCTCTTGCGCTCATGGTGGTACTGGTCGCTGAAGCGGCCGGGGTTACCGCTCGGCTCGTCGTGGATCTCGTGGAGGGTGGCCCAGAGACTAACAGTGCCAGGGATCTTCTCAGCGTCGGGTTCGGTGTCTGGCTGTACACGATTCTTGCCTTTGCCTTCCTGTACTGGGTTCTTGACGGGGGCGGCCCTGATGCGCGCCTGTGGGCTCCGCCGGAGTACCCCAACCTCGCATTCCCTGAGCAGCTCAACCCGGAGGTTGCCGCGCCGGGCTGGCGTCCCCAGTTCTTCGACTACCTTTATCTCGGCTTCACCAATGCCACCGCATTCAGCCCGACCGATGTGATGCCGCTCGCCCGCTGGGCCAAGGCGGCCATGACCATGCAGGCGGCTGGTTCGCTCCTCATCTTGGGACTGGTGATCGCCCGGGCCGTCAATATCCTGCGATAGCCACCGGCCTGGACACCATCCCCCTCAGCCGCCTGCTGACCAGGCACTGAACGTGATCATCGCCTGCCACCTGGTCTACCAGCGCCGCGTCGCCCGCGGCCAAGCACAACGGTGCCGAGCCCGCGCAGAACCGTCGATGACACGGCCGCCAGCCCGGGCTGCGCGGGCAGGAGCAGCGTGGTGATGCCCAGGGCCTCGTTCATGGCCGCCAGCTGATATTCATGACGCAGCTCGGATCGGTTGCGCGCGCCGCGGATGATCACGCCGGCGCCCTGCTGCCGGCAGAACGCGACGGTCAGCCCGGCCCACGCCGTGACCGAGACGTTGTCCCAGTCTGCGGGAAGTTCCCGGCGCAGCTGGACCGCCCGTTCCGATTGGGTGCTGGCCGGCTGTTTATCACCATTGGGTCGTCGCGCGGAACAGGCAGCTGTGCGGGTTGACGGTGAACGAGGCGCCCATGCTCGTGCTGACGAGGTGCATAGAGCACGGCCGCACGTACAGCTATCACGAGCTTTGAGCATCCAGACCGCCCTATCGCAGACCAGGGTGACTGCCAGTGGATCTCACCGGTGCTGTGCGCCCGCCTGGCGGGCGATCGTGAGGAAGTACCGCGCGTGATCAGGAAGGTCTACCCCAACCTCATCTACTTCCACGAAGCCGGCCGGGGCGGCCACTTCGCCGCATGGGAGGAACCAGACCTGTTCGCCGCCGAAATCCGGGCGCATTCCGATCACTCCGCTAGCGCTCGGAACGACGGACCAGGGCACCGGCCAGGGTGTTCACGGGCGCGTCCGGGTGCGCCGGACGCGATCCTGGATACCAGGGTCCGCTCGCATGGCCTGGCACACAGGCATACGGCCCGGTAAGGAGCAGGACATCATGAGCGACACACTGACCTACCAGCAGATGGGGACGGCGGCCCGCGGCCGGGCGCACGCGTTGTTCGCCCAGACGATGGGCTATGTCGCGGCCACCGCCGCCCTGTTCGCGCTGGGGGCCTGGGCGGGCCGCGACCTGACCGGCGGCGTGGGCATCGTCGCGTTCATCGCGGCCTTCGCGTGCCTGATCGGCATGCAGTTCGCGGTGCGCCGGTCGCTGCAGCTCACGATCGGGCTGCTCGGCGCGTTCGGCCTGCTGATCGGGCTGGCCGTGGCGCCGACGGTGGCGTACTACGGGAGCATGGACCCGCAGGCCCTATGGGAGGCGGGCGGGGCGACCGCGCTGTTCATCGCCGGGTTCGGCGCCGCGGGCTATGCCACCCGGCGCGACCTCGCGCCGGTCGCGCGGGCCAGCTTCTGGGCGCTGGCGGGGCTGATCGTGTTCGGCATCGTGCTGATCTTCGTGCAGATCCCGGGCGCCGACCTGGTCTACTCGGTGCTCGGCCTGGTGATCTTCGCCGGGTTCACGCTATTCGACTTCCAGCGGCTGCGGACCAATACGGACGTCGCGTCCGCGCCGTTGCTGGCCGCGTCGATCTTCCTGGACATCTTGAACGTGTTCCTGTTCTTCCTGCAGATCTTCGGCCAGGACGACAGGTGACCGCCATCTGGGTGTGATCTCCAGCAGCGGCCCCGGCGGATTCGAAGAGCGCGAATTCGCCCCTGCCGCACCGGGCCCGCAAGACTGGCCGCGCCCTTGATCGGACTTGGGGTCTATGCGCTGGGTGAACTGGTACCGAGCTCGATTGGGTCGGCTGCTGCCCGGGCGCGGTACTGTGCGACGGCGGCCTCGCAGACGGCCCGCACCGGCCAGCCCAGGGCCCGGGCGGCGGCTTCCGCCTCGGCCAACTCTGCCGTGGCCGTTCCGAAGCCCGCGAGGCCATCTGTGGTGCCGGCCACCTTGACCGTAACGACCTGACCGCTGCCCGGCGGTCCCACTTCCACCTCCACCGATGTCCGGGAGGCGGTGAGCCGGCTCATCCGGGACCAGCGGACGCCGAGCGTCCCGGTATGGGCGAAAATCGCGGCGGCCACGGCGCGATGGACCGGTTCAGCGCACAGGGCGGTGATGACCTGCCCCGGGCGGCCGTGCCGGCCGACGATCGGAGTACACCAGCAGTCCCATGCGCCGGCCGCCCGCACCGCCTGTAGGACCGAAGGCCACAGCCGGGGGTCGAGGTCGTCGACTGTGCTCTCGACAACGGTCACGTCGCCCTCGCGCAGGTCCCGCTCCGCGCCGGACGCCCCAATGACCACGCGGGTGATGTTGGGCCGGTCCGGGGTGTCCCGGCCACCGCCGCCAGTGCCCACCGCGCGTACCGTCATGGCTGGAAAGCCGCCCGGTGTGGCCGCCGCCGCGAGCAGGGCCGCACCGGTCGGGGTGGTTCGCTCACCGGTCAGGTCGCCGCCGGCCAGGTCCAGGCCGGCCGCGGCGGCGATACGGAGGACGGCGGGAGCCGGCACCGGAAGGCGGCCGTGCCGGCTGGTGACGAATCCGCTTCCGGCGGCCAGGGCCGAGCAGCAAACCACCGCGCCAGGCTGCAGCAGTCCGAGATCCTCCAGTGCGGCCGCCGATCCCACCACGTCGGCCAGTGAGTCGAACGCACCCACCTCGTGGAAGTGCACGTTTTCGGGTGGCTCGCCGTGCACCGCCCCCTCCGCCTCGGCTAGCAGCCGGAAGACCCGTGTCGCGAGATCCTTCCCGGCCGGGCGGAGATCACTGGCGCTGACGTGCCCGAGAACGTCGGCGAGGCGCCGTTGGCGGTCGATCGCCGTCGGCGTGGTGATTACGGCCCGTAGGCACGCGAGGCCGCCCCGGCGGGCGGCCTCGGTCCGCAGCCCGAGACCGGGTACGCCGAGTGAGGCAATGGCTCCGCGCACTCGCTCCACGTCGGCGCCCGCATCGAGCAGGGCGGCAAGCAGCATGTCACCGGCCACGCCCGCGGTCGCATCGATATAGGCGGCACCGGGCCGGTCCGTCACCGGTGCACCGCGCGGATGATCTTGGCGGCGTGCGCGGCCGCCCCGAACCCGTTGTCGATGTTGACGACGACCAGACCCGGGCTGCACGAGGCGAGCATGCTGGCCGCTGCGGCCAGGCCGCCCGCCGCGACGCCGTAGCCGACACTGGTCGGCACGCCGATCACCGGCGCGCGGACCAGTCCGGCGACGACGCTCGGCAGGGCACCGTCCATCCCGGCCACCACGACCACGCACTCGGCGGCGCGCAGGTCGTCTAGCCGGGACAGCAGCCGCCCGAGCCCGGCCACGCCCACGTCGGCGAGGACATCCGCGCGGACGCCCAGCACGGCCAGCGTCGCCGCGCATTCTCGCGCCACTTTCAGGTCCGTGGTGCCGGCTGTCACGACCAGCACGTTGCCGCGCGCGGGCGGCAGGGTCCCGACGGCGACCGTTCCGGCGACGTGATCGGCGTGTACGGCATCGCCAGGGAAACGGGTGGCCGCCCCGTCCAGGACTCCGGCGGGGCAGCGCGTCGCCAGGGCCGCTGCCTCCGGGTCGCGGGCCCGCAACTCGGCCAGAAGCGCGAAGATCTGCTCGGACGTCTTGCCTTCGCCGAAAACCACTTCCGGGACGCCGGTCCGCCGCCGACGATCCACGTCCAGCACGGCGAACTCGCCCAGCGGGACGCCCGCCGCCCCGGCCTCCGTTCCGGGCGGCGCACTAGGCACCCACCCGTTCGGCATCCTCGGCGCTCCATCCGGCATACCGACTGCCTTGTCCGGCATGCCGGGTGCCCCAGGCATGCCGGGACCCTCAGCCGGCACGACTGACCGGAGTGATGTCGAGGTTCAGCGAACCGGACCGCAACGGCTGCTCGTCGATCTCCGCGCGCCGATATCCAGCCGCACGGACGCAGGCCAGCACCGCCGCATGCTCGTCCGGGTCCGCCGCCAGCGGCAGGTCCGCCGCGCCGAGCTGCACCCGGCCGAGATCACCGAAATGCCGCACCCGCAGTTCGCGGTAGCCGCGCTGCTTCAGGCTCAGCTCGGCCCGGTCTACCTGCGACAGCACATCGGCGCTGACCGGGGTGCCGTAGGGCAGCCGCGACGCCAGGCAGGGCGACGCGGGCTTGTTCGCACTCGGAACCCCCAGGTGCTGCGCCAGCGCCCGAACCTGGTCCTTCCCCACGGACGCTTCCAGCAGGGGATGCCGGACACCGTGCTCGGCCGCCGCGCGCAGCCCGGGCCGCCAGTCACCCATGTCGTCGGCGTTGGCGCCGGACAGCACGGCGGCGAATCCACGGCGCCGGGCCAGCGCGGCCAGCCGCTCGTACAACTCGGATTTGCAGTAGTAGCAGCGGAAGCGGTCGTTGCGCCGGTAGTCGTCGCGCTCCAGCTCGGCCGTGCTGATCAGCTCGTGCCGGACGCCTACGGCCCGGGCCACCGACCGGGCGCCGTCCAGCTCCCCGGACGCGAGGGCCGGCGAGACGGCGGTGACGGCGAGGGCTTGTTCTCCGAGCGCCCGGGCGGCCAGCGCAGCGACCAGAGAGGAGTCCACCCCGCCGGAGAACGCGATCAGGGCGCTGCCCAGTCCGGCCAGGCACTCGGTCAGCTGGCCGGCCAGCGCGTCAAGCTCGTCAGGCACGCCGTTCCCTTCTCATGTCATCTGGACCGCGCCGCAGTGAGCTGCTCGGCGTCGGGCCGCACTGGTCCAGTGCCTGGCAAGCGCGCAGGATTCGCAGGAATCCGGGCCCGGTAATAGTCAGCCACCCAGGTCACCTCGCACGTCGGACGAATGGCTCGCCATTGCCCACTGCCGGTTTAACCATCGCCAGGCAGCCAATCCCGTCCCTGGCCGACCGCCCGTCAGACGCAGCCGATCATATAATTCGGACTATACGCTTCGGCGCGCTTGCGCCGACCTGCCGCCGGAGTCCGCTGTACTCTCAGATTTAGCTTTCGGCACTTCGGGAGGTCTTGTGCCTATCGAACAGGCAGAGTTCGGCCGCACCGGCCACCAGAGCAGCCGGGTGATCTTCGGAGGGGCGGCGCTCGGGCAGGTCTCCCAGCGGGCCGCGGACGAGACCCTGGACCTCCTGCTCTCCCACGGGGTGAACCATCTGGACGTGGCCTCGTCCTACGGCGAGGCAGAGGTACGCATCCGGCCGTGGCTGCAGCGCGAACCGGGCCGGTTCTTCCTGGCCACCAAGGGCGACAAGCGCACCGCAGCCGGGGCCCGCGAGGAACTGCACCGGTCCCTGGACCGGATGGGCGTCGACCACGTCGACCTCTGGCAACTGCACGCCCTGGCCGATCCGATCGAGTGGGACATCGCCCTGAGTCCTGGCGGGGCGCTCGAGGCCGTCCTTGAAGCCCGGGAGCAGGGCCTCATCCGCTGGATCGGGGTGACCGGCCACGGCAGCCAGATCGCCGCGACGCACCGCCGCAGCCTCGAGCGGTTCGACTTCGACTCGGTGCTGCTCCCGTACAACTTCGTCACCATGCAGAACCCGTACTACGCCGACAACTTCAACGCCCTGTACGAGACCTGCCGCGAGCGGCGCGTCGCGGTGCAGACGATCAAGTCGATCGCGCTGCGTCCGTGGGCGGGCCGACCGCACACCCGGGCGACCTGGTACGAGCCGCTCGAGCAGCAGGACGACATCGATCTCTCCGTGTGGTGGGCGCTGAGCCGCCCCGGGGTGTTCCTCGACAGCGTGGGGGACGTGGACTTGCTCCCGAAAGTGCTTGACGCGGCCAGCCGGTTCACCGGGGCGCCGAACGACGCGGCGATGAGCGCGCTGGCCGACCGGACGGCGGCCGAGCCGCTGTTCGTCTGACCGGGGTCGCACCGATCACGTAAGGGATGCTGACGCCCTCCGGCCACTACAAGGTGGAGTTCACCGGTGCCGCTGCGGGTTGTGGTCGTCCGGATGCCGGTCCTTGACCTGGCCCTGTACGGGCCGGTGTGATCGGGAAATTCTGGTTGAAGACGCCCGGGCCACCAGGCTCGGCTTCTCGGTGATCTTGAAGTTCTACGAGATCGCCCCGGACCGGGCAGGCGCTGCCCGGTGATCGTCGTAAAAGGCGTTGCAAATCCGGCGTGCCCAGCAGCCGGGCCAGGACCGTAGTTTCTTCTACAGTCCGGGTGTGACCGAGCCCGATGCCACCGGTCCCTCCTGCGGGGCGTTCTGCACCAGCCAGGCGACGTCGACCGGGTCGGCGTCGTAGCCGATCTCGATCTCGTGATGGACAGGGCAGACGCTGGTCAGCCCGGCAACCGCCAGTGCGGCCGCGTCGCGCTGCCCGCCGTACTTCAATCCGGGGCTGATCACAGCGTAGATATCCGCGAGCACAAGGATCTGGCGCTCGGCTGGGAGTCAGGAATCGGTACCACCGGACAATATCCACGGCAGGACTTGATACCAGGGAACATGGACGACGGGTTTCATCACCGTGACGATGAAGCTGTGCTCGGCATGCGCGCGACAAGGGTTTCCGGCTGGGAGGCGAAGTGAGGCTGCTGATGATCGCCGCCCCCAGCGGCGGCAAGGGAACGCAGGGCGAGTGACTGGCCGCGAAGTTCGGCGTGCAGCACGGCATGTCCCGCGGTGGCCAGCGGACGCGCATAGATAAAGGACGGCGTAATGAGCGACGACCGTGACCACACCATCGCCACCGCCACGGTGACAAGTGAGGAAACGCCGTACGGTGTGCGCATCAACACGGGAGGCCATGCGCTGCGCGGCGACGAACCGGTCGACC
>Ga0070697_100001566_pt1 | contig 17419 bp, 11 predicted proteins | sample KBSK1501metaG_FD_65475 | JGI IMG/M metagenome (GOLD analysis project Ga0070697, IMG submission 65475) | Corn, switchgrass and miscanthus rhizosphere microbial communities from Kellogg Biological Station, Michigan, USA - KBS K1-50-1 metaG | ecosystem: Host-associated > Plants > Roots >...
GCGCGCGCCGGCGCCGCCGCCGCAAGCCCTTCCGATCGGTGCGGAGTCGTCCGCCGATATCGCCGGTACGTGGACGCGGTATCAACGGCTCGTCGCGGCCGGTGTGGGTCCGGCGTCGCTGGAGGAATTGATTGCCGGGACCCCAGGTCATGGGCCCGGGGCGAGCCGCGCTGGTAACGGCTCCGAGCCGGTAGACATCCGCACGCTGCTTTACAAAGGCGCCCGCGCGCGCGAGCGCGTCCAAGAGCTGCGCGAGGCGGCCAAGCGCGCCAGCGGCGACGCACTCCGCGCGATCATCGACGAAGTCTGCGATCTCGTTGTCCTCGCCATCGAACCCGAGTAACAAACACCGCTGGCGCTGGGCCTGGCTGCTTGGGCTCATCATCAGCGCCGCATTGCTGGTGTGGGTGCTGTTCAAGATCGATCCCCGCCAGGTGTGGGAGTACGCGCAGCGCGCCAACGGTTGGCTGCTGCTCCTCACCGTCCTCCTCGCGACGCTGACGTTCCCCGTCCGCGCGATTCGTTGGCGCCTGATCCTCCGTGACGCCCACGGCCAGGCGTTGCCATTCGCGCCGCTGTGGCACGCCACGACGATCGGATTCATGGCCAACAACCTGCTGCCGGCCCGCGCCGGCGAGGTGGCGCGCGCCTACGTCGCGTCGCGGCAGCTGCCGGTGCGGTTCACGACGGCACTCGCGTCGATCGCAATCGAGCGGGTCTTCGACGCGCTCGTCATGCTCGGGCTCATGGCGGTCGCCATCGCCTTGCCGTCTTTCCCCGCCCACGCGCATGTCGGCGGCCGGTCACTCTCCACGATTGCGGCCACAACCGCCGCGTTGTTTGGCGTGGTGCTCCTGATCGCGCTCCTCGTCGCGAATCGGCCCGGCCCGTGGCTGGTGTTCGGCGAGCGCGTCGCCCGCCGCCTGTTGCCGGTACGCGCCGCCGACCGCGTCGTACGCGCCCTGGACGGCATCATCGAAGGGCTCGTGGTGCTCAAGAGTCCGGCGCGATTTGCCGGCGTCGTCCTCTGGTCGCTCGCGCTCTGGCTCAAGAACGCGGCGGCATTCGCGATCTGCTTTCGCGCCTTCGGGCTCGACATCCCGCTCGAAGCCGCGCTGCTGCTGCAAGGAATCATCGGGTTCGGCGTGGCCGTGCCGTCGACGCCGAGCTTTGTCGGCGTCTTCGAGGCCGCGACCCTGGTGACCCTGCAGCTGTACGGCGTGGATTCGAGCCTCGCGGTGAGCTACGCGCTCACGTACCATCTGACGACTTTCCTGCCGATCACGCTGCTCGGCTTGTGGTCGCTGTCGCGCCTGCACATCCGGCTGGGAGAGCTCAGCTCGGCCGCCGAGGAACGCCCGGCGTGAGCACGGCGCTCCGGATCGCGGCGCACGCCAAGATCAACCTGTTCCTGCGCATTCTCGCCCGCGAAACCTCGGGATACCATCAAATCGAAACCGCGTTCGCGCTGCTCGAGCTCGCTGACGAGCTGGAGGTCCGCCGCACCGACGCGGGCGTGACGCTCGATGTCGAGGAGGGCGGCCCAGACGTCGGACCGGCCGACGAGAACCTCGCGGTGCGCGCCGCGCGGATGGTGCTCGATGCCACCGGCAACCGCTTCGGCGTAACGATCAAACTCCGCAAGCGCATTCCGGTCCGCGCCGGGCTGGGCGGCGGCTCGAGCGACGGGGCCGCGGCGCTCCTCGCGGTCAACGCGCTGGCGGGCAACGCCGTCCCGCGACATGAGCTGCTGCATTTCGCCGCGCGACTCGGCGCCGACGTGGCGTTTTTCGCTACCGGGGCGCCGCTGGCGGTCGCGTGGGGGCGGGGCGAGCGCCAGTTCCGCTTGCCCGCCCCACCCTCGCATCCGGCGCTCATCGCCGTCCCGCCAATTTCGGTCGCGACCCCGGACGCGTACGGTTGGTGGGACGAACAGCACACGTCCCCGGCGGCGCGCGGGCCCGTGACGCTCGATGCCGAGGCGCTGAGCACCTGGGGCAGCATCGGACGCCTCGGTGGCAACGACTTCGAGTCAGTGGTCTTCGGAAAACATCCGGAGCTGCGCGCGCTGTACGAGCGGCTCGCCGAAACCGGGCCCGCGTGGGTGCGGCTGTGCGGCTCGGGGAGCGCCGTCGCGGCGATCTATAAGAAGGAAAGCGAGCGCGACGACGCGAAACAGCGGCTCGGGACGAGCCGCCAGACTCTGATCGTCACGGCGACGCGGGCCGCACCCGCGTCGCCGCCGCAGCCAATTACGTCATAGCCTGGTGCGCCGCCCGAACCGGAACGGCGGTGCGAGCGTCACATCCGGCAGGCTGCCGAGCGAATCGTACCCGCTCGAGCGCGCCGCCGCGACGTTGCGCATGACGTCGATCAGTCGCGCGCGGCAACTCTCCCAACTTGCGATGCGCTCTTCCAACGACGCCAAACGCCGGCGCAGAACTTCCATGAGTCCCTTGGAGGCCGCCGAACGATCCGCCTCGCGCAGGAAGACAATCTCTTTGATGTCTTGGATGGTGAGGCCGCAGTTCTGGAGTTGGCGCACGAGGTGGATGCGATCGAGGGTTTTCTCATCGTAGATGCGATGCCGGCTCTTGGTACGTCCCGGCAGATCCAGCAACCCCGCTCGCTCGTAAAACCGGATCGCGTCTCGTGTCACTCCACTGCGGGTCGCGATGTCGCCAATGCGAAGATGATCCATTTCAAGCGAATGTTACACTTCGCCGACCAGCAAGGATCAAGTGGCCCATAAGGGTCAGGTGACCCGCGTGGGCTAGCGGGTTAATCCCGACGGTTGATGTTGCGACGCCGCCACGGTCGGGCCGCTTTTGACGCGCTGGCGCTCGCGGGATAGCATTGGCCTTCCCTTTCTTCGGGAGTGAACCGCTCATGTCGCGCGCTGTGTTCGCCGTCATGCTCTGCATCGCCTCGCCGTCCCTGGCCGTCGCCCAGACACCACCGTCCGGCAGTGAATGGCCACCGCTCAAAGTCGTGGACGTGCGCTGGATCGATACGACCGTGTCGGCGTGCGCAGACTTCTCCAAGTACGCCAACGGCACCTGGCTCGCGCACGACACGATTCCGGCCGCCTACTCCTCGTCCGGGGTCACGCGCGACATGAGCGATCGCAACGAGCTGGTCGTTCGGTCCGTTCTGGAGGATGCCGCCACGCACCGCGCCGGCTTCCCGCCCGCGAGCACGCCGCGCAAGCTCGGGGCGTTCTACGCGACCTGCATGGATTCCACGGCGATCGAGACGGCCGGGAGGAGACCGATGCGGCCCTGGCTCGCCGCGATCGATTCGATCACGACGCGCACCCGGCTCCTGCCCCAGATCGCGAAGCTGCAGGTGCTCGGCGTCAACGTGGCGTTCCGGTACTCACCTGAAGTCGACACGCACGACGCGGCGCACTACGTCACCTGGCTCTTCCAGGGCGGCCTCGGCCTGCCCGATCGCGACTATTACTTCACGGCGGGTGCCGCGGCCGATTCGACGCGGCAAGCATTCGTGGCGCACGTCGCCAAGATGTTCCGCCTCGCGGGCCAGGATTCCGCAGCGGCCAACACGGCTGCGGCGCAGGTGATGGTGCTCGAGACGTCGCTGGCCCAGGCGTCGATGACGCGCGTCGACCGGCGCGATCCCGCCAAGACCGACCACCCGATGAGCGTCGAACAGCTGGCGGCGATCGCGCCGCGCATCGGTTGGCCCGGCTACTTCCGGGAGATCGGGCTCCGTGCTCCGATCCTCAAGGTCAATGTCGCCCAGCCGGACTTCGTGCATCGCGTCGACTCGCTGCTGCAGGCCATGCCGCTCCCCACGTGGCGCGCGTACCTCAAGTACCATGCGATCGCAGCCGCCGCCCCGTGGCTCAGTACGCCATTCGTCAACGCGGACTTCGCCTTCCGGTCGCGCTTCAGCGGCGCGAAGGAGCTGCTGCCCCGATGGAAGCGCTGCCTCCGCGAGGCCGACGGCGACATCGGTGAGGCGCTGGGCCAGGCGTACGTCGCGAAGACATTTCCGCCCGAGGCGCGCACCCGGGCGCGCGCGGTGATCGACGACATTCGCGCCGCCTTTCGCGAGCGCTTGATGCATCTCACGTGGATGACCGATTCGACGCGCGCGCAGGCCCTCGACAAGCTGGCCCGCATGGGCGAGAAAGTCGGCTATCCGGATCGGTGGCGGGATTATTCGCGGCTCCGCGTTTCCGAAGGGCCGTTCGTTCTGAACGTCGCGCAGGCCAACGCATTCGAGTGGCAGCGCACCGTGAACCGGCCCGGCATGCCCGTCGATACGACGGAATGGGGCATCACGGTCCCGACGGTCAACGCGTACTACGACCCGACCAAAAACGAGATGGTCTTCCCCGCCGGCGCGCTCATGCCCCAGACGTTCGACGCGCGCGCGGACAACGGCGCGAATTACGGATCGCTCGGCGGCAGCTGGGCCGGGCACGAGCTGACGCACGGCTTCGATGATGAAGGGCGCCATTACGACGCGAGCGGGAATCTGCGCGATTGGTGGCAGCCGTCGGATTCAGCGCATTTCGTCGCGGAAGCCAGCCTCATCGAGCAACAGTTCAACGAGTATGTCCAGGTGGACACCTTCCACGTGAACGGCAAGCTCACCGAAGGGGAAAACATCGCCGACTGGGGGGGTGTGCTGGTGGGATACGACGCGCTGCAAAAAGCGTTGGCGCGCGACGGCCGTCCCGATCTCATCGACGGCTACACGCCGGAGCAACGCTACTTCATTTCCTATGCGCAGAGCTGGCGCGTGCACAGTCGTCCCGAGCAGCTGCGCACCCGGGTGACGGTGGATCCGCACGCGCCGGAGCAGTGGCGCGTCAACGGACCGCTCTCGAACATCCCCGCGTTCGCGCTGGCGTTCGGGTGTAAGGACGGCGATCCGATGGTGCGGCCGAAAGACAAAGTGCCGAGTATCTGGTAACGCGTATCCAACAACCGAGGCTCTGAATGCGTTCGTTTGCACGCTCGCTCATTGTGCTCACGGCCGGCGTCTTGCTCGCGGCCACGCCTGGTGGTTCGCCGGCTGACGACCTCCGCGGTTTCACACCGGAATCGGCCAAGGCGCAGCGGGATTGGGAGGCCAAGTTCCGGGCCGTTCCCTCGCCCGATTCGCTGCGGTCCTACATGCGGCGGCTGTCGGCGCGGCCGCACCACGTCGGCTCGCCGTACGACCAGGACAACGCCGAGTGGATTCTCGCCAGGTTCAAGAGCTTCGGACTCGACGCGCATATCGAAACGTTCGACGTGCTGTTCCCCACGCCGCTCGAGCGCGTGGTCGAACTCGTCGGCCCAACGCGATTCGTGGCGCAGCTACGCGAGCCGCCCGTGCCGGGTGATCCGACGTCGGCGCAGCAGCGCGAACAGCTGCCGACGTACAATGCGTACTCGATCGACGGCGATGTCACGGCCCCGCTCGTGTACGTGAACTACGGCGTGCCGGCGGACTACGAGCGGTTGGAGCGTCTCGGAATCTCGGTGCAAGGCGCGATCGTGATCGTCCGGTACGGCGCGTCGTGGCGCGGCATCAAGCCGAAGGTGGCCGCCGAGCACGGCGCCGTCGGCTGCCTCATCTTCTCGGACCCCAAGGACGACGGCTATACGCAGGGCGACACCTACCCGCGGGGGCCGTGGCGGCCGCGCGACGGCGTGCAACGCGGCAGCGTGATGCAGATGGAGGTCTATCCCGGCGATCCGTTGACGCCGGGCGTCGGGGCCACGAAGGACGCGAAGCGGCTCCCGATCGCGCAAGCGCCCACACTCACCAAGATCCCCGTCCTGCCGATCTCGTACGCTGACGCCCAGCCGCTGCTCGCCGCGCTCGGCGGTCCGGTGGCACCGGAGGAGTGGCGCGGCGGGTTAAGCATCACGTACCACGTGGGTCCCGGTCCCGCACGCGTGCATCTCCGCCTCAAGTTCGACTGGAGCCTCAAGACCCTGCGCGATGTCATCGCGCGCATCCCCGGCAGCTCCGCGCCCGACGAGTGGGTGATCCGCGGGAATCATCACGACGCCTGGGTGAACGGCGCGGAGGATCCCATTTCCGGCCAGGTGCCGCTCCTCGAGGAAGCACGCGCCTACGGCGAATTGCTCAAGCAGGGCTGGAAACCACGCCGCACGATCATCTACGCGGCGTGGGACGGCGAGGAGCCCGCGCTGCTCGGCTCCACTGAATGGGTCGAGGCCCACGCGGACGAGCTGGCCGCGAAAGCGGTGGCGTACCTGAACACGGATACGAACGGCCGCGGCTATCTCGGCATGGGAGGCTCGCACTCGCTGCAACGCTTCATCAACGACGTCGCGCGCGATATCGAGGATCCGGAAACGCGCTTGAGCGTCTGGAAGCGCACCCAGCTGCGCGAGATCGCCGACGCCTCCTCGGCGGACCGGCGCCGCGAGATTCGCTCCGAGCCCGATCTGCGGATTGGCGCGCTGGGATCGGGATCGGATTTCACGCCGTTCCTGCAGCATGTCGGTGTCGCCGCGCTGAATCTCGGATACGGCGGCGAGGACGGCGGCGGCATCTATCACTCGATCTACGACGACTTCACGTGGTACACGCGCTTCGACGACACCTCATTCGTGTACGGCCGCGCGCTGGCGCAGACGGTCGGCACCGCGGTCCTGCGTCTCGCCGACGCCGACGTGCTGCCGTTCGAGTTCACGGGAGTCGCCACCACGATCGGCCGCTACGCCAAGGAAGTCGAAAAGCTGCTCCAGGACGAGCAAGAACAAACGGCGGAGCGCAATCGCCAGCTGGATGAGGGGCTCTTCGCGGCGATCGCTGATCCGCACGAGCGGTCCGTGCCGCCGCCCAGGCAGGAGCCGCCTCCACATCTCGATTTCGCGCCGCTCCAGAACGCGATCGACGCCCTAACCCGCGCCGCCGACCGGTACGAGAAGGCGTTCACGCGCGCGCAGGCGAGCGGCACGGCGTTCGCGCAAGCGGGCGCCGCCGGCATCAATGCCGCGCTGATCCGTACCGAGCGGGCGCTGACCGTCGCGGAGGGCTTGCCGCGACGTCCCTGGTTCCGGCATGCGATCTACGCGCCCGGGTTCTACACGGGGTACGGCGTGAAGACGCTACCGGGCGTCCGCGAAGCGATCGAACAACGCAACTGGAAGGAGGCGGACGCGCAGATCGATGTCGCGGCCGGTGCGATCAGCGCCGAGGCCGCCGTGCTGGAGCGCGCCGCGGCGCAACTGGAGCAGCTGGTTCACTGACCCGAGGAGGATAGATGCGCCGTTTCGCAGTGGGACTCGTGGGACTGCTGCTCGCGTTCCAGACCGCAAGCGCGCAGGAAGGCGGGTTGCGAGAGAAGATCTCCGAGCTCTTCGTATTCACGCCCGGCCAGCAACCGCTCTTCCTCGGCGGCGCCGGTGTGCACGCCAACCACTTCATCACCTCCGCCAGCTCCCAGAACGGCATCCTGATTTCGTTTCTCGCCAACGCCGTCGGCACCAACGTCGCCGGCATTCCGGTGAGCGCGACGAGCGGCGGCACGACGTTCCGGTTCGAGACCGGCGCACCCGTCCGGACGTCGCTGTCTCCGGGGCCGGTCTTCGCCGAGCGCGCGCAGACCCTCGGCCGCGGGCGCGTGTTCGTCGGCGCCAACATCAATCGCCTGCACTTCTCAACCTTGCGGGGCGTCGGCCTGGACGACATTCGCTTGAACTTCGTCCATGAGAATGTCGACACGCCGGCGTGCGACAGCATCGAAGGCCGCGATTGCGCACCCTACGGCATCCCACGGCTCGAAAACGACGTGATCGAGCTGCAGCTGGCGCTCGACCTCGATATGACGGTGACGTCGTTCTTCGTCAGTTTCGGACTCCTCGATCGCGTAGATATCGGAGTCGCGCTGCCGATCGTGTCGACATCGCTGGTCGGGACGAGCAACGCCCAGATTATCTCGTTCGCCGACTCCCTGGCCGCGCACTTCTTCGGCGGCACCCCCGCCAATCCGGTGCTCACCACATCCCGCTCCGTCGCGGGATCCGCGACGGGGATCGGCGATGTCGCGGTCCGGGCGAAGATCAACGTCATGCAGTCGGAACGCACCGGCTTCGCGATCCTCGGTGACGCCCGGTTTCCGACCGGCAGCGCCGCGGATCTCCTCGGCTCCGGGCACTTTTCGGCGCGCGGCCTCGGCATTCTGTCGGCCCGGTTCGGTCCGTTTTCTCCTCACGCCAACATCGGCTTCCTGCTACGCAATAGCGATTCCCTGAACAACGCGGTACTCGCGACCGTGGGGTTCGATCATGTGATGTCGCCATGGGCCACGATGGCGGCCGATCTCGTCTCCGAGCTGCAAGTCGGGGAAAGCAAGGTGCTGTTGCCCGGGCCGGTGACGTACGACGTCCCGTTCCGGCGCACGGTGCAGCCGACCAACATTCCCAACCGGCGTGACGACATCATCAACGCCTCGTTTGGGTTCAAGTTTCTCACGGGCTCGGGAATCACGATCGTCACGAACACCATGTGGCCGGTGAATCGCGGCGGATTGCGGCCCACCGTGCTGTGGACGGCGGGGCTCGACTACAACTTTTGAGGAGTGCTCAGCGGATGGCGCTGATGCGCCAGCCGGTCGGATCCGCCACCAGCGTGGCGTGGAATGTTGCAGGACGGCGCTCCACACGCCCGGTCGTACCGTTGTCGAATTCGTAAATCCCGCTGACCGTCGCCTCGGCCCGGGCCGCCTGCACGTCGATCGCGCTCACCGTCAGGCTGGCCTTCAGGCTGCGCGCGACTCTGAACAGATCTTCCCACCCCTGTTGCTGTGACGGCGTGAGACCGGAGTACGCGCGGCGGACTTCTCTGATGTCGCGCGTTTCCAGCGCACGGGCGTAGGCGAGAATCGCGGCTTCGATCGCCGGACGCGGGTCCGTGGCCGCGGGTGGAGCCGGCGGAGGAGCGGGAGGCTGCGCGGTGACGGTCTGCTGCGCGGCACGCGCCCGTGCCGCGCGCTCGGACTCGTTCCACAGTGACGTCGCCGTAACCATCCGCATCATCGCCTCGGACAGCCGGCCGGCCGTGGCCAGCGAGTCCGCGCCGCGCAGCATCGTATCGCCGTGCGCCAGCTCGGCCACCGTTGCGCCCGCGCTGCTCGCCCGCTGCAGCGCAGCGATTGCCGCCGCCCGGAGCGACGTCAATACGCTGTCCTCCTGCCGCGCCGCTGCGCGCGGGACGGAATCGCTATGGGACCGGCTTGCGGGCCGCGCCCGGCGTGTTGCGTCCGGCGTGCCGCGGGGTGGCGTCGCGACTTTCGTCGACTCCACCACCACGGGTGCGGGCGGTGGAGGCTTCACCGCACTGTCCGCGGCAGCGACGGGCTGAGTGGGTGGAGCCGGTGGCTGCAGCCGGACGAAACGCCAGGGCGCGACGAACCACAGCAGCGCCACGGCCGCCACCGCGCCGAATGCCCACCACCAGCGTGACGCGCGGCTTGACGCACCCGCGACCGCCCGGCGGCGCGACAGCGCAATCGGGCTGGTCGGCGCGTTCATCACTGACGCCAGCTCCGACTGCCGGCCTGCTTTCGCCAGCGTGATCATCTCGCTGCGAATCGGATCGTCATGGCGCAGCGCCGGCCGGCCGCACACGGCGACGATGTCGTCCATGGTCGGCCAGCGGTCTTCCGGTTCTTTCTCCAGCATCCGCATGACGGCTGCGGCGAGATTGGGCGGGCAGTCGGCACGCAGCTGAATGATGTCGAGCGGACGCTGATTGAAATGCGCGTACATCACCGACATGCTCGAATCGCTTTGGAACGGGAGGCGGCCGGTGATCATCTCGTACGCCACGACCCCGAGGGAGTACTGATCGGAGGCGCCGGAGACTTCGCACGTCGCGCATTGTTCGGGACTCATGTAGGCTGGCGTCCCGACGGTCACGCCGGTCACCGTGAGTCCCTGCGCCTCCTGGACCTTCGCGATGCCGAAGTCGGTGACGACCGCCGAGCCTTCCTCGTCGATCATGATGTTGGCGGACTTGATGTCGCGGTGAATGACGCCGTGCCGGTGCGCGTAGCCGAGGGCATCCCCGACCTGCGCGAGGATCGTTTGCACCATGGGAATCGGCAGCGGGCCGACATCGTGAATGACCGCATCGAGCGGCCGTCCCTGCACGTACTTCATCACGAAGTACATGATGTGCTGGCCCTGCTTGACCGCGAAGATGGGAATGATGTGCGGATGGCTGAGCGCGGCCGCCGTGCGCGCTTCGCGTTTGAAGCGCTCGACCATGCCCTCGCCCATCAGCAGCAGCGCCGGCGCCAGCACTTTGATCGCGACTTTGCGATCGAGTGCGATGTCATGGGCCAGGTACACCGTCGCCATGCCGCCCCGCCCCAGCTCGGCCAGGATCTCGTAATCCCCGAGCGTGGCTCGACGCAGGGCTTCGGCCATGGTCTGCCGGCTATCTCGTGGCTCGGTCAGCGACACGGTCTTAACCGCGTCGCCGCGCTCGCCCGTGATGCTCGTGCCGCAGCGCGGGCAAAACTGCGCGCCCGGGCCGAGGCTCGTTCCGCAGCGCGCGCAAAACGCGGTGTCCATGGCCTCGAATCTATGCGATTCGAAGCGTTCGGACAGAAGAAAGGCTCAGCGCCCCCGCGGGTGGAAAGCCTTTGGCGGCGCGCCCCGCACCCGCGCGACGCCCGCGGGTGGTGCTGCAAACGTCCACTGGAAGTCCGAGTACCCACCGTCCTTGACGGCGGCGACGCCAAACCAGAACCCGAACGGGTAGAAGCCAACGAGTTGGAAGGACGTCGTGCCGGCAGGCAGGTCTGCGACGGGAAACGCGCCGTTAAAACCGTCATCGACCCACACCTGGTAGCCGTCCTCGACCGCCGAGTTGTCGGTCCACGCGAGGTCGACCGTGTTGTCGTCGATGGCGATCGCCGTGAAATCGGTCGGGCCGGCCGGGGGCGTGGTGCAGTCGGTGTTCGATGCCGGCGAATCACCCACACCGTTGAACGCGATAACCCGGTAGCACACCTCGAGTTCGCTTGCCGCCGCGTCGCCGAACGCGGTCTCGTTCATTCCCGTGGTGCCCGCCGCGACCCAGCTCGCGCCACCGTCGGTCGAACGCTCGACTCTGAACCCTTGCTCATTGTTCGAGCCATCGGTCCAGAACACGACGACGCCGTTGCTGCCCGATGGTACGGCGTTGAGATCGAATGGCGCCTGCGGCGCGGACGTGGCGACGACTGCCTGCGCGGTGTTTGAGCTCCCGGACGTGCCACCGTCCTTCGTCGCGCGCACGAAGTACGTGTACGTGTTGTCGGGCACGAGGTCGGCGTCGTGATAGGTCGTCACATTCGGGCCGACGGTCGCGATTACGCTGAAGATCCCTCCTTCAGCGGCGCGCTGCACCTCGAAGCCGTCTTCGACGCCCGAGTTGTCGGTCCACGTGAGGTCGACCGCTGTCCCGGCCACAGTCGCGAGCAGGTTGCTGGGCGCGGTCGGAACCGCCGTGCAAGCCACATTCGACGGATCAGAGTCGCCGAAAGAGTTGACCGCGAACACGCGGTAGCACCTCTGTTGCTCCAGGGCGATCGCGAAATCGAACAGTGTCGTCGAATTGGAGGGGAAGTTCGCGATGGTCGTCCACGGACCCGCGGCACTCGCCGCGCGCTCGATGCGGAAGCCGGTCTCGTCGCTCGAGTTGTCCGTCCAGATGACCCGAATCGTGGAACCCAGGTTCGGCGCGGCCGCCACACCCGACGCCGCGGCTGGCACGGGAGCCGGTGGCGTGGTCGCGCAAGCAACGCTCGAGAAATCGGAGTACGTGGTCTTCTTCCCTGTCACGCGAAAGGCGCGAACCTTGTAGCAGTACTGGGTCAAACCATTCACGGTTCCGTCGCCGAAGCCGGTGGCGAGCGGGTCCGCCGTGGCTATCAGTGCAAAGGGGCCATTCGGATCGGCCGAGCGATGAATCTCAAAGCCGCTCTCGTTCCGAGAATTGTCCTGCCAGGCAAGGGAGATCTGGTTGAAGGCAACGGCAGTCGCCGTGAGGCCGCCCGGCGGGCTCACCATCAGGAATGAAGGCGCGAACGATTGGCCCCCATCGCACGCACCGGCCATGATCAGCAGCAAAAGCGAGCAACCCGTATACCAGCGCCGCCAAGCCATAGTGTCTCCCCTTTACAATCGGTCGCACAAGCTACCACTTGTATGCTTATCAAGCGTTAGGCGGGCGTTAGATGCTGAGGCTGCAGCTCCTTGGAACCCTCGATCTACTGGACGCCGGTAGGGACGTTGCTGCGCTACTCCGTAGGCCGAAAAGCATAGCCCTCCTGTCGTACCTGGTCGCTGCCCGGCCCCGCGGATTTCACCGCCGGGACTCCCTCCTGGCCCTGTTCTGGCCTGAGCTGGACCAGTCGCACGCACGCAATGCGCTGCGGCAGGCGGTGCATTCACTGCGTGAAGTGGTTGGTGCCGACGCGGTGATCGGGCGTGGCGAAGAGGAATTGGGGGTGGACCGCCAGCTCCTCTGGTGCGACGTCGTGCAATTCGAGCAAGAGCTCGACGCGGGCAATCCGCGAGCGGCGGTGCCGCTCTATCGCGGCGAGCTGCTGCGCGGCTTTCATGTGTCGGGCGTGAACGACCTCGAGCACTGGCTGGACCAGGAGCGGAAGTACCTCACGAAGCGGGCGTTGACCGCCACGCTCGATCTATCCAAACAGGACGAGAAAAGCGGCGACTTCCCCGGGGCCCTGGCCTGGGCGCGGCGAGCCACCGAGGTCGGACGCTACGATGAAAGCGCGCTCCGCCGGCTGCTGCGACTGCTCGATCACGTCGGCCGCCGTGCGGACGCGGTGCGCGAGTATGAGGAGTTCGCGGACCGGCTGGCGCTCGACCTGGACGTCGCGCCGTCCCCGGAGACGCGGGCGCTGCTGGAGACGATTCGCGCGCGGGTCGAGCCGCAGGAATTCTTCACGACCGGGGGCATCATCTCGCACCCGAACGATGCCCCTAGTCAGCGCGCGGCGCGCGTCGCGAATACCGAGCGGGCCTCGGCCAGTAGGCGCAACGTATTCTCGCGCTCGCTCGACGCATTCCAGGCGGTGCTGGCCCGCGTCTCCGCTTCGATCCGCTCGATCCAGCGCACGAAGAAGGCCGCGTCGTCCGCGGAGCGAGTCGGCTCGCCGCCGACGAGCACGTAAATCGGGCTGGTCGAGGCAAACGGGTAAAGATCGAGCACCGGCAGCTCGGCACGATCACTGTAGGCCCGCAGGACGTACCAGCCACTTCCGCTGACCGGAACCATCACAGTGCCATTGGCCGTCATCTTATCTGGTGCCAGCGGCACCGTCGCGACAACCTTGCCGTTCCCGATGATCTCCAGATGATCGATCGGAACGTTTGACCGGAGTTTGACGGTCGCGCGGAGCTCTCGCGTCCCGGCAGGGACCTTGATCTCAGCGCCGATGCTCGCGGTGCCGATCGCGAACTCGAGCAGCGGCGCGTTGGTCACGAACGTCCGGCCCGCCTTGAGAGCGCCGAGCCAGGCCGCGTGATTCAGCGTCGATCCAGAGTGGGCGAACGCCCGCACCAATCCCGGCGGCCCGCGCAGACTCGCGAAATTGGGAAACGCGTCCGTCCCCGCCGCCGCCGGCAGCCGGAATCCACAATTGAGCAGTCGATACCAGATCTCGGACGTGATGAGGTGGTCCGAGTATCCCATGACTTCGAAATAATCGACCTTGCCGAGGGCGACATCGACCGGGAGCTCGTAAAAGAGCGGCGTGGCCGTGTCGGCGGGTTCGGGCTTCGTGTCGAAGGGATGGACGTAGCCGACAAGTGCGCCTTGCGCGTGCGCGAGATCGGCCACCGCCGCATTCGTGAGGCCGAGGCTCGCCGCGGCAGTGTTCGGATAGCCGGCGTACTCGGGCAGCAAGTAGTGATCGCGCAAGGCCAGCAGTCCCAGATGACCCCAGACGCTGGTGTGAAATTCCTGCGCGTGCATCAGCAGCAAGGTGGGCGTCGAGACCGGATCCCGATCCGTGCGGAAGTACGCGATGTCGGGAATCCGCTGCTCCTTGTTCACGATCAGGTTTTCGACGACGTGCAGGTCCTCGGCGCGCGCCTGAAACGCGAGATGCCACGGTGTGTTCCGATACGCACCGCCGTAATTCATGTGCACGTGCACGTCCCCGCTCCACCATCCCTGGGCTGGAAGGTTGGCGAGCCGCTGGAGAGTGACACGTTGCGTGACTCGCCCACCCGTCGGCACGTTCACGTCGGCGCGAATCACTCGATACTCCGGGCCGCGCCACACTTCCACGTGTACCTGCCCCGCCGGAACCGTCAGCTCGCTCGATCCGGCCGAGTGGAAATACGGGTACTCGAATTCCCGGCCTGCGCGATCAAAGGCTTCGTCGGCATGGCGCCATGCGTCATCTGGCGCGTAGCCGCGGCCCTCGGCTGTGGTGACGGAAAGGCGAGCCGCCACTGGACGCCCGGCGCGATCCACCACTTCCACCTGCAGCGTCCCCACAGGATCGCGGTAGCGCCGCACCCGCGCCGGCGCTGCTCGCTTGCGAGCGCCCGGCACGTCGATCACCCACAGCGCCGTGTTGCCGCGCTCGTTCGAGATGTAAGCGATCCGGTCGCCCGCGTGCGACCAGCGCGGCGCCGTCGCGTCGAATTCGCCGTAGGTGAGGGGGAACGGATCGCCGCCCTCGCTCGTCATGAGCCACAGCTGATTCCATTGGCGGCCGAGATAGGAGCTGTAGACGACGCGAGTCCCGTCTGGCGACCAGTCGGGACGTGCCTTCCACGTCGTCTCTTCGTAGCGAAGCTCGCGCAGCGGCGCGCCGGGGCGCGCGTCCATCCGCCAGAACCCGCCGGTGCCGTGGATGTGGCCGCGGTTGGAGACGAGAATGATCTCTTTCCCATCGGGCGACCACACGGGCGAGATGTAGTGATCCCATTTGCTGTAGTAGTAACGCGGAAGCTTGCTATCGTTGTCATCCGTAATTCGTAGGGGCGCAGCATGCTGCGCCCCGACATCGGTCACAGCGAGGCTCAGGACGAAAATGTGCCAGCGGCCGTTGTAGACCGACGAGACGAACGCGATCCGCGTCCCGTCCGGCGACCACCGCGGCTCGACATTGACAGCGCGGTTGGTTGTCAGCGCGGTAACATTCCCGGACGCGAGATCGAGCAGCTCGAGCTCGATCGCGTCGTGCGCGTAGCGAGCGAACACCACCGCTCGTCCATCGGGCGACCAGTCGGGCTGATAGTCGTAGACCGGCCCCGACGTGAGCTGTACCGCCGTATCCGAGCCGATCCGTTGCCGCCACAGCGATCCCTGCATCGAGTAAATGAGCTCGGTGCCGTCCGGCGACCAGGTCGCCGCGCTGGGCCCGCTCGTCACCTGGGGCACGTACATCTCGCGCCAGTAATAGGGGTGCGGCAGATCGACCTGTTGAAGAACTGGTGCGCGCTGCGCAACGCACGGGGTGACCAGAAGGTGCGCGGCGGGAAACAGTAGGGGCGCAGCATGCTGCGCCCCTACCAACAACGCGACGCCGATCACAAATCGTCGATCCATCAGCGCGACTCGTCGATCCATCGCTCGATCGCGGCGCGCAACATGGGCAGCGGCACCGCGCCGTTCTCCAACACGCGGTCATGAAACGCCCGGATGTCGAAGCGATTGCCCAGCCGCTGAAACGCCAGCGCGCGCAGCCGCCGGATCTCCAGCCGGCCGAGGCCGTACGACAAGCCCTGGGCGGGCCACATCGGATAGCGATCGACGCCGACCTCCGCGCGCAGCAGCGGCACGTGCGTGTGCTCGCGGATGTAGTCGATCGACTGCTCGCGCGTCCAGCCGTACGCGTGGATGCCGGTGTCGACGACCAGCAGCGCCGCCGAAAGGGTGATATCGGCCAGCATTCCGAATCGCGCCGTATCGGACGAATAGAGCCCCATCTCATCCGCGAGCTGCTCGGCGTACTCCGCCCAGCCTTCGCCCATTCCCGGCGACCAGAAGTAGCGCGCGATCGCCGGCAGCGCGGCGCCGCGCTCGAGCGCAATCGTGCCCTGTAGATGGTGTCCGGGAATCGTCTCGTGAAACGAGAGCGGCTCGAGATCGGCCCGCGATTTGTGCCGCGGATCGTAGGTGGAGAGGTAATAGATCCCCGGCCGGCTGCCGTCCTCCGCGGGCGGATTCCACTCGCCCACACTCGAGCGCTCGCGAAACGCCGGATACGGCTCGACGACGACCGGCGCGTGCGGCAGCAGGCCGAAGTACCGAGGGATCGCCGCCTGCGCCCGCGCCAGCGCGTCGCGCGCGCGCGCGAGCATTTCCTCGCGCGTGTGGAACGTGTAGGCCGTATCGGTGCGCAACCGCTCGAGCAGCCGGGAGACATCGCTGGTCCCGAACGAGCGAATCGCGATCCGCTGCATCGCGCTCTCGAGCGCGTCCACCGTGGCAACCCCGATCGCATGCACCGAGTCGGGCGCCAGGGTGAGCCCGGTGGCCGCGCGAATGCTCGCCTTGTAGCAATCGCCGCCATGCGGGTTTGCCGACACGCCGATCTCCGTGCGTGCGTGTTCGAGGTACTCGGTCGCCAGGAAATCGCGATACTGGCGCACCGCGGGCATGATCTGCTGTTGGATCACCTGACCCAGCTCGGCGGCGAACCCCGGCGTCGAGTCACGCCGCGCCGGATCGTAGAGGACCGAGGTCGCCGGCGGCGTGGCGAGCAGCGTGTCGAGCTGGTTGATCGCGATTTCGACGTTATGCCGCGGCGCGGTATAGTCGCGCTTCAATCCCTCGCGGTGGTTCGCCATCTCCGTCGCGATGTAGGTCGGGATCGCGCGCCAGCGCGCGAGCGTTTGACGCCGAGCCTCGTCGGTGCCCACGCCCTGCAGCGTGGCGAGCGCGGTGACCGTCGGCAGCCAGCCGCCGCCGGCATGCGCGACGCTCCAGAGCTCGAACCGGCATACGCGCGTCGCGATCGACCCTTCGAGTGCGTCGCGCATGATGCCGTATGACACGGCCTCGGGGCGGCCCTCGAGCCGCCGCGGGTTGATGCGCTTGAGCTGCGACAGCCAGTCGTCTTCCCGACCCTGCCAGGCCGCCATCGCGGCGGGCGAGTTGTCGGGCAGGCGATCGTGGGGCCCCTTCGCAACGCCATCGAACGTCGCCTCGTCGGGATGCCGCTCGAAGTAGGCGGTGAGATAGACGTCGGCCATTTGCCGAACGCGTGCCGCGACGGAATCGGGGGCGCCGGGGGGGGCGTTAGCCTGCAGAATCAGCGCGAGTGCGAAGATCATGATTTGAGATACAATCGTTTGGGGTCGAGGACTTCACGCAGGAGCTGCAGCTCCACGGGCGTGGGCGGATCGAGGCGATGCACATGCGGCCGGGCCCGGAGATTCCA
>Ga0070697_100001567_pt1 | contig 17419 bp, 16 predicted proteins | sample KBSK1501metaG_FD_65475 | JGI IMG/M metagenome (GOLD analysis project Ga0070697, IMG submission 65475) | Corn, switchgrass and miscanthus rhizosphere microbial communities from Kellogg Biological Station, Michigan, USA - KBS K1-50-1 metaG | ecosystem: Host-associated > Plants > Roots >...
GCGGAACTGGACCGACCTGATGGACCTGCTCCGCTCCCGGCTCGCCTGCGAGGCGGTGGACCTGCCCGGGTTCGGCGACTCACCGCCCCGGCCGGACGGCCGCTACTCGATCGCCGCCCTCGCGCAGACCGTGACCAGCCTCATCCAGCAACAGCCAGAGCCGGTGCATCTGATCGGCAACTCCCTGGGCGGCGCGGTCTGCGTCAAGGTCGCCGCCACCCGCCCGGACCTCATCAGGACCCTCACGCTGATCTCCCCGGCGCTGCCCGACTCGCGGCCGCGGATGGACCTGATCCGCTTCCCGGTGATGAGCCTGCCCCGGGTCGGCACCCGCCTCGTGAAGCAATACCAGGTGCTGCCCCCCGAGCGCCGGGTGGCCGACGTCATCACCACCTGCTACGGAGAGCCTGCGCTGTTCCAGCAGGCCAGGTTCGCCACCGAGGTGGCCGAACTCACCCGCCGCGACGAGCTCGGCCACGCCGCTGCCGCACTGGTCGGCAGCGTCCGCACGCTGACCGCCGAGTTCCTCCGCAGGGGCCGCCACTCGGCCTGGCGGGACGCGGCCCGGGTCACCGTGCCGACGCTGGTCATCTACGGCAGCCGCGACCGCCTGGTCGACGCGCGGATGGCGGGCCGGGCCGCGCACCAGTTCTCCGACGCCAGGGTCGTGGTGCTGCCCCGCACCGGGCACGTCGCGCACATGGAGCACCCGGACGCGGTGGCGGCCGAGATCGGTATCCTGCTGGGAATTCCCGATGGCTTCCGCCGGTTGTCGCAGGAACGGGCCGGGGAAGGAAATACCCAGTCCGTTCGGTCCTGAAAAACTCTGATCCCTGGAGAAGACTGTGTCGTTGCCGCCGCTGGTCGAGCCAGCCGCCGAGCTGACGGTCGATGAGGTCAGGCGCTACTCGCGCCACCTGATCATCCCGGACGTCGGGATGACCGGGCAGAAGCGACTCAAGAACGCGAAGGTCCTGGTCGTAGGGGCCGGTGGCCTCGGGTCTCCGGCGCTGCTCTACCTGGCCGCGGCGGGGGTCGGCACGCTCGGCATCATCGACTTCGACGTGGTGGACGAGTCGAACCTGCAGCGCCAGATCATCCACGGGCAGTCCGACGTGGGCCGGCCCAAGGCCGAGTCGGCGCGGGACAGCATCCTCGAGATCAACCCCCTGGTCAACGTGGTGCTGCACGAGGTCAGGCTGGACTCGGACAACGCCCTGGAGATCTTCGCCGACTACGACCTGATCGTGGACGGCACCGACAACTTCGCCACCAGGTACCTGGTCAACGACGCGTGCGTGCTGCTCGGCAAGCCGTACGTGTGGGGCTCGATCTACCGCTTCGACGGGCAGGCCAGCGTGTTCTGGGCCGAGTACGGCCCGTGCTACCGCTGCCTGTACCCCGAGCCGCCGCCGCCCGGGATGGTGCCGTCCTGCGCCGAGGGCGGCGTGCTCGGCGTGCTCTGCGCCTCGATCGGGTCGATCCAGGTCAACGAGGCCATCAAGCTGATCACCGGGATCGGCGAGCCGCTGGCCGGTCGGCTGATGATCTACGACGCGCTGGAGATGACCTACCGCACCGTCAAGGTGAACAAGGACCCGGAGTGCGCGGTCTGCGGCAAGAACCCGACGGTCACCGAGCTGATCGACTACGAGGAGTTCTGCGGCGCGGTATCCGAGGAGGCCGCCGAGGCCGTCATGGGCTCCACCATCAGCGCCAAGGACCTGGCCGCCATGCTGGACGCGGGCGACAATATCTTCCTCGTCGACGTCCGCGAGCCGAACGAGTACGAGATCGTCTCCATACCTGGCGCCACGCTCATCCCCAAGGGCGAGTTCGTCTCCGGGGCCGCGCTGGAGAAGCTGCCGCAGGACAAGCGGATCGTGCTGCACTGCAAGAGCGGCGCCCGCTCGGCGGAGGCGCTGGCGATCGTCAAGAACGCCGGCTTCGCCGACGCGGTGCACGTCGGTGGCGGGGTCCTGGCCTGGATCAACCAGGTCGACCCGTCACTTCCGTCTTATTAGTACCGAACGGGCCGGGGTTCCCGCCCCGGCCCGCTCCTTCGCTCCGCCGGGAGGTCGCTCGTGAAGGGTGATCACGTCGAGATCGTCATCGACTCCGGCGAGGGCACCCGGACCTATGAGGTGACGGCGACCCGGGCGGGCCGCCGCGTGGAGATCGCCAACCGCCGCGGCATCATCGAGGTCAGCGAGGTGACCAGGACCGGCACCGCGGTCAGGACCGCGCGCTTCATGGCCAGCCGGGTCGTCGCCCTGGTCGAGCACCCGGCCGACACCTCCGGTGCGGACTAGCATGCCTGGATGGATCTTCTTCGCCCGGTGATCCGGCCCTACCCGTGGGGCACCCGCACCGCGATCGCGGAGCTGCAGGGACGACCGGTCCCGGCGCCGGGACCCGAGGCCGAGCTGTGGATGGGCGCGCACCCGTCGGCCCCTTCCGGGGTCGGCTGGACCACGCTGGACGAGGTCATCGCCGCCGCGCCCGAGCGGGCGCTTGGAGCTGACTGCGCGGCGAGGTTCGGCGGGCGGCTGCCGTTCCTGCTCAAGGTGCTCTCGGCGGAGAAGGCCCTGTCGATCCAGGTGCACCCCTCGCGCGCGCAAGCCGAGGTCGGCTTCGCCGCCGAGAACGCGCGCGGCCTGGCCCCGGACGACCCGGCCAGGAACTACGTGGACGACTGGCCCAAACCCGAACTCCTCTACGCCCTGACCCCGTTCGAGGTGGCGGTCGGCCTGCGCACGCCGTCCGAGGCAGCGGCGCTGCTCCGCGCCCTGGCCGTACCCGAGCTCCAGCCGCTGGCCGCCGCCCTGCAAGCCGCGCCACCCCCCGCCGCGCCACCCCCCGCCGCGCCATCCCTTACCGCGCCATCCCTTACCGCGCCATCCCTTACCGCGCCACCCTCCGCCGCGCCATCCCTTACCGCGCCACCCTCCGCCGCGCCATCCCTTACCCCACCACCCCCCGCCGCCCCGCAGAACGCGCCAGGCACGGATGCCCGAGCCGCCACGCTCGCCTCTGTCCTGGAGTGGCCCGAGTCCGGCCGCCCCGGCCTGGTCGCCGCCGTCGTGGCTGCGTGCGAGCGCCTGGCCGCCGCCGACGGCCCCTACGCTGACGCCTGCGCCGCCGCGGTCCGCGTTGCCGCCGATCGCCCGAACGACCTCGGCGTGGTCGCTCTGCTCCTGATGCGGCACGAGGTGCTACAGCCCGGCCAGGCGGTGTTCATGCGGGCCGGCGGCCTTCACGCCTACCTGCGCGGCACCGGCATCGAGCTGCTCGCCAACTCCGACAACGTGGTCCGCTCCGGCCTCACGAGCAAGCACATCGACGTCCCCGAACTCCTCAAGCTCCTCGACCCCTCGGTCGCCGTCCCCGTGCTCTCCCCGCGCCCCCTCGTGGACGGCCTCGCCACCTTCGACACCCCCGCCCCCGAGTTCCGCCTCTACCTCATCAACCTCCCCGCGCCCTCTCCGCCCGCTTCTGCTTCCCTCGCCCCGTCCTCGCCCGCCCCTGCCCTCGCCCTGCCCGGCACCGGCCCCCGCATCCTGCTCTGCCTGGACGGCGCCTGCTCCCTGCGCTCCGAATCCGGCCAGGAGCTCGACCTGACCCGCGGCGAATCCTGCTTCATCCCCTTCGCCGACGGCCCCGTCCACGCCACCGGCCAAGCCCGCCTTGTCCAAGCCACCCCCGGCGAGCCCACCCCGGGCGAGTCCACCCGCGCCGCTGGACCTCACCCCAGGCCCCTCTAGCCCCACCAGTCCCAGCGCCCCGCTTCGCGAACCCTCCTGGAGGGGCGTTTTCATGATCGTGAGCAGTTTGGGACAAATAGCGCCCAAAACCGCTCACGATCATGAACGCTGCGCCTGGACCCGCCGGAAGGGCCCCGCAAGGTGTCCGTTCACGCTCCACCAGCCACACCAGCCCCAAATGCCCCCCTCCGCGAGCCCTCACCCTCCGGAGAAGCGCCGGAAAGGTGTTTGGCGCAACCAAAGCGGCGGGCTAGCATGAAAGCGTCTCTGCTGTCGGCGGTGGGAGAGTGCGTTGAGGCGCTGAGGTCAGCGATACCGCGCTTGTCGCGTGTGACCTCTGATGGAGCTCACGCGGCGTGGTGTCGCCACACGTAACGGAAACTTTCCTACGTGCTGGGAGCCGCGCCTCATGACCGCAGCAATCGTCTGCTCAGATCTCAGTTTCAACTGGCCCGACGGAGTCCCTGTGCTGTCCGGCCTGACCACCTCGTTCGGCCCCGGCCGGACCGGCTTGATCGGGGTGAACGGCTCGGGCAAGTCCACCCTGCTCAGGCTCATCGCCGGAGAACTATCTCCCGCGTCCGGCGTGGTCCGCGCCGGCGGCGAGGTGGGCTACCTGCCGCAGGCCATCACGCTGGGCACCCGTCGCACCGTGTCCGACCTCCTCGGCATCACTGCCGCCAGGAACGCGCTGCACGCGATCGAGGCGGGTGAGACAGGAGAGGACGTCTACGCGACCGTAGGGGACGACTGGGACGTCGAGGAGCGCGCCCGCGCCTGGCTGGACCGCCTGGGCCTGATGCACCTCGGCCTCGACGACCGGGTGGAGCGGCTGTCCGGCGGCGAGACCATCCTGGTCGCGCTGGCCGCGCTGTTCCTGCGGCGGCCTGACATCCTGCTGCTCGACGAGCCCACCAACAACCTAGACCTGGACGCGCGCAAGCGGCTGTACGACGCGGTCGCGTCCTGGGCCGGGGTGATGGTGATCGTCAGCCACGACCGCGAACTGCTCGGGCTGGTGAATCAGATCGCCGACCTGTCCGGCGGGCAGATCCGCACCTACGGCGGCAACCTGGAGGCGTACGAGGATCTTCTCGCGGCCGAACAAGCCGCCGCCGAGCGCGCGGTCACCACGGCCGCCGCCGAGGTCCGCCGGGAACAGCGCGATCTGGTTGAGGCGCAGGTCAAGCAGGCCCGGCGCGACCGCATGGGCCGGCAGGTCGCCGCCTCGGGCAGCATTCCCCGGATCGTCGCGCACGCCCGCAAGAGCGCCGCGCAAGAGACCGCGGGCCGCTCCCGCGAGCTGCATTCCGAGCGGCTCCAGGCGGCCCGTGACCGGCTGGAAGAGGCCGAGCAGGCGGTCCGCGACGACGCGGAGATCCGGGTCGACCTGCCGGGCACGGCCGTCCCGGCCGGCCGCACCGTGCTGACCGTGACCGGCCTGGACGGCGCGCACTGGCACCCCGCGGCCGCCGCCGCGGCTCCCGCCGCCGCGGCTCCCGCCACTGCCCCAGACCCCGACGCCCCGCCGGTCAAGACGCTCGCGGAGCTCATCGTCCGTGGCCCGGAGCGGATCGCCCTCACCGGCCCGAACGGATCCGGCAAGACCACTCTGCTCCGGGCCATCGCGGGCCTGGCGGAACGCCCGGGCGTCACGGTCCGGCTGGGGACGGTGGTCGGCTATCTGCCGCAGCGCCTCGATATCCTGGACGACTCGCTGAGCGTGGTCGGCAACGTGCGGTCAGCGGCGCCCACCGCGTCGGTGAACGAGGTCCGGGCCAGCCTCGCCAGGTTCTTGTTCCGCGGCCCGCGGGCCGAACGCCTGGCCGGCATGCTGTCCGGCGGCGAGCGCTTCCGTGCCGTGCTCGCGGCGCTGCTGCTCGCCCAGCCCGCGCCTCAGTTGCTGCTGCTCGACGAGCCGACCAACAACCTGGACATGGCCTCGGTCCGGCAGCTGTCCCAGGCGCTGGAGGGCTATCGCGGCGCGCTCCTGGTGGCCAGCCACGACGTGCCGTTCCTGCGTTCGGCCGGGATCACCAGGTGGCTTCGCCTGGACCGGGAGGCCGGCCTGGCCGAGATCGAGCCGCTCTGACTGTCCGATTGGCTGGCGCGAGCGGAGTCCGCTAGACTGCGTGGGCGGATCCGGGCAGCGGGTCCGATGCCATTGGGGTATGGGGTAATTGGCAGCCCGACAGGTTCTGGCCCTGTTAGTCTAGGTTCGAGTCCTGGTACCCCAGCAGTTCAGTGTGCCCAGCAGTTCAGTGTGACAGCGCGGACGTGATGTACGTCCGCGCTCGTTCATGCCGGGAGGATTTGCCGCCTGACCCGCCGGTTGGCCTGACCGGTGGTGAGGCGGTAGTCTGTACCGCGCTGGCCACGCCAGTACCAAGCACGGCCCCGTCGTCTAGAGGCCTAGGACGCCGCCCTCTCAAGGCGGTAACGCCGGTTCGAATCCGGTCGGGGCTACCAACGGGAAATGCCAGGCCAATGGCCTGGCATTTCGCATGTCCGGCCCCGGGTCGCCGCCTGTCCGGCCCGGCGGACCAGACGCCAGATCACGTGTCGATGTTCGGATTGCCCGGCGGCAGCGGCACCAGGTGCGCGGGCGGCTCCGGGACCGCCATCCAGGACTCCACGCCCAGGTCGCGCCGCACGTGCACCAGCTCGCCCGGCGCGAGCATCCGCCAGCCCCTCTCCCCGTCGAGCTCCTCCGACGCGATCACCACCGAGGCCGCGTCCGCCAGATCGGGTACCTGCACCGAGGACGTCGCGCTGCGCACGTGCAGCTCAGGACCAGCCGACCGGCCCAGGATGTGCAGCGCGTGCTGGTCCGGGTAGCGCAGCGCCCACAGCTCACCCGGCGCCGCGACGATCACGTTCAGGGAAGAGACCGGCAGGTGCGCCGCGATCCACGACGCCGCGGCGGCGATCCCGGCGCCGACGTCACCGCCGTGCGCGTCGGTCTCCTTGGTGATCAGCGCGAAGTACCGTTCGGAGTCGGTGTCGCCCAGCACCAGGTCGGCGTACGGGCCGAGCTCCGCCTCCAGCTGGGCAAGCGAACCGAAGCCTCCGTTGTGGGCCATCACGCGGCCTTTCATGCCGAACGGGTGCGTGTTACGCACCGTCCGACCGCCAGCCGTCGCCCACCGGACGTGCGCCACGAACGCCGAGGAGTCTGCCCGCCGTGCGGCCCGCTGGAACTCCTGGTCACGGAAGGCGGCCTCGGGCTGCTTGTCGAGCACGAGCCCGCCGTCCGGGCCGAAATAGCCCAGCCCCGCCCCGTCCACGTTGCGGTGGCTCTGCACCTCCAGCGAATCCGGGGCGTCGAGCAGCCAGAACGTCGCCCTGACCCGGTTCCCGCCCGCGGTCAGCCCGAACAGCCGGCACACACTGCCGAACCTACCGCAATCTCCCCGGCGGACATGACCCCGGCCCGGCGGGGTAGGCTTCTCACCCCCGAGGACCGAGGCAGTCGCAAACCGGGAGGTAGACCGAGCATGACCGAGGCAGAGACCGAGAACGGCAACCCGGCGCTTGACGAGGCGTCCCGCGAGCTCCAGGCGGCCGGGCACGACGCCCAGGTCGCCTACGACTGCATCGCCCTGGGTGACATCGACCGGGCGCACACCCACGCACTGACCGCCAAGATCGCGGCCGACGCGGCGGTGACCGCCTTGGCGGCCGCGCTCGGGCTGCCGGACGGCGCTCAGTGATTCCTGCCTGATGGAGCACGCGGTCATACCGGCACCGAAGCGGTTCGATGCCGGGGGCGGGCCTGGGTTCGCCTTCCGGCCGGGCACGGTGGTCGCGTACGCCGATACTCCGATCGCGCCGCTCGCCGGGCGCTTCTGCGCTCAGGTCGCCCGCCGAACGGGCCTGCGCCTGGCACCTGTCCAAGGCGACAGGGCACCAGATGAGCCGTCCGTCACGATCGAGCTTGCCGCCGCGCGCGAACCGGGCGGGCTGCCCGCGCCGGCCGGCCTCTCGCCGGACGGCGGCAACCCAGCCGCCGAACGCTACTCGCTGCTGATCGAAGGCGACCGGGTCATGCTGCGCGCGGCGGAACCGGCCGGCGTCGCGCGCGGCCTGACCACGCTGATCCAGCTGCTGGCCACGGCGCCATCGTCTCGTGCGGACGAGGTCCGGGTGCCGGGCGCGCGGATCCTCGACGCGCCGAGGTACGCATGGCGCGGCCTGTCCCTCGACGTGGCCCGTACGTTTTTCACCGTCGAGGAGATCCGGCGGGTGATCGACCTGCTGGAGCTCTACAAGCTCAACGCGCTGCACCTGCACCTGACCGACGACCAGGCCTGGCCGCTCGCCCTGGGCCATCCGGCCGCCGGCCCGGAGCCCGGATCACCCTTCTATCGCGACGAAGACCTCCGCGACCTCGTCGCCTACGCGGCGGACCGCTTCGTCACGATCGTCCCCGAGATCGACACGCCCGGGCATACCTCCGCGCTCCTGCGGCTGCGGCCGGAACTGAAGTCCGGCCGGAACGAGGTCGAGTACGAATTCCTGCCCGGCCACCGGCGCCGCGCCGTGTGGCTCGACCCGGAGCTGCCCGCGACCTTCGAGCTGATGGAGCAGGTCTTGGCCGGCGTGGCCGCGATCTTCCCGGGCCCGTACCTGCACATCGGCGCGGACGAGCCCCGCGGGATGCCGGACGAGGCGTACGCGTCGTACGTCCGGCGGCTGCGCCGCCTGGTCCGCACGCTCGGCAAGCAACCGCTGGGCTGGCAGGAGTCGGCGCGGGCCGGCCTGGGCCCGGACGACGTCATTCAGTACTGGCTCACCGGCATCGACCTCCCGGCGTCCGTGCCGCCGCAGGTCCGGGCCCAGGTGGAGGCGGAGGTGGCCATGTCACGCCGCGACGCCGAGACGGTGGCGGCGGCGTCGGTACCCGTGATCGTCTCACCGCTGGCCCACTGCTACCTCGACGTCCCCTACGCCGAGCCGCCGGCCGATGCCGCCCAAGCGGATCGGCACGGCCGCCTCGGCCTGCGGGTCTATGCCCCCAAGACCGTCGCCGAGTCGTTCGGGTGGGAGCCCGCCGAGGCGCTCGGACCGGGCCGGGCCGCGCAGGTCGCCGGCGTCGAGGCCGCGATCTGGGCCGAAACCATCTCCGGCTTCGACGACCTGTCCTTCCTCCTGCTGCCCCGCCTGGCCGGCGTCGCCCACCGGGCCTGGAGCGCTCCGCAGCCAGCCGAGGGCCAGCCAGCCGAGGGCCAGCCAGCCGAGGGCCAGCCAGCCGAGGGGCAGCCAGCCGAGGGGCAGCCAGCCGAGGGGCAGCCGGCCGGCTGGGCCAGCCACCGCGACCGCCTCGCCCGGCACGGCCGGCTGTGGACCCAGGACGGCCTCACCTACTTCCGCGCCTCCACCGTGGACTGGAGCTAAGGCGCTGTCTAGCCAACGGCCAGCGCCTTGAGTAGCGCCTTCATCCAGGGGCCGAGGTCGGCCGGCGTCCGGGCCGAGATGAGGTTGCCGTCCACCACGGTGGCCTCGTCCACCCAGTCGGTGCCCGCGTTGACCATGTCGTCACGGATCGCGCCGACGCTGGTAGCGCGGCGGCCCTTGAGGATCCTGGCCGAGATCGGCACCCAGCCCGCGTGGCAGATGAAGGCGATGGGCTTGCTCGCGCCGTCGAAGGCTCGCACCAGGTCAAGCACGCGCTCCGAGCGCCGCAGCTTGTCCGGCGCGTAGCCGCCCGGAATGACCAGGGCGTCGAAGTCGCCCGCGGCCACCTGCTCCACGGTGGTGTCCACCGGCACCGGCCCGTGGCCCTTCTTGCCGCGCACCGGGTGGTCATCGAGCCCGGCCACGGTGACCTCGATGTCCTCCTCGGCCAGCCGGTACAGCGGATACAGCAGTTCCATGTCCTCGAAGTCGTCGGCGGCCAGGAGAAGGACCTTGCGCTGTGCGAGAGCCATGTTTCCGACCATACCCGTGCGAATGCCGGTGACCCGTGCACAGGCCGGCCCGCCGGGCCCGGTGCCGCCGGTGAGTACCGAACGGATGCCGGTGCCGCCCTTCCGCCCGGTATCGTGCCGCGATGGCCAGGACGTCCCTGACGTACCAGCAGGTATGTGCTATATCAACTCTCTGTAACCAATGATTACGAATAGTTATATAGCTGAGCGGCGTTTCCCGGGTAGACCTAGGTACACCCTGAGTTCTGGGGTCCAGCGACACTGACAGCCGTGAGGCCGGGCGGCAGACTGGCTGGAGACAGAAGGAGGCTTCCGATGCCGATCGCGACTTCGCTCCCGCGCAGCAGGATAAGGTTCACCCTGGGGGAATGCCTGGCCGCCGCCGCGCGGGGGGTGGCGTTCGCCGGGCTGATGCTGGCCGGGCTCGGGCTGCTGGTGGTGATCGTGGCTGCGGTGTTCTTTACCGCGCTGGGAGCGGCAGTCCTGATCGTGGGTAACGGGGGCCCCCGCGACCAGCGTGTGCTGCTGGCTCTCCTGGCCATCGGCACCGGGCTGGGCCTGGCCCGGTTCGCACTCCCGGCCGCGCTGCTCGGCGTTCGCCGGCTGGCCCACCTGACCAGGCACCTGGCCGGAGACTGGTGCGGCGTGCCCATCTCCGAGCGGTACGTGCCCCAGCCCGAGGGAAAGCTCACCTTCACCGGACGGCTCAGGTGGCTCGCCACAGACCCGGCGACCTGGGGGGACCTGTGGTGGACGGTGGCGAACATGTTCGTCTGCATCCTGGCCGTGGCGTCCGCCGGAATCATCGCGACCGGCCTGATCGGGTTCATCGGGCCCGAATTCACCCGGCTCATCCCGCCGCCCGCATTCCCGGGTAACACCCCTAGGACGCTGGCCGTGCTGGGCGTCGCCATCACCATGGCCGGGGTAGCGGCGGCCCCGCTGCTGCTCCGCGGATACGGCCTGCTGGCCCGCAAACTGCTGGCCCCGGCCGGGCAGGCGGAGCTGGCCCAGCGGGTCAGGCACCTGACGCAGACCCGAACCGAGGCCCTGGACACCGGGGCGGCCGAGATCCGCCGGATCGAGCGGGACCTGCACGACGGGGCCCAGGCCAGGCTGGTCGCCATGGGCATGACCCTGGACGCCGCCGGGCAGATCATCGAGTCCAACCCCGACGCGGCCCGCGCCCTGGTGTTCGAGGCCAGGGACGCCTCGGTCAAGGCGCTGGCCGAGCTGCGCGCCCTGGTCCGCGGCATCCACCCGCCGGTGCTGGCCGACCGCGGCCTGGCCGACGCGATCCGCGCGCTGGCCCTGGACACCCCCGCGCGGATCAACCTGGCCAGCGAGCTGAACGCCCGCCCGCCCGCGCCGGTCGAGTCGGCCGCCTACTTCGCGGTCAGCGAGCTGCTGGCCAACGTGTCCAAGCACGCCGAGGCCAGGCAGACCTGGGTCGACATCCGGCATACCGACGGGATGCTGCGGATCGGCGTCACCGACAATGGCCACGGCGGCGCCGAGCCGGCCCGGGGCACCGGCCTGAGCGGCATCGAGCGCCGGCTCGCCGCCTTCGACGGAGTCCTCGCGATCAGCAGCCCGCCCGGCGGCCCGACCGCAGTCACCATGGAGATCCCTTGCGCGTTGTCATCGCCGAAGACCTCTTCCTGCTGAGGGACGGCCTGACCCGGATGCTGCAGGCCCACGGCCTGCAGATCGCCGCGGCCGTGGACAACGGGGCCGACCTGCTGGCCGCGGTGACCGCCGACCAGCCGGACGTCGCCATCGTGGACGTCCGGCTGCCGCCCACCTTCACCGACGAGGGCATCAGGGCCGCGCTGGCCGCCCGGCGCGAGGTGCCCGGCCTGCCGGTGCTCGTGCTCTCCCAGTACGTCGAGCAGCTGTACGCCCGCGAGCTGATGGCCAGCGGCAGCGGCGGCATCGGCTACCTGCTCAAGGACCGGGTGTTCGACAGCGGCCAGTTCGTGGACGCGGTCCGCCGGGTGGCGGCGGGCGGTACGGCGATGGATCCGGAGGTGATCGCGCGCTTGCTCGCCCGCAACACCGGCGACGGCACCCTGGCCGCGCTGAGCCCGCGCGAACGCGAGGTGCTCGCCCTGATGGCCGAGGGCCGGTCCAACGCCGCCATCGCCCAGCGCCTGGTCATCACCGAACGCGCCGTGGCCAAGCACACCGCCTCGATCTTCCTCAAGCTGGGCCTGCAGCCCTCCGACGACGACAACCGCCGGGTCCTCGCCGTCCTCGCCTACCTAGGCGGCTAGCGCGACCCAGGCGGCTAGCGCGACCAGGCGGCTAGCGCGGCGGTCAGGTAACACCAGCCGCCCTAACACCAGCAGAATCAGCCTCAACACGAGGCTAACCTAATCGGAGGATTCCTCCGTTTACCGTGGTGGATCCAGGCTCCGTGGTTGATCCGGTGCACGATAGTGCCCCTAGTCAACCGCCAAGCCCGGATCAACCACGTAACCCAGCGCATCAACTCGACAAAAGGGGCAAATTACCATACAGGGCGCCGCCGTAGGCGCTAGCGCGCTCCCTGCCTCTGCGCCAACACCCTCCCCGGCCTCCCGGCAACCCCGCCCCCGGCTTCCCGGCTGCACCCCTATCCCCGATTTGACTGCGGTTCCGGGGGTTATAGCACCCGGAACCGCAGACAAAGCCGCCTGCCCCGGCGCGTGGCACGCATAACATCTCGTTGGCCGGGCAGGAAAAGGAGACACAAACGAGCTAAACGCGAGGGGGCGTCCCATGACCACAGATCCGCGAGCTGCCCCGACCCCGGGCGCAGCCCCCTCGGCCCAGCCGGCCCTGGAAGACGCGCCGCAGGTCCCGCCCCAGCCGGCCGCCCCGCCGGAGCAGGCCCAACCCGAGCCGGCACCGCCGCAGCAGGCCGCTCCGCCCGCAGCGGTGCCCCCGTCACTGCCCCAGCACCGGATCAAGCGCACCAGGACCAGCGGAATCTGGGTGGCGGTGGGCTTCTTCGCCGTCGTCCTGCTCCTCCTGCTGATCTTCATTCTGCAGAACAGCACCAACGTCAGCGTCTCCTACCTGGGCATGCACGGCCACCTTCCGCTCGGCGTGGCCCTGCTGCTCGCCGCGGTCTGCGGCGTGCTCCTGGTCGTGCTGGCCGGGGCGGCGCGGATCAGTCAGCTGCGGGCCACCGCCCGGCGGCACCGCCGCGTCGACGCCAAGCGCGCCGCCGCGGCCGCCAAGCAAACCGCCAAGCCCTAGGGCATGCCCCGCGCGATGCGCCGCGCCGCCTCGTGCAGCCGGTCCGGGGTGTGCGCGGCGTAGCCCAGCACGAACCCCGGCACACCGGGCCGCTGCCGGTGCCAGGACAGTGGCTGCACCAGCACCCCGGTCCGCAGGATCGCCTCGGCCAGGTCCGCGTCGGAGCCGTCAAGCCCGGGGAACGTGATGAGCAAGTGCAGCCCGGCCGCGACGCCCTGCACCCGGGCCTGCGGCAGGTGCTCGCGCAGTGCCCGGAGCAGGCCGTCGCGCCTGCTCCGCTGGCGCTTGCGGACCAGCCGGATGTGCTGCTCCAGCTCACCGCTGGCGATCAGCCTGGCCAGCACGAGCTGCGGCAGCGCCGGGCTGCCCAGGTCGCTGGCGTATTTGGCCTCGGTCAGCTCGGCCCGGAGCCGGGCGGGCGGGATCAGCCAGCCCAGCCGCATGCCGGGGGCCAGCGTCTTGGACGTGCTGCCCGCGTAGGCGACCAGCCCGGGCGCCGAGGCGTGCAGCGCCGGGACCGGTGCCCGGTCGTAGCGGAACTCCGCGTCGTAGTCGTCCTCGACGATCAGGCCGTCCGCCGCGGCGGCCCAGTCCAGCAGGTCGCGGCGGCGCCGCGGGGCCAGCACGACCCCGGTGGGGAACTGGTGCGCGGGCGTGAGCAGCGCCGCCCGCACCTCGCTGCGGACCAGCTCGCCGACCCGCATGCCGTGCTCGTCCACCGGGACCGGCACCGGCCGCAGGCCCCAGTAGGCGAGGTCGTCGCGGGCCCCGCGCGAGCCGGGATCCTCGACCGCGATCTCGCCGAGGCCCCGCGCCCGCATCACCCGGGCCAGCAGGGCGAGCGCCTGGGCCACCCCGGTGACCACGATGATGTCGCCGGGCCCGGCGCGCAACCCGCGGGTGCGGGCGAGCCAGCCCGCCAGTTCCGTGCGCAGCGACAGGCTGCCACGCGGGTCGCCATAGCCGAGGTCGGTCACGCTGGCCTGCTCGAGCACCAGCCGTTCGGCCCGGATCCAGGCGGCCCGCGGGAACCCGGACAGGTCGGGCACGCCGGGAGAGAGGTCGATCTCGGCCCGCTCCCGCCAGCCCGGCGGTACCAGCAGCGGCCCGGGCAGCGGCCCCGCCCGAGCCCCCCCGGGCGGCGGCCCCGCCCGAGCCTTCCCGGGCGCCCCGGTGTCCGGAGCCGGGCGCGACACGCCGAGGACCCGGGTGCCGGCCCCGGGCCGGGCGCTGACCAGTCCCTCGTCGGCGAGCCGCTGGTACGCCTCGACGATCACGCCCCGGGAGACGCCCAGGTCACCGGCCAGCAGCCGGGTGGCGGGCAGCGGCGTCCCGGCCCGCAGCCGCCCGTCCATGATGGCGGCCCTGATGGCGTCGGCCAGCCAGCCGGTCAGCCCGCGCACCGGCGCCGCCGCCGGGCTCAGCTGGAGGAAGTCCGCCCCGGTCATTGGTCCACTATAAATCGACCCCGTTGGCCCTGTTAGCTGGACCATCGAACCCATACCTTAGCGTCGTGCCTGGTCTACGCGCCCCCGAAGCCCCCGCCCTGCCTGCCGGTGCCCCCGCCCTGCCTGCCGGTGCCTCCGCCGTGCCCGCCGACGCCCCGCCCGTGCCCGAGGCATCACGCCGCGGCGCGGCCATCGGTGCAGCCGCGGGATCGGCGGCCATGGTCTGCGTGGGCGGCAGCGTCGCGGTCTCCTCGGTGCTGGCCGGGGCGCCGGTGTACACCGCCGAAGGGGTCCGGTACGGCTTCGCCTGCCTGCTGCTCGTCGCGCTGGCCCGGATCACCGGGAGAAGGCTGACCTGGCCGCGCGGAACGGAGTGGCTGTGGCTGTCCGGCATCGCCGTGACCGGCCTGGTGGTGTTCAACCTGGCGCTGGTCGAGGGGTCCCGGCACGCCGAACCCGCCGTGCTCGGCGTGGCCGTGGCCTGCGTCCCCGCCGTACTGGCGCTGGTCGGCCCGCTGCTGGAGGGGACCCGTCCGCGGACCGGCGCGGTGGCCGCCGCGCTGGTGGTGACGTGCGGCGCCGGCCTGGTACAGGGGCTTGGCCGGACCGACGCCATCGGCGTGGCCTGGGCCGTCGCGGTCTTCGGCTGCGAGGCGGCGTTCACCCTGCTGGCCATCCCGGTGCTCGGCCGGCACGGCCCGTGGGGGGTGTCGGTACACGCGACGTGGCTCGCCACGGTGATGTTCGCCGCGCTGGGCATCATTCACGAAGGACCAGCCGCCATCACGAAGATGACCCGCCCGGACTGGCTCGCCGTCGGCTACCTCGCGGTCGCGGTCACCGCGGTGGCCTTCGTCCTGTGGTATTCCAGTGTCCGGCGGCTGGGGGCCAGCCGGGCCGGGCTGCTCACCGGGATCGCCCCGGTGGCCGCGGCGGTCAGCGGGGTCCTGCTCGGCGGCCCGACGCCCAGGCCGCTGGTCTGGGCCGGGATCGCGGTCGCCGCGGCCGGCCTGGCCCTCGGCTTCAGGAAGGGGAGAGCGTTATGCATTTCCAGCACGCGACCGCCCTCTGGGCGGAGTTCCCGGCCCTGGTCCCCGGCGTGCTGTACGCCGAAGGCATCACCGCCGACGCGACGGCCGACACGGACCGCCTGACCGCCGTGGCCAAGGCCCGGCTGGCCGATGGCCCGGAGAGCGAGTTCCCCGAGATCCAGGCGTGGCGCCGCGCCTTCGCCCGGATGGGCCTGAAGCCGACCCAGTACCGCTGCGCCGCGGAGTCGCTGCTGCGCCGGTTCCGCAAGGAGGGCAGCCTGCCGCGGCTGCACCCGCTGGTCGACCTGTGCAACGCGGTCTCGCTGGCCTTCGCCGTCCCGGTCGCCGTCCTCGACGCGGACCAGATCGCGTGGCCGCTCGAGGTGCGGTACGCGGCCGGCGACGAGGACTACTTCACCTTCGGCGGCGAGACCGAGCACCCCGCGCCCGGCGAGGTGATCTTCGCCGATGAGGCCGGGCAGGCGCACGCCCGCCGCTGGACCAACCGGCAGAGCGGCCGCTCCGCGGTCTCGCCCGCCACCACAACCGTCCTGATCGTGGCCGAGGCCCTGCACGAGCGGGCCCCGTCGGACGTACCCGAGCTCATCAAGACCCTGACCGCCGAGATCGCCGCGGTCTGGACCCTTGAACCCACCACTCCTCAGACCGCCATCCTCACCCCCGCCAACCCCCGCTTTACCCCAGCGCGTCCATGAAGGGTTTACTCCAGGCCGTAGTGAAGTCTTCGCGACCATGAAGATCCGCGAGCACTTAAGCCGAGCGACAGCGCCCCGCCCTCCACCAGCCGCGCATACTCGGCCTCCTGATCCGCCTGGGCCTGCCCGGCCCGCCCCCGGTACCGGTCAACCGCGACCGAGCCGCGCTGGTACGCGTCGATCGCCGCGGCGGCCGGGTCCACGCCGACCGGGCCGTAGTACAGGCCGTGCGGCAAGATCACCAGGTTGGCGGCGAACCGGTGCCCGCCCACGTGCGTGGTCTCCCACACCTGCCCGGGATGCCGGGTCGCCAGGGTCTGCGCCAGCGGCGCGCCGAACCGGGCGCAGCAGGCGCTCCGCTTGCCGTGCGTGCAGACGAGGAACACGGGGTCATCCCACACCTCCCCGAACGAGGGCACGATTCCGGCGGCTAGCTCCTTCAGGTCACGTTCGGCCAGTTCCGGCGCTGACGCGGACACCTCCGCGTACCGCAAGAAGGGCTGCGGATCCGCGGTCCAGCCCAGGAACACCGAACGCACGTCGCCCACCTGGCGGCGCCCCGGCCGGCGGACCATCTGCACCCGCAGGCCGAACTCCTCCGCCGCCTCCACCAGCTCCGCCAGCGGCGCGGGCTGCGCGGCCTCGGCCGCCTCGCGCGGCCACGGGCCCGGGTGCTCGATCAGCAGCCAGGCCCGGGACGCCTCTGGCGCCGAGGCCGCCGAGGACTCGGTGCCGTCGTGGCATTCCGCGCCGTGCTCGCAAACAGCGGCCACGCTGGTTAACCTCCGATCACTTTCTCTGAGTTTCATGCTAGGTAATGGAACCAAGGGGCCGAATGCATGAGGAACGCGTGATGGGAGATGTTCCAGGCGTACGCCCCGGCCAGCCCGAACGCCACCAGGTGCCCGGCCGTCAGCCGGCTCACCCGGACCCGCCGGGCCAGCACGTCCTTCGGTGTGCACAGCTGGCCGGCGATCGTCACGGCCTGCCCGGTCACGCCGGGCCGGGGCCACGACGGCGCCCAGTCGTCCACCTCGATGACCGCGAACGGCTGGTCGTGCCCCTTGGCCGCGGGCGTGCGCAGGTGGTGGGTGCCGCCCGCGACCACGGCGAACGCCTCGCCGTGGCTGTGCTTCACGTCGAGCACCCGGGTCAGGTACCAGCCGCAGTAGGCGGTCGCCGCGCGGCGGCGTCCGGGTTGGCCTTGACCGCGTAGTAGAACTGCACCGTGCGGGGGAGCGCGGCCCTTATCGCGGCCGCATGAGCGTCCAGCGCGGCCAGGTC
>Ga0070697_100001568_pt1 | contig 17418 bp, 16 predicted proteins | sample KBSK1501metaG_FD_65475 | JGI IMG/M metagenome (GOLD analysis project Ga0070697, IMG submission 65475) | Corn, switchgrass and miscanthus rhizosphere microbial communities from Kellogg Biological Station, Michigan, USA - KBS K1-50-1 metaG | ecosystem: Host-associated > Plants > Roots >...
CGTGCGATGTCTTCTGTGCGCAGCGACAGGCCATAAGCGCCTGCCGAGATTCCCTGCGGACTCGCGACCCAGCTCGGATTGTCGATCCCAAGTGGTTCAAACAATCTCGGCTTGAGGTAGTCCAGCACAGTCATCCCGGTCACTTTCTGCACAATCGCGGACAGCATATATGTACCCGGCGAGTTGTAGAGGAAATGGGTGCCCGGTTTGAAAGGCACCGGGTGGGCCAGGAACGCCCTGGTCCACGGTAGGTCCTGAGTCAGAATTGGTGCTTCAGTCTGATTGCCAGTGGCCATCCGTAAAAGGTCGCGGACTCTCATCGCCTTTAAGTTAGGAGACGGCTCAGCGGGAACGTCATCGGGAAAAAACTTGAGCACTTGATCATCGAGGTTCATTTTTCCTTCTGCTATGGCTAGCCCAACCGCGGTGGAAGTAAAACTCTTACTGAGCGAATAGAGGCTGTGCGGCGTCGTGGCATCATATGGGCTCCACCAACCTTCCGCGACGACAAACCCGTGCCGGATGAACATGAAACTGTTCATCGTATCGATCTGCCGGTCAGCAGTCTCTACGAAGTCCATGATAGCGGCGGATGAAATACCCTGGCGCTCTGGCGTGCTACGAGGTAAGGATCTGTCGACTGCAACAACATGTCGGCTGGTGTGACGCCGCGCCGAAGGCTGCGCCAGAGAAATCGAGACAGGCGAAGCGAAGAAGGCAAGGAGAATCCAGACAAGAAACCGGCGCATGGGCAACAACATGATGGCTTAACATTCCGCGAACGATTGTTTTAGAGCGCCAAAGGCGCTTCAAACTACTAGCGCCCAGGGTAAGTTCTTAACGCAGGTATTTGTTGAACCATTCGAGCGTGCGCGTCCATGCCAGCTTAGCGGCTGTTTCGTCGTAACGCGGTGTCGTGTCGTTGTGGAAGCCGTGCTGTTTGCCGTCGTACATGTGCAGCGCATAGATCTTGTTGTTGGCCTTGAGCGCTGCTTCATAGCTCGCGATGCCGGCGTTGACGCCCTGGTCATTGCCCGCATAATGCAGCAACAGCGGCGCTGAAATCTTCGGGACATCGTCTGCGCCTGCCTGGCGGCCATAAAACGCAACCCCGGCATTTAGATCAGCGCCCAGCCGCACGGCCAATTGATTCACCATTCCGCCGCCGAAGCAGAACCCGACCGCGCCCAGTTTGCCCGTGGAATCCTTACGCGCTTTAAGCCACCTGGCTGCCGCGACAAAATCTTCAGTCATCTTCTTTCCATCCACGGTGCGGAAGGCGACGGCGCCTTTCTCGTCAGTGCCCGGGTAGCCACCAACCGAAGTCAATCCGTCGGGCGCAAAGGCGATGAACTTCTCCGTCGCGAGGCGTCGCGCGACGTCTTCGATATAGGGATTGAGTCCGCGGTTTTCGTGAATGACAAGCACGACGGACAGCTTCTTCCCTTTTGCTGGACGAGCCAGATACCCCTTGATCGATCCGTTCCCATTCGGGGATTGCACGACTTCGTAGCCAACTTTGATGCGTTTGTCATCCGGCTTCACCTGTTGCGCCCAGGCGTAGTTGGGTGTCAGGCTCTCGAAAATCGCCGCGACGGTCAGGCCGCCCACTGCAAACTTGACGGTACGGTCGAGGAAGGTGCGACGATCAATATCGCCGTGCTGGTATTCGTGAAACAGGTCCAATAACTCCTGCGGATAATCGGATGCAACTTTACGTTCCATTCTCTTCTCCTTGCATGGGATTAAGCGAAGTCCGCATGAAATGATCAAATTCAGAAATTACAGGGACTTGTGAGTGCAGGCACTTTCGCTAAAACCGTATCCCGGAATTTGACGGAACTCCTGCGCAGGCTTTTAACTTGCTTTTCAACATCTTCAGGTGTCAGTGCGGATTTCGCTTCATAGAATACCCAATCGATGTCTTCCTGATACTGGCGCGCTCCGGAAACGTTGACCATTCCATCCTTGATAAACCAAAGATTGAAATTTATCGACATGGTATCTTCAGGGTAATAGTCGCCACCATGCTCGGCAAACAATTTGCCATCGACGAAGTATCGGACCTTTCCGCCGGCAACCTGAGTAATCAGTGTATGCCAGCCAGCCTGACTGGCAATGACGTGTTGATAGACATTGTCTTTCTTCCAATTCGGCTCCGGGCTGAAAGTCTCCCAGGTGGTTGAATAAAGTGTTGGTCCACTGATTCCCCAGCCACCATTGGGGAGATATTCATAATCCAACTCGCTGTAGTCGAGATCCATTGGCGCCTTCAACGGGCTAATGGTGTAAAAGCTCTGGACAATCTGATCGCCAGCCGGCCCTGAAACCGGACTATCCGTAAATCGAACCCGAGCTGCGTAAGTCCCTTCCAGATATTTTCGCTCGTGACATATTTGAGTTTGAGTGGTCTTCGTATTAGGCCCGTTAGTAGACGATGTCATCCGCAGGATGCGGTTGCGAGGCTCTTTCGAGTCTTTCAGAAATGACACGCCGTGTTCAGACCAAATTGCGCCAGGCACCCCCGGCCAGCCGGCTGCGGTGCGAACAATCCAGCCATGCTTCTTTAGTTCTTTCTGATTGGTATAGCTAAAGTCATCGAACAGAACCGCTGGTTTTGACATTACAGATTCAATCGCTGTTGACGTTACCTTGGAGTTATGGCTCGCTCCCGCTGGTGACGAGGTGCGCGGTTTCGCAGATGAACCAATGGCCAGACTCATAACTATCAGCAAAAACAGCAAGGTTATGCTTAGTGAACTAATACGGAAGTTGTTACAAATCTTCATCGCCATCGCACCTCGTGTGAACTAGAGAATGTGGTTCAAGCACCCATCAAGAGATAGTCCGGTAATATTCCCACCGCTGCTTCTGCTTCGCCAGAAACGTAAGGAAGCGAGCGTCTTGTCGTAGCTTATCCAAATTAGGATCCGCCTCAAACAGCGGATAGCAGGGAAAGCCGTCCTCAGCCGCTGCCTCCAACCAATTTATTGCTTGCTCAGGCTTATTCATGAGCGCATAAGCACAGGCGATGTAATAGGCAGTGTGATGGAAGTGTCCAAATCCCTTTCCTTTTTCTACTGCTGATTTGATCTTATTTTCTGCAATGCGCTGCTGCCCGGATGCCGCCGCCAATACAGCCTGGATGCTGGTGAATACGCCGCCACTATCCTCCGGATGATCTTTCAGGAGCTGTTCAAGTCTGGCGGACGCCTCTTCTTTTTTGCCGAGATTGAAAAGAGCCCAGGCGATCTGATGGCCGACGAGCGCAGGGTTTGCATTCTGGGGAATGTCGCGCAGAACCGAAAGCGCCTCATCGTACTTCCCTTGAAAACTCAAGGTCTGACCGATGCGGTATTGAGCCAGGTTATTGTTTGGGTCGGTCGCCAGTGCGAGTTTCGATTCCTGGAGCGCCTCGTCAAAAGCACCGACATGGCAATAAACGAGGGCAAGTTGGTTACGTGCTTCGTCCAAATTCGGATCCAGCTCCAGCGCGCGTCGATATTCCTTAATCGCCCGGTCGTGAGGAAAGTGGTTCACCGGTGTCCAGAGTAGACGCCCGCGCGCGAGATAAGCGACGGCCGAGTTGGGATCCAAAGCGAGAGCCTTCTCGACGGCTACAAAGGCCTTTTCCTCAAGCTGTTTCTCATTTGGCGCAAACAAGAACAGTTTCCAGGTGTAAGCCTGCGCCAGTTCCGCGTGAGCCGCGGCGAAGTTTGGATCTTTAGTCACGGTTCGCTCAAGAGCGGCAATCGCAACTTCATTGTCTTCTCTGGTTTGTCGGTATGAATAAAATCGCCCACGGAGATAGTCATCGTAGGCTTCCACATTCACTGAAGGATCAGTGTTTTCGTGCTGCGTTGCGATCTTTAGGCCAATCTCTTCCGTTACATCTCGTCTGACATCTGCCTGCAACTTCAGCACGTCACGTACGTCACGGTCATAGTTATTGCTCCAAAGTTTCCGTCCGGTCGGCACGTGAATCATTTGCAGCGCCAACTGCACACGATCGCCATTGTGGACGACCGAGCCCGCGATTACAGCATCGAGTTTCAGCTCGCGACCAATCTCTGATGGTGACTTGCCCGCATTCTTGTATTTCATTACCGCCTGGCGCGACATCACCCGAAGCACTTGAACTTTCGAAATGCCGGCGATCAGCGCGTCCGTGATACCGGCGGCGAAGTAGTCCTGTGAAACATCGCCAGAGGTGTTCTCAAGCGGCAGCACCGCCAACGACTGAACTCCGACTGGTGGTATGGGGTTGCCACGTATCCGGTCACGTAATCCGCTTACATTCAGCCCAACGATTGAGCCGGCAATTAAAAGCAGGCTAACGGCCACCAACAGCCAGCCACGACGAGAGCGCCGGCTTGACGCAGCAGCTGGCATTGCAATCGATGCAGAAGATTCCATTCCGGGGACGTGTGCAAATGTGTTTCCATCACCCGGCGTAGCGGCGATCTCAGCGCCGTTGTCCCAACGTTCCTTCACCTCAGCCACGAACCGGTAACCGTGACGAGGCACTGTTTCGACGTACTGGTGGTCTTCGGGACCTACACCGAGCGCTCGGCGCAAAGCCGACATGTTCACTGACAGGTTGGCTTCTTCAACGTAGCTGTCAGGCCAGATTCGCTTCAGCAACACTTCTTTTCCGAGCAGATGCCCGCCGTTCTCTACCAGCAGCACTAACAGGTCGAAAGTTTTTGGAGTCAGCGGTACCGGTTGGTTATCGCGCAGCAGCTGCCGCTCCGAGGGAATCAGTCGAAACGGCCCAAATTCGTAAATGTGTTTTGCCGACATCGCTGAGGTTTTGGTGCTTTTGCCGATCTTTTGGCCGAATTTTGGGGGTTCTTAAGGACTTCCAAAGCCCGCGCGAGCGATCTTGCCGCGTCGGACGATTCAACCGAATCCGAAAGGTGCTGCTGATTATAGTCCAGCGCTGCCGACCGAACAAAAAAAGAAACTACATGAGTCTTGAAGCTCAACCAAAAGAAAGGATTCAAACCATGAAAATCAAAACACGAACCACAGTTCTTTTGCTAGCAATTGGCCTTGGCGGCGTTCTGTTGGCTGTCACTTCCTACGCCTCAGTGATCAATGTTCTAGCTCTCGGCACCATCCCGGACTCGCAACTGTTTGGCGGCCCAGCCACCGTGACAGTGCGAACGCTCACTATAAAACCCGGCGAAGTGCTCGCCTGGCATTATCACCCGGGCTACGCCTTCAACGTAGTCAAGAGCGGAACGTTGACCGTGGAGGAAGGGTGTGGAGGAGAAGAATCGCTCGCTCCCGGACAAGCTTTCGAGGAGATGGAAGGCCATGTCCATCGAGCGAAGAATCTCAGCGCCACCGAAGATGTCGTGGTCTACAACACGTTCATCATGCCGCAAGGCAAACCTACCACAGTGAACATCCCTGGTAACGAACGCCGGTGTGGACCGCCGAGCGGCATTGACGAATGCAAGAATGACGGCTGGCTAAACTTTACTCACCCGCAAGCTTTCGGAAGTCAGGGAGAGTGCGTGCAGTTCGTCACCCACCGGCCGCGAAACACGATCCTTGTTCCCGAGGATCCTCTGAACTGATGCACCACTCCCGCAAAAACATACGTCGCCTTCTGGACGCGGGGTGACTACCAGGGAAATTTTGTGTTGGCGCGAATTTTCTTTATCGAAAGCGGCGATTTGTGCTAAAAAGCTGCTCCGCAGATGAGAGCAAGACCGTCGGCTTCTTAGGCGTTACTGCGCTCTTTCTTAGCGCTCGCGGAAGAATAAAGTGTTAACAGAACCGATTAAGATCAGTTTAGGAATAGGAACCGGCCGAGGCCCTTCGGCCTTTCCTAGCAACCGGCCGTCACTCGGTGTTCTGAGACTCCCTGCCAAATTCCGCTTTTTGTTTGCCCTGGCGCTGCTGTTCACGGTGGTTGCTTCCAGGCCATCAGACAACGCTCGCTCGCAGGAACAAATCCCCGACTACAAGAATCCGCGCCTTTCCGTCGAACAACGCGTGGCCGATCTTCTCTCGCGCATGACACTGGAAGAGAAGATTGCGCAGATGACTTGTCTTTGGTCGAACCGCCCGCAGAAAAATGCTACTACTGACTTCGCTATCGATCGCGGAGACTTCTCGCCGGAGAAAGCCGCGCAGGTTATGAAATACGGCATCGGGCAAATCGCGCGACAGCGAGAACAGAAGGGGCCGCGCGAGGGAGCCATCTTTGCAAACGCGGTGCAAAAATGGTTGATTGAAAACACGCGCCTGGGAATTCCTGCAATCCTGCATGACGAGATCCTGCATGGTCACATGGCCAGGGGAAGCACAAGTTTCCCGCAACCAATCGCACTATCGAGCACTTGGGATCCTGAGTTTATAGGAAAAGTCTTCACTGCCGGGGCACTTGAAACCAGAGCTCGCGGCAGCCAACAGGTGCTTGGGCCGAATCTCGATGTCGCGCGCGAGCCGCGTTGGGGGCGCACCGAGGAAACTTATGGAGAAGATCCTTATCTCGTCTCCCGAATGGCGGTGGCAATCGTCAAGGCCTTGCAAGGACCAGGTCCAACTATCAATGGCGATCATGTCATTGCCACGGCGAAGCACTTTGCCGCTCACGGCCAACCGGAAGGCGGCACGAATATCGCTCCCGCAAACTATTCGGAGCGAGTGCTCCGCGAATTCTTCCTGCCGAGCTTCAAAGCGGCCGTGACAGAAGGCGGCATCATGAGCGTAATGGCTTCCTATAACGAGATTGACGGCGTGCCATCCCACGCTAACTCGTGGCTGTTGGAAAAAGTTCTGAGAGAGGAATGGGGTTTCAAAGGCTACGTCGTCTCTGACTATGACGGAATTCCGCAGCTACAAGACCTGCATCACGTGGCGAACGACAAAGAGGAAGCAGCACGGCTGGCACTTGAAGCAGGCGTGGATATCGAACTGCCGGATCCGGATTGCTTTCCATTGCTGCTTAAGCAGGTTCGGGAAGGGAAACTCTCAGAAGCGTTAGTCGACAAAGCCGTCGCGCGACTCATTCGGGCGAAGTTCCTTCTCGGCTTATTCGAGAATCCTTACGTCGATCCTGATCGAGCGGTCAGGATAACGAACTCACGTGAGCATCGCGAATTGGCAGCCGACGCCGCCCGGCGATCGATCGTGCTACTGAAGAATGAAAACAATTTGCTGCCGCTGGATCGTTCCAGGTTGCGATCCATTGCCGTCATCGGGCCAAACGCCAACCGCGTACATCTCGGTGGCTACAGCGACGATCCGGGTCGCGGCGTCAGCGTACTTCTGGGAATTACCAAAAAAGCGGGTAGCCAGGTCAGAGTAACTTATGCGGAAGGCTGCAAGATCACTAAGGAGGGCGGCGACTGGTTCGCAGATTCTTCACATCTCAACAATCCCGCAGACGACGAAAAGTTGATCGCTCAGGCGGTCGAGGTCGCACGGGCCGCGGACGTGGCGGTGCTCGTACTGGGCGGTAACGAAGATACGAACAAGGAGGCCTGGGCGGATAACCATCTGGGGGATCGCGACAGTTTGGATCTGGTCGGCCGACAAAACGACCTTGTAAGAGCAGTTCTGGAAACCGGCAAGCCGACGATTGTGATGCTCATCAACAGCGGCCCGCTCTCGATTAATTACATCGCGGAAAAGGTGCCGGCAATCCTTGAGGGCTTCTATCTCGGTCAGGAAACCGGAGTCGGAGTCGCCGATGTTCTGTTTGGCGATTTCAATCCGGGAGCTAAGTTGACGGTAACTTTTCCGCGCTCGGTTGGGCAATTGCCCGCTTATTACAACCGCAAACCTACGGCTAAACGCGGTTATCTTTTCACTAGCAAAGAACCCTTGTTTCCGTTTGGACACGGCTTGAGCTACACGACATTTGACTATTCGAACTTGAAAGTGAACCCCGCACAAATCAGACCTCAGGATCAGACTAAGGTCAGCGTTACCGTCACCAACACAGGCAAGCGCGCCGGAGATGAGATCGTGCAACTTTATATTCGTGATCTGGTGAGCTCCGTAACGCGACCCGTAATGGAACTGAAGGATTTCAGGCACATCTCGCTAGCGCCCGGCGAAAGCAAAATCGTTGAGTTCACGATTACACCCAACAAACTTTCGTTTCTCAACTTGAGAATGGAAACCGTGGTGGAACCCGGTTGGTTCGACGTCATGGTTGGAACCAGTTCGTTAAAGTATCAGACAGCAAAGCTTGAAGTAGTCGCGAAGTGAATTGTTCTGCGGAGGTACTGATGCAGTTTGACCCGACTTTCGTCCGATTAGTAACGAAATCAGAACCGGGAGCGGTAGCGACCGGCCAAAGACTCAATGGTAAAAACGGACGCAAGCAATGCAAAGTCTTTGAGGAACTTGAGTATTCGGCCGGTCGCTACCGCTCCCGGTTCTGATTTTGTATTGGCTTGCTCGCCTTGTCCATAGACGCTGACTCCAGTTCAACATTGAAAATGCATCAGTACTTCTGCGAACGTTATCTTGCCATACGGGATTTCGCCACTCGCCCAAAAATCGCTCGGTACGCTCACGAGTAATTGCAACTTATGGACATTGAGCAGGGGGCAAAATACACCTCTCACGCTGCACTACGGGTAACAAGAGTGCAATCGCAACTGTTTCGCCATCCTGCACGATTTCAAGCGAACCGGGAGTGAGGCGAGGCAGTCCTGATGTCGTCTGAGACATGCGAGAGGCCAAAGAAGAGAGCGCGCCCCCGGACGAGTATCTTGACCTTCGCTAGCATCTGTAGGCGACCCGTGGGTTCACCTCGTAAGGGAATTTCATCGCGGTCGACCTCCATATAGCCGAACCCATTTGGCGGTATGTCTGTCTCGCGAATGGCGATCTGGTTGCCTTCCCGATCGAAGACAGTTAGCTCCGCGCGAATGGGCTGCTCAGAATCGTCTTTATTGGTAACCGTAAAGCGCGCCTTCTCACCGGGAGCACTTCCAAATTGCCAACTCATTAGTTGAATGTCGTTTCCGATCTGCCCCAGTGTGCGAGCTGGGAGTAGGGTCAAACACAAGGCGAGCAACACCGAGGCTAACGTGATTAATCTCCTGTCCTTAAAATTGATTCTCATGATCTAGCTCCTTTCGTGGTTACTGCGGGCTCATCTTAAGGCGCTCGGGATCGCCAGCGATGCACTGCCTCTCTCCTATTTCCGGTTTGGGATGTTGAATGAACCCTTCCATTGATCCCCGACGGCGGCCCGTTGAGACCTAGTCCTGTACGCACCAGACTGACTTACAACGGTCGCAATAACCTAGGCTAGGAGACCACGGGCTGATTCGCAGTCCGAGTTTCTCCCAATCACTGTCGAGCCGGACCTGCGTCCCAGTGTGAAAGCTATCCGCTGAAGTCCATGCGCTGCAGTTGGCATCACCCCGCTATCTGGTATATGCCGGTGCCAGTTGTTGACGTGAAACTTGTTCGGACCCACCCCATATGACGCCGGCGGCCAGAGCCGGAATCATCGACCCCAATTAGGCATTGACACGTTAATGAGTCGGGAATAGAATCCGCGCCAGTCACCGAGAATTCGACAGTTCTTAGCGCCCGGACAACGCTATCTCACAGTCGATTCCACCGATCCTTCCAAGTCCAATCAACCATTCGCTAGGTTGTTAGCTAGAGTCCCTCAGAGCGAAGCTGGGACCATCAGCTTCCTGTTTTGATTACCCAGGATCGGTCCCGCTCCGCTCTCAAAATTAACTCATATTTTTTTCCCAATAGGGAGAAGGAAGAGAATTGATAAGCACGGTTTTCGCCGTTGGATCCCCGCGTACGCGCAGGCCGCTTTGACTTACCGGAGTTGCGAGGATCAACCGTTCGACCAATGGTGAGAGACCACTTCCGTGTGAAAGCTGGATTTCAACACGGTCTTTAGGCAGCCGAATGAAGCGAGTATGTGCCTTGCTTCCAGTAACTAACGATGTGCAAGCCTTACGACGATCGTCGTAGGCAAGAAAGGAGCTCTTCAATGCGACGCTTTCCATCCATCAGGCAGTGGACCTTATTTGGCCTTCTTCTCATAGCGGTCATCCTCATCGTGACGGGGACAAACCGCCAGACCAAGGCGCAGGAAGGCCCGAAGGAAACATTTCAAATTATGGCGTTAAGCACGGCTACGAGCCCGGTTGTTGATTCAGCAACGGGTGCCGTACGTCTCAATCGTACCAGAAACGAGATCTGGGGCAGCGTTCATGTCACTGATCTTAACCCCAATTCTGCCTTTACTCTCTGGGCCGCTGTCTTCAATCGACCGGAGGAGTGTACAACCAATCCGGCGGGGCCCGTGCACTGTAGTGCGGCGGATTTCGTTCCCGTGCCGAATCCTGCGAGAGCCTCCGCCTTTAATATCGGTGCATTTGTTACTGATGACTCTGGTACCGCGAATGTTAACGTCCATATACGCGCCGGCACTCCACCCGATGGTGCCTTCGTGCTGTGGGGGGCGGGGGGACTCTTCGATAATGGGGTAACGCCTGGACTCCACCCGGGGAACGGCTTTGGGGCTGAAGTACACGTGGTAATTCGCGCACATGGGGTAATCATCCCAGCTGCCATTACTGCGCAGCTCAGTACGTTCAATGGTGGTTGTCCACCCAATGCCTGCGGCAATATACAAGTTGCCCCCTTCCCAAGCGTGCAACCTTAGGGCGTGAAGCTCGAATATCGTATGGCATGTTGGGTGACGGCTGCGCGAATGTCCAGATCGCAATCCACCAACTGCCATCCGATCGCTTGGTGAGCTGTAGCGATTGGCGAAATAAGTAAGGGGCTTGGCTGCATCGGGCCAACAGCTCGCAATAAGCAAGCCCATCTTTTATGTCGAGGCACCTACAACCGAGTTGGCCTGATCTCCAGCAGCATTCGGCCGCCGAGGGGACCACTTGGTTGAAGGAGACGACGTAAATTAGCGCGCCCTTGTAGAAGGTCTCGGCGAGGATGCGCAGATCGAAGAATTGAAGCCAAAGTTCTTTTATCAATTTACTAGGAGAGATGAAATGAAAAGAAAACTGCTTTTACTCCCGACAGGTTTTCTGTTTCTCATCGCACTTGGTTTTACTTCACAAGTCAGTGTTCAAAGAGTTGGCGCTGAAGGCGCCACGCGTGAGACGCAGCCAGTCTACACAACACCCGACGGCTTTTTACTTGGCCCCGCCGTACACGGTGCGTATGCAACATTGGTAAGAAACCAAAACGGTCTCACAACCAACGTGCACACGACGGTGATGTCTGGGCCGGGCGCATACACTGTTTGGTGGGTTATCTTCAACGATCCCGCATCGTGCCAGTTCTACCTTTGCACCTTTGATGAGCCTGACTTGGTTGTAAATGCAACAGGCAAAATTGTGCCCTCAGGAGGAGTGGCAAATCTCAGTGCTTGGCTTGGCCCAGGAGGTCCCTATTCCGGAGAGGTCATATTTGGGGATCCCGAGCCCGGCCTAACAAACCCAGCTGGCGCCCTGATAGTACTGGTCGTGCGTTACCACGGTCCGGCCATACCCGGTTCCGTCCCCGAACAGCTCACTACATTCCTTGGTGGTTGTCCTGGCGGCGGCGCTCCCTGCGTCGATGAACAGTTGGTGGTATTCCCCGGTGATTGCAGTGGTGACTGCCTTGATCCGTCTAAGCTGTGAGTCAGTTGACCTAGTGAGTTAGCAGCTCACTGCGGGCCTGTGAATAGACAACTGAATAGAATTGGCGAATCGTCAAGACGATTGAGCACGTCTCAGCGTTTAAAAGCCCGTGCACGTTCAATAATTGCGATGATCTCCAAGTGGCTATTCACGAACTGTGATCAACTTTGCCTCATCTAGGAGTTTCACATGATTCTCTAGCATACAGACGCCTACAAATGGCCACGCGCCGTTACACACGTCGTAAAAACAAATGCTGGCGCTCAAAGCCTGCGCTCGTTGCAAGTTTCTTCGTACCAGCCCTTGACAATCCAGGCGTGAGTAAATCGCTCCTCGATTTACCCGCTATTGCCTCAAGCACTTGCGCAGGCACAACAGTTAAAAGGAGGTTAAATCATGGCTACAAAACCTTACCTTACCCGTTCTAACACCGAGACCAAAAAAGTAAGCAGAAGAACCTTTGTCAGAGGAGCTGCAACCATAGCAACCGTAGCTGCCGCAATCCCCCTTGAACCTTTAATCGGCGGGAAGGGATCAGTCGCGCAGGCTTCAGTCATCGACTACAACTCTGCTAATCGCGCAAATGCGAGCTTCAATTATCGCAAAAGCATGGCCCAAGCCGAGAAGATCAACATTGGGGGGCAATCCGACAATGGCGATACAGCGCGATTCACAGACTTCAGTTGCAGCTTCAGCAAATCCCTTTTACATGATGGCCTCGGCGTGCCGAATGCAGCCGCCATGCTCAGCCTGAAAAATGCCCTCGCGTCTGGCAACCACGCAGATTTCGAGAACATAAGCGTCGGCACGCTTGGAGGAGGACCCAACTCGAAGTTGAATTGTCCTCAGCTTGCGCTTGCATTCGATTTGCAGGGCCTTGACTCACATGCCACTGTCATCCCAGCGGCGCCGAGAATTGACAGCGCGCAGACTGCCGCCGAACAAGTTGAGCACTACTGGGCTTCTCTCGTAGCCGACGTGCCATTTACCGAATACTCGACGAATCCGTTGGTTGGTCAGGCTGTGGCCGACATGAATAGCATGTCGTTCCTCGGAAGCGCTGCCAATAATCAGTTTCCGTATCCAGTCACTCGGCAGAATTTGTTTCGCGGGCAGTTCATTCCGGGCGACGGAAACGTGCAAGGACCATACGTCTCGCAGTTTATGGTCCAACCGACATTCTTCGGTAGTCAGTTTCTTAGCCAACAGCACCAAACCTTTCTGCCTGAGGGTGGCGGGGGAGCCAACTTCATGACTTCCATCGCCGAATATCAACTGATCCAGAACGGCGGCGACTCTGGACGCCACTTGGCGTTTGATCCCACCCTCCGGTATCACCGCAATGGCCGAGACCTTGCGGCATATACGCATGTGGACGTCCTTTACCAGGGATACTTCGTCGCCTTCCTCATTTTGGCGGGCATTGGTGCACCTCCAAACCCGGGTAATCCATATGTCGGATCACAGACACAAAAAAGCTTCGGCACGCTTGGCGGGCCAGACGCTGCAGGGACGATCGCCGAAATGGCCACGCGTGCGCTCAAAGCGTCGTGGTATCACAAATGGATTAAGGATCTGCGATTGCGGCCTGAAGAATATGGTGGGGTGGTACAGGCGCGGAAAACCGGGAGCACCCCATTTCCGCAAGCGGCGGGAGCGCTGCATAACGATGTACTGAATTCAGCCGCGCTACCTCTCACCTTCGCGAAGTATGGTAGCTATTTGTTACCGCAAGCATTCCCAGAAGGATCACCGACACACCCTTGTTACCCGACCGGACACGGCACCGTTGGGGGCGCCTGTATCACTGCGTTGAAGTTTTTCTTCGATGGTAGTCAAAAGATCCGACCGCTACTCACTGGTGCTGGGCGCGATGTATACGTCCCAAGCACGGATGGTCTCTTGCTTGACACCTACACGGGTGCGGATAGAAATAGTCTCGATATTAACGGAGAGTTAAATAAGTTGGCCTACAACGTCTCTTTTGGGCACGGGATTCTCTCTGGCATACACTTCCGCAGTTCAACGTACTGGTCGATCCTGCTGGGCGAACAGGTAGCGCTTAGCGTCTTGAAAGATCGGGCCGAATCCTATAACGAGCCATTCACTGTCAACATCACAAAATTCGATGGCACAACGGCAACCGTTAGCAACGAATAACAGTGCTAGGAGAGCGGCCAGCGCCAGACCGCCGCCGGAATTCACTGGCGCTCAGACGCTAGCAAGTTGCTCATCAATCCTTGTTTCGGCGTGACTGTCGACAGACACACCACCTTAGTTAAGGTTTAGGCCTAAATCGATGGCAGAGCGCGCGTCATTAGCGTGAAACTCACATTAACGGTTTCGCCCGAGCGCACGCCGATCCTGCGCTGCTCGGATGAATATCCGCTTTTGCCAACACCAATTTGATAGTTGCCCGGCGCTAGATTGCCAATGAGAAAGTTTCCAGCTGCATCAGTGGTTGCGCCTTGCTGCCTCATATCCAGGAAACCGGCCGCCTATTAGCCGCGAACTCGTTGCGTCTAACTTAGCCTGTTCTCAAGAGCGACACCCCTTCGCCGCCGCTGAAGATCCCTGCCACACATCCGGTCATCAGCGTCGCCAGCGTAGCAGCAAGCAAGGCTCGGAGGCCGAGGCTGGCGAGATCGTCGCGACGCGACGGGGCGAGTGCCGCAGTGCCCCCTACAAAGATTGCCAGGCAAGTTCTTGAAATGCCACGATAAAAAAATGATAGGCGCGTGGGGATTTGAACCCCAGACCCCTACCGTGTCAACGCCGTGACCAAGCACCTCGTAAAGCGCGTAATCGTTCCCAAGCCGATAAACATTAACTGGAGCGGCTAACTGATGGTCCAGTCGAAAATCGAAATCTTCACCGCAATGCTCGCCGAGCAGCCGGAAAACGCCATGATCTGGTACGGCCTGACGGGTGAACAATACAAACTGGAGAACTGGGCTGAAGCAGCGAAGTCTTTGCGCCAGGTCGTGAGACTCAACCCGGATTATACAGCTGGCTATCAGATGCTGGGCACGGTCCTGGCTAATACTGGTGACCTTGCCGGGGCACAACAGGCCTGGAGAGTGGTATTGAGGCAGCGGATCGTACAGGCGCGTGGATGGCCAAGCAACATATGCGCGCCTTGTTGGCGAGCGTTGCCGGCGCCGATGAGACTCTCTGCCCCGACGAAGGGCAAGCCTGCCACTGATCAAAAATGAATATGGCGCTCTTCTCAAAGCGGCCCGCCTTTTTCTTACGCACCTGCTTCATCATACTTGTCTCTTCGATGAGCAGCAGCGGCGGCGGCAGTATCCATGTATTCGTGGAATCTTACGACTTTACCATTATGTACTGTTAACACATGCGCAAAGTCACCCCCGAACTCCCTACCAGTAGATTTGACTAGCCAAGCGTAATGACCAAGAGCCACGACTTTATCACCTTGAGCGATAAACTCTCTTGGATCAAAATGCTGAACCTCTTGAGTGTCAACTAGCGATTCGAAGAATTGCCCCATCTGTTCATGACCTCGACGTTTGCCGGCAAATGGCACATTCTCTATTTCCGGTAATTGCCATTCGATGTCATCTGAAAGCAGAGTGAGTAGGGTTTTAATGTCTCCGCTCTTGAAATTCTCGTAGACTAGTTGCACGAGGTTCGTGTTCTCTTGCTCGCTCATGATGTGCGCCTTTCTCTATCCTGTCAGTACCGAAAATTCAGTGTGACAGGCCGGAGCAGCTTTCTTTTCTTTTCGCGTCGAATGCTCTGCGGCGATCAGCGGGCTCCCGTCCGCTTCAGCCTGCTAATCGAGGCATGACCGTTTAGCATCTCCGCCTGTCAGGGTGCGCCTCAAATACCATGCGCCTTAGCTTCCGCATGTATTATCTGAGACAGAAAGTTGAGCGCTTTCTGGATCGCAAGACCCCTTATCTCAGAAAGAGGATGATCCTGCTTTTCAATAAAAACAATCACATTGGCTTCAGTGTGGGGGAGATGAGACTCATCAAGAAAATGGATGTGTACTTCCATTTCCATGTCTTCGTGGGGCACGATCTTATTAACTGTGGTTTCCATGGGAATCTCTTTGAACTTTACTCCAGTATCAACGCACAAGTAGGAAGATCACAGTTTAAGCCTATTCATCCTATAAAAGCCTGCTGGGCAGCACCGCTCCTGGAACGAGAGCGCGCCGTCCGCCCGGCATCAGTTAGATCTTTGATGTGCCAGCCGGTGAACCGCTCGTTTAAATGAATGTTGCCCGTTCCATCAGATTCGTAGGCGTGCATGCCGAAAAATTCCCAAGCCACCGGAGTGTAAAAAACATAGCCGCCACGAAAGACTGCATGCGCTACGAATTCTCCTCCCTCAGGTAGGGTATAGATGCCGCGCTCTCTTAACTGCTGCATAAGTCTCCCTTACTTTGTTGGTGGGGGCGGAGGTGTGGGGCGGACCCGGTCCGCCCCTTTCGCAGTTACCAATCTGTCTGCTTCAAGCGGCGGCTTTAGCCGCGATCTTGTGGAGCGTCGAATTAGCAACCTCAAACGTTTCCACCGTTGGTGTTCCCTCCAACACTTTCGACAGCGTCTTCAATACGTCCGGATATCCCGCGCCGTTGTAAGCTTCCGCGTCCTCTTTTGTGTCCCAGAGACTGATACCGACGGCTAGCGAACGCTCTGGGCTAACAAAGCTAATCTCATCGCGGAATCCCTTCTGCTTGCGGAGTAGCGGGAGAACGTCGCTCTCGATAATCCGAGGGAGTTCTACGACCGAATTGGACTTGAGTTTCATAGTGACATGTCGTGCAAACATTTCTTAGCTCCTTGGTAGTTGAGCTGTTGGTTTCAGGTGGTCTGGATGGATTCCAGAAGAGCTGAGAAGGGAGTAAGCTGCGCTCGGTTCGCGGCGATCTTATGCGAGCGTCGCGTATATGTCAAATGCAGAATATATGTCATATAGGCAATATTTCTTGCATGTGGTAAATAGCTGCTAAAGCGGGTCCTATCCTCGGACTTCGCAGAAAGACGGAAAGACACGTCACAAGCAAACCGTGAATCTTTCGGGTGACTGAAGATACCTTTTTTAAACGGTCTCCTCGGTCATTGACCAGAAGTACCAATTCTCATCGTTCTTCTCATCATCCGTCGTATATTGTGTCGCAGAGAAACGCAAAGGCACTCCCCCCAATGGAGCCGGCAATTTTTGCGGGAGGTAAGAAGAATAACGAATCGAAAGGAGTTCAGTATGAAACGCGCAAACATTATGTGGACAGGTTTTGGAGCTGTCATCGCCCTAGGGTTGGCAATCTCGACCGGGTGGGCCATGCAGGAAAGTGCTGCAAAAGAGATGAGAGCGAAAGCGGCTGGCTGGAATGTTACTTACTGCACGAGGTGACTAATTCATTGAGAGGCTTTGACATAAAAATGGTAGGCGCGTGGGGACTTGAACCCCAGACCTCTGCCGTGTCGAGGCAGCGCTCTACCAGCTGAGCTACGCGCCTAAAGGTCTAAACCACTATCTGATAAAGAGCGGGCAAAACGAGGCCCCGAAAGTAACAAAGCACCTAATGGGTGTCAAGCGAGGACCCAAAAAACCGATTCGTGGCTGCTAGCTTTTCGCTGCCGCTTCTTCCCAGCGGCTGTAAAGAACGCTGAGACGAGTCTCGGTTTGTTTGTAATCTTCGTCGAGCTTGATCAGTTCTGTGGCGTCGCGCGCTACTTCAGGCCGCGACATCTTCTCAGAGATCTCGGTCAACTTCTTC
>Ga0070697_100001569_pt1 | contig 17417 bp, 16 predicted proteins | sample KBSK1501metaG_FD_65475 | JGI IMG/M metagenome (GOLD analysis project Ga0070697, IMG submission 65475) | Corn, switchgrass and miscanthus rhizosphere microbial communities from Kellogg Biological Station, Michigan, USA - KBS K1-50-1 metaG | ecosystem: Host-associated > Plants > Roots >...
GCATAGCCGAACTGAACGTCGTTCCGGTTCTTCAGTTGCCCCAGACTAATATCCGCCATATAACCATGCGACTGCTTTCCTAGGTTAGTTGGGTTTCCTTTGGCATCAAGCGGATGGCTCGCGGCGTTCAAGTTGTTTTCGTACTCGAGGACGAGATTTAAAGGAAAGCGACTGATTCCGGTGTGGATCTGGTTGTTGAGGATGAAGTCGGCGTACAGGAATTGTGACAGGAAATGTATTTTCCCGACGGCGTCCGTGACTGTAGCGTTGGTGAATCCCTGTGGTCCATAAACGCACGGGGGAAAAGCAGGCAGGTTGAGGCCGGAAGCACATCCAGGACCCTCCCCGGGGACATTACCGTTGTTGGTTGTGCCGCTTCCGGTAGTGGTCGCCTGCACCGCAAAAGCGGAGGCATTCAGGATGGCATCCACGTTGCGCCAGTTCAGGATTGTGAAAGACGGCGTGCTGGTCATGAAGCCGAAATCTAGTTTGCCCGAGACTTGACCACCGACAGCGAACGAATCATGGCTGGCTAAAAACTTGGAGTTGTTGTTCTCGTTGTACAACAGCTGTATCCCCTGGGCCGTGAAGTTCTTAAGCACCGGCGTGCTTAAGTCGAACGAGAATTTCTCGTTGAAGCCTTCAGGGTTGATATCAGGATCGAAGGTGACCGATGTACGTTGCCAGGTATAGGCGAATTTCCCGCCCGTCAATTGTAGCCATCTGAGTGCCACGGGCTGATATGTGATGTAGCCACGGTCCAGGCCAATCGTCTTCCGATTAAAGAAGTTCGTGAGGGTCTCATTGCTTGAATTGGAGTCGCCCAGGGAACCCGTGGCAAGATAAAAGCCGCCGACAAAATCCTCACTGAGCTTTCCCTCGAGGCCGAAACGGACACGAAGTCGGGCACGGTTGCGATCCACACAAGTTGAGCAGTTCTGAAAAATGCTGTCATCGCGTACCCGGATGTCACCGCCAAACCGGAACCGTCCGACCAGCCCTTCGAGCGCCGAGACACGCTTCTGCTCTGCTTGCTCAGATGTGGTGCTCTTTGTCAGATTCATCTTCACATCCGCAATATCACTGGAGAGCTTGGCCACGGAGGCCTTATCGTCGTCAGCGACAGTCTGCACGGCCACAACCTTGCTTTGCGCCTGCTGAAGCTGCTGTTGCGCTTGCGCCCAGACCTGGTCACTTCGTTCAAGCTCCTGTTTCAGCTCTTGGATTTGTTGCTGCTGTGCTGCAAGCGCACTACTCTGCGCGGCCAGCGCATCACGCAATGCTTTGATATCGTCGGCAGTGACGGCTGCGGTCTTTGGTTTTGCAGAAGGCTTACGTGCTGTTTGAGCTGCTAGCGATGCCGTCAACGAGACGGCCACAACCAATGAGAAAAAAGTTTTCATCAAGGCTCCTGGGGGAATGATTCGATTTTCTTTTGGGATCTTTTATTGGGCGGTCGAACCAGTCGGTATATCAAAGCCATAGGTCCGGAAAAGTTCGGCCACTGTCGGCGTCTGGATGAACTTGAGGAACGCTTTAGCTGTATCTTTCTGCCGCGAAGACTTGAGAATCACACAAGCTTGCTCGATCGGCGGATAGTCAGCGCCTGGAATCTTGGCATACCGCCCTTTGTCCTTCATGTTGGGAGACAAAGCGAGCGAAAGCGCGATGATACCGGTATCAGCGGATCGCGAGACTACGAAAGAAGCTGTCTCGGAAATGTTTTCGCCGAATACGAACTTGTCAGCAACCTTGTCATAGATATTTTCCTTCTTCATTGCCGCCACGGCAGCCTGTCCATAAGGAGCATGTTGCGGGTTGGCGATAGCGATTTTCTTAATGGCAGGATTCAGAAGGGATTGCAGACCAGAACTCACATCGAGCTTCGAGTCATTCGGCACCCAAATCACGATCTTCCCAACGGCGTATTTGTAAAACGTGCCGGGCTCGGTTAACCCGGCAGCCTCCAGGTTCGTGGCATAGTCGAGATTGGCAGAGAAGAACATATCGAAGGGCGCACCGTTCTGAAGTTGCTGGAAGAAATTGCCCGATGAACCATAAATCGGCTTTACACTTTTTCCGGTTTCTTTTTGGAATCGAGAGGCTATGTCCTGCATGACAGATTGCAGATCGGCCGCTGCGGCGATCCTTATCTCTTGGGCTAGGCAAAGCCTGCCGCTAGTCCCCCACAATAGAGCGATTCCTACAAGCAACCTTGTGAAGGTCATTCTGCACTTCTCCTAATGAATAGAGTTTTACTCGCTCGTGGCCGTAGCAGAGCGCGGGGCTGCCCGGCAGAATAGATCTAACCCGGCGGCCCCCCATGCATCGCTCTCGTGTAGGCTGGTTTAATGTAGATTACAGTGACCTGTCAAGTCGACTTGAATCGGATCATCTTGAGGCGGAAAAGGTTGATTTCCCCCTCTTCGGGGAGATGAATTCCCATGCTGCAGAAGTCTCAAACTCGCAGGATCATCACTTCTGTGGATTTGATCAGGGCGGCGGCAACTTGCCCTTTTTCCAGCCGGAGTTCGCGAACCGCATCCGCAGTGATCACTGAGGTGATCTGCTGACCGCCAATGGACAGGGTAATTTGCGCCATGATGCCTTCGACTTTGATGTTCACGATGCGGCCAATCAGCTGATTGCGTGCGCTGATTCGTCGAAACGCCGCGCGTCTCTGGGGAAGAGGCGCTTTTCTCTCCGCAATGTGAAGGTGTTTGTCGAGTTCGCTCTCCGGAACCCGGTGGTGTCCGCCTTGGGTTTGGACAGTCTGAAGTTTTCGTGTGTGGATCCAGCGTTTCAGTGTGGAATAGCTGATCCCCAGGACTTTCGCCGCATCACGAGGTCGGAGCAGCTTGGCACGGTCACTCACGCGTTATTTCCTCCACCGTCCAGTGTACCGGTGGCGTCTATAATAGACGCATGACACTTTCAGCGAGAAATAAACTACGCGGGCAGGTCGAGGAGATTGTGCTCGGAGACATAATGGCGCACGTCGTCGTTCGCGTGGGGACCAACCTCATTGAGAGCGTCATTACCCGTCGTAGCGCAGAAGAACTCAAGCTCAAGAAGGGTGACTCCGTGGCAGCGGTTGTCAAAGCGACGGAATGATGATCCAAAAGGACTAGCGGTATCACTGCAAATACAACCCCGCCGACGACCCGACCCACTCCAGGTTGCGGTTATGATCCACTCCCATCATCAGCCCTCGCCCCATGCGGATGATGGTCATCACGGGCAGCAATTCCTCCAGCCAGATGTACATGACACGCACCTCCGCCTTCGTCCCCCCATGCGGAGTGTCAATGACCGGCTCAAACTCCAAGCGTTCTTGCAGGATGTATTGCGAACGTTTCTCCTGAGGAATCATCGCCAGGTCTTCTTTCTTTGGATTGAAAATCACTCCCAGCCCCGCAAAAGAGAAAAGTGGTTTGAGGATGTAATTCTCGAGGTCGTCTGGAGGCTTTTCCATTCGATCCAGAAACCAAGTCTTGGGCACGCAATCATGCTGCAAATAGGGCAGGGAAAACTTGCTCATGCGAAAGAACCAGTTAGGATGTCCTGCCCACTCCACCTTTAAATCTTCACTGAATGTAAATGCGAACTTCAGATTTTTGCGGATCAACTCATCTACGATGACGCGATTGTAGATACGATGAATGGGAAAACGCTTGCCCGTGTTTTCGTAAAATAAATAACTTCCCACTTTGTGGATATCCGTGATCGCAACCGTCTTAATTCCCAATAGCCGTTCCGTCAGTAGGAAATCCGGAAGCGTTTTCTGCTGCGCCGGATCAATCTCCATAAGGATGACGTTTGCCGGATCGTGTTCGCCCACAATCGCCCGCCGCAAAAGTTTTTGGTAGTTCTCCCAACCCAGTCCGCCCAGAAGATATTTCAGATTCGGATCCAACCCGAAAACTTCTATGTAAACCTGCGAGAGCATCGCCTGATAGGCATACAGGGAAGGGAAGCCCTGCAACTCCACCAGCTTTGGCTGAAGTTTGCCACCACTGTCGCGCACTAATCCGAAGTCCACCTGCACGAACAAGGGATGCGGCGCTTCGTTAGGTACATTGAACTCGGGCGGAATCGATTGGAAGGATGCCTTGCGATACTCGAGCCCATCCATTTGCCGGATGAGTTCCTTGCCATATTGCGACATCTGGTCCAGCAAGTCTTTTGGGAAAAAACAGGCAGTCTCGCAGACCCGGAATTTCACCGGCGTGCCACAGCGCTCGTTCAGCACTTTCAGGAAGCGCTGATACTTTTCGGATGTGAAGTTCGCGTTGAAGCGTTGGCGAAGGGCGGAAATCATGAGTTGCGCCCCTGTGGTCGAAAAAGCGTGGGATTTAAGTGTTCTCTAACCGACTTCAGCTTTCCAGCAAGAATTGCCCCTGCCGCATGATCTGCTGGCTGTCCACCCATATATCGAAATTCCTCCCTACCACGTCAATATGGGTCGACGAATACCATTCCGCCCCGGTATGGGCCCCGTAAGGATTTCCGAATGCGATATGCACTCCCGGAAACTTCTCATCCTGAAGAATCTGTCCAATCACATCTTTCAATTCAACATTGGTGCCGATGGCGAACTCTCCCACCAGGTCGCTGTTTTCGTCGGTATGGGTATAGCTCCAAAAATCGTCCCGCAGTTGCTGATTGCTGGAGTGAGCCTCGACCAGGCGGTTGCCTTTGATCCGAATGGTCAGGGGATTATTCCGCAGGCTGCCGAATTTGGCGCATAGCCAGTCGCCCACCACTCCATCAATCACGAACGCCCCATTCACTTCTCCAGGAGTTGTAAACACTTCACCGCCCGGTAAGTTTCCCCATTTTTCTGGACTGATGATCCCGCTGGTTTTCAGCCAGTGATATTTCGGATTCAGATCCGCAGTCAGATCCGTTCCTGCGGCAGTTCTCGCCCGTATCTGTTTCGCCCGCCGCACCAGATCCACGACTTTTGTACTGATACGGTCGACTTTCAGGAAATCGGCCCGCATCCCTTCCAGCATGATCTGATGATTGATATTCACCATATGGGCATGGCGAATCCTGCGCCGGTTCACCACGTCCGTCATCTGCATGCGGGAATGCAGTTCGTTGGCCTGAGCCTGAACCGCAAAAATACTCACCTGGCTGGTTTCCAAATCATCGACAATTTCTAACGGCAGGTCTCCCAGCGGCCGGGGCGCCAACTCTTCCAGAATCCATGCCCGGTATGTGGCCCCCACACTTTCCAGTTCGCGGACCAGGCTGGCGGCAATCTCCCTGGTCGCTTCATCCGTGACCACTGTGACTTTTTCCCCGGGCTGAATTCGCAGGCACACGTTCACCGCATTGCGTGCGCCGGGGGTAAGTTCAGGATCGAAAGGAAGTGTACTCAGTTGCTGGTTCGCTTGACTGACAGGAAGGCTCATTACCCTACTTTTCTGGCGGAACTGGAAGCAGCCTCCTCGGCCACGCCCACCTCCGTCTCTTCTATGATGTAGTCCACGACTTTTTTCAAATCCCCGGTTTCCCGGAAGACACGCAACTGGCGGTCCGCGCCAGTCCCCATTTCCAGGATCTTATGAATGTAATTCAGTTCCTCGCGCGAATCCAACTCGTCGACAACATCGTCCACGAATTCCAGGTACTCCATGACCAGGTCGCGAGCTGAAACTTCTTTCTGCTTGCCGAAGTCCACCAGCTTTCCGTCGAGCCCATAGCGGGCGGCGCGCCACTTGTTCTCCATGATCAAGGCGCGGCGATAAAGGCGGAAGCCCTGGTTGGCGGAATAAAGCTTGTAGAGTTTGGCAATGGTGGCCTGGATCAGCGCCGCCAGCGCGATGGTCTCGTCCAGCCGCATCGGAATGTCGGCGACCCGGAACTCCAGCGTGTCGAAGAATGGATGAGGACGGAGGTCCCACCAAATCTTTTTCGCATTATCGATACACTTGGTTTTGATCAGCAGCTTAATAAAGTTTTCGTATTCTCCCCAACTAGGAAAGTAGTCGGGAATATTGGTGCGGGGAAATTTGTCGAATACTTTGCAGCGATACGATTTCAGCCCGGTATCCATCCCAAGCCAGAAAGGCGAATTGGTGGATAACGCCAGGATGTGCGGCAAAAAGTAGCGGGCATGATTCATCATGTGGATCGCAGTCTCGCGATCCTCCACCCCGATATGCACATGCAGTCCAAAAATCAAATTGGCTCGAGCCACCAGTTGCATGTCTTCGACGATATTTTTGTAACGTTCGCCGGGCGTAATCTCCTGCGTCCGCCAATCGGCGAACGGATGCGTGGCCGCGGACGCCAGACGTAGGCCATTTTCCTTGGCCAGTGTGATCATGTCCCGCCGCAGCTTTTTGATTTCTTCCTTTGCCTCTTTAATGCCGCCGCAGACCGAAGTCCCAACCTCGACCACCGACTGATGCATTTCGGACTTCACGCGCTCCTGGAGCAGGAGCTTGCCCTTCTCAATAATTTCAGCATGAATATGCGACCGCAGATCGCGTGAGAGGGGATCGACTGTCTGATACTCCTCTTCGATCCCGATAGTGAAGGAAGGACGCATGGTGGACTGCATCAGTATAAATCCGCAAGGAACAAAGCGGCACTTAGCCTTTAGCGCATAGCATTTGGCCCCCCCAGACACTTTTTCGCGTCAGCACCGCCACCCGCGGGGCTAAATGCGAAGTGCTAAAGGCTGACTTTGCCTATGCCCTTCTCCTGCGAGGAACCGGTTTCTGCGCCGCCTCTGTTCGCACATCCCCACCCTTTAAAAACCCCGCCCATCGCAACTCCCGCGCCGGATTCTCATCGCTAAGCGCTTTTTTTACAGCGAGTTCCGCGACGGCGTCGACAATCCACTCGAAGTTCGCCTGGCCCACCGACGTAATCTCCGCATCAGGCGCGGGGTTCAGGAAATCGATAGCGTAGGGAATCCCATCCTCGACCGCAAACTCGACCGTGTTCAGGTCATAGCCCAGCGCCCGGCATAACGTCCGCGCATCCATTACCACCCGCTCGTAAAGCTTAGGGTCGGTGGGCGCCGGATTCGTTACGTAGCGCTCGTGAAATGGTGCCTTCGGGTCATAGTGCATGACATGCACATTTTCCTGACCTACCACATAACACCTGAAGTATTCCTTGAATTCAACTCCATGCTGCAACGTCATGCACAAGTCGCCAGTCTGGTTGTAGGAGTGAAAAAATTCCTCCGGCGAGTGCACCTTGTAAACGTGTTTCCATCCACCGCCAGAGTACGGTTTCAGAAAGGCAGGGAAGCCCACATATTCAAAAATCTCTTCCCAGTTCAGCGGGAACATCAGATTGCGCATCGACTGATCGGTGGTTCCTTCCGGATGCCGGTTGTGCGGCAGCAGCACAGTCGCTGGTATGGCCACGCCCAATTTGCTGGCTAACGCATAGTTGAAAAACTTGTCATCCGCTGTCCACCAGAATGGATTGTTGATGACGATCGTCCCCGTCAAAGCCGCGTTCTTCAGATAAGCGCGATAGAAAGGGATGTCCTGGGAGATGCGATCAATGATGACTCGATACCCGCTCGGGTCGGCCATCTTCACTCCACCCAGCTTCACGAAATCAGCGGAGACGCCTTCGACCTTGAGACTGTTAATCCGCTCCACAACGGCCGGCGGAAACGTATTTTCCATCCCGAAGATAATCCCAACTTTTTTTGTGATCACAAATCCTCACTTCCTAAGCTCGAATCAGCCGAAGTATTTTACCGCCATCCGCTCCCACCACGGCCAGTCATGCCCGGTATGATCTCCCCAAACGTCCAGCCAGTGCGGCACCCCCTTGGCATGAAGCATGGCTGACAATTTCACATTCGCATCCAGACACATATCCCACTCGCCCGAAGCCAGCACTATCCTCATCTGCCGGTAGCGGCTCAAAAACCATTCATCATTCATGTTCGGCAGAAAATCCGGCGGACAGTTGAAGTAACAATCGTCGTCGTAATACCCATCCAGAAATTGATATATGTCATACGCTCCGCTCATGGCCACGCAATGCGTCACAACATTGGGATGTTTGAGCGAAAAATTCACCGCATGATACCCGCCAAAGCTGCACCCGGTGACAGCCAGTTGCGATGACTGGTTCTTCCAGCGAAGGAAGGGAAGCAACTCGTATAGCAGATAGCGCTCGAACTCCATGTGGCGCTGCACGCGCTGCCGAGGATGCACGCTCCGGTTGTACCAGCTTTCACTATCCACTGAATCCGGACAGAAGACTTGCAATTCGCCGTGCTCGATCTTCGGGCTCAGCGCTCCGATCATTCCACGGTCTTCGTATTCGTAAAACCGCCCCTGTGAGGTCGGAAAAACCAGCAGCGGCATTCCCCCATGTCCGAGGACAAGCATTTCGATCTCTCGATGCAGTTCGCTGCTATAACGTTTGTGATATTCGCGGTTCATTGTTCATTGGCCGCAGTATCTTACCAGCGCCCGTGTTAATTTTTGGATTTGGCTCCTGCCCATGTGGCGCGGGCGCCCTCGCCGCGGCTCTTGCCTTTGGTCTTGAACTTGCCCCGTGATTCTGGGTTGCCTCCGGCTTTTGAATGGGCGTTTGCTTTGTATTGGCTCTTGCTTTTGGGGCGGCGCTGCGATCCGACTTCGAACTCAAAGGGCTTTAGCCCCTGAGCACGTGACTTTGCATTATCCTTGCACGTCTGTCCATGATCACTCTCACCGAAGACGACGTCCGCCAACGCCTAGACCCCGCCCAAGTGATCACCGCAATTGAATCCGCCTTCCGCGACCGTTTTGCCTCCACCGTCATTCCTAATCGCACTCACCTGCCCACAACCCAAGGCGTATTCCTGATCATGCTGTGCCATGATCGCGCCGCCAACGCCATGGGAATGAAACTGGTCGTCGTGCAAGACAAACCAGCGCGTCCCGAAGACCGCATCCAAGCCACGTACCTGCTCTTCGATCCCGATACCTCGCGCCCGCGGCTGGCAGCGTCCGCGAACTATCTCACCGATGTGCGCACCGCAGCAACATCCGCCGTCGCGACCAAATTCCTCGCCCGCGAAGATGCTCGCGTCTTGGGTGTTTTCGGAACTGGCCGCCAAGCACGCGCGCACATACAGGTGCTGCCTTTAGTCCGCCGTTTTGAACGTGTGTTGGTCTGCGGCACCGATTCCGCCCAGGCCGGTGAATTCGCTAAGAAGATGTCCGAGAAAGTTCGCCTGCCGGTGGAATCCGCCGATGCCCGAACCTGTGCCGGCCAATCCGACGTGCTTTGCACCTGCACGACCTCGCAAGTCCCGCTGTTCGATGGCAAGGTTCTTCGCTCAGGCACGCACTTGAATCTGGTCGGCGCATTTCAACCCCACGCACGCGAGGTGGATTCCCGCACCGTGCAACGCGCTCATGTGATCGTCGACACTTACGATAGCGCGCTGGCCGAAGCCGGAGACCTGTTGATCCCGATAAAAGAAGGAATAATCAGCCGCCATCACATCGCAGCCGACCTCAATGAATTGCTCACTGGAAAGAAGCCAGGACGCACGAGTCCATCTGAAATCACATTATTTAAGAGTGTCGGCTGCGCCCTCGAAGATCTGGCAACGGCGGAGTTGCTTGAACCTTAAGGTGATCTAGCCAGCAGTTCCAGTGGCGCGGATAGGGGCCGATACCCCTTTTGGAGGGGAGGTCACAGAAAGAGAAAAATCGATGATGTATTTAACTTTGTTCGCACAGAACAGACACAGCGTTTCAAGAACTTCCGGGTTCTCGTCTTTGGTGACATTGAGCGGGAAAGAACGCAAACATTCCGTGCACGTAATCACGATGTAAGGGATTCCATTCGAGTCTTTTCCATTCCGCGGAATCCAGACCGGAGCTGATTCTTCCTGATGGGCCCGGGCTCGTGCGTCCGAGGTCTGAATTAGGTCAGCCACGTTTTCTAGAAGGGTTTCGGGATGCTCCTTACCCTTGGCGTAAAAAGCGTCTGCCAGCACGCCGGTGGGCACAACTCTGCTTCCATAAGCGCCGCTACTGGCAATTACTGAGATTTTGGGAAAGCGGCGACGAATTACCGACAGAAACTCAAACCCCGACATCTTGGGCATGTTTAGATCGGAGATGATCACGTCTGGAAGGAACTGTTTAAGCCCTTACTATTTACCATTTAGATTGAAGACAAAACTAAAGCCGTGATCGTGCCCGGAGTCGTGCTTCCCACGTTAGCTAACAGCAAAGGAGGGGCACGTCCGTTGTGGTTGGATATACTTACGCCCAAAAACGTTCGCCACCCGCGCAAGCTTCAGAAGCCAAAATCTGCCGTGAACGGTCGGATCAGATTGGACCCAAAACTGGAAAACTGGAAAGAAGGGTAATTATGGAAAATTGTTCACATCCGGAAATGCATACCAGCCCAATCGGTTTGCACAGTGACACCGAAGAAGGCAAGGGGAACGCGCCAGCCCCTTCTGAGCTGCAAGGCCTCAGAATCGAAATCCTTGACGGCTTTAGCATGCCTGGATTTCATGGCCGCTATTTCATGTGGCCTGAGGAGTACTGGCTCCTTTCCAAGTACGTAGACCTAACCGACGGGGCTTATTTGGAGATCGGCTCCATGTGCGGCATCATCGCAATGAGTTTTGCGGAGAGATATCCACACCGCCGATTTGTATGCATCGACAAGTTTTCCGCCGGGAGTGCAACCGCTGCGGGGGAAAAGGAGATGTTTACCAAGAATCTGGAAGAGCACGGATTTACAAACGTCTCCCTTATTGAAGGTGACTCCTTGGCGGTTGTGCCGACGCTCTCGGAAAGCTTCGACTTGATCCTGGTCGACGCCAACCATGCTTACGATTATGTCTTGGGAGATGCTCTTAACTCATGGCGGTTGCTTTCGCCGGGCGGCTTTATCGCATTCCACGATTACGGATACGTGGAAGAGACTACCCGTGCCGTTGAGGAGTTCCTACGCCAGAGCTCGGGAGTTTTCGTGGAATCTGCCTCCAGTCTTGCGGTGGTACAAAAGACCGGTGGTCGCCAAGATGATTCTTCGCGACCGCTACGTGCCGGACTTCGGAATCACATGTTGAACCCGCTCCGGAGTGCGGAACTCGAACTCAAGACTGCCAAGCGCGAACTCGGCGCTGCCGAGGACGAACTTGACCGGCTGCGCCAGATCGAAGCTGAATGGAAGGCCGTTGAGAACTCTACGACTTGGCGCATGCTCAATCGTTTGCGCCGATTCCGGCGTCTCTTTTAAGGGCGTGTGCGCCAAATCTGAAATCGAAAATTAAAATCAGCGATTAGGTTCCCGCTTCTCTCCTTCCGTTTCAACGATTTAGCCTCCCATCCAATGCCGCAAATCGCATCTGAGCCATGATTTTCCGCCTTTCATTGCCAAGTACGTGCCTTCCCTCTACTCCCTCAATAACATAGTGACATCCACCAGTGCGGAAAGCCCTACCCGGCGGCTTCCAAGGGTAGGGTGGCAAGAGCAAGACTGACGTTCAGGATTGGAAAGCCAGGGAAGCACTGGCAATTCTCCGTGAATTGCCGGAAATCCCAGCAGTGGAAAGCGAGAACAAATGCATAAACCAGTCAAATATGTGGAGAAAGCAGTCACCGTTGCTGCCACCGGAGCTTGGGCGGTATTCGAGCGCCTCAACCGCGTGAAGCCCAATCCTTCTCCCAAACCTAAGTGGTCCGATAAGCCTTTGCTCAAGTCTTATGAAAAGACTAAGCCGCCGCTAGGCTGGCCGCGCAGCACCGACTCGCTTTGTCCCAGGTGTATCCCTGAGATCCGTCAGCAGATTCTCGATGGCAAATTGCCCTACGAGATCCTGCTCAATGAAAAAGTCGGCGAGATCAAGGCACAGATCATCGAGCGCGACGGCAAAATCCTCATGGTCAAGGACTGCCCCAAGCACGGTCATTTTGAAGACGTGATGTCGATCGACCCTGAGTTCTCACGCCACCTGGAAGAAGTCTTTCCCGGGCGCGACATTCGCGCGCACAACGACGAGAAGCTCCACAACCACGGTACTTCGACCGTCAAATACGGACGCGGCTCGGTGCTCACCATCGATCTGACCAATCGCTGCAACATGATGTGCGACCCTTGTTTCATGGACGCGAACCAGGTTGGCTTCGTGCACGAGTTGGGCTGGCAGGACATCAAGACCATGCTCGACAACGCCATTACCATCAAGCCGCGGCGTCAGATGTCAGTGCAGTTCTCTGGCGGTGAGCCTACGCTCTCGCCATACTTTCTGGACGCTGTCCGCTACGCCCGCAAAGTGGGATACAACAGCGTGCAGGCAGCCACCAATGGAATCGAATTCGCCAAGAGCCTGGAATTCGCGCAGCAGGCCGCTGAAGCTGGAATGCGCTACGCTTATCTGCAATTCGACGGCATCGGCAACGCCGCCAACGCCCATCGCAAGGTCGGCAATCTTTTCGACGTAAAGTTGAAAGCTATCGACAACCTGCACAAAGCCGGTGTCGAAATCGTGCCGGTAGTGACGATCGTCAACGGCATCAATAACGAACAAGTTGGACGCATCATCAAATTCGCCCTCGACAATCCGAAAAAGATCGGATTCCTCTCCTTCCAACCAGTAAGTTTCACCGGCCGCGACGAAGCCGTAACCGACGACCGCCGCACCGCCCAGCGCTACACTCTCTCTCACCTGGCTCACGACGTAAAATCGCAAACCGGCTTAGGCGAACCCTCTCGCGACTGGTTCCCCATCAGCTTCATGGGCACTTTCAGCGATTGGGCCGACCTGATGCACGTAGAGGATAAAAACAACGACTGGGGCCAACTCTCCTGCGGATGTCATCCTAATTGTGGAACTGGGATGGCGGTGATGATCGACAAAGAGACTAAGGAGGCGGTGCCGGTGACCGCATTCTTGAAGGGCGATCAACTCGCCAAGGATATTGCCAAAGTCAATGACGCGGCTCGCGGGAAGTTTCTTACGATTGTGGGAATGGCGCTGTGCCTGATGAAGAATTACGATCCGTTCCAGTCTCCTACGCATTTCAAGTTAACCGACTTGTTGAAGAAGTTTGATAAAAACTTTAATGCGACAGGCAAGAACTACGGTAAGGTCGGCCCAGATCGAACGATTGAAGACGTGGAGTTGCGCCGCAAGGACCGTTGGAACTTCCTGTTTATTGCCGGAATGTGGTTTCAGGATCTGTTTAATTACGATTTCCGGCGGACAGAGCAGTGCATCATTCCTTATGCCACCCAGGAAGGCGAGATTTCCTTCTGCGCTTACAACACGGGCGTGGGATGGCGGAATATCATCGAGAAGATGCATATGACGGCTACTCTAACCAAATGGTACGAAGAGCATGGACGTCACGAGATCTTTGCCGGCGGCAAGAATGTGAAGATGGAATCCACGGAGCATTCGCTGGTGCTGAAGGATGGGATCGTCACCTTGGAAGAACAGCATGATCTGGACAAGCTGGGCATTGCGAAGAACGCGCGTGAAGAAAAGATTCGGGCGCGTGATCTGAAGCAGAAAAATGATCCGGCTTACAATGCGCGCATGGCGGCTCTGTATCGTGAAGTTGTTCTGAAGGAGAAGCCGGTGGTCGCCGAGAACGGATTCATCCCGCTGGGGGCGCTTACGCCCGCGAACGGGAAGGGTCAGGAGACTGTTAAGGCCGAGGTCGGGGAGCCGGTGCTAGGGGATTAATGCTAGTAGCTGGTTTCTAGTTTCTGGTTTCAAAAGTATCAAGAAGCCGCCGGATTCGGCGGCTTTTGTTTTGCCCGAAAACTAGCGACTTAAGCCACGATCTCCTGGAGCGGACTCTCGGCACGGCTGTAAGGCGTGCCTTTCCATGTAGTCCAGCGGCCTTTTCTAGCTTCAAAGCAAACGGGGACACAAGGTCCCTTGAATTTGCTCGGGATGACAGAGGTTTATTTCAATACGGCCCAAAGCATGGGCTACCTTGCTGTTCGGTTTCTCCATCCAAAGGGCGGACATCTACGGGCGATTGAACTGACGGTGAAGTGTGACCACTATGATCAAAAGCGCGGCACGGACCGTCGAATGAAACCTCTTCTCTGGCAAAAATGAGGCGAGTCAAAGTAGTCGCGGTAATGATTTTTCTCGTCCTGGGGATGCTGGGCGGAGCAAGGTCGGACGAGGAGAATAGGAAAACTATTGTCTCTTTCAATCACCGGGTAGAGATTCCGGGAGGACAGGTTTTGCCCGCCGGTAAGTATGTTTTCAAAGTATTGGATCCGGCGGCCAATCCCAACATCATTCAAATTCTCAGCGAAGATGAAAAGCACTTGTACGGCACGATCATGGCGATACCGAAATACCGTTCGCGACAGAGCGAGAAAACGGTGATGACGTTTTCGGCGAAAGGCACAGGGGGACCGAAGGCTATTCGCACCTGGTTTTATCCAGGGTCAACTCGCGGCGTGGAATTTGTGTATCCGGAGATGCAGCCGAGGGCTGTTGATCTGGCGAGGGTGGCGCCCAAGCCATCGCCACCGAACACCAGACCGGTTCCAAAGAAACCCCCGAAGGTTGCGTCGAAGAAACACAAACGGACAAAGCCAGTGCAGCCGCCCGTAGTGGCGACGCAAGCGGCGCCAGCGACGGTAGCAGCGCTTCCCGGTATTCAGCCGACGAAGGAGAAGTTTGGCGTAAATGTGGATGTTCTGAACCGTGTGCCGGTGGAATTTCCGGAAGCGTCAAGGGCGCCGACGCGGCCACAGCAGGTTCCTCAGAAGCGTAACGTCGTGTCGGACCTTATTATGGCAGGGTTGATTTTGGGCGCCTTGGTGTTTCTGTTGATGAGCATGAGAAGAGTTGGCGTAGCGGCATCGCGAAAGTCGGCGGAGCGGGCGGGGGTGAAAAAGGAAGGGCGGAAGGCGGCTTAAGGCATACCCCAGCGGCTAAAGCCGCGACGGTGGGGTGGCCGATCGGCACGGCTGAACCGTGCCCTTTCAAGTCAACTTCTCGAGAACGGCTGTGCTTTTTAAGTCGCTTAATGGGCTTTTTGAGTCCGTTTAGTGGGTAAGACGCCGAACTAAAAGCGTTTAATGCTACAGGAAATCCCCGTATTTACTACTACTCCGACCTTATAGTCACAGTCAGTGACTTGCAGTCCAATGAGCATGCGCTGCTTTCTGTCTAGTCTGTCCAGGAGGCCTTACATGCAATCCACAAAAAACCTGTTTCTCTTAGCGATTGCGATGACGCTGGTTGTGGCTTATGCAGTTGCAGCACCAGCACCGCAAGCAGGACAAGATATCAGAATTACAAATGGTCCCATCCTCGCAGAGGTAAACGGGAACGCGGTGGTGATCGCCTGGTCCACTGACGTGCCCTCAAGTTCACGTGTTTGGTATGCGACGGACAAGAACAATCTGACCCATGTTGCGGAAGCGCCGGAGAACGGATCGAACACGCACCGAGTGCGGATCGATAATCTGCGACCGGATACGACTTATTATTTTCAAGTGGAATCGGCGCAATCGCGGGGAAATCGGGGTCAAGGTGAGAGCGAAGGCGTACTCAGCTTCCGGACTTTGTCATCCGGAGCGCAAACTGTGCACAATCAAAAGCCAGTAGTAGCGGCGACTGACGCAGCCGCAGGCATGCAGGAAAACGGCAAAGTAAGAATTACGAATGGCCCGATCATTGAAGAAGCGGATGGCAATCACGCGCGCATCGCCTGGACTACCAACATCCAGGGAAGCACGCGAGTTACGTATGGCACGGATATGGGGAACATGAGCAAGTTAGCGGAAGCGCCCTGGGGTGCAGGCGGACTTACGCATCGGGTGGAACTGAAGAATTTGCAGCCCGGCACGACTTACTATTTCCAGGCAGAAACTGGACAGGCTGCGGGTTCGGAAGTAGAGAGCGATATTTTCAGTTTCCGCACGCCTAATAATGGAGAGGCAGCGATTCGGCAACAGCATCCTCAGATGGTCAGATCCGAAGGGCAGGGTTCCGGACAGCAAGTAGGATCCGGACAGCAAGTGGGAGCCGGAGCAGTGGACCATCCCAGGATGCGAGAGGCGCTGCAGGCTTTGCAGCAGGCTCGCGCTGATTTGCAGCAAGCTCCTCCTCAGTTTGCCGGCCACCGGCAGAAAGCTATCGAACTCGTGGACCATGCGATCCAAGAGATAAATGCGGGGATGCAGTTTGCCGCTCAACAGGGAATTACCAGCCGAGATAGTGCAGCAAATCAGCAGAGTTATGTGCAGCCAATGGCATCCGGCGTGAATAACACAAGTTATCCCATGATGGCGAATGCGCAGCGGGCGTTGGAGCAGGCTCGAAGTGCTTTGCAGCAGGCTGCTCATAATTTCGCCGGACATCGCACAAACGCCCTGCAGGACGTAAACCAGGCGCTGCAGGAAATCAATCTCGGAATCCAGGCTGCTGGTCAGAGATAACATTTCATCGCGGTGCACGCAAAGCCCTGGCCTCATCGCCGGGGCTTTTCTTTTTGCACGAAATATACTGCTGATGTGATTGTCCTCATTATGGGTGTGGTTGGCGCGGGTAAGACAACCGTGGGCAGCTTGCTAGCCAGGGAACTTGGTTGGGAGTTTGTGGATGCGGATAGCTTCCATTCCCCTGCTAACGTAGAAAAAATCAGGCTTGGAATTCCGCTCGAGGATGCTGACCGGGCGCCGTGGCTTAAGGCAATTCGCCAAGCCATGGACCAGTGGATCGCGAAAAAGCAAGATGTGGTTCTGGCCTGTTCGGCGTTAAAAAAAACCTATCGCGAAGAACTCAATGGCGGCGCGGATATGAAGGTCGTTTATCTTAAGGGGACATATGACATCATCCATCGGCGGCTAGGTTTAAGACAGGGGCATTTTGCAACGGAAAAGCTTCTGGCCAGTCAATTTGCGATTCTTGAGGAGCCGGAGGAGGGAATCGCGCTGGATGTGGATCAAAGTCCGGCAGATATGGTGGAGGAGATTCGGGGCTGGTTAGGGCTAGAGCCTCGATGATTTCGGGAAGTTCACGCGTCCTCGAAGCGAGTGCGCCATGGACACCTTTTCCCTTTGCCTCGACGCGCTCGCCGGAAGAAGCTAAGCTTTCGAGGTCCGCGGGCGGGGGGTGCCCGCGCCACATGGGTTCGACTTTGGTGACTTCGCCCTTTGGCTCCAATTGTTTACAATAGGAGGTCCGCCCTCCAATGTGGGTGAGCCACCAGGCCCTAGGTCTCGGGACAAAACAATTTGGAAATGCTACACCACAAATCTAGCCCAGCCAGCGCGTTGGTGTATTGGCGCGTGGAAGGAAGTCTGCTGGACCTCACCACCGTCCGGCCGGTGGCGTTCTTCACCTGGAACGCGCAAACATTTCTGGAGCGTTGGGTGCGGCGGGGATTGGTCTTTCTGATGGCGGCGCTGCGTCCTTTCCT
>Ga0070697_100001570_pt1 | contig 17415 bp, 18 predicted proteins | sample KBSK1501metaG_FD_65475 | JGI IMG/M metagenome (GOLD analysis project Ga0070697, IMG submission 65475) | Corn, switchgrass and miscanthus rhizosphere microbial communities from Kellogg Biological Station, Michigan, USA - KBS K1-50-1 metaG | ecosystem: Host-associated > Plants > Roots >...
CCGCGCTCCACAAATTTTCAGTGGGTGCGTCAGGTTCCGCAGGCTCGTAGTGCATTCTTCCCTGTCCCACGCCGTAGGTGCTCTGCAATCCGGGAATTCCACTCTGTGCGCGGATCGCTTTGTACCCGAGGGCAATATATTCGGCGACGACCTGCAAGGTATCCTCGAAATCGGCGCCGCTCGCGTGTCCGTAAACGAGAACCCCGTCGCGTGACGCGCCGCCCAACAATTGATAGACCGGCACATTCAGGGCCTTGGCTTTGATGTCCCACAATGCTGTATCGACTGCGGAGATCGCAGACATAGTTACGGAGCCGCGCCGCCAATACGCTCCTTTATATAGGTATTGCCAAGTGTCTTCGATTCGACGCGCGTCTCGCCCGATTAGAAGGGGGATGACATGTTCCGTGAGATAGCCAGCTACAGCCAATTCACGGCCGTTCAACGTGGCATCCCCTAATCCATAAACGCCGTCTTCCGTTGTTATTTTAAGCGTGACAAAATTGCGTCCGGGACTGCAAACAATCACTTTGGCGTCGATAATCCGCATCGCCTACTGATCTCCTCAAGGCAGAATCTGAGCGTTCTTTGTCTTCGGCGCTATTCTATAAAGAGAAGCGATTAACACAACACAATTGGTTTTAGCGTTGACCTTCGCCACGCAACCTTCGCGCTGTTCTATCATTATTGGGAGTCCTTGCGAGCAACCCGGAGACCTGTATGAAACTTGATCACGCCGTGCTGAAAAGCCTGCCAAAAGTCCTGCTGCACGAACACCTGGACGGCGTTTTGAGATCGGCGACGGTAATTGAGTTGGCAAAAAACGCGGGGTATCGTCAACTCCCAACTCAGGACCCCGAAGATTTAGCCCGCTGGTTCCACCAAGGAGCGAACCAGGGCAGTCTGCCTAAATACCTGGAGGGATTTGCGCACACCATCGCAGTGATGCAGACAGAAGAGGCGCTTGAACGGGTGGCTTACGAACAGGCCCAGGACCTTAGCGGCGATGGTGTGGTGTATTTTGAAACGCGTTTCGCCCCGATTTTTCACACCCGCAAGGAGTTAACGCACCAACAAATCGTCGCGGCTGTATTGAAGGGCTTGGAGCGCGGCCGAAAGGACTTCGGAATTTCGTCGGGATTAATTATTTGCGCGATGCGCAATATGGACGTTTCCTTGGATATGGCCGAACTGGCGGTTGATTTTCGCGAGCGGGGAGTCGTGGGATTCGATCTAGCAGGTGAGGAAGGCGGCTTTCCTCCCAAAAAACATGTGGACGCGTTTCATTATATTCAGCGGCAAAACTTCAATATCACAATTCACGCCGGTGAGGGATTCGGGAAGGAATCGATCTGGCAGGCAATTCAATACTGTGGGGCGCACCGCATCGGCCACGGTACTCGATTGATTGATGACATTGCGGTGGCGGAAGGCAAAGCCGTGAAGCTAGGCGACCTCGCGCAATACGTTCTAGACAAAAGAATTCCGCTTGAGATCTGCCTGCTCAGCAACGTTCATACCGGCGCCGCGCGTAGTCTGGCTGAACATCCCTTCAAGATTCTTTATCAGGAAAAATTTCGCGTAACGCTGAATACGGACAATCGCTTGATGAGCGATACGACCATGACTAAAGAATTTGAAGCCGCGCGAGATGCGTTCGGTCTTTCCATGGAGGACTTCGAAAAGATCACCATCAATGCGATGAAGAGCGCTTTTCTGCCGTACGACGAACGTTGCGACTTCATCTACTCGGTGATCAAGCCGGGTTACGCTAAGGTTCGAAGCGTTCTGGCACCGGATTGACCGCACAGCTGCTGGCGGCGTCACGGCATTCGTTTCAGGCCGCCAGAGTAGCGAGGGTTTCTGCCAGAACTACGACTCCCCGTTCGATGTCTTCGGGAGATGCGTATTCGTCGGGCCGATGGCTATATCCGTTCCTGCAGGGAATAAATAGCATTCCCACCGGAACAATGCGCGACATAAAAAGTGAATCGTGATACGCGCGGCTGACCATCGGAACGAAGGGTAGTCTGTACTTGGAACACGCGGCAGAGAGCGTTTCCGTGATTGCGGGCGCGCAGTGGGCCGGCGCGTCAGCGTTTACCAGTTCTTCGTGGATCGACACTTGCCGCTTCACTGCGATGGATTGAGTCGCGGAATTGATTTCGTGCATGACCGTGTCGCGCCGCGCAAGATCCGTGTCGCGTATATCGAGCGTAAGATGAACGCGGCTGGGAATACTGTTCACCGCACCGGGAAACACTTCGCAGATGCCCACGGTGGCGACGGTATCCACCGCGCCGCTCGTGCGCGCCGCGGTTTCGATTGCGAGCACCAGTTCCGCCGCTGCACACAAGGCGTCTCTGCGATCGGACATCAGTACCCCGCCCGCGTGTCCGCCGGAACCTTCAATCGTAATCCGAAGGCTGGCAGGTGCCGCAATGTCCGTGACAATTCCAAGCGGAACTTTTTTGCGCTCTAGCACAGGGCCTTGCTCGATGTGCAGTTCCACGAACGCCTTATAGTAATTTCCCGGGAGCTTGACCGTTTCGAGCGCGCCAGTAAACCCGGCTGTCCCGCGCAACTCTTCGATCGAAGTTCCATCTTTGTCCAGCAACTTTTTCGCCGCTTCACTCGACATCGTGCCGGAGAGCAATCGGCTGCCAAGACATCCGATTCCGAAACGCGTGGGTTCTTCCGAAGTGAACATCAACAATTCGATCGAATGTTTTGGGCGGAAACCGGTTCGCTGTAGCGATCGAATCGCTTCAAGACCACCAAGGACGCCAGCTACTCCATCATATTTTCCGGCGTTGGGAATTGCGTCAATATGTGAACCTGTTCCCACCGCTGGAGCGTGGCGGTCTGATCCAGCCCATCTCGCGAAAATGTTTCCGATGGCATCTTGCCGAACTTCCAATTCGGCTTTCTCGCATCGAGCGATAAGCCAGGCGCGCGCTTTCAGGTCAGTCGGTGAAAAAACGATTCGCGTCACAGCCGGCGCTTCGGCGTCGGAAATCAATGCCAGCTCTTCAATTTCCCGGACCAGGCGCCGACGATCTACATCTATGGTCATCGGAGAGGTTTTGCCAATGGATGGCGGTTCCAATCCTTATAAATGAGATACTTCGCCGCGACTTTGCCAATCGCGCCGAACCACTGCGGACACCACGGTCCCATCCAGATAAAATCTCCGGCTGTTACCGGATACCATGAGTCGCCCAAGCGATAAATGCCGCCGCCTTCGAGCATCAAAAGACCATGCTCCATCACATGCATTTCGACCATACCGAGGGCAGCGCCGGGCTGGTAGACCATGGTGTTCACCGCGAAATCAAAACTCATCGTATCTGGGAGCAGGTGCTTAACCTGCAGGCTTGGGTCCCCGTCAAGTGGCTCCGGGGAAACCGCATCCTCAGTCGAAATAATTATGCCAGGAGCTTGAGACTCTGAAATCGGCTGATATGACTTTTCGATGACAGCGGCCCGGCTTGCCTTGGCCGCCACGACTCGATGTGCGAGGCCAGCGGGCAAATAGGCGAAGCCGTGCGTGCCTAGCTGGCTTGGCCGGCCGCCGATTTCCAGTGTGAGTTCGCCTTCAAGTACGTACAGGAAGCGCTGCGCGTTTGTTCCGCCAAGCTCGCCGCAGGAATCGAATTCGGCGGTGTACTGCGTAAATCTCGCGCCCATTTCCGGACCTGCATGGACAATCGAGGCGCAGGCCTTCATACCCGGCAAAGCGGTTCGAACAAAAGTGTCGGCCGTCAGGAGCATATGATTATGTCTTTGGACGCTGCGCGTTTCACCGAGTTTATGCACGGCACATCCTTTTTTGAAATTCAGAGGAACTCGCAAGTTGATGGAGCAAGTGCAAGCCACATTCGATTGCCTTCGCGACGTCTTCTGTGCGGACCGACTCTGCGGGATCATGGCTTATTCCGCCGGGAGTTCGCAGAAAGATCATTGCCGCAGGTACCTTTTCAGCCAGAATCATGGCGTCGTGGCCGGCACCGCTGACCATGCGGTGCGCTTGGCAACCTACGCTTCGCATTGCGTTATCTATTTCGCCGACTAGAAATTTGTCCATTTCGACGGCGCACTGGTTGAGTAATTCGCTAATCCGAACCGTTAAACCGCGTCGCTCAACAATTTCTTCCGCCAGTCCCCTAAGAGCGGCAGCCGCGCGAACGCGAATTTCGTCCGACCTGTGGCGCAGATCAAGACTTACGCGAGCCTGACCCGCGATAACATTTGTAGCTCCTGGCTTTGCTTCAATCCGCCCAACGGTCGCTAGCAATCCCGGATCTTTCTGCGCAATGCGCTCGACTGCGAGGATCCACTCCGCCGCAGCCGTGAGGGCATCGCGGCGAAGGTCCATCGGAGTCGTGCCCGCATGGTTGGCGTGGCCCAGGAAAAGAAATTCCATCCGAGTCTGTCCGGCAATTGCTTCGACTGCCCCCAACGGCTGCTTAAGGGAATCCAGAACTGGTCCTTGTTCGATGTGGAATTCCAGGTACGCAAGGGTATCTTGACGAATCATCGCATGCGGAATCTCTGCCGGATTCAATCCAAAGTTTTCAATCGCGTTTCGAATTGAGATTCCATTTCGATCCTGGCAATTCAGAAATTGTTTATCGAGCCTGCCAACCAGCGCGCGGCTGCCGATGAAAGGTGCCGCGAACCGAACGCCTTCCTCTTCAGAAAATGCCACGACCTCGATTCCGAACGGAAGCCTCCGCCCCTCCAGGCTTTCAAGTAAGGCAACCGCAAGAATTACGCCTAAGACTCCATCGTAGGCGCCTGCGTTTGGAACCGTATCGAGATGGGAACCGAACAGCAACCTCGGCGCGCGCGATTCTGTCGCGGCATAGAACGCACGCAAGTTTCCGGCTGCGTCGAGCGTTACTTCTGCCCCTGCCGCGACCAACCACTTGGCAAGCTCTCGGTGACAATCGCGCATCGGTGGAGAGAGAAATGTCCGGCGAATGCTTCGGGAATCTTCCGAAAACAAAGACAGTGTCCTGCATCGCGCGACAACTTCTTCCGCTTGCGTCTGGATATTCCCAAGTGTTGACACAGTTTTCTAATCCTGCCGCCGGAGATGTGCCTCGATGTAGCCGTGTGGCTCGTCGATTGGCACAAAAATCTCATTTGGGTTGTCCTGCCCAAAGCGCGAAAGGTCCGCCAGTAGACAATGTTTATTTGGCATTGTTAATTCGATGTCCGCAATCTCGCGAACATCCGCGAGCACTCCTTCGCCCATTGCGTAGAGCGTGTGTTGCACGGACTTACTCTTATGCGCGGCGAACACCCGCAGTAGAGTTTCACGAATCTTGCAACGCAACGCGCCGAAAGGCACCGTGGGCGACAAATAATTCCACCGTGCCTTTACCGCAGTGGCAAACAGCCGATCAGTCGATTCTGGCAGTGTCGTCAAAGAATCTTTTATGAATCCCACGAACTCCGAGCCGGCAGTCTTCAGGATCACCAGGTTTTCGAATCCTGACCGCACTGTCGGCGCGTCGCTCCTATTTGCAATAACTTCGGCCGTTTGGCATTCGCCGCTCAATTGCACGAACGTTGTGGGATGCGTTGATTCGTGCATGCTGAGATGCTCCCAGGTTTTTTCCGAAATGCTTGCTCGAGCCACAGAGACTTGCGGATTCCGCTCCAAGAGAAAGGCGACGAGTTCCTTGCCAAATTCCTCCATGCATTCCGCTGTGGAGCTTCGCGCCAGGGAATAGACAGTATTTTTCATTGTATCCGTCGCGAGGATCTTGCTGTTATCACCATCGATAAAGCAGGACTCGAAGTCTCCCTCAAGCAAAATCTCAACGGTCCAGTCGCGGACGTCGTGGTGACCGGGGTGCCGTTTCACTTTTACAACGCGGACGCGAGATTTACCGTATTTGTTTTGGCCTAGCGCGATCATCCGGTCAGCTTCCCCGATACGTGGTATAGCCATTGGGACTCAAAAGGAGCGGTATGTGAAAATGCGATTCGCCTTCGCGAACTTGAAAATGAATCTCGACGACAGGATAAAAACCCTCGATATTCTGAGCCGCGTGATAGCTTCCGGTATCAAACAACAAACGGTATAGCCCCGCACATAGGAATTCGTTTTCCGACAGCAATTGACCGCATCGGCCGTCTGCATCCGTTCGCGAAGATTTCAGTTCCAGCCATTCGCCGTCGGCTTCTTTCCGTTCGAGACGCACCATTACATCTTGCGCAGGCTTGCCTTGAGTCGTATCCAATACGTGTGTCGAAATTCCCTTCATGACGCGAGCCATTTCTTCAGCCGAAGATGCGCGATCTGCCGCTGCTGCTCTGCAGCTTCATGTAGTTCCGTCGAGTCGTCGTTTCGCAATCGTCGCCTCAGGCTATCCAGGATTTCAGGAGCTGATTTTCCTGTGGCACAAATGATGAACGTGCGGCGAAACCGTTGCTCGTAAGCGCGATTACCTTCCGCCATCGCAATTTGGACATCGTCGTTTTCGGTCCGAGCGCTTCGCTGCTCGTGTCTGGACCAAGACGCCGATCGCGCCGAAGTTGGCGCCGGCGCACTTGTTTCGCCGATCCGCGGATGGCCACGAAACGCCTCAAGCCAATCGCATTCCGCCAAACTCTCGCAGGCCGTGTCGCAGGCAGCCAGCAAGGCAATTTCATTCGCAATTGGTCGTTGTGTTGCCATTTTGTTTGCCCAGGCTTTCGATCCGCAACAAGCCAAAAGTTCCTCTGCCGCTTCCTTCGAAGGCAGGCCGTTCCATCGTGCCAACACATCACTCACTTTTCGTTCCGCCCGCACTGAGTCGCTCCAGAAATTCCGCAACCAGATTTCCTGTGACTCCCGCTCGGTATCGCGCCGTGGATCGAATGTCGTCAATCGGTCGAATCTCCGCCGCCGCCGCCGCTCTCGCCAACCTGAGAAGCGCGCGATCGATTCGTTTCCCCTTCAGCACGCTCTCGGTCTCGCACAAACGAAGCGGAACCGTCGCTACGCTTCCCATCGCGAGGCGTATATCCTCAACTACGCCTTTCGCGATCCGCCCGAGTGCCGCCAAACATATCTTCGAAATCGCCTGGGCGTTTCGGGCTCCCACCTTGCGCGCATGCGCATAATACTCTGAAAACCGTTTTTTCACGCAGATGGCTCGAATCAATTCATCCGGTGCGAGCTGCGTCTTTCGATAGTCAGTGTGAAAGCTTGAATAGTGCACTCGCCGCTCTCCCTTAACCGATACCAGAAGAAGTTCTGCCTCGTATACCAACAGCGCAGGCAAAGAATCTGCGGCTGGCGATCCATTTACAATGTTGCCCCCGATCGTTCCGCGATTCTGGTTCGCAATTCCACCGGTCCAACCGGCCGCCGCGGACAGCAGTCCGAATTCCCGGTTAATGACTTCGCATTCGCGCAGATCGGTATAGGTACAGCCTGCCCCGATTTGAATTTCGTCAGCAAGATTCTCGATTCGGCGCAACTCCGGAAGATTCCATATGCTAACCAGTTTCCGGGCGGGCAGCTTGCCAGCGGAATATTGCACCATCACGTCAGTGCCGCCGGCGATGGGTAGCCATCTGCCGGGTGCCGCAGCCAAAAGCGCTAACACCGCCGGCAAACTTCCCGGCGCAACCAGTTCATATTCCGCTGGCTGCGCTCTCATCTGGCGGCACCGCTGCGTGCAACTTCAGCGACGGCTTCGACAATCTGCATGTACCCAGTGCACCGGCAAAGATTCCCCGCAAGTCCTTCGCGGATTTCGTCCACGCTGGGCTGCGGTTTTTTGCTTAACAAATGAAACGCCGCGAGAATCATTCCCGGCGTGCAAATTCCGCATTGTGCTGCGCCGCACTTCAGAAAAGCTTGTTGCAGACCTTTTGCACTGGAGTCAGCCGTCAGACCCTCAATCGTTACGATACTCGCGCCATTCGCTTGCAACGCTGGGATCAGGCAACTATTCACCAACAGCCCGTCCATCAGCACAGAGCACGACCCACACTCGCCTTCTCCACAACCTTCCTTTGTTCCCGTCAATCCGAGTTCATGCCGCAGAACGTCCAGTAGGCGCTCCATCGCGTGGATTTGCAAACTGGTGGCGTGGCCGTTGACGTTAAAGGAGATTTCGCACTCCGCACTACGCTGCGGCGATCCGGTCATCGTTCTCTCGGCCCCCGGGCTCCCGCGGCGACGAGAACACGTCCTCCCGCGCTGTTCCATCTCCCAGTGCATCAAAAATGTCTTCCGGCAATAACGGCACCGAGTCAAAAGGAATGCCCAGCGCGTCCGCAATCGCGTTTACGACCGCTGGAGCAGGTCCGTCCATCGGCAGTTCCCCGATTCCTTTGGCGCCATACGCGCCGTGAACATTTCCCAATTCCTCAAAATGTACTCGAATGGATCGCAGGTCAGCCGAGGTAGGAATGATGTAGTTTGTCATCTGACCGTTCTGCATGCGCCCGTTTTCCCAAATCACTTTCTCGTACAAGGCGAAACCAATCCCCTGAACGACTCCGCCAATGATTTGTCCCTTTGCAAGCGTCGGGTGGAGCACTTTTCCCACTTCCTGAAGTGCCACGAAGTCATCCACGGAAGCGCTGTACGTGACCGGATCAACTGTCACCTCGGCCACATAGACAGCCCACGCGAAGGCCGCGTAGGCCGATCCGCGATATTTTTCTTCGTCCCAGATCACATCCTCAGGCTGCTCGTATTTTGCGATGCTCCGAAATGTTCCGTTTTTTTCAACGTATGCCTGGCACGCGGCACGGAACTCCTCCGCAGAATAGGAATCTCCAATCTTTCCGCTCGCTTTTAGGGTCTCTCTGATTCCGATCGCCGCTGACTGCACGAGCTTTCCAACTACCATTACCGTGCGCGACGCCACCGTCGGACCGCTATTCGGCACTTCCTGCGTGTCTGGCTGCGCGATCTCCACGTCTTCATAGCGCAGCCCCAGCGTCTCCGCTACGATTTGGCACAGCACGGTCTTTGTTCCTTGTCCGAATTCCGTGCTGGAGACCAGTACCCGCACGCCGCCGTCAGCGCGGACTTCCACGCCAACTTCCGATCCCAGAAATCGCTCCCCTGAGCCTGTGAATCCGGCTCCGTGCAGAAACGCTGCGATGCCTATTCCTTTTTTGCCTCCGTTTTGCTGATTATCCGCAGCGAATTTTTCTTTCTTAGCGTGATAATCGGAAAGTTTCAGCGCTCGGTCTAGAAGCTTGTCCAGATCGATCTCTTCGTGTACCACTTGTTCCGTCGTCGTGGTTTGTCCGGTCTTAAGGAAATTTTGTCGCCGGATCTCCAGCGCAGAAATTCCAACCGCCTCCGCAATTCGATCCATGTGACGTTCCAGCGCGAACAGCGACTGCGGCGCACCAAATCCGCGAAATGCACCATGCGGTGGCATGTTGGTCGCAACCGCTTTGGCGCGAATCCGAACGTTGGGCCAATAATAGGCGCCTCCGGCATGAATCGCTCCACGCGACAGAACTACCGGTGACAAAGTCTTGTACGCGCCGCCATCAATGGTGAATTCAATTTCCCCGCCCAGAATCTTGCCGGACCTGCTGACGGCGGTGCGATGCCGGGTGCGCGAAGGGTGGCGTTTCGTGGTCGCCGTCATGTCTTCCATTCGGTCATAGATAATTTTCACCGGTTTTCCGGACTTTATCGCCAGCAGCGCTGCATGCGCCGCAATCATCGACGGATACTCCTCCTTGCCGCCAAACGCACCTCCCGTTTCCATCTGTACCACGCGCACCTTATCTGCCGGCAGGCCGCAAAGTTTCATCAACGCCTTATGAATGTAGTACGGGCACTGCAGTGAACCCCACACCGTAACGCCTTTCTCAGCGTCGAACTGCGCGACCATTCCATTATTTTCTATGTAAAGCTGTTCCTGCGCCCCAGTTGTATACTCACCCTCGACGACGTAGTCGGCCCTTTCCCACACTGCATCGACATCGCCCTTTTCGATCAAATAGGTTTTAAAAGTGTTGTCCACGCCCCATATGACTTGGGCCAGCGTCTCGCTCTCTTGTATGTTGAAGATCGCGGGAAGGGAATCATATTCGACGGTTATGGCCTCGACTGCCTTCGCAAGCAGATGCCGGTCTGGGTGAGCCAGCAACAAGAGCGGCTCCTCTGGATGATTGACCACTCCATCCGCTAGACAGGGTTGGTCATCGTCGATCAGGGCGATGCAATTCCTTCCGGGAATATCCGCAGGGCCGACGATTACAAACTCTTCCCAATTGATTTCTGATCCGAAATTAATCTCCCTGACCGTGCCGCGTGCGATTCGGCTTCGAACCGTTGCACCGTACAGCATCTCCGGCAATTTCATGTCATCGACATAACGCGCCTGTCCACTAATTTTGTCGCGTCCCTCCAATCGGGGGACTGAAGCGCCGACAATGTTAGAATTCTTCATCTAAGTATCTCTCAAGAAAGTCCACCTATCGCTGGCACTCCTGGCCAATAGCTTCCCCAGGAAATTCACCGTCTCTAAACACCAGTTTCCCACGAAGATAAGTCGCCTTGACCACCCCACTAAGCTTTTCTCCGAGGTAGGGCGATATCGAGTGGCGGTAATGCAATCGATCCTTGCTCACCACAAATTCGTTCTCGGGTTCGAAGACCACGAAATCGGCATCGTATCCCGCCGCAATTCGGCCTTTTCGGGCATCGCATCCGGCCAGTTTAGCTGGAGCTTCCGCCATCCATCGTGCGACATCGTTTAGCGAAAATCCTCGTTTGCTCGCTTCCGTATTCATAACAGGTAATGCCATCGATAGGCTGGCAATCCCACCCCACGCGGCGCGAAAATCTCCTTCCGCAAATCTCTTCATTTCCGGTGGACACGGAGAATGATCGGTAGCCACCAGATCGATCGTTCCGTCGCGCAGCCCTTCCCAGAGGCGCTCGCAATTTTCTCCCCAACGAATCGGCGGTGCGCACTTAAAAATCGTTCCTCCATTAGGAATTGTTTCGGCCTTCAAATGCAAATAATGCGGGCAGGTCTCCACACTCACCGCCAAGCCCTCGGAACGTGCAGCGCGCAGTTCAGGAAGTGCGGCGCTGGCCGAGAGATGCACGATGTGCAGCCGGAATGTGTATTCGCGGCACAGCGACAACAGCATTCGAATCGCTAATAGTTCTGCTTCCTGAGGCCTCGATTGCAGGTAGGTTTTGTAATTGCTCCAGTCCGCACGTGCCAGTTTTTCTGTCGCTGATTCTATCGGCGCGGGAAGCTCCGCATGCACCAGCAGCGGCAACCCGGTGCGCGCAACATGCGGCAGAGCAGTTCGCAACTCCTGCTCGCTAACCAAGGTGAAGCCTTCGATCCCGGGATGAACGAGAAAACACTTAAAGCCAGCGACGCCCGCTTCCGCCAGCGGTTCAACGTCGCGTTGATTACCGGAAACAACGCCTCCCCACGCCAACCAATCAACGCGGCATCGGCTACGTGCAGCTGTGCGCTTCGCTGCCAACGCCGCGACATTGATTGTTGCCGGAAGGCAATTCAGCGGCATGTCCACCAACGTCGTGTAGCCACCAGCCGCCGCACTGCGCGTCGCCGTTTCAAATCCTTCCCAGTCCGCGCGACCGGGATCATTGATGTGAACATGAGAATCGACCAGCCCGGGGAATATGGCCGCATCGCCAAAATCCTGCGCTTTCGCCTCAGCCGGCGCTTGATCCACGGAAACTACGCCGCGGATTCGCTCTCCTTCGACCAAAACGGCGGCGGGACGCACCCCGTCCGGCGTTACTACCCGGCTGGAAAGAAAGGCGTGCAAGCTCATGGCCACACGAAGGTCTCGGAGAGTTCGGTTCGAATGAAAACCGAGCCTAGCTTTATATGCTCACTTTTTCAAGGCACCAAAATCGATAATTAGCCTCGAAAAAACTTCTGGCTGTATGTCCGCCCGGCATATACTTACCGCGTGACGGCACCATCAAGCTGACTGTCTTTTTGAACCCATCAGCTCGTCAGCAGTTGCAGCGTTTCGAATGGACGACGGCGATTACTTATGAATAGATCCTTTATGGCGCGCGCCATTCAGCTATCGATTGAAGGAGTTCGCTCTGGCCAAGGAGGTCCATTCGGCTCGGTAATTGTCAAAGATGGCAAGATTATCGCCGAGGCTGCAAATCAGGTTACTTCAAACAATGATCCCACTGCACATGCCGAGGTACTGGCAATCCGCAAAGCTTGCGAAAGCCTGCGCTGCTTCGAATTAAAAAATTGCGAGTTGTATACTTCCTGTGAACCATGCCCCATGTGTCTGGGCGCGATTTATTGGGCCCGCCTCTCGCGCATCTATTTCGCCAATAGCGCTGAAGACGCCGCCAAAATTGGTTTCGACGATTCCTTTATTTATAGTGAGTTGAAGCAGCCTTATTCGGAACGCCGCATACCTGCTGTGCAAATCATGAGGGAAGAGGCTCTCGTAGGGTTTCGAGCCTGGGCAGACAAACCCGACAAGACCTCATACTAGATGCCAGACGCTCTCACCGCTCATCGCAAGGTTGACGACCGGCAATTCGGTGTCGTTAATATCCAACCTGGATTTCAGCAAAGCGGTTCCGGACTTGAAGTCGGCCACAAGTAGCTGTTGTACGAAGAGCAGAGCGAATGAAGGAACAGATTCCAACAGCTGAGACCGCTGGCGGCGTCCGCGCGGATGCGTCCACGGGGCTTGTTTCCGGTTTGCACAAAGCCAGCATCTTCGCCGGACGCTTCCGCTGGGTTATCTGTGGCCTGTTATTCCTGGGTGTGACTAAGAACTACATGGATCGGCAAGTGTTGGGTGTGCTGAAAGGGCCGCTGCAACACGAATTTGGCTGGAACGAAATTGATTACGGCAATCTGGTGTTCGCATTTCAGACCGCTTATGCGCTGGGAATGGTGTGCATGGGCCGGCTGATCGATCGGCTAGGAACGCGAATTGGTTATGCAGTGGCGATGGTGTTCTGGAGCATCGCATCGATGGGTCATGCCATCGCAAATTCTCTTGTCGGCTTTGCGATGGCACGAGCGGCTTTAGGATTCGGCGAAGCGGGAGTGTTTCCGGCGAGCATTAAAAGCGTGGCAGAGTGGTTTCCGAGGAAGGAGCGGGCGCTAGCGACGGGAATCTTCAACGCGGGAACCAATATCGGGGCGATCGTTACCCCGCTGGTTGTGCCCTGGATTGCCATCCATCTCGGCTGGCGATGGGCCTTCCTTTTCACCGGAGCTCTCGGTTTTGCGTGGCTGATTTTCTGGCTACTCTTTTACAGAAAACCAGAAGAACATCCGTCATGCACGAAAAGGGAGCTGGAGCTGATCCAAAGCGATCCGATAACTTCTTCGGGCAAAATCAAATGGGTACAGTTACTTCCTCACAGACAGACCTGGACATTTGCGATAGCAAAATTTTTAATTGATCCGATCTGGTGGTTTTACCTCTTCTGGATTCCGGATTACCTGCAGCGAGAACACGGCCTGAGGTTAACGCAAATTGGGATACCGATTTTGGTGATCTACCTGATTTCAGATTTTGGGAGTGTCGGAGGGGGATGGCTTTCTTCCAATCTGATTCGAAGAGGCTTTTCCGTGAACGCTGCGCGCAAGTGGGCAATGTTTCTCTGTGCGCTGATGGTAGTGCCAGTCGCAATTGTGTATCGCTTGTCCGGGCTGTGGTCCGCGACACTGCTGATTGGCCTCGCGGCAGCAGGGCACCAAGGATTCTCGTCCAATGTTTTCACGTTGCCTTCTGACCTTTTCCCATCCCGAGCCGTTGGGTCAGTGGTGGGGATTGGGGGGATGGCGGGAGCGGTTGGGGGAATGCTGATTTCGCAAATCGTTGGCCATGTTCTGCAATGGACAGGGAGTTACACGATTCCTTTTTTCATTGCGGCGTGCGCGTATTTGGTGGCCCTAATGTTCGTTCATTTGCTGAGTCCGAAACTTGCTCCCGCGCAGATTGGGGAACCGTGATTTGTTGCGGTCGTTGGCCAGCAGCCACGTGGACGGACATGTTTTGGCAATAGATGAAGCCTGGCTGGTCGGCCGAGGAGCGTATGCATCTTTCAATCGAAGAAAAGAGCCAGTGCCGCTGGGACCTGATCAGTCTCGGTGAAGTGATGTTGCGTTTTGATCCGGGCGAATACCGCATCTGGACAACTCGACGCTTCGCGGTGAGCGAAGGCGGCGGAGAGTACAACGTAGCGCGAGGATTGAAGCGCTGCTTCGGCCTCGAAACGGCAATTGTGACAGCCTTTGCGAAAAATCCAGTGGGCTCACTATTGCAGGACTTGATCTATCAGGGAGGCGTCGATTCCTCACTAATTCGCTGGATGGACTATGACGGGGTAGGAAGAACAGTCCGAAACGGTCTGAACTTTACGGAACGGGGCTACGGAGTGCGGGCGGCGCTCGGGTGCTCTGACCGAGGGCATACGGCGGTGGCGGCGCTGAAGCCAGGCGATATTGATTGGGATGAAATCTTTGCCACGCATGGCGCCCGCTGGCTGCATACGGGCGGAATTTTTTGTGCTCTATCGGAGACAACACCGGAAGTGGCGATGGAAGCTGCACAGGCGGCGCGGAAGCACGGCGCCGTCGTTTCCTACGATCTAAACTATCGCGATTCGTTGTGGAAATCGTTCGGTGGGAAAAAGAGAGCACAAGAGGTGAACCGTAGACTAGCGCCTTATGTGGACGTGATGTTGGGCAACGAGGAAGATTTTTCCGCTGCCCTCGGCTACGAAATTCCCGGGACGAACGACAGTCCTTCCGCGCTTGATCCGGAAGGCTTCATAAGCATGATCCGCAAAGTAGTAGCTGACTTCCCTCTGAAGGTGGTGGCGACGACTTTGAGAAAAGCGACCACGGCAACGCGAAACGACTGGGGCGCGATTTGTTATTGCGATGGAGAATTTTATCAAGCGAAGAATCGCGAGAATCTGGAAATTCTGGACCGCGTGGGAGGAGGGGACTCTTTTGCATCAGGGCTCATCTACGGATTTCTTGCGGGAAAGGACGCGCAGTGGGCGGTGGAATGCGGCGCCGCGCATGGCGCGCTGGCAATGACAACCCCGGGAGACACGACGATGGCGACGCTTGAGGAAGTGCTGCAAGTTATGAAAGGAGAGGGAGCTCGAATTGCCCGCTGATAAAACGGAGATGGCTGCTTCGACTGGAAAAAAAGAAGTGCGCGCCCTTATAGAGTCCGTCGGCATTGTGCCGGTGATCCGCGTGTCCTCTCCGCAAGAAGCCCATTTTGCGGCTGAAGCGGTATGCCAGGGAGGCATTCCGATCGTGGAGATTACGATGACCGTGCCCGGCGCGCTCGCGGTAATTTCCGAGCTTTCGAGGAGCATGCCACAAGTATTGGTCGGAGCCGGAACCGTACTCGATGAAGAGTCGGCATTGAGATGCGCGGAAGCTGGAGCGCAATTCCTGGTTACGCCCGGCTTTGACGCAGCGACCGTAGCCGCCGCGCGAAAACTGCAATTGCTCATCATGGTTGGAGCGCTTACACCGACGGAAGTGATGGCGGCTTGGAAAGCGGGAGCGGACTTAATAAAAATCTTCCCTTGCGGAAATTCGGGAGGGGCCAACTACATCAAGGCCTTGAAAGGACCATTTCCACAGGTGCCCATGGTGCCCACGGGCGGCGTGAATCTTGAGACCGCGGCCGGATATATTCGCGCAGGAGCGGCAGCGCTGGGCGTGGGCGGAGAGTTGATCGTGAAAGAGGCGCTGCAATCACGCCAGGCGGAGATTATTCGCAGTTTGGCGACGCGCTTTGTGGATTTAGTGAAGGAAGCGAGAAATCCGGAGCGAATTTCGCACGCGAGACGATGACACATTTAGAATTATTGATTGACTCCGCTTGCCAGAAATCCGCCGTCGACGATGAGCGTGTGGCCAGTGACGAAGCTCGCGGCCTCGGACGCAAGAAACACCGCGGCCCCGACCAGCTCTTCGACCTTCCCAAAGCGTCGCATGGGCGTGCGAAGAAGGAATTCCTTGCCGCGCTCAGTGCCGTCCAGAAGCGCGGAGTTGAGATCGGTCCGGAAAACTCCTGGCGCGATGGCGTTGACGCAGACATTGTGCTGCGCCCACTCGATGGCAAGAGACTTTGTCAGCGACGCGACAGCGGCTTTGCTTGCCGAGTAGGCAGCAACTTCGTACAAGGCCACGAAAGAAGAGAGCGACGCAATATTAATGATGCGGCCATACCCGCGTTCGACCATGTGACGGCCAATTACCCGGCATGCGCGAAGCGTTCCATTCAGATTCGTTTCGAGAATCGAGTTCCACTCCGCGTCGGAGAGGTCCAGCGTGGGTGTACGTTTGGTCCGTCCGGCGCAATTCACAAGGATGTGGACATCGCCAAAAGCTTCGCGTGTTGCTTCGAGAAGATGCTGGATCGTGGCTTCGTCGGTAACGTCGCAAGTGATCTCGAGAGAACGTCTTCCGAGAGCTTGGATCTCTTGTGTGGCGGCGCGCACAAGGTCGCCACGGCGTCCAGTGGTTACGACGTCAGCGCCGGCGATGGCGAGACCCTTGGCTAGCGCCAGGCCGATGCCACTCGTGCCGCCGATTACCAGAGCCGTTTTATTTTTGAGACTTAGTTGAGGATGACCCAAGCGTTTCTCCTCTCACGCAGCTGCAAGTCGGTCAGATTTTACAGAGAGCAGGCAAATTAGCAAAATGCGGAATCGCGAATTGGGCACCGGCAACTCAGGACGTCGACGTCAGCGGGTAACGGTGTTTGTGGCAAAGAAAAGTCTGGGATGGCATATTATTCAACCGATTTCAACGGCCAGAAAAAGAATGTGAGGACATGATGCCAATCAACCGCCGCGAGCTAGTTTCACTCTTGCCGACTGCTCTTTTTCTGTCCGCAGTCGCGCCGGGGTTTTCTGATGCAGAGAGCGACGATACTCCGCCGAATCCCTTGCCGTCGGCCGTGTATCCGTTCGCAAGCCTTCCTGTGCATCGGTCACCGAAGGTCGAGACGCGCCCTATTCTGAAAGGAAAATTGGCCACCGGCGAGTCCGTTGAAGTTCACGAGACGGTTTTGCCGGCTAAAGGAGCGCCACATCCCCCGCACCACCATGTCCATACGGAGATGTGGCTAATTCGCGAAGGCACAGTGGAAATCACGATTGAGGGAAAAGCTCATCGCCTTGACGGAGGGTCCCTGGCGATGGTGCGTTCTAATGAAGAGCACGGCATTACGAACCCGACCGATAAGCCTGCGACATACTTCGTCGTGGCTATTGGTCCGGGTGCCGACAGCTAGCCGGCGCGCAGAAAGTTCGTAGTCTTGCTTATAGAGGAGTTTGCCCGTTTCCGTACTTCGCCAGAATATTGACGTAGTAAAAGAAACCATGCTCTCTTCGAGATTGCT
>Ga0070697_100001571_pt1 | contig 17406 bp, 10 predicted proteins | sample KBSK1501metaG_FD_65475 | JGI IMG/M metagenome (GOLD analysis project Ga0070697, IMG submission 65475) | Corn, switchgrass and miscanthus rhizosphere microbial communities from Kellogg Biological Station, Michigan, USA - KBS K1-50-1 metaG | ecosystem: Host-associated > Plants > Roots >...
CCTCTGGCCCCCGCGGCCTCGCGGTGCTGGCCCGCGCATCCCAGCGCCAGGTAGTCAACGTGGCCCAGCGAGGTGGGATGTGCGCGGTGATGCTGGTGGAGACAGCGAACAGCTAACAGCTAATAGCTAATAGACACCGTCGTGGTCCCGAGGAGCGAGGGAATTACCCATCTCGGGCGAGCGCCGGGAGGAATAAAAGGCCACCGCGGCCACGATGATGTTGGCGGCAATGACCGGTGCCGCGTGAAGCAGAAGCCCATAGAGGATCCACAGGCAAGCGCCTACAGCCTGCACTCGCCGCAGCATCGTCTGCCCTTTGAGGAGATACGAGCTCGCGAAGACCGCCGTCGCCAGCCAGCCGACCGTGTCAACCAAACGGATCCCCTCGCTCATGCGACGGCCGACGCCTGCGAGGTCCCCCGAATGCTGATCGAGTCGGTCCGGGTCTTCTCCCACTCCTGCAAGCTGAAGCCGTGGGCCTCGAAGTACGCCCGAATCCGGGTCGCATCCATCCCGACGATCTCCTCCAGGATGGGCACGAGCACACTGGGGACGTCGTCACTCAGAATGGTGCGCCGCGCGATCGGGGTGAGATAGCGGTTCTCGGAGGCGGCGATGGTGAGGCCGTCGAGCCGGTTGACGTGCAGCATGACGTGCACGTCGGAGCTGCCGTCACCCACGTAGATCACGTGGTCGTGACTCACGGCCAACCTGCTCCGCAGCTCTTCCAGTACCGCGACCTTGCCGTATCCAGCGGGGACCCGCACGATCGATTGGATCTCGCCCGTATCGGGGTGGTACCAGAACCTGGTGCCGAAGATGTGCTCCGGCGGCACGATCCCCTCCAGCGCTGATTGAATGACCTCCTCGGGCGCGGCCGAGATCACATAGAAAGCAAAGCGATGACCCGGCAGGCCCTGGAGCAGCGGGGTCAAGGCGCCGATGTTCTGCTTCAGTCGAATCCGCTTGCCCACTTCGTGAAGGTGCTCCTTCCGCACCCGACGAAACTCCGGATCGTGCAGCAGCAAATAGGCCAGCTCTGCCCCCTGCTGCACCAGGTGAATCCGGGCGAGACCGGCGGTTCGTTCCTCGAATCCGGGAACGCCCAGCAACTCGCTCAGCACGATTCCGGAATCGTTGAAGCTCAAGGTTTGATCGAAGTCGCTTGCCAGCAGATAATGCCTCATGATACTCCCGTCTCAAGATGGCGATCTGGGGTACTCGGGCCGATAGCCGAGCAAGCCGCGGGCCGCTCGACCATCAGGCTGGTGCCTCCGTATCTCGCCTTACCCCGTGGTTGGGTCACAGACTTGTCTCCGGGGTACAGTTCGGCCGACAAGTTTGTTCCCTTCTGGGGCGTAACTGTCCTGGTACCCGGACATCTGGCAGAGTGCCTATTTCCGCCGTACCTTAGCCTCTCAAACTCCAAGCGCGTCATTTTGACTCCGGACCCTTCCGTGTCCTCCTCGCCGCTGTACCCTAAGGGAAACCCGCTCACCCATTCGATGGGGTTCACCGATCGAGACGGCAAACTCTGGCTGGCCTACATCGAAGGTCTGCCACCGGTCGAGCCGCACTGGTTCTGGAACGTGACGGCGTTGCCCGGTCGTCGGCTTCGGTTCGATGCCGGTGAAGACTCCAGGGTGAGTAATGAGCTCCCGGCCGGTGCGCCCTTCCTGAGCGATGCGCGTCTGCAGGCCCTGCTCGACGGGGCCGGTCCAGTGCCGGCCCCTCCCCCAACCAAGGCCGCGGCCTCCGACCAGTCGGCTCGCGTCAACCGGTGGGCCGCCCAAGCCGGTGATCTGGCGCGGGCCACGCAGACGACTTGGTCGGGGCGATGGACTAGCGGTGCGGTCAAGCGGCGTCAGCTTCGCTACCGGCTGCGGAGGACCATTCTGGCGGTTGAAGCCCGACTGATCCATCTGGAGGAGATCGTCTCAGGACGGGGTCGCGCCGGGCGCTGAGTGGGGTCCGGCGGCACCGGTCTGGCGGCGGAAAATATCCCATAGAGCATCCATGGTGTCTGCCTCGGATGCTGCCTTGTCGGTCCGATAGCGTTTGACCCGCGCGAATCGCAGCGCCAGTCCGCCAGGATACTGCGGACTCGCCTGCACGTCGTTGAAGGCCACTTCGACCACCAGCTCCGGTCGAACGTAGACGGTATATCCGTCGCGGGCCGCCTCCAGTTCCAGCAGCTTGGTGGTCTGCCACGCCAGCATCTGGTCGGTCATCCCTTTGAAGGTCTTCCCCAACATCACAAATCCTGCCGAGGGGTCGCGAGCCCCCAGGTGAAGATTGCTGAGCCAGCCCTGGCGGCGGCCATGGCCCCACTCGGCGGCGAGTACGACGAGGTCCAGCGTCCGCGCGGGCTTCACCTTGAGCCAGCGGCGTCCCCGGTGCCCGGCCTCATACGGCGCATCGAGTGCCTTGGCCATGATCCCCTCGTGTCCCCGCTCCAATGCCGCGGCCAGGAACTCGGTGGCCTGACCTGCGGAAGCGGTAATCAGGCGGGGCACCTGAATGGCCGGCGGCGCGAGGTCGCTCAGAGCCGCGAACCGGCGGCGGGCCGGCTCGTCCAGCAGTGCAGTCCCATCGAGGTAGAGGATGTCGAAGAGGAACTGCGAAAGGGGAAGCATCTGGCGCAGCCGCTCGACCTCCAGCCTGCGGCCGAATCGGCGCATGGTAGTCTGGAATGAATGCGGTGTCCCATCGGCTCGGAGCGCGATCGCCTCTCCCTCGACCACCAGCTCGCGTGCGGGCAAGGCCCGAATCGCCTCCACCAGCTCGGGTACCGCACCAGTGACTTCATTGAGCCGTCGGGAGAAGACCCGCACCTCGTCCCCGCCCTTGTGGATCTGCACTCTGGCACCGTCGAGCTTGTATTCGAGCGCTGCCTCGCCCAGCTCAGCGAGCGCATCCTCCTCGCCGTCTGCCGTTCCGGCGAGCATGGGAAGTACCGGACGGAAGAGCTGGATCGAGAATCGGGACAGCCCTGCCGGGCCGTCGAGCAGCACAGCCTTGGCCACGCTGGGAAGGTCTCCCGCCATCATCACGGCGTAACGCACCCGCTCGGCGGGAACAGCGGCTGCCTTGGCCACAGCCTCCAACATGACGCCTTCCACCGCGCCCTGGCGCAGCTCGCCTGCGATCAAATCAAAGACGAAGTGTTGCTCATCACGGGTGAGTCGCGCCAACAGCTCGCGCAGCAGCCGCTGCTTGGCCTCGACCGATCCCTTGCCCGTGGCCGCGGCGATGCGCTCGAACACCCCATCGAGCTCGGCGAGCTCTACCGAGGGCGAATCCGCGGCGACGCCGGCCGCCGCGGCCTGAATCGCCGCGTAGCCGATACCCAGACGCTGCTGCCGGATGGATCCGGAGAGGAAAGCGGTAGCGATCTCGATTTCGTCGGGCGGAACCGAGGAAAGCAGATTGGCCAGCAACCCGATCTTGTCGCGGCGTCCGCCGGTTTGGGTGAGCCGGCGAGAGGTTTCCACGAGTGTGGCGAGCTTCAAGGCGTGGGTGCGCGCTTGCTTCGCGGCGGCCGATTCAACTGCGCGGCAGTGGCCGCGACGCCGGCGAGTCCCAACCGGGCCCGGAGGGCGGGCGTAATTGGCTTTCGAACCAGGGCCTGGGCCTGCTCGGTAGTGAGCTCCTCGGTGGAGGCACCCAGTGATCGGATCATCCCGGCATCCAGCGCGGCCACCGGCGCGCCGTCGCGATAGAGAATGCGATTCCCGCCTTGCGCGGGCGTCCGCTCGCCAGGAGTGACGATGCCGGTGAGGTTGAGCGGGTCGGCCGCGCCGAGGGAGATGAGCTTGCCATTGCGCTCGGACCGCCGGATCGCACGCAGCTGAGCCACAGCCTCTGGTAGGGCGAACTGCTCACCCGACATCCCCGCGACGAACCGGCCACCCCGGATCTCGCCTCTGGCTTCGAGCCGGCGATACACCATCAGCAGGTCGCGCCAGGCGGGGGGATTGGGCTCGCGGGCCAGCAGCCGTTTGAACACCACACCGTAGCGGCGGAGAAGCGTGCGCGCCTGCGGATCGGTGGGGCGGTAGGGCGGTAGGGCGGTACCATTCCCAGAGGATTCGACTTCCGTACCGCCGTACCGCCGTACCGCCTTACCGAGGAGACTCCACCGTCCGGCGCTCTCGATCCCAAAGGGAACCGTCCGGTGTCTCCGACGGGCGCCGGTGAGCGGCTTCCGCTTGCTGGAGGGCGTGATCAGCGCACGGAGGCCGGCAAAGCTGTCCGAGGTGACCAGCCCGAGGCCGGCCAACTCCGCCAGTCCGTGCTCGACCTGCGTTGGAAGCAGCCCGGATCCCGCCACCAGCTCATGGAAGAACAGCGCGCCACGTCGCTGGAGAATCTGTCTCACGCTCTGGGCGGAGCTCGACAGCCGGTAGTCCGTCGTCTCTGTCTCCTCCGTTTGCCAATTGCCAGAGTGCTCCCGGAGGAGCAGGGCAATCGGCGTCGTCCGAATCGGTCCGGCCGACGCGGTTCCTGGCGAGAGCCTGGCCCAGGCGACCCGTCCGGTGAGGCAGAGAGTATCCAGCAGAGCCGGATCGTATTCCTCGCAGCGGGACGAAAGCACATCGGACTCCCAGGCTCCGGCCGGGACCTCAAATCCCTCGAGCTGGGCAATGACGGCTGCGAGCCCCTCGACTCCAGCTACCCGGTGCTCGGGGTCGATCCGTTGCCAGGCGAACAGGAAGCGCATGAAGTCGGCCGAGCTCACCGGCTCGATCTCGGCGCGCAGCCGGTTGAGCGTATAACGGTGAATTCGGGCGAGAAGCCGTCGTTCGCACCATTCCAGTGGTGCAGCTTCGGCGTCAGGTTGGTGGGTGAACCTCCCCCGTAAAACCACACCCTCCGCTTCCAGTGCAATCAGCGCGGCCTCGGCCTCGTTCTCGTCCAACGCCAAGGAAGCTGCCAACGACCGGGCCGTCGCCGGTCCGCTGATGCCGACTCTCCCACGGATCAACTCTCGGATGGCTGTCTCCCGGGCCACCGGCTCGGACTCGGAGGATATCGGCCCGAGCGGAAGGTCCGGGTAGACCGCTCGGATCTCGGCTAACCGCTCGCGGGCTACCCAGAGCGCCGAGTCCCCGGCACCCCGATCCACCCGAACACCTCTGCGGCTTTCCACCAGCTCTCGCCAGGGGCCGCTCCAGGAGACGCCGTCTCGTCCGATTATGCCTTCGACTTCGGTGAGGAACCCGGAGGTGAGCAGGGCATCGTGCAGCTCGTCGGCATTCTGTACCTCAGGCCAGGCCTCATCCCGCACCCGCTCGATCGCGGCAGGGTCCAGCGCGCCCAGGTCGTCGGCCGAGGAGGGATCGAATGCCCGGCGGGTGTAGACCGCTTGGGTGCGGCGCTCCTCCAGCGGCGCGTCATCCAGAAAAGCATAGGGCTTCGCATTCAGGATCTCCGCTGCCAGCGGCGACGGCTCCGGAAGATCGCGCCCGATGCACCTGATCTCACCGCCGTGAATGCCCTGCAGGACCTGGGTAAGCTGGTCGAGATCCATGACCTCATGGATGCAGTCGTCGATGGTCTGGTGCACCAGGGGATGGTCGGGTACTTCGCGGTCACCGGGAATGTTCTCCAGGCACGCCGCCGCATCGGGAAATGCCGCGGCCAGCAGATCCTCCGATTCCATCCGTTGGATCGGCGGCGGCACCCTGCGGCTTCCCCGGCTTCGCGGGACCGCGAGGGCGATGGTCGCGTTCCACCTCCAATGGGTCCCGAACATGGGAGCATCGAGCAGCGCCTGGATCAGGATGTTCTCCACCGTGTCGGGATGGAGGAACCGGAAGACGTTCTCCAGGGGGAAGGAGTGCTGCGGGCCCAGCGAGAGCAGCAGCGCTTCCTCAGTGGCCGCGGCCTGGAGCTCGAAATTGAACTGGCGGCAGAATCGCTTTCTCAGGGCGAGTCCCCACGCCCGATTGACTCTGCTGCCGAAAGGAGCGTGGACCACGAGCTGCATCCCACCCGACTCGTCGAAGAAACGCTCGGCCACCAGGGTTTCATGCGTCGGGAGAGTGCCGAGCAGGCGGTGGGTCTCTCCCAAATATTCGACGATCTGGTGGGCGGCAACACGGGCTGATCCCTCGCTGCGCTCGGGATGAGGCTCATTTCCGAGCAGCGACACCACCCAGTCGATGGCCGCCTCGCGGTCGGGGAGTCGCTGTTCGACTCCGTGCCTCAACTCGGAGACCGCGAGCGATAGCTCATTGCTCCGGGCGGGCGCCTCGCCCAGCCAGAAGGGAATGCTGGGCGGCTGGCCGTGGGCGTCCTCCACCCGGACCACCCCCTGTTGCACCCGGAGAATGCGCCAGGACGTGTTGCCCAGCTGGAATATGTCCCCCGCCAGGCTCTCCACCGCGAAGTCCTCGTTGACCGTGCCGAGAAAGATGCCCTCTGGTTCGAGCACTACTCGATAGTCCGCGTTGTCGGGGATCGCGCCGCCCGAGGTAATGGCCGTGAGTCGCGCGCCTCGCCGGCCCCGAATCCGCCCGTTCACCGCATCATGATGGATCAATGCGGCTCGCCGGCCCCGGCGAGTGGCGAAGCCTTGCGCCAGCATCTGAACGACGTCATTGAATTCGGATCGCTGCAGATCCCGGTAGGGATAGGCGCGGCGGACCAGCTCGAAGAGCCGCTCCTCCGGCCAGTCCTCGCAGGCCGCCTCGGCCACCAGCTGCTGTGCCAATACATCGAGCGGCTTTTCTCGAATCACAACCCGATCCAGGAGACCCTTGCCGACTTCGCCCAGCAGCGCGGCGCATTCCACCAGCTCATCGCGGGTGAGCGGGAAGAGGCGCCCCTTGGGAGTGCCCCGAACAGTGTGCCCCGATCGACCGACTCGCTGGAGGAAGGTGGAGATTCGCCGGGGTGAGCCTAGCTGGCATACCAGGTCGACGTGTCCGATGTCGATGCCCAGCTCCAATGACGCGGTCGCCACCAGCGCCTTGAGCTTGCCGCTCTTGAGCCGTTCCTCAGCGTCCAGTCGAATCTCTTTCGCCAGACTCCCGTGGTGCGCGGTGACCGCATCTTCACCCAGCCGCTCGGCCAGATGGCGGGAGACCCGCTCGGCCAATCGGCGAGTATTGACGAAGACCAGCGTGGTTCGGTGCCCCTCTATGAGCTCCGTCAGCCGAGCATATACCTCCTGCCAGACCTCGGAGGACATCACTGCCTCGAGCGGCGATCCGGGCAGCTCCAGGGCCAGGTCGAGCGTCCGGCGGTGGCCTTGATCTATTACTACGGGGGAACGGGGAACGGTTAACGGTAAACGGGCCTCTTCTCCCCGTTTCCCGTTTACCATTTCCCGTTCACCGTTTCCCGTTTCCCGTTCCCCGCGCCCCACCAGCCACTCCGCCACCTGCTCGATCGGCTTCACTGTCGCCGAGAGGCCAATCCGTTGAATCGGCGTTTGGGCCACGTGGTCCAGCCGCTCGAGGCTCAGAGCCAGATGGGCGCCGCGACGAGACTCGAGCACGGCGTGGATCTCGTCCACTATGACCGTGCGGACGGTGCGCAGCATCTCCCTGCTGCGTTGCGCCGTGAGGAGCAAATAGAGCGATTCCGGCGTGGTGACGAGAATGTGTGGCGGGGTCTTGAGCATCGCCGCGCGGTCGGCTGCCGGAGTGTCGCCGGAGCGCATCGCAGCGGTGATTTTGGGCACCCCGTACCCCATCTCCTCGGCCAGCCGCCGAATCTCCCTGCGCGGCTCGGCCAGGTTCAGATGGATGTCGGTGCTCAGCGCCTTGAGGGGGGAGACGTAGACGATCCGGGTCTCGTCAGGTAGCGGAGCGGTCAGCGCCTCGCGCAACAGCTGGTCGAGGGAATCCAGGAACGCGGCCAGCGTCTTTCCCGATCCGGTGGGCGCGGCGATCAGGGTATGCCGGCCCGAGCGGATCGCCTCCCAGCCCAGCCTCTGTGGGTTGGTGGGCTCTCCGAACCGCTGCTCGAACCAGCGGGCAATCACCGGGTGAAAATTGGACAGGTGCATACCCGGGGGAATTTAATCCCGGTCGGTAGGGCGCCCTACTGCCTTACCGCCGTCCACGCTGCTTCAGTTCTGCGATCAGGCGGCTAACTCGCGGCCATTCAGCCGGATCGAGTTTGCTGCCCCAGCCCTGCGCCACCAGAGGATTGGCGGTGTAGTAGGGCCCTCGGCCGTGGGCGAGGCCGGTGATGGGGAGGCAGTAATAGCAGCGATCGAAGATGAAGACCGCTCGTTCGCCCGTGACCAGCGTCGCGGCATTGGCCCACCGGCTTCGAATGAAGGTGACCGCGGGGTACTGGACCACGATCTCATTCTTGGCCAGGCGACCGAACGGGGGAGGCGGCCTGAAAGTCGCGGGCAGCATACCCAGATCCACGCTCTTGGCGCTCTTGATTTTGCCTTTCAGCACGGAATCCACCGCTACTTTGACCTGATACCAGGTCTCTTTCGCCCCCAACTGAAAACGAGGTGTCAGAAAGCCATAATCCGACACGATGTCTAGCGGCGTGCCGAGCACGATCAGATCGCCCTCGCGAATCATCTTGGTCAGGACCGAGTCCGGAACTTGGCCGACCGAGGGTGTGACCTGGCTGCCGGGAAGCGCGGGAGCAAGGGCGCTGCGGTAGGTGCTGCAAGCGGAGACGGAAGCCAGCAGCAGGGGCAGCTGGAAACGGATGGAGGAGCGCATGCTACGTCCCACGGATGGTAGCGCTCCAGATTATACGACGGCTACGCCGATTGTGCCGTGCCAATGGTCACAACCATGATCTGGATCACAGCAACCCTCTTTCTACCGGCCTACGGTACACCGACGGCACGAATAGAATGGCCAGGTTGTCTTGGCACGTGACGGTACTTAGAAGGGAGACATCAACATGGGTATCTACTCTCGCTCCAGCGCACTCAGCGCCGTGGTCGGGATTCTTGCCCTGGCGGCGGCGCCGGGGCTTTGGGCACAGCAGCAGGGTCAGAATCGGACGGATACTGGGACGGTTCAAACCGATACCTCAGGCTATAAGGGGTATCAACCCAGCGACAGCAACAAGCCAGCGCGGAGCGACACCTCCGGGATGAATCAGGGTGTCCCCAGCGATACCGCGCTCAAAGCCAAACCGGGCGTCCAGACCGGCCCGTCCGCCAAGGACAACGGCGCAGCCGGCCAGACAGGTATTAAGGCGACGGTCGACAGCGTGGTCTGCAAGGACGGGTCGCGCGCGGCCAACCCGGGCAAGACCAACTGTGCGGAGCATGGCGGGGTGGACAAGGCTGCGACCAAGGCCGCATGGAATGCTCGGGGTTACCACGCCAAGCCGAGCGAAAACAACAACGCCGCGGCCGACACGAGCAAACCCAGTGGCGCCGATACCAGCAAGGCGGGCAAGGAGGGTGCCGGCGGCTATCGGTACAACGGGCCAAGCACTGACACTGCCCTGAAGGCCAAGCCGGGCGTACAGACTGGACCAAGCGCCTCGGAGAGCGGTCAAGCAGGCGGCATGTCGGACAGCTCTCACGCGGGCATGTCAGACAGCAGTCACGCCGGGATGTCGGACACCAGTTCCAGCCAGCCGCAGCGCTAACATGGTTGACTGACGCGGCTCCAATCGATGGAGGCGAGACGGCGGTCGGGAACGCGAACCCGGCCGCCGTCTCTGTTGTCCGGCTCCCATCGCCTCCTAGATTTAGCGCGCTCTCAACCGAGGCGTGCCATCATGGGCAACTCCGCGTTTCGCACGCGAGTGTTCCGGCTCTCCCTGCTCGCTCTCCCCATAATTCCGGTCGAGGGAACGGCTCAGCAGTCGCCTCCTTCCGACACCACCAAGCAGATGGTGCTCGCTCCTGATGCCGTATGGGACGGGGTCGCCGACGCCCCTCACCGGGGGTGGCTGGTCCTGGTGCGGGGTAATCGAATCGCCGCAATAGGCCCCGCCGATCGAGTCTCCGCGGCGGCCGGCGCTGAGCGCGTCGCGCTCGCCGGCACGACCCTCATCCCCGGCCTCATCGAAGGCCACTCCCATCTGTTTCTGCACCCCTATAACGAAGCGCTCTGGGACGATCAGGTGCTCAAGGAGCCGCTCGGGTTCCGCATGGCTGAAGCGGTGGCGCACGCAGCGGCCACACTCCGTGCGGGGATCACTACCGAGCGTGATCTGGGCACCGAGGGAGCGCTCAACTTCGACGTGCAGCTCAAACGGGCCATCGAAGAAGGAATCGTGCCCGGACCCCGTCTTATCACGGTCACCCGTGCCATCGTCGCCACCGGGAGCTACGGACCACGCCGAGCGGACTACGCCATCGATCCCCCTCAGGGGGCCGAGGAGGCGACCGGGGCCGAGGGCGTTGCCCGGGCAGTGCGAAATCAGATCGGCAACGGGGCGGACTGGATCAAGGTGTACGCCGATTACTCCTGGGGGCCCAAGGGTGAGGCGGAGCCGACCTTCTCTCAGGAAGAGCTGAGGGTGCTGGTGGAGACCGCGCGAGGAAGCGGCCGGCCGACCGCCGCCCACGCCACCACAGCCGAAGGTATGCGCCGGGCGGTGCTCGCCGGGGTTGAGACCGTGGAGCACGGCGACGAGGGCACGCCCGAGGTGTTCCGGTTGATGCGGCAGCGGGGGGTGGCGCTGTGTCCCACCTTGGCTGCGTCGGAAGCCTACGCCCAGTACTTCGACGGCTGGAAGAAGGGCCAAGGGGAGCTGCCCGCGCGGGTTAAGCAGAAGCGGGCGAGCTTCCGGGCGGCGCTCGCCGCGGGTGTCACCATCTGCTTTGGCGGCGATGTCGGGGTGTTCACTCACGGCGAGAACGTGCGCGAGCTCGAGCTCATGGTCGACGAGGGGATGACGCCGCTCGCGGCTCTCCGATCCGCCACGTCCGGCAACGCCAAGATTTTTCATATGGACGACCGGGTGGGAAAGATTACTCAAGGCACGTTAGCCGACCTGGTTGCGGTGGAGGGCGATCCGACGCGTGACATCGGCGCGCTTCGTCGAGTGCGGCTGGTGATCAAGAACGGCGTGCGCGTCCGGTAGGATGACAGTTCGAACGCCCTGTGATGCAGGCGTCGTCCGAGGCGCGCCACCACCGCCGCACGCCTCGCCCTCTGCCGAGCCATGGGTGCTGCTCGCCAGCATCCTGGGCTCCAGCATGGCGTTCATCGACGGGACAGTGGTCAACCTGGCGCTTCCCGCTCTGCAGTCGACGCTCCACGCCACCGCCGCCGATGTCCAGTGGGTGGTAGAGAGCTACGCGCTCTGCCTTGCGGCACTCCTCCTCCTGGGTGGCGCACTGGGAGACCGGCTCGGCCGGCGTCGGGTCTTCGCCATTGGGACCGCGTTGTTTGCCGCCGCTTCGGCCGCGTGCGGTCTCGCCCCTACTATCGAATGGCTGATCGCGGCTCGCGCCATTCAAGGCGTGGGGGCTGCCCTGCTCGTGCCGGGTAGCCTCGCGCTGATCAGCGCCACTGTGGCGCCAGATCGGCGGGGGCGCGCCATCGGTACCTGGTCCGCCTGGGCCGCGGCCACGGCGGGGGTAGGTCCGGTTCTGGGCGGGTGGTTGATTCAGGCTGCATCGTGGCGCTGGCTCTTCTGGCTGAACCTCCCCATCGCAACGGGCACGCTCGCGGTCACGCTGAGCAAGGTGCCGGAGAGCCGCGCGCCTGGAGCTGGCGGCGGTCTGGACTGGCTGGGGGCCGCTCTCGCCACCGCAGGTCTCGGAGGACTCGTTTTCGGACTGATCGAGGCGCCGCAGCGGGGCCTGAGAGATCCGCTGATCATTGCGGCGTTGGCAGGAGGCGCTCTGTTGCTGGCAGGGTTCCTGATGGCAGAAGCCAGGATTTCTTGTCCCATGGTTCCGCTCGAGCTGTTTCGGTCCCGGACCTTCGCCGGAACCAATCTGCTGACCCTTTTCCTTTATGCTGCGCTGGGTGGGGCCTTCTTTTTTCTCCCGTTCGATCTGATCCAGGTCCGTCGCTACTCTCCGCTCGAGGCGGGGGCCGCCATGCTGCCCTTCATTCTGCTCATGTTCGCGCTTTCCCGGGTGGCAGGCCGGCTGGTGGATCGCTACGGTGCTCGGATTCCCCTGATCGTGGGCCCCCTCATCGCAGGCGTCGGCTTCGGTTTGCTGGGGATGTCGGGCAAGGACGGCAGCTATTGGACCACGTTATTTCCGGGGATCCTGCTGCTGGGTATCGGGATGGCGGTGAGTGTTGCCCCGCTGACGACGGCTGTAATGGGAGCGGTTGCGCAGGAGCACGCGGGGCTGGCGTCGGGAATCAACAACGCGGTGTCTCGGGCGGCTGGACTCCTCGCCGTAGCGATCTTTGGGGCGGTCGCCACGTTTCGCTTCGGCTCCGGCCTCACCCGGCGGCTGGCCGAGCTCCAGGTGCCTTCCGGAGTCCGACAGCTGCTCGCCAGCGAGGAAGGCAGGCTCGCGGGAGCTACCCTGCCTCCGTCGCTGCCCCACGAGTTGCGAACCATGCTGCGGGCCGCAATCGATCTTTCGTTCGTCGAGGCTTTTCAACTGGTCATGCTGCTCGCCGCGGCGCTGGCCGTGGCCGGCTCCGTGAGCGCCTGGGGAATGATCGAGCCGAAGGGAAGACGTTAGAGGACGCAGAGGACGCAGAAGACGCAATCGCCACCTCCCATGGTGACAGCGTTCTCGATCCTCTACGTCCTCTGCGTCCTCTTAGGCGTACGCCATCGGCCGAATGTTCTGGTTCAGCCGGAACAAGTTGCGCGGATCGTACGTGTTCTTGAGCTTGACCAGCCGATCGTAGTTGCGGCCATAGGCGGCGCTCACCCGATCGCCCTCTTCCTGGGTCAGGAAGTTCACGTACGCGCCGCTACTGGCGAAGGGAGCGGCCGCCCGGAAGAGATCCCGGGCCCAGGCGATGCACTCGGCGTCCTTGGCTGCATCCTGCCAGCGCCCGTGGACGTTGATGGTGAACTGGGCGTCTCGGGCAGCGTAAGCGGTGGCGTCGGCCGGCACCCGGCTGATGGCTCCACCGAGCTGCGCGAAGGCAATCTCGGTATTGGGATCGGGAATCTTTCCCGCGTACTCGATCAGCACGTCGATCAGTCCGTCGCTCACTTCCTTGAAGTAGTGCGACTTCCAGTAATTGCGCAGCCCCGGCGTGAGCAGAGGGTCGAGGATCGCTTGCCACGCGGTGAAAGGGTTTGGCGCGATCACGTCGGCCACGGGCTTGCCGAACTTGCGGAGCGGTGCCGCTATCTTCTCTCCCTCCGCGATGGGACCCGAGTAGCAGACCGCCAGTGCGAGAATTTCCTTGCCGTGCCACTCCGGGGCGAGGAAGGGCAGGGGCGGAGCCTTCCGCATGACGAACCAGCAGGCGAACTCCTCCGGCGTGGTGGGCAGGAACTCGCGATAGAAGCGAAGCACATCCTTCGCGGCAGCGAGGGGATGAACGATCAAGCCCGACAGCACCTCCGGTCCGATCTGATGGAGCTGGAACTCGAATGACGTCACTATCCCGAAGTTGCCGCCTCCGCCCCGAATTGCCCAGAAGAGATCCGGGTTCTGGGTGGCGCTGGTCTGAACCACCTCGCCGCTCGCGAGCACCACCTCGGCGGAGAGCAGATTGTCGATCGTAAGGCCCAGGCGCCGGCTCAACCACCCAAATCCACCGCCCAGGGTCAGCCCGGCGATTCCGGTCGTCGAGTTGACCCCCACCGGAGTCGCCAGCCCGAAGGCCTGAGCCTCCCGGTCGAACTCGGCCAGGGTGGCACCCGGTCCCACCCGTGCCGTGCGCTTGCCCTGATCCACCTGGATCGACTTCATCGGCGACAGGTCGAGCATCAGCCCGCCGTCATTCACGGCGTTTCCCGCGATGTTGTGGCCACCTCCGCGCACCGCCAGGATCAGATCGTGCTCCCGAGCTAGACGGACACCCTCTACGACATCGGCGCTGCTGCCACAGCGGATGATCAGGCCTGGCCGCCGGTCGATCATCGCGTTCCAGATCGTGCGGGCCTCGTCGTAGCCGGGGGCTCCGGGAAGAAGCACCCTGTCGAGCTGGCTCGCTCCGAGCCGCTTGATAACGTCGTTCCCCAGGTCGATGGTGGATCCTTCGGATGTGGTGACGCGAACGCTCATAGCTACCTCCAAGGGGGGAAAGTCGAGCGGTCGCTGGGATGGAGCCGCTCGACAGATCTAGCGTAGGATCACGCCGAAACCGGTCATAATTTGGCGCCGGCTCCGGGCCGCGCCAGCGTCAGGTTGTCCCATTGAAGCTCCGATCCCTCCCGGAGCGGCGGTCTCTCCGTCCGAACTCCCTGGTGTCACCGCGACCTGCCTGCATCCTGGCAGCTCGCGAAGCATGCTGGACCACGGGCTCATTCTTAGGCCCTCTGGAGCGGCGCTAGCCTCTCCGGCATCTCCCGCCGCCGCACCGGTTTGCGTCGGTATCCACGGGGCGCAACTAGCGCTGTAACGGCTCAGAAGGTCCTAGGCATACGCGTTGCACACAGGGGCCCAGTCCGCCCTCGTGCTCCAATCTTCACCACGCGCGCGATCTGACCGGAACAAGAGCCTAAGTCAATCTCACGTCTCGCCCCCGGCACCCTCGCCGGCTGGGTGCGCGCGCTTTCCGCCGGAGTAAGCCAAATGGTCACGTTCCTGAAAGGTCGACGCCGCACCGACGACGACGCGCAAGTTCTGGTAGAGGGAGCTAAGGGCTCCACGGCACTCGCGGAGCTCATCGCTCGGGCGGAAGCCGCGGCGCAGCAACTCCGCGCTCTCGAGCCGGTCATGGAGCGGTCGGCCGAGCTCGATACGCTACGCGAACGCTGTGAGGCGGCCGAACAGCGCCTGGCCGGACTGGAAAATCTGGCTGCGCAGCTGGCCGCATCCGAAGAGCAGGCCGAGCGGGTGTCGAAGACCCAGGCCAGGACCGAGACCCAGATCGCCCACGCCACCGAGGACGTCGATCGGTTGCGGACCCAGCTCGGGGGGCTAGGCGATCGGATGGACACCGCCCTCCTCCTGCGGGAACAATTGGAGAGTTTCCTCGGCCTGGAGAGCCCGATGGTGGCCCTTCGGAATGAGGCCGACTCGCTCCGGACCCAGCTCGCCGAGCTCACCGAAAATGTCGCCCGGATGCGGGGACAACACGACGATGCCCTTACCGCTCATCGCCATGCGACCTCTCGATTAGAAGCGGTCGCCCAGGAACACCAGGCAGCCGCCGGGCAGCTGGAGGAGGTAGTGCGCAAGGTCCAGTCGGTCGAGCGCACCCTCGAGCCGCTCAACCAGGCGACAACGGCCATTCCTGACATCCAGCATCAGCTGGCGGTGCTCAAGGCTCTGGCCGACCAAGTGGGGCAGAAGACCGGCGCGATCGAGCAGCAGCGCGAGGCAGTGGAGCGCGCCGCCAACCAGATCTCCCAGCTCACTCGCCTCGATCGCGAGCTCGATGCCTGGCTGCGGCGACAGGAGGAGCAGATCCGCCGGTTCGGTGGGATCGAGGCCAAGATGGCGGAGATCCAGGGCGGGCAGGTCAAGGTCCTGGCGCGGAACGAGGAGCTGCAGGCCGCCTCTCGTCAGGCCGAGGAAGCCCAACAGGCTGCCCGCCAGGCCCTCACCGAACTCCGCGAGCAGATGCGCAAGAGCAGCGAAGGGTTCGAGTTGGAGAACCGAGGTCTGCACGCCGTCAGCGAGCGGGTGGCCGACCTGCGGAACGCGGTCAAGGAGTGCGAGGCGCGCTTCGGGGTGCTCGACGCGGCCAGTCAGGGCACCGCCGCAGTCCAGGCGCAGGTCAGGGCACTGGCCGATCAAGAAGGAGAGCTTGCCCAGGAGTTGGCGCGGCTCGCAGACGAAGCCCGCCGCCTGGGGGCGATCCGGCAGGACACCGAGCGACTGGACGCCCTGGCCGGCGAAGTGGGGGAGGACATGCGCCGTATCGAACGGCTCAAGCCGGAGGTCGATCAGGTGCTCGCCGATCTCGCCACGCTCAAGGGCACGCGAGAGGCCATGGCCGACGGTCTGGAACAGATGCGGCTGGCGCATGAGGAGATGAACCGCTTGCGCGAGAGCCATAGCGAAGTCCAGAGCTGGCTCACCAGCGCGGACACCTGGACCCGGAAGGTGCAGGCCCAGGTTGCCGATCTGGGTGGGATGGAGCCAGCCGTGGAGCGAATCCGTTTCGAGGTGGACCAGGTCCGGTCCACGATGGAGCAGATTCAATCGCGCCGGGAGCTGATCGAGGAAGTGAACCGCGGGTTGAACGAGTTGGGCGGGATGAGCGCGGAGCTCAAGGATCGGACCGACGGACTGCGAGCGCAGATGGAAGCCGCCGAGGGCCGGTTCACCAAGCTGGCCAAGCAGGCGGAAGCGGCGCACAAGGTATCGGAGGTGATCGCCGGCGTCACCAATTCGGTAGCCGAGGCCGATCGGCGACTCGTGGCAGTCGATGAGTCAGTGCGCGCTCTGGAGAATCGGACCCAACAGGTCGATGAGGTGGAGGAGCGGGTCCGCCAGCTCGGCCAGGAGTTGGAGCAGCGTCAGGGGGCCCTCGACAAGGCGACTGAGTATCTGACCCAGGCCTCTGCCCTACGGCAGGGGGCCGCCGAGGCGGCACAGCGCTTGGAGGAGATCTCCCGCGGCATCGGCTCCGCCCTGGTCCAGGCCGAGGAGCGCTCGGGCACTCTGGTGCGGATCTCCGGAGACTTGGACGCTCGCGCCACGGCGCTCAAGCCCATTGAGAAACAGCTCGTTCACTTCGAGGAGCTGCTCGGCCGGTGGGAGTCGGCCCAGGGTGAAGCCGCCCGCGCACTGGAACAGACCCTGGCCAGGCAGGCAGCTGTGGAAGCCCTCGAGGCCCAAGTCAAGCACGTCTTCGGAATGGCCGAGCGGGCGGTGGAGGATGTCCAGACCATCGGTTCCGCGCGGCGGGAAATCGAGGAAACCCGGAACCTGCTGGAGGAGACCCAGGTGCAGTTCAAGGCCGCGGAAGAGGGTCTCCAGGGGCTGGCAACGCGTCAGCGCCAGCTGGATCGGGCGGAGCAGCGGCTCGCGCGCGCGGAGGCACTCGCGCTGGGCATCCGCTCTACTGTCGAGTCGTTGCAGGCCCAACGGACGGTGGTGGACCACGCACTCGAATCGGCCGGCGCGCTCACCCTGCAGATGAAGCAAGCCGAGGCGGTCATCAGCACGCTTCGGCGTGAGCGGACGCTGGCCTGCGATCTCAGCGCGGCGATGGAGGCGATGCGCGCGGAGGACGACGAGGTCGAGCCCGGGAAGTAGCCGCTCGACAGCCCGACGGACGACGGCCCTGCGCCACTGTGGTGCGGGGCCGTTGCCGCTTACTCATCACCTTAGCTTCCTCGGCCGGGTTGCATGCCGGATGGCGCCCGCGACCGGCGCGTAGGCCAGCTCGGTAT
>Ga0070697_100001572_pt1 | contig 17404 bp, 17 predicted proteins | sample KBSK1501metaG_FD_65475 | JGI IMG/M metagenome (GOLD analysis project Ga0070697, IMG submission 65475) | Corn, switchgrass and miscanthus rhizosphere microbial communities from Kellogg Biological Station, Michigan, USA - KBS K1-50-1 metaG | ecosystem: Host-associated > Plants > Roots >...
GACATTCAATTGTCGCTCGCACAGTTGGTGCCAGTTCAGGGTGCTGTGCTGGTTACGACGCCTCAGGATGTCGCGGTTGCCGATGTGCGCCGCGCGCTGCGGATGTTGAAACTGTCGCCATCCCAATTCTGGGCATTATCGAAAACATGAGCTATTTTATTGCCCCTGACACAGGCACCCGCTACAACATCTTCGGCGAAGGTGGCGGCGGCAAGTTGGCCGAGATGTATCATGTGCCATTGTTGGGAACTATTCCGTTAGGTATGGAAGTTAGAGAGGGTGGTGACAATGGCGTACCCGTTGTCGTTAGCCATCCGGATTCGCCTCAGGCACTGGCGTTTCGGCGCGTTGCGGAAGAGGTCGCGCGTCAAGTCTCGATTGAAGCCATGAAACCTGAACTTGTCGTTTTGGGCAAAGGTCAATAAGATGCTTCCCGGATGAAATTGGTCTTTGGACTTGGGTCCTTGGCCTTGCTATTATTCAAGCTACTGGTGCTAATCAAAGACCTGAGACCAGGTTTAATTGGTAACAATTGATAAGAAGGAGCTAATTTTAAGATATGTCTACACAAACTACCCCCACCGGAACACCTGGTGTCACCACTGCTGCGCCCTCAATGACGCTCCACGTCACGGATCCGGCGGTCGTTGAAATCAAGAAGTTTATGGAAAGTGAAGAAGGCCTGCCGGAGACTGCTGGACTTCGCGTCCGGGTTGTTCCAGGCGGATGCTCGGGTTTCCAGTACAGCCTGAATATTGAAGAAGATTCTCGTCAGGGCGATTTCATTCTCGACGAGAAAGGCGTGAAGCTTTTTGTCGATATGTTCAGCGCGCAGTATCTTAACGGCGTCCAGATCGATTATGTGACCGGGGTGATGGGCTCGGGCTTCACCTTTACGAATCCGAACGCGACCGGCAGTTGCGGTTGCGGCACGTCGTTTACAGCTTAAGTAGGTCAGGCATCTTGCCCGGCCGTTATCAATCGAAGTTGCAGGCGAGGTGTCATACTAAAAGTAAGCGCGGTGCGCGATTTATTGGCTCGGTGATCTTGAAAAAGATTGTCGAGCCACTTTCGCGTTCCGGGGTAATACTTGGCCGGAGTAAGCAACCAGACGATGTTAAATGCAATGAAGCTGAAACAAGTTCAGTCGAACGAAGACGTTCAAGAAGCGCGGCAGCTTTTTGAAGATTATGCCGCGTGGCTTGGATTCAGTCTCTGCTTCCAAAACTTCGATAAGGAGCTGGCTGAACTTCCGGGGGATTACTCTCCACCTAATGGACGTTTGTTGCTGGCGGTGGAAAATCATCAGGTGGCGGGCTGCGTTGGGTTGCGAAAGATCGGTGAAGGAACTGGCGAGATGAAGCGGCTGTATGTGCGACCCGAGTTTCGCGGCAAGGGTTTGGGACGAAGGTTGACAGAGACGATTATTGAAGCCGCTCGCGAATTGGGCTACCAGCGGCTCCGGCTCGACACTCTACCGGGAAAGATGGACCAGGCAATAGCGATGTATCGTTCGTTGGGTTTTGAAGACATCGAACGCTATTACAACAACCCATATGAAGAAGCGGCTTTCATGGAACTAGCTCTGGATCAAGAGCGAGAGTAACCGATCCATTTTCCATATATCATTTGAAATTTCTCATTTGTCATTGCCCGAATGCATCTCTCGGAGAACCAATGTCAAATGAGAATGATATGGAAAATGGATCGGTTTGTCGCAAACTTTCTTTCACGTCGCTTGCCGAAGTCTCCTAGTTATGCCAAATTCATTGGGCAATCAAAAACAAGAACGGAGTCATAACAAATGCCTAAGATTGAAGCCATAACTGCGACTGCCACACAGACGATTGATGCACCGGAAGGCAAGAAACTAGTCCTGGTTCTTGAAGACGCGGGCATAGACATCCTGCATCGCTGTGGCGGCAACGCCCGCTGCACAACTTGCAGGGTCGAGTTACTCGAGGGAGATCCCGGCCCCATGGGCGAACTGGAACGCAATCGCCTGGCAATGGAGGCGGAATTGGCCGACAACGTGCGGCTCTCCTGTCAGATCCACGTTAATAGCGATCTGAAAGTCCGTGTGATCAATCAAGTTAGTGTCAGGGGAATGGACGCTGGCCCGCGTCCACTGGATGAATAGTAGAACCCCAAACTGCTCGTCCAAAATTGGGAGATTGCGTCCCTACTGGCACTGGGTGTAATCTTCGCCCGTAATTCCAAACAACTAAGACAGGCGATCCTTGTCTGTCACTTTGCTTTCCACCACGCGGCTTCTATGAAGCGCAAAGAACTGACAGGCGGGAATGCCTGCCCTACATACGGAGGTTCGGAATGTTAATCGAGTCAACTGTTCATCTCCCCGTCAGTCTGGCTATTTTTCAGGATCTGTTTCACGCTCCAACCACGACTGATATCCTTCGAGTCGGCTTGCGTTGGGCACACTTCGTTGCCGGTATTACCTGGATCGGTTTGCTCTATTTTTTCAACCTGGTGAATGTACCGGTCCAAAAAGCTCTCGACCCCGACACCAAGAAAAAAGTGAATCCAGATTTGCTGGGACGCGCGCTCTGGTATTTTCGTTGGGGCGCGGTCGTGACGGTTCTCGTCGGCCTGGCTTACTTTGCAATGTACATCCTGCTTCCTGACGTGAAGAACGCTAACACTCTCGGCGGCGGTAGTCTTAATGTTTGGTGGATACTAATCGCCTGGCTGACTTATCCGATTGTTCTGTTCATCGTGGAGTTTCTTCTGATCAAGAAGGTGCCGGCGTTGACGAAGGATGGACGCGTGTTTGCGGTCGTCATGATCATTCTGGTCGCGATAGTGACCTGGGGCCTCGTCAAGTTTTTTGCCGGCATGCTCACCGTCGGCGGCGAGAGCTATGCCAGCAACAAGTCATATTCAATCGGCGTCGGGGGCGCCTACGGCATCGTCATGCTCTTAAACGTTTGGGGAATCATTTGGCCCAACAATAAGCGGATCCTCGCCGCTACGGCAGGCACTGGCCCGGCGGCGCCACCGGAGTTGGCCAGACAAGCCTTTATTGCCTCACGTACCAATGCCTGGTTGTCGCTTCCGTTGCTTCTGTTTATGGGAACGTCGCACGGCGACTGGGTAATCTTCGGCAAATAGCTAAATCATGAGGCAGGCGCAGGAGGCAGTCGGCAGAATCCCTTTCTGCTTACTGCCTTCTTTCTTGCTTTCCTGCTCCTGCCGTCAGCTTTCCCGACACGTCGTCACACTAATTCCTCAGCATCTCCACTGATTCGCCATACTCGCGCGCAATAGTCTCCTAAGACAAACTATTTAGGTCGTGGTGCGCACTGATAAAAATGGAGGTGACAGATGAGTTCGAGGATCGAGAGTAACAACGCTTCTTATAAAGCAAGAGAATTTAACTTGAGCCGTTTGAATGGTATCTCTGATGAAACTCTGGAGATGCACTTCAAGCTATACGAAGGTTACGTCAAAGAGACGAATAATCTGACAGACAGAATCACGAAGTTCATCGAGGACGGCAATGTGGATCAGGAGGAGATGCCTGCTTACTCCGAACTTACAAGGCGTCTTGGTTTTGAGTACAACGGCATGGTCCTGCACGAATACTACTTCGACAATCTGAAGACCGGGGGCGGCACTGGCGATCCCACTCAAACCACCCAGTTTGCTAAAGCCGCTGAGTCGAGCTTTGGTAGCTACGAAATCTGGAAAGCGGATTTTGTGGGTATTGGAAAAATGAGAGGGGTCGGATGGGCCATCTGTTACCAGAACCCGGCAAATGAGCGACTGTCAAATCACTGGATCACGTTGCACGAGACCGGGAATGTCGCGGGTTTCCATCCAATCCTCGTGATGGATGTTTGGGAGCACGCCTATCTCCTCGATTACAAACCAGCCGAACGGCCGAAGTACATCGAGGCTTTCTTCTCAAACATCGATTGGGCTGTAGTAGAAAAACGACTCAAGAATAACCAGGCAAAATCCGCTGGAGTGTAAATCGGGAGGCAGCGGCAGGAGGCAGGAGGCAGGAGCAGGGAAGCAGAGGGCAGAAGGCAGAAAAAGTCTGCCCACTGCCTATTGCTCCTTTTACTTCTGCGGCAGCGGCGGTTTAGTCAGTGTGCACTCTACGTTCAGGGCCCGCAGGAAGTTGAGCAGATCCGCCCGCTGATCCGGAAGAATGTTGTGCTTCTCAAGATTCTTCTTATCGAGATATGGATTCGGCTTCCCGCCACCAAGCATTATATCGACCGCGTCTTCGAGAGTTGCTGTGCTGCCGTCGTGGAAATAAGGAGCCGACCTGGCAATGTCGCGCAGTGTCGGCGTTTTGAATGCGCCGGTGTCTTCGGGTTTATTGGTAACCTTAAAACGACCCACGTCGGGTTCCTTTTGATCCATCCCAATCCCTACGTTGTGATACTGCTGATCAGTGAGCAACACGCCGTCGTGGCAGTTGGTACATTTGATCGCTTGAAAAATATTCCATCCCCTCGTTGCGCTCTCGTTAAGAGCTGATTGCTCGCCGGCTTTCGCCCGGTCCCACGCGGTGTTGCCGCTGATAATAGTTCTCTCGAAAGCCGCTAGCGCCTTCACGATGCTGTCAGGGGTGACCGGGCCACCAAAGACTTTTTGAAACTGCGAGCGGTAGCCCTCAAGCGCATTGAGTTTGCCCGCAACCTCGTCAGCTTTCGCTCCCATATTTCCACCTGTCCATGCAGCCAGCGCCTGTTTCTCAAGTGACGGACTGCGACCATCCCAATAAAACTCTTTGTGATAACCAATGTTCCAGAGCGTTGGGCTGCTACGCGGCAACTGTTTGCCGAAGGCCCCGACGGCTTTGGCCAGACCATCCGTTAAACCCTTTTCGCAGACGTGACATGAATAACAGGACCGCGAGCCATCCCCACTCAAGCGTTCATCAAAAAACAACTGCCGTCCCAGCGCCACTTTCTCCGGGGTCATCGGGTTGTCTGGGGGGATGGGCATTGCTTCGTAAGTAGTTAGTTGCTGCGGAAGTGGCAATATTTCTGGCTGAAAACTCACCGTCTCCGAGTGTCTCTGGCAGCTAACGAGTAAAATTGCGGATGTTGCGAGAAGAGCGATCACCAAGGTCAGATACAACTTTCTGCGTCTCATAGATTCTCCTCGGGCTTTTGAAAATGAGTTCCGCCGTGCGCCCGCAAGAGCGGAGCAGCCACAACAGCAGTCCCATTGTGACGTTAGTGTGGGTTTCGTTAACGTTTTCGAGGGCGTAGAATATTCCTTCGCATATATTTCAGTCAACGTTTTGCGACATCATTGGAGTAGCCTGAGAAAATGACAACCACTAAAACCAGGGGAGGGTATTTATGAAAAAGTTTTCAAAGTGTTACCCGGTCTTCATTGTAATCGCGTTGGGACTGTTTCTGTTTGCGGCCTGTTCGAGCGGGAATGACAACTACGCCACTGCAACAACCAGTGTCACGCCTCCACCTAAACAAACCCTAACCGTCGTGCCGCGGCCGCAAAGCATTCTCGACTTGATGAAGCAGCGCGGCGAGCAGGACCAGGCTAAGCCGGTACTGAAAATTGTGACGCCGGCGAAAGACGCTGTCATCAACGGTTCCACCGTGGCAGTGAAGCTGGATCTCACCGGCGATCTGAAGGGGTACATGCCGCACAAGGATCCGGCCACCGGTAAGGGGAATCACATTCATGTCATTCTGGACAATCAACCTTACGAAGCCTATTACGAGTTGGGCCAGCCGTTCGAGCTGCGTAATGTAGTTGCCGGCAAACATACGCTGCGCGTGTTTCCCTCGCGGCCATGGCACGAGAGCTACAAGAATGACGGTGCCTTCCAGACAGTGTCATTCACTGTCAAAGGTGGGGGCGATGCAGCCAAGCCGACAACCACGAACACGGGACAGACCGTGGCAAACAACAACTCTTCGCCGGCACCGACGACGCCTCGCGAGGGCAAGGATATGGCGTCAAGCACCGGCGGCGATGTTGATCCCGCCGGGCCACTCCTGACCTACAGCCGACCGAAAGGCGAGTACAAAGGCCCAGATGCTGATGCGATCATGATCGACTTCTGGTTGACGAATGCGAAATTGAAGGGCGATGGCGGCGAGTATCGCGTTCGTTATATTATTGACGACGACGATCCGAGATACATCGAAAAGTGGGAGCCGATTTGGTTGTCAGGCTGGCTTGCTGGAAAGCATACCGTCCGGCTGGAATTGTTGGGTAAAGATGAAATGCCGGCACAGAACGGCGGCTATAACACTACGACTCGCGAAATCACGGTCGTGAAGTAATCAAATCAAACATCTCATAAAAAACTAACCGTTGCGTTAAGACCTCGGAGTGTAAATAGTGCGACGACGCAAAATTGATGGCTGTCCCATTGCCGGCGCACTGCAGATGATCGGCGATAAATGGACTTTGCTGGTTGTTAGAGATTTAGCCGCTGGTCCCAAGCGAACGATGGAATTACACTCCGGGCTCTTTCCTATCAGCAGCCGTACCCTGGTGGGACGCTTGCGCGACATGGAAAAGGACCAGCTGCTCGAGCGCACCGACTTCGGTGGCAATCCTCCTCACATTGAGTATGCGTTAACCGAGCGCGGACGCCTGCTCCTGCCTTTAGTGGATGCCTTACGAGTGCTTGGCAAATCGCTCGATTGCAACGAATGTGAGGATCGAAAGAAACATCTCGGGTTTTACTGTGAGGCCTGTCCTAAGAATACATCGCTCTCAGGACCCGAGCCGTTCTCACGTTCGGCTCCTGGGCCGCGGCGCAGTCAACGCGACGATTCGATTGTCTTATTGTAGAAACCGGTTCTTTCCTGAGTGCGGCGCGTCAGGCTCACTTTGGCAACCGTAGACCGGCTTTGCCATTTCATCCGCATTTAACTTCTCAGTCGTCCGTTGCCGCACAAGCGATATCGTTAGGGACGATCGTCCCATCAGGTTCAATGATCGCTTTGTGATCGGGCGTGATGTGTTCGCCCTCCATGGTCACTTCATCACCCGTCGGCATTTCTATGGGCAAATGATCCAGGAATCTTTCGGCGTCTAAAGCTGACATGCAACCCGTGCCCGCGGCCGTGACTGCCTGACGATAGTGAGCGTCCTGGACGTCGCCACAGGCAAACACTCCGGGCACATTCGTTGAAGTGGAATGACCGGAAGTTTTGATGTACCCAACTTCGTCCATGTCTAATTGCCCCTTGAACAGGTCGGTGTTGGGCTTATGCCCGATAGCGATAAACACGCCGGCACACTGAAGAATGCTTTCTTGATTGGTCTTCAGGTTTCGCAACCTAACTCCAGTCACGCCCGCATCCGGTTCTCCAAGAATCTCCTCGACACCCGTGTTCCAGACAAACTCAATCTTTGGGTTTTTGAAAGCCTTCTCCTGCATGATTTTCGAAGCACGCAATTTGTCCCGGCGGTGGATCAAGTAGACTTTTGAAGCGTATCGAGTCAGAAAGGTCGCTTCTTCCATTGCTGTATCGCCACCGCCAACTACCACCAGCGGCTTGTTGCGAAATCCGGGAAGCGGTCCATCGCAGGTCGCACAAGCCGAGACGCCGTGGCCGCCAAAACCCAACGGTACCTTCGCCTCACCCGGAATACCTAACCACTTGGCAGACGCTCCGGTAGCAATTATTAAAGTCTTCGTGCTGATTACATATTCGGCGGTTTGAAGTCGGAAAGGGCGCTCGCTCAAATCTGCGTCGGTAATCCACTCCTCAAGAAACTCTGTTCCGAAGCGCTCCGCTTGTTTGCGGAACTCGACCATCAAATCCGGTCCCTGGATACCTTCAGCGAAACCAGGGTAGTTTTCCACGTCTGTTGTAATCATCAACTGTCCGCCCGGCGTTGTCTGTTTTTCCGCGTCGGCAGGTGCGTCAATCAAAAGTGGCTTGAGATTGGCTCGGGCCGAATAAATCGCGGCAGTCAATCCGGCAGGCCCGGAACCAATTATTACGACCTCTCTATCGAGTGTTTTCATGGCCATCCTGGTTTTTTCCGCCTCTTCGGTAATCTGAAAATTCTGGACTAAATGCCCGCAAGTATAGCCTTTTCGGTTAGGCGTGTAGTATAACTAGCCATACTAGCGTAGTCGAACCTGAGAGCAGCGGACTTACTGGAGATAAGCTCGAATTACAGGGAACTTGGGAAAACTATTGGAACCTGGCATCGCTCCGCAAGCCATTGAAACGGTAGGCGTCATCGGCGCAGGCACCATGGGCCACGGAATTGCGCAGGTGGCTGCGACCGCCGGCTACAAGGTTCTGCTTCGAGACGTTGATCTCGATTCGCTTTCTCGTGGCATACAGGCGATTGAACGCAATCTGGCCAAGGGTATGCAACTTGGGAAACTGACCGAAGCCGATTGCGATTCCACACTTCAACATATTCGCGGCACCACCCATTTGGAAGAAATCGCAGTTGCGGATCTGGTAATCGAAGCAGCCCCTGAACGGTTGGAGCTGAAACAGGAAATCCTCCGCGAAGTAGAATCGCGCTCCAGCAAGGACTTTATTTTCGCGACCAACACCTCATCGCTGTCGATTACCGAAATCGCGAAAGCCTCCGAGCGGCCCGCGCGCGTGGTCGGAATGCACTTCTTCAATCCGGTCCATCTGATGCGCCTGGTTGAAATTGTGGTTGGGAAAGCTACCGGGGATGATACAGTTGAGATTGTTAGAGAAGTTACACGGAGGCTGCGGAAGGAACCGATAATCGTTCGCGATGTACCAGGCTTTGCTTCCAGCCGCCTCGGGGTTGCCTTGGGACTCGAAGCCATGCGCATGTTCGAGCAGGGCGTCGCAAGTGCCAAAGACATCGATACAGCGATGGAGTTGGGTTACAACCATCCCATGGGTCCGCTAAAGCTCACAGACCATGTGGGTCTGGATATTCGACTTAACATTGCTGAGTATCTCTATCAGGAGCTTGGTTCAGAAACATTTCGGCCGCCCGACGTTTTGCGGCGCATGGTCAAGGAGGGAAAGCTGGGCAAGAAGACTGGCGAAGGCTTTTATGATTGGACCCGAGAGAGAAGTCTGGCGAGCAGTAACGTTTAGACTTTCTGTTTTCGCTGGTTAGGCGCCCTGTGAACACTGATTTGATGAACACCTCAAACCACAACGAAGAGCGACGCTTTGCATTGCGTATGGCACTCCGTCTGCCGATCGTCGTTTCGGGACGGGCTGAGGATGGCTCGGCCTGGAGCGAGCCTACTGAGACGGACGACATCTCAACTATGGGCGCATTGTTTCACCTCAATCAAAAAGTCAGTCGCGGTGAGCGCTTGTATCTGCGCGCGCACCGGCCGGATGGCGCTCCTATCGAAAGTACGGCCATCGTTATTCGTGTAGCACCAGCGATTTATGGAACAGCCCGGGTGGGGGTGCAAATTGCCGAGCCCGCCGAAAACTGGTTGCGCCTCTTCGTTTCATGGGTCGCCGATGAACAACCTGTTGCCGATCCCGCCGCGGCCGATCCAGAAACGGCTCCTTCCGAATAATTAACTCCGGGCGAACGATCCTGAAACCAGCCGGACTGACCGAATGTCTTGGTGCATTTTTCGTGTAATTTCCCCGAAAATGTCTCGTGATTCCCCAGGTCCGGAATTGGGGTTTAGCTGAAACCGTCTTTCTCCCTCCTCTCACCAACACAGTGTTTGAGGATGTCTCACTGAAATAGTCCCCCTTTTTCTTATCATTCCCCTTTTTCAGGCCGAATTCGAAATGGGTTATTGTCTCTTCCGTGTGATCTGTGTAATCTTGTCATCACGGTCTCTCACCGCGCCTGCCACCACTTTTTCACTGCCCCAATTAGAACCTCGAGGAGGAAAGCTATGAAACTCTGCCCAAAATGTGAATTCATTTATGAAGACGATCAGAGATTTTGCGACATGGACGGGGAAGGTCTCGTTGAGGACACCAGGGCGGGGGTATTTCCTGCAACAGTGCCGGGAAAGGCTGGTGCTGGAACTACAAAGTCACGAGCGCGAATCTTTGTCGTGCCGGTGATCGCCGGCCTTGCACTCTCGTTGATTCTCTCCCTGGTCTATTACGCTTCATCCGCGCCCCTTGACTCGAAATTCGAACCCACAGGGCAAAAACCTCAAGCTTCAGAAACGAGTCTGCAGCAGAGCGTGACGCCTCTCGAGAATGCCTCATCTCAGCCAGCCGTCAATCCATCGCAATCGCCAGCGAGCCCAGAGGCCGGCTCAGAGTCGGTCAGTAGTGGAGCTGTTCAATTGACGGATAAGGCAGCAGAATCAGCGCGGAGCCAGGCTATCGCCAAATCCAAAGCCGGTGACAACAGCCTGAAAGGCGGCGATAACAAATTAGGGATTCCCAGACACTTACCACCTCTTCCACAGTTAACCCCGCTTCCGCGAGTCCCGTCGCTCAGGCGTTTGCCGTCGGCCCAACCCGAAGCGAGGACGCCGGGTTCACCGACACCCAGGAAGCAGCAGAATAACCAGAAGTCAGCAGGGACGAACCGGAAAGTGTCAGTCGTAGACGTCAAGCCGGATCGTGGCGATGCGCGTTCACGGGTGGGCACGTTTTTGAAAAAGACCGGGCGCCTACTGAAGAAGCCTTTCCAACTCTAGCCAAACTACCACGTCAGGACTAAATAGTCGGCACTCATCATGTTATCCTCCTGCCGATGAGTGACAATTCGCAGGATACTCAACCAATGAGCCGCGACGAGTTCCGGACCAGTGCCATTGCGTCTGGCGCCGTCCGGCGCCGCCGCTATCGCCTCGACAAGCGAGTTTTGGCTGGCTGCTTTCGCCTGCCGCGCTTTTGCGCTCTTTCCTGGAAGTAGCTCGGGTCATTAATTGCCGCCTACCCATGCCGCTTGCCGCCATCATTCCCAAGCCACACGCTGATGTCGAGGTACGTGAATTTCCACCACCCGATCTGGAACCAAACTCGGCACTGCTCGCGGTGGAGCTCTCGGAAGTGTGCGGGACCGATGTCTACCTGCAACAGGGCCTGCTGGAAGGTGTTCCTTATCCATTGATTCCCGGACATGTCTCCGTCGGTCGCCTCGAGAAGATTCGTGGCGAGATTCTGGACGTTGAGGGTAATCCATTCCGCGAAGGTGATCGCATCACTTTTCTCGACGTTCATCTTACCTGCAATGCCTGCTGGTTTTGTCTGGTTGCAAAAGCGAGCACACGCTGTCCGCATCGGAAGGTCTACGGCATTACTTACGGAGCCGAGGATGGTTTGTCGGGTGGTTGGGCCGAGCAGATCTATTTGAAACCTGGCACGCGCTGCATTCGGCTGGAGGCCGAGCCGCAACATTTCATGACCGGCGGTTGCGCCCTGCCCACAGCACTGCACGCCGTCGAGCGAGGCGAGATAGCAATTGGCGACACTGTGCTAGTGCTGGGTTCTGGCCCGGTCGGCCTCAACATAATCATCCTCGCTCGGATGCGTGGCGCTTTGCGAGTGCTCTGCATCGGAGCGCCGCAGCAGCGACTGGATGCGGCGCTCGAACTTGGAGCCACGGCTATTCTCAATTTCGAGGAACACAGTGAACAGGAGCGCCTTGAATGGGTACGGCAACAAACTCAAAGGACAACGTCTCTAAAACCCCCAATTCGAAGTCCGAAGTCCGAAATTCTGCCTGATGTAACACTCGAAGCCACGGGCCATCCAGATGCTGTGGTTCAGGCCATGCGCTTCACTCGCGATGCCGGCCGGGTGGTTATTGTTGGTCAGTACACTGACCACGGTCCGGTCTCAAATGAGGTCGCCTTTAACCCACATCTTGATTTGAATCGGAAACACCTGGAAGTGCGAGGCTGCTGGGGCTCTGATTTCTCCCACTTCTACCGAGCCACGCAGCTAATTAACTCTAACACCGTGCGATCTGCCATCCAGGACCCAGAATCCGGAATCATGTCTCCCTGGCTCAAACTCCAAACAAAACTCTCTCACTACACACTGAGCCAGGCGAATGAAGCACTCGCGGCCGTCGGCTCAGGATCGGTGTTGAAGGCCCTGATCGAGCCGAGAGTAAGTTAACGTCCTTGGAGCGCGCCAGGGAGAGCACTCGAAGCAGAAGAAGCTGGCTAACGAAAATTTCCAGGCTTTATTAAGATTTCTGTTTACGAGTCACCTCATTTAGCTGTATCTTCTTTTTGCGGAGATCGTTAGAGCATCCTTCCTTTCCGCAACCAGCCCCTACAATTCAGGTTTTTACCTGCCCCTACAATTCAGTTTTTTCAGGAGTCTAGCAATGAAACGCTGCTCACAGTGTGAGTTCACTTTCGAGAACCACCTGCAGTTCTGCGATTTTGACAATACCGAACTGACGGTCGTTCCGGAGCGAGCCCCCTCCTTCACAAACATTTCGCCGCCACCTTCACTCTTCATCCGGCTCGCTCGTTCCCGAGTTTCCCTGGCCGTTCTGGCTTTCGCCGGTGTAATGCTGAGCGCGCTACTGGTTGGTTATGTCGATTCTGCGAGTCAGCCTAAAGGCGCTCTTTCGAGCGCGGACAGTGAAAACGAGAGGGTGAATCCGGACTCTCAAAGTCAGGAATTAAAGCCTGATGAGGCGAAGCCCGATCAGACTGCGGCCCTCGGGATCAATGTCCAAGAGCCGAGAATCAGCGCTGAGGGAACCGCTTCTGCGGTGACTGCCTCAGTGTTCAGTAAGGAACCGGCTGTTTCCCACTCTCAATGGTCACGACCTGAGCGGTCGACGTTAAGACGGGAAGCGATATCTCCCTCTGGAGTCGGAGCGAGTAAAGGAAATCGCGCTAAAGCTAATGGCGAATCGCTAGCCCGGCGTCGCCGTCGGACCAGCCCGACTGCGGTTTTATCTGATGGCAGTGAATCTGAAATTTCACCTCAGAAGAGAGATTCTAAAGTTGTGGCAATTCTAAAGAAGACCGGTAACATTCTGGCAAAGCCATTCAAGTTTTGACCTAACCCTCCGACTCCTCGCTCATCACTAATTCAGGTTAGTACCCACGGCTGCTGGTAATCCGCGTAATCTGTGGATTTTCCACGTAACCATCTTGGTGTTTGCTTTACTCTTCTTTTCGCAACACCTTCTTATTCAGCGGGCCGAAATGCCAAACATCCCCGCTCTCGGGTTTGTCGAAGAAGGCCATAATCTCCGCGCCATCCTCCAGTTCCGCAAAAATCTCCGGCGTCAGGCTCACACTCAGCTTTCTCCCGGTGTAGTCACCACTCAGTTCATTCAGAAAGACTCTCCTTCCTATCTGCAATTGCAAAGGAATATCCTTCACTGGAAACGGGCGCGCGGTTTTCAACTCAATCTGTACTAACACTACGCGACTTGCACCAATTAGTCTGACGGCATTGTGGATGCTAACGATCTCATTCTCTTTCCCGGATTCCGTTCTCCGCGGCTCCTCGGTCTTCACTCTTGAAGCGTGCGGTACGCGGATAACCCTGTATGAAAGATTTGCCGGCGGCGCAACAGGGGAAACTGCCTGGATTGTGACGCTTGCCGGCACTGAAATCATCCAGGGCGTCCCCAGCCATGGCCGCGATTCAAGCGACGACGAAGGCGATAGGGAAAACTGGATCGTACCGGTTAGGAAACCGCTGAGCTGGCGCGTGTAGATTGGCCGGTTGGTGCCATCGACGAAGGTCACATTGAAGTTGCTGCCATTATTTCTGCCATTCGCCCAGCGCAACTCGAGCGCTACTACCTGACAATCGACAAAGCTGGCGCCCTCGCCATCCTTGTTGTCACGCTCGCGGCCTCCACTGATTTGAATCTCCATAGACTCACCCGGCCTGCGGAAGACGTGCATTCCGGAAGTCCGCGCCCCCGCCTCCGCACACTCTTGCGGGTCAGCTTTGTCCTGCCCGTAAGCGCTACCGTGTCCAATTAACACCAGTCCCATGATCGAGACAAGCAATCTTAGCCAGTCATATTTTGCAGTTTCCCTTTTCATAGAGATACTCCTTCCAAGTGCAGAAGCTATGAGACTTGAGACAAGAGTTTTTTAGTGAGACGTTACGGGGCTGGTACCTGGGTGAGTACTCGGGGCGATTTCCGTGAGGCTGATTCTGGTCAATTAGCTATCGTGTAGGTCGGGGCTAGGAACATACTAGTCACGAAAGCACTCGGGTGCAATATAATTTCCTTTCGCGGCGTTCTGCGGGTCCTTTGCCGCGACTTGAGCCTCTGGAATGTGATTGGACGAGCGTATTACCCGACTTTTCTTTTCCTGAATGCTCCCAGTCTTAGAATAAGCGGTCGACTGGACTGTAGCCGGAAAACTCTCTTTCTATTTCCCGCCCGGCGGCCCGAGACTTCGCTTTTTTCAGGTTCCGACTGTCCTGCATTCAAGTTTTCTGCAGTAATCGACGACAACCGGAGCCACCATTGAGATTGGTAAAGATTATGACGCGTTACTGAGGTTCGTTCAGGCATAACCCTTTTCCTTGCACTTCGAAACGTCTTTGATTCAAATCCGAAATTCGCAATCGAAATCCGAAATTTTCGGTTCCTGTTTAATGCCCGCAACCTGCTTTTGGTTGCGCTTTCTGAAATCACTGGGGCTTTGCGTTCAATTGTTTCCATTGGGGCTGGGATGCGCGCCTCATTGCAACGCGCATACCAACACTTAATGTATTTTGATCCTCAGCAAACGCATTCAAATTTCTTTGCGACGTTAACAAGATGTACTTCTGCGATACGTACTCAACTCACACTGTGTTCGAATAACCTCTGCAGTACTCATCAGTAGCCTGGGTTATCACCCCAGTCTGAATATGTTAACTTTGCGACCGCTTTGACATAAAAGCTTGCTGGTTTCTTTCTAAAACCTGCACTCCCTGCGTGCCCTCGATTCTTTTGGCTATCCCCTCTGTAATTCTTCCAGCGTAATTCTGCGGATTTCCTCGCCCCCTGTGCGTCTCGACGTTAACCGGTGAGTCACATATGAAACCGCAGACCCGACTCGTTCCGCTGATTCTCTTCAGTCTGATTGTCTCCTCATCTCCGTCTTGTAAGCGTAAACCCACGTCGCTCGAGGCCATTGATAGAATCGATCGGCGTTCGAACCTGCCGATTGTTCAACCGATCAATCGTGATCTGGCTCAGATCCGCGAGCGCGGCTCGCTGGTCGTTCTGGCGCCTTACAATTCGACTTCTTATTTCATTTATCAGGGCCAGCCGCTTGGTTACGAATACGAGCTGCTCCAGGCTTTTGCCAAAGACCTTGGCGTGCCGCTCCAGATGGTTGTAGTCACAGATCCGAAAAGCCTCTTTCCTTTACTTAACAGCGGCGAGGGCGACATCGCTGCCGATCGGCTTATCCCTCCGGTAGGCCCTACCATAGAGCTGGAGAACCAATCTCCGGTCGCCTTTACTCGCGCGCTCTACCGCACGGAGCCGGTGTTGGTACAACAGGATGAACCTCCTTCCGCCGCTGGTGAAGGAACGGAGAGAGCGCTGGCCCCCGGGCCCGCCGATCAATTGCCCGAGGTGGATATTCAGGCGCGCCTGGTGACCAAGCCTGCCCAGTTGGCGGGCCGGACGGTAAATCTGCCGGCAAACTCCGCTTATCACCAAACGCTGATCGAGTTGTCAGATGAGATTTCCGGCGACATTCACGTGGTTGAGATGGGCGAGAAGATCCAGGATGAAACCCTGGCCCAGAAAGTCGCCCGGGGAGAAGTTCAATTTACTGTGATGCAGAAGAACCTGGCGGATCTAAAAGAGGCAGAATTCAGGAACCTGAAGGTGCGTCCCATCCTGGGGCAAACTCACGGAGTAGCCTGGGGAGTCAGGAAAAACTCGCCAGAGCTGATGAATAGTCTCAACCAGTGGATCGAAGAAAAGAAAAATGGACCGCTCTTTGATAGCCTCTATAAAAAATACTTCATTGATCGCCGGCGATATCTCGAGCGCGTTACCAGCGAGTACCTCACTTCAACTACCGGCAAACTGAGCGAGTATGATCCTTTAATTAAACAATACGCCGGTGAGCTCGGTTGGGACTGGCGCCTGCTGGCATCGCAGGCATTTCAGGAATCTCGCTTCAAACCGGCGGCCCGGTCATGGGCGGGCGCCACCGGCCTGCTGCAACTCATGCCGGCAACTGCACGAGAGTTTGGCGTCCAGAACGCGCTGGATCCGTCTGACAACGTGAAAGGGGCCGTCAAGTTTTTGCAGTGGCTACAGCGTTACTGGGAGAGGCGCGTTCCTGACGAGAACGAGCGGCTGAAGTTTATCCTTGCTTCATATAACTGCGGCGCGGGTCACGTGGAGGACGCCCAACGGCTAGCTGAGAAATATGGCGGCAACCCTCAGGTCTGGGAAGATGTCGCTTACTGGCTGCTGCAAAAATCAACTCAACAATATTCAAGCGATGCGGTGGTAAAGTTTGGCTTCTGCCGCGGCCTCGAACCCGTAAACTACGTGTCCAACATTCTGGAGCGCTTCAATCATTACAAACAGTTCGTGGTTACTTAGGACGTCTAGTGCTCTACGCCATCGCGGATATTCCAGTGCTCTTGGTCTACTTTGTTGCTATTGACAGCCTTTCCTGAGGGACATATCGTATCGGCGCATTATCAGATTGCCGCCGACGAAAGCACTGCATTCGTGTGGCCTCACGCAACCTTATATCCTCGCTGCCTTAACCAGCTGTTAGGCCCTCGCCGGAGCACAGCTAAGAACGTTGGGTTCTCGGACGTCTAGACGGACATTTCGGCGCGCTGACCTCAACGTGCCCCTTGCCTACTTAGTTTCCGATTCCCTCCTCCTCTCAGAGGAACTCAAGTGCCGGACTATACAGCTCCCCTGGAGTTTTGTTTTGAAACCGGCGCCGGACCCCAAAACAAAGAAAGGAAAATACAATGTCTAACGGAGAACATATAGCCCACAAGGTTTTTCCACCCTGCTGTCCCGACCTTGCACCAAATGACATCTGCGACATACTCGACTTTCAATACCGGCAACTCTATCCGGTTACAGTTGGTGATCAGCGCCGCCCGGTGACTGTGGAAGTAATAATTCATGTTCGTCTCAGCCGCTGCCCCGGCCCGCTGGCTTTGGGCGATCTCGTCTACAGCACCACGCTGCTGCCCGGTGAAAAGGTGCGACTCTTCACTACGGATCGCCGCACCCGGTTCACTTTCGACAGCTCCAGCAAAGTCAGTTATCGCAACGAACAATCGCAGGAAGAATTTTTCTACATGTCGAGCTGGAGCGACTTCATGTCTGACGTGACAGTGAAAGACAGTGGCCGATCTACCAATACAAACAAAGGGCACTTCGATGGGCACGGTGAAACCAGCAGCGTGTTGGGTTCGATTTTCGGCAGCCCTTCGGTTGACGTGAGCGGCAACTACAATTCGGAGTCTACCAATGAGTTCCTGCGCGAACT
>Ga0070697_100001573_pt1 | contig 17399 bp, 14 predicted proteins | sample KBSK1501metaG_FD_65475 | JGI IMG/M metagenome (GOLD analysis project Ga0070697, IMG submission 65475) | Corn, switchgrass and miscanthus rhizosphere microbial communities from Kellogg Biological Station, Michigan, USA - KBS K1-50-1 metaG | ecosystem: Host-associated > Plants > Roots >...
CAGCCAGCGAGCCCGCCGCGCAACAACAACCTTCTCCTACGCCGAGCGTCGCTCCCAGCGCCGCCATGTCGCCAGCGACTGACAAGATGTCGCAGTCTCAACAGGGACGGCAGTATGGTCAGCCGGGCTTTGTCGGCGAACCGATCAATTTGAATGTAGTCAACGCCGACATTCGCGACATTCTCAACTACATCACCGAGCAGTATGGCGTGAACTTCGTGATCGACTCTTCGGTTGGAGCAGTGCCGGTGACGGTAAACGTCCAGGACGTTCCCTGGAACATTGCGCTTGATGCTGTGCTCAAGGCGAACAGGCTCGGAGTCGAAACCAGCGGCAACATCCTCCGCGTTGCGACAAACGAAGTCCTGGCAAAAGAATCGGAGACCCAGAAGGTAATTAATGATTCGCGACTCGACGCTTCACCATTGGTGACTGAATTCATTCGCCTGAATTACGCTCGTGCCTCAGGAACCCTGGCACAGGCGGCGGGTTCAACGGGTGCATTTTCGGGCGGTGCCACAAACCTCAGCTTCAGCGGTGGCGCTGGCGGCGATGCGACCGGAGGCAGCGGCGATCAGGGGCTTTTACCTATCATCTCTCGCCGACTCTCCCGTCGTGGCTCAATTGAGGTCGACGGCCGGAGCAACACGCTCATCATCACTGATGTGAAAGAGAACATCGATGCTATTCGCCAACTCGCGGCCATCCTGGACCAACCAGAGCCACAGGTTGAAATTGAAACGCGCATCGTCATTGCTCAGCATAATTTCAGCCGCGACCTCGGCGCCCAGCTTTCAGCCGGCGTCGTAAACTTAGGTCGCGGTGGTTTGGCTAACGCTTCAACCCTTCCCGCCACATCAACCAGTGCCGGAGGCGGCGGCGGTGGCGGAAGTGGCAGTGGCGCGCTTAATAGCGGTCCAAATCCGTTTGGGGTTTTCGGCGGTCTCGCAGGCACCAATCAACCGCTTGGCTCGCTCGGTGCTGCTGCTGCCAGTACGGTAATCGGTTTAACTACCGGACTCTTCGGTACTGCGCAGATCAGCGCGCTCATAACGATGGCGGAAACCCGCGGCGAAGCGAAAACGGTTGCGACACCTCGCGTAACTGCTCTCAATAATCGTCCAGCGCAGATTGAAAGTGGCTCGCAGATTCCCGTTCAAACCACGCAGGCCGCAAGCGGAACTGCGGTGGTCACTACGACCTTCGTTTCCGTTCCTTTGCGTCTCTCAATCACTCCCCAGATCACCGACGTCGGTACGGTCATTCTTCGTGTAACTATCGAAAACAACACGATCAATACCGGCATCGCTGTTGGCGGCGTCCCCGGTATCGACACTCAGCGCATGCAGACTGAAGTGTTGGTTCCAGATGGTGGCACCACGGTGATGGGTGGCGTGTTAGCCGACACTGAAGGCACAACTCGCCAGCGCACGCCTGGTCTCGCTTCAATTCCAATCCTTGGGAATCTCTTTAAGCGCAAGCTTGTCACGCGGCAGAATAGCGAAATCCTGTTCTTCATCACGCCCCACATCTACCGGCCTGACTATCAGGGTCGTCCGACTGCGGGTACGATTAGCAATGGACCAAGAACTACTCAGATTTCGCAGCCTGTGCCCTTGGGCAATCCACAGACCAACACGCCAACCCCAACGCAGTTACAGCAGCAGCAGTCAGCTCCGCAGCAGGCACCGCCGCAAGGGCTGAACGCACCGGCGCCAAATGCTGCACCTGCAACGACCCCCAGCGCCCGTCCAGGTTCGCTGGGTGGCCAGCGCCCATAACTACTGAGAAGGACGCTTGTCATGTTTAAGGAAGCACTTGAAAACATCATGGAGCGCACCGAGGGCAGCCTCGGTGCACTCATCATGGGCATCGACGGTATTGCGGTGGAACGGCTGCTCAAAGATGCCGGTCAGGAAGCGAACCTCGACATAGCTGCTGCTGAGTTCACGTCGCTGGTGCGAAACGCTCAGAAGGCCGGGAAAGACACCGGGCTTGGCGAAGTCCGCGAGTTGATGATTTCGCTCGAGAGTGCCGTAGTCATTATGCGACTCATAGGCAGAGACTACTTTGTGGTTCTGGCGATTAGTCCGGAAGGAAATCTAGGCCGGGCGCGTTTTGAACTACGCAAAACCGAGCTGCAACTCAAGAAGGAGTTTGCCGTCTAGTCATCGAAGAATTCGGGAGCTTTTGTTGTTAGTCACTACAACTAAATCGGTTCGCAAGACTCACGTGCATCGGGTCATTCGAATAGTATTCCTCTTAGCGCTGCCGCTGGCTGTTTTCAGCTCCGGCAGCGCTGCCTCATTAGACGGGAAAGTCATGGACGTGGTTGACGGCGAAGACATTGTTGTCCTCAGCCTCAGTCATCTCGTCAAAATAAAGTTAATTGCGGTGGCTTCCCCAGACAAGAACCAACCATATGCGGCGATCGCTCGCCAGCATCTGGCAGATTTGATTCTGAACAAATATGTGACGGTGCGATACTCTGCGTTGCGAAACGGATACATCGTCGGTCAAGTGATGCTCGAAAACATGGACGTTGGCGCACAGATGCTCCGGGATGGTGTCGGCTGGTACAACAAAACAGACGAGACGCTGCTCGACGAAATCGAGCGACAGGTCTATCAGAAGTCCCAGGAGGCTGCACGCAACGAGCGACGTGGCCTTTGGCAGGAAGACTCTCCGGTAGCGCCATGGGACTATCGCAAGTCGCAGCTTGCGCCCGCGCCGCCGCCGGCAATGCCAGCGAAAGTGACGACGTATGATACGAGTCTCGATCATCTGCCGCGTAAATCAGCTTCAGTCAGCCGACAAACGAAAGCTGGCTTCTCAAGCGAGGATCTGTTAGGCGGCATACTCCAACCTGGCTCGGTCGCTGGAAAGCCTGACGTGAAGCCACTTTCGTCGGATGGCGCTCCTGGCCGTTGGCTGCGATATCAGCCAGGTAACAAACATTTCTCAATCCTCGTACCCAGCGATGGACTGGAAATCACCGTTCCAGTGTCAGACGCTCAAGGAAGAACGATCGATCTTCACTACGTGTCTGGCAATGACGGCCCGACTATATATTTTTTGATGTGGGCCAAGGGACCCAACGGGACGTCGACTGATGATTCCGCGGCGGACGATGCAATCAAAGGCATAATAAGCGGATTCAATCAGGCGACTGCTAAGAGCGGAGGCTTTGCCGTCGCGGCTACCCCAGGTCGAAGCTTGAAACTCACCGGTTACACCGGTAGGCAGTATGCTTTGGATCTGGGTCCCGTTTCCGGAGTGGTTCATGTCCTATCAAAACAGATTGGCGACGAGCGAGAACTCTTTTTGCTCTGCGCGATGAGCGCGGTTGGCAACGAACCTCCGGGCACCGACTTCTTCAACTCCTTCAAGCTACGGTAGGAGCAGTAGGAGAAACCAGAAAGCAGGAACTGGCCGCGCCTTCGGGAGCGGCTTTTTCATTGGCGGAGTCAATTGGAGGTGAAGATGCCGCTGTCATGAGCGCGGCACCCTGATTAGCAGCGTTCGGTGCGATCCCGCGAAGAACGGTTTCCAGGCGAACTTGTTGGTTGGAAGCATCGTACTGCGTCAAGGGGATGGAAGCTTATGTATTGTTCTTCTTGCGGCGCAGCTGTCACCCAGGGATTGAGTTACTGCAACCGGTGCGGAAGCAGCTTAGGTATCGTTAGGACCGATGTGGTAATCAAACCGGCTGAGTCGCCTTCGTCAATTGGCGTAGACATATTTTGGACCACTTTTTTTGGTCTCGGTTTGATATTCGGCGGGACAGTGGCAATGAAGGCGTTCGGCCTTAGAGAGACGCTGATTATCGCGTACATGGTTCTGAGCTCTTTGGCTTTTATAGGTCTGTATGGCCTGGATTTGTGGCGGTTCATTCGCTTTTATCGCAGCTCTCACAAGACAAGGCAGCGTGTTCAGGTGGGGACGTTAGATACTAAAGAACTTGACCGCGCGGAAACACACGGTCTCACTAAGTCGATACCGAGCGTCACAGAGAACACAACCCGTTCGCTTGAACCATTACGCGCAGCAGAAAAGCAACGAAAGCTGTGATTGGAGCATGTCCGCGCCGAACAGGCGCCAGTTCCGTTTTGCTTGTCACGGTGTTCGAATGTAAGGCATGCCTCTCAAAATGATTCTTTGCCGTCGAGAGACGCGACGAGGGTTAATTTGCGGATTGAAGACGGTGCGCGGGTTGGGAATCATTGCTGACAGGTAAGCTGCCTCACTGGCACTCAATGACGATGCTGGCTTGTGGAAGTAATGTTGTGCGGCCGCTTCTGCTCCGTAGATACCATCGCCCCACTCAATGACATTCAGGTAGATTTCGAGAATGCGAGGCTTGGTTAAGCTTCGTTCGAGGAAGATAGTCAGCAACGCTTCCTGTCCCTTGCGAAAGAATGATCTGCGCGAGGAGAGATACAAGTTTTTGGCCAACTGCTGCGATATTGTCGAGGCGCCGCGTTTGAAGTCAGGCAGCGTCGGCAACCAGTCGTCGTTCTCGCCTTCCTTCTTTGCTTCTCTGGCAGCTTCGCGCATACCTTCATCCCAGGCTTTCTGCAGTGCCTCGTAATCAAAACCGTGATGCGTTACAAAGTTTGTGTCCTCTCCTGCCAGAACGGCTCGTTGCAGGTTTAGGGAAATCTTATTGAGCGGCACCCACACTTGTTCGCGCCTGGGCATTTGACCCTTCGCCTCGGCTTCCTCGACACGTGCGTCAATTAGTGAAGTGCTATAAGGGTTGGCACTTCGCAGGTGCCAGACACGGATGAACATAATCGCTTCCCAGGCGATCAAGCCGATGAAGATGCCGAGGAATACAAGTAGCAAAACCTTAATAACTTTTCGCATTGTTGTTCGCGCTTCGCTATCGAGTGCGTTGCCTGGGATCCAGATACTCGCGCAGGCCATCGCCGATAAAGTTGAAGGCAAGGACAGTGAGCGCGATGGCGAGGCCGGGAAATAACAATGCGTGAGGCGCCGCCTGAAGTGTCGATAAATCGCGGGCCTCTTCAATCATCACGCCCCACGAAGGCGCCGGCGGCGGCACGCCGAGCCCCAGAAATGATAGCGCCGCTTCAGACAAAACCGCGCCCGCCATTCCCAGGCTCGCCTGGACAATCAACGGCTGAATTGCATTCGGCAAGATGTGGATCAGCAGTATGCGAGCGTCACTTGCTCCCAGTGCTCTGGCAGCCTGAACAAAATCATACTCGCGGACCTTCAACACCTGCCCGCGAATCAAACGCGCGTAGCCAACCCATCCGATAATACACAGCGCGAAGATCAGTTTGTTGAGCCCCGCACCAAGGAAAGCGACCATCGCGATTGCCAGCAGCAAGCCGGGGAAGGCAAGGAAAACATTGAAGACGTAACCGGAAATAATCCTGTCAATCCAGCCGCCGTAGTAACCGGCCAACGCGCCCAGCAACGTGCCGACGATCGCCGAGACTGCTACCACGACAAGGCCAACCTTCAGTGAAATGCGCGCGCCAAAAACGACGCGCGAGAATATGTCGCGGCCCGTGGAGTCGGTACCAAAGAAGTATTGTGACGAAGGTGGCAGATAACGAAGCGAAAGATTAGTGGCGCCGACGTCATGGGTGGCGATCCAGGGCGCGAGGATTGCGACGATCACGAGAATCGCAACTATGACGAGCCCTATTGTTGTTAGACGATTCATAAATTAGGCTCAAGAAACTCGAATCCTTGGGTCAAGCCACCTGTAGACCATATCCGTTAGCATGTTTGCCACAATGTAAGTAATGCTAATCACGAGCACGCAACCTTGAACTACGCGATAGTCGCGTTTGCCGATTCCGTCCTCCACCAGGAGCAAACCCAATCCCGGCCAGCCAAAGATCTTCTCGGTGATGATCGCACCCGCAAGCAGTACACCGAGCTGCAACCCCAAAATTGTAACCACCGGAATTAGTCCGTTCTTCAAGACGTGCTTATAAACGACTTTTGTTTCGCTAAGACCCTTGGCGCGTGCAGTCCTTACATAGTCTTCATTCAACTCTTCAATCACCGAGGAACGCACCATGCGCGTTAAAATAGCTGAGAGTGCGGCTCCCAGGGTTACAGCCGGGAGGATCAGATAACTCCAGTCGAAACGACCTGAAGGTGGTAGCCAGTCAAGTTTCACTGCGAATACATAGACGAGTAAGGGGCCAATAACAAAACCGGGCAAGCTGATACCGATTAGTGCTACGACGGACGCGAGATTGTCGATCCACGTTCCTTTATTTTTACCGGCGACTACACCGAGAGGAATGGCAATGAGGACTGCAATCAAGAGCGCCGCCAGAGCGAGTTCGATGGTTGCTGGATAGCGCTCCCTTATCAAGTCAATTACAGGTCTGTCAGTGCGGAAGGAACGACCCATATCGCCCTTGAGAAGCGCGATCCAATATTCTGTGTACCGATTTTCAGCGCCATGCCATTGAAAGTGGCGTTCGCCGTCAACATCTCTCGGGAAAGAAAAGAAGAAGGGCGGGCGGTCGAGACCGTGCCGCTCCCGAAACTGTGCAAACTGTTCTGGGGTTGCTTGCTCGCCTAAGACTGAAACCGCCGGATCACCGGGGACAAGTTCAATTAGTAAGGTAACTAATGAAACGACCGTCCAGACTACGAGCAAAAAGATCGCGAAGCGCCGCAGGATCGGAAAAAATTTATGCTTGAAAAATGAACGCACTCTGGCGTGTCTCGACGAAGGAGATAAGACCTAATGCGCGGGGATAATAGCATAGCGTTGGTGAGCAGCAGGAAGTTTCGGGCGGTAAACGAGAACGTAGCCCGGAAGGAAAACCAAGAGGAGTGCGTGGCCCCGACAACCGCGCGCTCGCCAGGAAGACCCCCCGGGCTGCGCTCTAATGGTTGCGAGCGATAAGCGATCTCGTTTGCAACCAATCTCAAAGTAGAACAGACATCTTCTGTTCTTCAGCTGCAAGTAGACAGGTCGAATACCTGCTACTACTAACCTGGGCGCGTACCGACATGTAGCGCCGCAATTCCGGCGGTCAAATTCTGGTAACTAACTTTCGCAAAGCCAGCGGTCTTCATCATTGCCGCCAGCGTCTCTTGATCCGGAAAGCGTTGTACTGAATCCGGTAGATATTCATAAGCGCTTTTCGAACCACTGATCCAACCGCCAAATAGTGGCAATAGCTTCGTAAAATAGATTCTAAATAGTGAACGCAGGATCGGTGTTGTTGGCCTCGAGAATTCCAGCACCGCAACCTTACCACCCGGTTTCAAGACTCGCAGCAGCTCTTTGAAGCCGGTCTCGACGCTGGTGAGATTTCTCAATCCAAACGCAATCGTCGCTGCCTCAAAAGAACAATCTCCGAACGGCAGCTCAAGCGCGTCGCCTTCAACAAACGGAATGATGGCATCCGACCTGCTTGCCTTCGACGCGGCGATAACAAGCATTGGTCGGCAAAAATCTACTCCCACGATTCGGGCTTGCCCGCTTTCAAAGAGCGTGAGCGACAGATCGCCCGTGCCACAGGCTACATCTAGTATCCGTGCTTCGCTATTTGAAAGAGTCGCGAAAATTGTCTTCGCGACCAGACGTCTCCACCGCTTATCGATGTTGCCCGAAAGTAAATGATTTAAAAGATCGTAACGACTCGCGATAGTCGCGAACATTTCACGGACGCGATGTGCTTGCTCGTTTGTCGTTGCGCGTTCTTTGTCGGACACAGTTAAGCGGATGTTAGTAGCGAGATGGTTGCAGGCAGATTGCGAATGATTTGCGATATTACGGTTTCGCAGGCGGCCTGACCTGAGGTTTCACGTTGGATTCCGATTTTGGTGCGGACTTCGGTTCTGTTCCGGGCTCACTTTTGGGAGTAATCTCTCCCATGATCTCAACTTTTCCATAACGTTCGATTTGTGCCTTCAATACCTCGGAGTTCCCGAGTACCACCGAAGCAAACGCACCGCCTTGAATCAGGCGGGTTGCCACTCGCTGGATATCGGCGGCTGTTACACCGCTCAAGGCGCGCATTCGTTCGGCCACCGATGACAGTCCGTAAGTGTCGCCGTCAAGCCAGGCGTCTGCTACTCCGTCTGGCTTAGCAAGTTGGTTGCCGGCCAGAGTAACTAACTCGTTCTTTGCCTGCTCTAATTCGACAACCGTGACTGGGGAACTCGCCAGGGACTGCATCACTTCCTTCGCCGACGAGAGAGTTTTTCCGGCGAGCACCGTGTCAACGCTGGCGCCCATTACAAAGATTCCGGGCAACGCCAGGGCACCATGTCGGACGTAGACGGGACTTCGCGCCAATTCCGGGATTAGTCTCGTCCATCGCTGTCGCGCGACGACAGCGAGGACTGCCGCTGCCGGCGCGTCCGCATCCTGTCGGCTAAGACCGCGAACAGCAAGTCTAACCTCAACACTTTGATCGGCTGGCGCGTTGACGATCAGAGTGCGCGGGTCCGGCATAGCGGGCTGTTTAAAAGTCGCCGGCACAAGCTTTTCACTCTTGCGCCAAACACCAAGTAATTGACGCAAAGCCCGCATCGCGCGATTGGTTTGAATACCGCCAATTATCGTCAGCGTGGCATTGTTTGGACTAAGAAATCTCTCTCGCGCAAAAATCAGGTCAGCCCTTTCGACCCTTTCGAGTGATTCGACACTGCCTGCGGAAGGACGCCCATAAGGAAAATCGCCAAACAAGCGTGCGGCGATGGCCCGATCGGCCAACATCGGTGGCGAGATGCTGGTTTCTTTTAGAACCTTAATGCGGCCATCACGAACTTTCGCGACGTTTTCCGGTGTCAGTTGCGTGGTAACCAGCGCAGTTCTCAGGATCTCAACTATGCGCTCATACTCATGAGCACGACCCTGCATTGTGATAGTTAACGAATCGTAGTCGGTAGATACGTTTAAGCGTCCCTGCATCTCAGTAAAGTACTCGCGAGCGGTAGCGTCGGGAAACAGAATGTCGCCCAGCAGTGCCATACTGCCGGCCTTGCCTGCGAGATCGAAGGCCGCGCCGCTATGCACGCGAAGCTTCAACAACACATCCTGATCGCCCGGTCGGGACCAAATTAATACGCGGAGCCCGTTGAGAAGCCGGGCGTGTTCGGGTTCCATCGGAACCTGAGCCCGCGCCGATGCCTGAATTAGAATCAAGCAGCAGGCAATCATTACGGTCTTTCGAGGAAAAATAGTCAAAGCTACTCTGTTCATAGGTTTTGGGAGCTGGATGCGCCGACAAGTCTTCACAAATTCGGATTTGGTACAGGGGAGCAAAACATCTTAGATGCCTGATATTTAGTCGTCAACCGTTTGGCTTCTGGATGCATCCAAGGCCATGGTTTGAAGGGTATTGACCACACTCGGCTGTCTACGGGAAGTAAATCCGGCTCTGGAGGTTACAGTTTCCAAGGTTTGTAGGTTGGAGAATACGGCATCACAGAGGCCTGAACTTTGAGAGAAGCGCGTATCTTTTAGCCATTTGTCGGTAATACTAGTGGGAAGCGATTCCTGCAGAATCGGGTGCCGATTGCCAGATAGAGATACAGACGAACTTTTGCTTGTAAGGGCAGGAACTGGTGATCCAGCGGCTTTCATTCAGTTATACGAACGGCATTGTGCCGCGATTTTTCGCTTCTCTTACAGGCTTTCAGGAAGCGTCGAGGAAGCTGAAGACATTACCCATGACTGCTTCCTGAGTTTGATAAGAAAGCCTGGAAACTTCCAACCTGGTCGAGCATCCTTGCGCACCTATCTGCTGTCAGCGGCGCGCAACCTTTGGATGAAGCAGTTAAGGACTTCGGCCAGGGAGTCGGCGGTGGACGAATTCGGGGAAGATCAGTTCATCTGCCCGGACAAAGAGCCACTGGGTCGGTTGCTGGATGACGAACTGGCAGTGAAGGTACAGGAGGCGGTCTCGAATTTGCCGCCCTTGCAGAGAGAAGCATTGGTGTTGTTTGAGTATGAGGGACTGGCGCTCAGCGAAATCGCCGGCATTGTCGGCACTGACGTAGGCGCAGTGAAGTCTCGCTTATACCGGGCAAGGGAGGGATTAAGAAATGTTCTTCGTCCCTACCTGGAGACCAATCGGGAATTGAATACTAGTCGGGAAATTGTTACTTTGGAGCGAGCTTGAAATGAGCACTATGGAGCCGGAAGGGCCTGAAGAAAACCTTGTTTCTGAATATGAGCTTAAGAGCTTGCTCGAGCGCTGGATTGCTCCCCAGCCCTCAAAAACTCTCGATAAGCGAATCGCAAACAGTTATCATAGGGAGATGGGAAGCGCAGACCCGGTGACAACTGCGGCAAAGTTCCCCCACAGTCAACACGAGGTAGTAAAGATGAAGGTTTGTTCGACATGCAAAGAAGAGTTCGCGGACAAGTTTGGCTTCTGTCCTGTGGATGGAACTCCTCTAAATGTGCTTGTCTCTAAGATGGAAGAGAGCACCGATGATTCAGCGAACTGGAGCGCCTCGAGTGGCAGCGTCTCAAGCGCCAACCAGCCAATTGTGCCCAATGTGCCAATTGAGCCAATCGATTCCGGTGAGCCGGTGTTGGCTGGCGCCGGTTCAATGACACTCGTACCGCGGGGTGAGTATCACCTGACCATGCTCGATGATGGCGGTCTAGTGGGCAGACTAGCTAAAGAAGTGTCGGATGTAGCCCATGAGTATCAGTTAACCTGGCCGGAATTCAAGCGCGATCCATTCGGATTCACCAAGCGTTCGTTGGTTGGTTACGGCCAGATGGCCTCGAAGTTCTTTGGGAATCGTAACGTGATTGCGGGCTTGATTGTGGCCGTCGTCGCGCTGGCAGGTTTAGTGGGTATCATGGCTTTGCTCGATCGCGCACAGCCGGGAGGTATTTCACGAACTGGTTTCATAACCTTTTCCATCATTGCTGGTGTAATACTCGCCGCTATTTTCATAACCTGGCTTAGCAAGAGTCGCAGTGGCGCTGTATTGGGTGCCCCCGAGGGAGAGTCGAACAATGCGGTTTTGGGGATGGTGGTCGCCTTCTCGTTCTTCCTCTTCTTAGTGGGAGGCAGTGTCCTTTACAATTTTTGGCAGCGAAGAGCCGAGGAAAGACAGCAAGCTGCCGAACAACTCATCGTCGAGAACTTTATCGATATTCCCAACGAAATGCCGACGCCTGACGAAGGCACGGCTGGTCTGAACAAGGGTCACGGAGGCGGCAGTAAACCAAAGCCGGAGAAGGCTGGTGGTGGTGGCGGTGGCGGACGCCAGGAACAAAAGCCGGCTTCGTTTGGTAAAACTCCCCAAGCTTCGTTGACCGTTCCGCAGGTGGTCGCACCTGATCCGCATCCGCCGACGATAAAGAACCCGGCATTGCCGGTCGCCGCAACGTTGGTGGGCGATCCGATGTTGATCCCGCCTGACGCGCGAAACCTTAATTACGGACTCCGTGACTCCAAGAGTACCGACCCATCCTCGGGTCCGGGCACTGGTAACGGTATGGGAACAGGCACCGGCGGCGGAATGGGTCCCGGTGAAGGCGGTGGCTATGGTCCAGGTCGAGGCGGTAATATTGGAGGTGGCGACATGCATGCCGGCGGTGGTGGACCCGGCGGACCTGGCGGTGGCGACCCGAATCGAATCTTTAGTCCGAAAGATGTAACTTCAAAGGCTCGTGTTCTTTCGAAGCCGGAGCCGCAATACACTGAAGAAGCGCGAAAGAATCAGGTAACAGGAACCGTGATCCTTCGAGCCGTATTCAGTTCCACGGGACAGGTTACCAACATTAGCGCCCGCGCCGGTTTACCCTATGGCCTAACCGAGCGAGCGATCGCCGCTGCGCGTCAAATCAAGTTCACTCCAGCTACCAAGGATGGCCGTCCGGTTTCGATGTACATCCAACTGGAATACAACTTCAACCTTTACTAAGAACCACTCTTAATTAGCGAAGGGCGCCGATTGATTCAGTCGGCGCCCGTTTTTATTTGCCTGCTGCCAGTTGCACCACGGCCAGACTTATTTGTCAGCTATTCAGCCGTTCTACGAAACGTCTAATTCGAGTAACGCCCTCCACCAATTGCTCCATCGACGTTGCATATGAAATTCGCAGGTAGCCCTCAGCCCCAAAAGCAGCGCCGTCAGTAACAACCGTGTGTTCCTCGGTCAGCAATCGGGAAGCGAAGTCGGCTGAAGTTGTGAGTTCGCCTCCCAAACATTCACGCACGCTTGGAAAAGCATAAAACGCACCCTCAGGCTCGTTACAACTTAGGCGAGGAATCTCTCGCAGTGCAGCAAGCAGCCAGGCTCGCCGCGCCGTGTATTCCGCCAACATTTCTGCCACAGATTCCTGCGGACCCTTTAAGGCTTCGATGGCAGCGTATTGCGCAATTGAATTGGGATTGCTCGTCGAGTGGCCCTGCACCTTCAGCATCTCGCGCGTCCACTCGCGAGGGGCTAGTGCATAGCCGACGCGCCAGCCGGTCATGGCATATGTTTTTGAAAACGACCCGGCGATACAGAGGCGCGTGCGAAGTTCAGCGGGCAGACTGGCGGCGCTAAAGACTTGAGCTGGAGGGTAAACAAAACGCAAATAGCACTCGTCTGTGATCACGTAGATGCCACGTTCATCCAGCAGTTCCATGATCCTTTGAAATTCCTCCGGAGGAATAACCCTGCCCGAAGGATTGCAGGGGGAATTAAGTATGACGAGCTTGGTTCGTTGAGTGATCGCACGCGCAACCTGCTCCGCGCTCAAAACAAAACCCGTCTCCTCGGTCTCGATAAAGGCGGGGGTTCCGCCTGCGAAAACAACAACCTCGGGGAAGGTAACCCAGTAAGGCTTCGCCATTAACACTTCGTCGCCGGGATTGATCAAACTTACGACCGCATTAAAGATCGCTTGCTTGCCGCCTGAACTCGCCATCACTTCATTGCGTTCGTACCTTGCACCGAAGCTGTTTGCATAGAAATCAATGATCGACTGCTGCAGCTCACGCGTGCCCCCGGTGGACGTATATTTCGTTTTGCCGGCCCGCATGGCCTCCGCGGCTGCGCGCTTAATATTGTCGGGGGTATCAAAATCCGGCTCGCCGGCGCCGAAGTCCACTACGTTCTTACCTTCGGCACGCAGGGCTTCCGCCGCCTGCATGGCGGCAAGGGTGGACGACGCTTGCATTCGGGCTACGTTATGGGAAGGTTCAAACTGAGCAAATGCGTGTTTCGTAGTCATAGAGTTCGTCATGTCATAAATGATCGGAACGGATATCGGGAATGTCGTTAGCTTTTCTTAACTTTCTCTTTCATGCGCTCCTCAACCAGCGGTGGAACCAATCCTTTGAGTTCTCCACCCAATTGGAAGACTTCTTTCACCAGGCGCGAGCTGACATAAGAGTAAGTCTCCGCAGGCATCATGAATACTGTTTCGATGCTCGGTTGTAGTCTGCGATTCATCAAGGCCATCTGCAATTCGTACTCGTAGTCTGAAATAGCTCTGATGCCGCGCACGATGGCATGCGCCTTTTGCGCCAGAGCATAGTGGACTAAAAGTCCTTGGAAATCATCCACGCGTAACTGGCAATTGCGCTGCTCTATGGTCTTGAGCACTTTTTCGAGCATGTCACGGCGTTCTTCGATCGAGAAAAACGGCTGCTTGTCCGGGTTCACCAGGATAGCAATGATTATTTCGTCGAAGAGTTTGCAGCCGCGCTCGATGATATCCAGATGACCGTTGGTGACCGGATCGAATGAACCAGGATAGATTGCGCGCCGCATGGATAGGGATGGTAAATGGTAAATGGCAAATGGTAAATAGGAGATGCGGGCAATAGGTTAAAAGCTTACCGGTCGTTGAAGTCTGGGAACGATCACCCTGGGACGGTGTCTAAGACACATTGTTAGTTATTTTAGAGGATTACTAAGCGCGCCGAACTTTAGTGCGCGCGAACTCTCGAGTCATGCCATCCAGGAGGCCTCGGGCTCAATGAAGAAGAAGAGAATCGTCTTTCGGGCCGTCTGTTGGGCGATGGCAGCTTTCTCGTTAGCTGGATGGGCAAAAGCCGCGCGGGTGGAGCGCCAATACCAACTACAAAGCGAGTGCAGCGTTGAAAGGACGCAGCAGTATTACAAAGACTTTCTGGAAAGCTATGAAGGTCTTAGCCGAGATCAAGCGAAGGCACTCGAGGCCGCTAAAAAGTACTTGGCTTGTTCTGACGAGACCAGCAATCAGGAAGAAAACTTGGCCAAGCTCAATCTTGCCGTCGGACGAATACTCAGCGCTAGGAATTTGAGTAGTGATGCGATCCCTTACTTTATCAAGGCTGCTTCTTACAACGGCACAATCAAGACTTTGCCGCAGACCTATGTCGATCTAGCGACAGCGTACGAGGACGGTCCCTACGCGAGGTTGTCGGACGAGTATCGAAAAAGATTTGAAGGAAAAGACGAAACGCGCGAGAGTCTGCTGGCATTAGAGAATATCTATCCGATTGTTGATCGCATGATCGATGCTTACGCTCGGGCAATTGCGCTAACTGGAGTTGAACCGCCAAATCCTCAGCAGGGAACTCACCCCAGAGTTTGGAACGACCATGATCCGGCTGGGTGGATGCAGACTCTCACTGAACTTTACAGGTTCCGTCATAATGGTTCAGTATCTGGACTCCAAGAGATGATTTCAACCGTTCTATCGCAGCCGCTTCCGGGTGAGCCTTGTAAGATCGCACCAGGCGAAAAAGCGCGTAGCAAGAAACATCGGGAAGGCGTTAAGTTTACCTGTAGTGGGTCAGTTTGAAAGGTTTGCTCCGGTTCTCGAACTTTGCCGAAGCGTAGAGCGAATTGCTAAGACGAAATCAGAACTGGGAGCGTAGCGACCAGCCCTACATTCAAGAGCCCAAAAATCTAAAGCAAAGTGCGGTTTCAAATGAAGACTATCAACGTTGAGTCTTTGGCTGGTCGCTGCGCTCCCAGTTCTGATTTTGTCTCTAATCGTTGGCTGGCAATCCAAACTGACCCACTACCAGTTTACCCTGTAGCTTGACACCCTTCAGGCGTGATGTTTCAATAACCTTTGGAACAAACGTGGTGAGTTAAGGCGACTTGCGGCCACGAAAAACAAACGGCTAAACAGCTCGGCGAGTCTTTCCCGTAAAGACTAATCGAATAGGCTTTGTTGGAAAGCCCCGCGTTGTTTGGCGCGGGGCTTTATCATTGCCGATTGCCAAATTCCGATTGCCAATTTAAGGTTCGGCTTCGGATGTTGGTATCGATAAATCGGCAATCGGCAATTGGCAATCGAAAATGACTAGCTTTCTCGACACTCTAAAAGAACGCATCGTTGTCTTTGACGGCGCGATGGGGACCAATTTGCAGGTCCAAAACCTCAGCCTCGAGGATTTTGGTGGACTGCGCTTCGAGGGCTGCAACGAAAACCTACTCGTCACCAGACCTGACGCTGTCGAGAACGTCCACGTAGCCTTCCTCGATGTCGGCTGCGACGTAATCGAGACAAACTCCTTCAACGGCACGCCCGTAGACTTCGCCGAATATGACATTGGCGACAAGGCGTATGACATGAACGTCCTCGCCGCCCGTTTGGCTAAGCGCATCGCCGCCGACTATTCAACCAAAGAAAAGCCCCGCTGGGTTGCGGGTTCAATGGGGCCCGGGCGCAAACTACCCACCCTCGGTCATATCACCTTCGCCGATCTCAGGGCGGCGTATGCTGAGCAGGTACGCGGGCTTCTCGATGGTGGAGCGGATTTGCTAATTGTCGAAACCTGTCAGGATCTACTGCAAACAAAAGCAGCATTGGCCGCTATCTTTGGACACTTTGAAAAGCATCGCGTACGTGTTCCGGTAATTGCTCAAGTCACAATTGAGGTCTTCGGAACCATGCTCAATGGAACCGAGATCGGAGCTGCACTCACTGCGCTGGCACCCTTCCCAATCGATGTGGTCGGCATGAACTGTGGTACCGGCCCAAGACACATGACTGAAAGCATTCGTTATCTTTGCGAGAATGCGCCGCTGCCCGTCTCAGTGTTACCAAACGCCGGCTTACCTTCAGTAGTCGACGGCAAGATGCACTACGATGAGACGCCCGAGACTTTCACAAATCAGGTCATCCATTTTGCCAATGACTTTGGCGTCAACGTTGTCGGTGGTTGCTGCGGCACCACGCCCGCGCATTTGAAGTTAGTGGTCGATGCCATGCAGCGCATCACGCCTAAAGTGCGTGCTGCCAAGCTCGCGCCCGCCGCGTCTTCGATCTATTTCCAGCAGCCATATGTTCAGGATGCGTCCTTCCTGATCGTCGGCGAGCGAGTAAACGCCAGCGGCTCAAAGAAGATGCGCGATTTGCTCAACGCCGAAAACTGGGATGGCCTGGTTGCTTTGGCTAAGGAACAGGAGCGCGAGGGTGCACATGTCCTGGACGTGAACGTCGACTTCGTGGGTCGCAACGGCGAAAAGGATATGCATGAGCTCGCTTCGCGGCTGGTAACAAACATCAAGCTACCCCTGATGTTTGATTCCACGGAGTGGGAGAAAATGGAAGCCGGCCTGCAGCATGCAGGCGGCAAGAGCATTCTCAATTCGACCAACTATGAAGACGGGGTGCCACGCTTCTCGAAGGTTCTCGCGCTCGCGAAAACCTATGGCGCCAGTGTGGTGATTGGAACTATTGATGAAGACGGAATGGCGCGCACTGCGGACGGGAAGTTCGCGATTGCTAAACGAGCCTACGAGCAGGCAACTGGGGAACTCGATTTTCCTGCAAGCGATATTTTCTTCGACTCGCTCGCATTACCGATCTCAACCGGCATCGAGGAAGATCGTCGCAACGCGCTCGAGACCATCGAAGGAATCCGCCGGATCAAAAAAGAGCTACCCGGTTGTTTTACGATTCTGGGCGTTTCCAACATTTCATTCGGGCTCAATCCCGCATCACGGGTCGTATTGAATTCTGTATTCCTCCACGATGCGGTGGAAGCGGGACTGGATGCCGCTATAGTTAATGCCAGCAAGATTGAGCCATTGAATCGAATTGGTGAGCGGGAACTACAGGTCGCAAGAGATTTGATTTACGACCGGCGCGAATTTGACGGAGAAGTTTGTACTTATGATCCGTTAACTGCGTTCACCACGTTGTTTGAAAACGTCAAAGCCAAGACGGCAAAAAAAGAATCTAAAGGCGCCACCGTTGAAGAACGTCTGAAGAATCACATCATTGACGGCGAAAAGATCGGATTGGAAGACGAGCTCACCAAGGCCCTTGAGACCCATCCGGCGCTCGACATCATTAACAACATTCTGCTCGACGGCATGAAAGTCGTAGGCGATCTTTTCGGCAGCGGCCAGATGCAATTGCCGTTTGTCTTGCAATCAGCAGAGGCGATGAAAGCGGCGGTGCGCTTTCTTGA
>Ga0070697_100001574_pt1 | contig 17396 bp, 16 predicted proteins | sample KBSK1501metaG_FD_65475 | JGI IMG/M metagenome (GOLD analysis project Ga0070697, IMG submission 65475) | Corn, switchgrass and miscanthus rhizosphere microbial communities from Kellogg Biological Station, Michigan, USA - KBS K1-50-1 metaG | ecosystem: Host-associated > Plants > Roots >...
ACGGCCCAAAGGCTCCGCCAGCGGCCCGGCACCCCGCCACCCGGTACCCAAGAAAACCGGCAACAGCGACAAAACCGACACGCCAGCCGAAGGGTAGGAGGTTAAAACTTAAGCTTAGCCCGGGAGGCCTGTCGGCCTAGCCGGGCCTCGCCGGGGGGCCGCGGTCAGTGCCCGGCGATCTGGCCGCCGTCGATGTGCAGGATCTCCCCGGTCATGTACGGCGATGCTTCCAGGAACAGGATTCCTTCGACGACGTCGCTGACCTGGCCGATGCGTCCAAGCGGAAGAAGCCGGCCACCGAGCTCCTCGTAGCTGTCCGCCGGGTGCACCGGCGTCTGGATGACGCCCGGCGAGACAGCGTTGACCCGGATGCCGCGCGAAGCGCACTCGACGGCGAGTGACCGGGTGGCCGAGGCCAGGCCGCCCTTGGTCAGCGCGGCCAGGACCGAGGGCGAGCTGGAGTTCGCGTAGTCCGCGATAGTGGCCGAGATGTTGACCACCTCGCCGCCATACCGCTTGCAGCATCTCGGCGATGGCCCGCTGGGTCAGCCAGAAGAAACCGGTGAGGTTGACGCCGACCACCAAGGCGTAATCCTCGGCGGTGTAGTCGGTAAACGGCTTAGAGATGTAGACGCCGACGTTGTTGACCAGGGTGTCGATGCGGCCGAACCGCTCCAGTGCTCCGCCGATGATCCGGTCGGCGGGGCAGGGTCGGCGGTGTCGCCGTCGACGGTGAGCACGTCAGGGCCCTGGGTCGGCTTTACCGTGCGGCCGGTACGACCACGCTCCAGCCTGGCCGACGGTAGGCCGCGACCAGGCTCGCGCCGATGCCCGGGAGCCGCCGGTAATGATGGCGACCTTCCGGCCGTTCGGCTCATGGCGTTCCGGCCGGCGCGGTCGCCGGCGGGTGGATGATCGCCGGGTCGCTGGGGTGCGGCGACAGCGGCGTGGTGTCCATCGTCATCCAGGGGGCCAGCGGCAGCGACGCCAGGATCGCCTCCATCTGGGCGGCGTCGCGGGCTTGGTACAGGCCCAGCGCGCGCCCGTCTGGCAGGGCCCACAGCCGGAGCAGGTGCCCCTGGCCGGCCAGGTCATGCGCGGCCTGCGCCTCGCGGGCCATGGTGTCGTGCACCGTCTGGCCGGGTGTGCCCGCCGGGACGGCCAGGGTGAAGGTCACAAGGAACTCCGCGGCCTTCTGCCCTGCTCCGGGCGTCGGGGGAGGGTCGTTCGGGTGTGGCGAGAGCGGGATGACCTCATCGCTGCGCCACATACGCAGCGGCATCGAGGCCAGGACCTCCTCGAGCCGGTCGCCGTCGGCAGCGGCGAACAGCCCGAGCGTGCGCCACTCGCCCGGTTGCAGCGGCGGGCGCCACAGGCGCAGCAGGTGTCCCTGGGCCGCGAGCTCGCTCGAGTGAGCGGCCTCGCGGCTGCGGATGTCCTGGACGGCTTCTTCCGGCGTTCCATCCGGCACATGGGTGGTCATGGTGACGAGGTATTCCATGGTCAGGCATCTCCTGGATTGTTGTAGACGCTTTAGATGACCGGCCCGCCTGTGCGCGAGCGTGTACGGGATCATCGGGTCGATCCCCTGCAGCTCGCTCAGCGGCCGCTAGGTCTTGGTGTGATCTGTCAGCTCGTAGGCGGGGAAGATCCCGCCTGGGATGTCAGCGCGCACAGGTTCCTCTTAACTGAGGGTGACGTCGGTGACGTCGACGGCGATCGAGGTCGAGTCCAGGACCGGGTACCCGTGGGGGTTTCGGAGGTAGACCCGGTGCCCTGGTTCGCGGTTGCGGCCGTCTGAGGACTCCCGTCATGCTGCGGGGACCGCAGCACAGCCAGGCGTTCCCGCTCGACCGCCAGCAGGCCGAGTGGGTCACTCACCGCGGAGCCGCCGGCGAATCGCCCGGGATCAGCAGTTAGGAACCTGCGCAGGCGTTTCCGTACGTTGCTCGCTTGCTTGACCATCGAATTATGCTCCTTCGTCTGTCAAAGGGTTGTCTTCGGGGCAATTCGCAGGACGGGCTTTGAGTGCCCGGCGAGCCCCGTACCACGGGCCAGATGGTCCAGCCCTGGGCAGAGAGCGCCGCCCGCAGCCAGCTCGTGCAGTGCCGGTCCAGGTCCAGCTCGCCGCGCCGGTGGACGCGGTATGCTGCGCGGACCGCGGACCTGCGCCGGCCACATGCCTCGTTCATCTCCGCCCGTCTGCGGGTTGGGCCGTGGCCTCGCGGGCGGCCAGTTGAGGGCCGACCAGGCGGCTGCGGCCCGGCCGGCAGGCCGGCGGGTGGCCGCCCCGGCGGCGAACAGGCGGGCCCACCGCATCCGCCCGGCGACGACCTCGGGTGGTCGCCGGACTCTTGTGCCCTCCGGCCGGCGCAGCCGCGGGTACCGTACCGGCGCACGGCGCGGCTGATCGACTCGGTCATGCTGCCGGGAGCCGGCGCGTCCGCTGGCTGAGGAACGGCAGCAGGTGCTTGAGCAGCAGTTCCGGGCTTTCCTCCGCGACCCAGTGACCGCAGGGGAACACGGCGCCCGTGACGTCGCCGGCGTACAGCTGCATCTGGTCGGGGATGGCCTGGCCCAGAGCGCCCTCGCCGCCGATCGCCAGCACCGGCATGGCCAGCGGTGTTTCGCGGTGGCGGATCGTGGCCTCGGCGTCGCCGTGGAAGGTCCGGAAGTAGGCGTACGACGCCCCCAGGTGCCCGGGCCGACGCAGGTGCGCGGCGTACTCCGCTACCGCGTCGGGATCCACCGCGCCCTTGACGACCTCAAGCCAGTCCACGAAACCCGCGATCCACGTGTCCTCGCGCCCGCTCACTATGCGCTCGGGCAGCCCGTTGTCGAGCATGAAGAAGCCGAAGTTCCAGAAGCCGGGACCTGCCGGGGTCACCGACGGGAACTGGTAGAGGCTCTCGTCGATCTGGGGCGCCTCGATAACAGTCAGGCGCCGTATCGAGTCCCTGTGGGCAGCCGCGTAGGCATACGACACGGTGCCCCCGATGTCGTGCCCGACCAGGCTGACCTCGTCGGCATGGCCGAGCGCCAGCAGCAGCTGGTGAATGTCTTCCGCCAGGCTCGCTTTGTCGTAGCCGGTTGCGGGCGCGTCCGACCCGCCCGAGCCGCGCAGGTCCGGCGCGATCACGGTGTACTGCTCGGCGAGGGCGGGCATCACCTTCCGCCACATGTACCAGGTCTGCGGGTAACCGTGCAGGAGTACCACGGCCGGCCCCGTGCCGCCCGTCGCATAGTTGAGCGTGACGCCGTTCACCCGCGCTGTTTTCTCGGTGAACCCGCCGGGGATCCTGGAGGTGCTGAGCTGTGTCACTTGCCTACTCCTTTTTTCTTTTCTTTTCTTTGTGGATCATCTGATCCACAAAGCGGGCGTGCGTGCCCGCGGGAAAGGCCCGCTGGTAGGGGAGGCCAGGTAAAGCTGGCCAAGCCGGGACGCGCGGTAGACCGCCCGGACCGCATGTCCGCACCAGTCACAGGTCTCGTTCATGTCCGGCCTGCGGCCGGTGGGCTGCTGGCTCCTGGGCGATGAGCTGGCGGACCCAGCGCATCCGCCTGGCAGCGGCGTCGGGGTGGTCGCCGAACTCCTGTGCCATCCGGCCGGCGCAGCCGCCGGCGCCGAACTGCTGCACGGCGCGGCTGATCGCGGTGGCTACCATGTCGGCGGTCGGGGTGTCTGACGGCTGCAGGCCGGAGGAGAACAGGGCCTGGCAGCGGGCGCCGTTCATGGTCATCTGGGTCAGGGCGATCAGTGTGGCGGTAGGCATCTCACACCATCCGGTTCTTGTTGTGTCCGGGGTTCGGCTGCGGGCCGCGGGTCGTCACGGCCGCGGCCGGTTCTCCCGGTGGCGGGCGGCGGGCCTGATGATCATGGCCGGGCGAGCTCGCCGGGACCGGTGCCTGCGGCGCCGCCGGTCCTCCTCGGCCGCCAGGTCATCGGCGTCAGTGTCGATGAACAGCTCTTTGAACACCGGGTGCATGATGTCCCTCCTCAGACCGGGGAAGGGGCGGGCGGGCCCGCGGCGGCGTTCGCCGGGACGACCCGCTCCTCGCCTTGGGATGAGTTCCAGGTGGCCTACTTTCACCGGCGAGGCCAACTGGAACTACTTGGTCGCGCCGTTCCTGTTCGCCCGGCTGCCGGGGAAGATTGAGGCTCAGGGCCGAACCGCGGGTCGCGGCTCAGTTACCGCCAGGAGCGGAGATGATGCCAGTCAGCTGGAAGCTGAATGTCCCCTGATTGAAGTCAGCGACCCCGTCGAAAGTCCCCTGGCCGGTAGCACCGGCGAATCGGCCCGTTCCGCCTGTCACGATCCAGCGACCAGTCCCATGGACGGCGTTTGGGCCTGTCGGGCAGGCTTGGTCGTGATCCCCCGTGAGTACGAGCGTGTCACCATTGGCTGCGGCCAGCGTCTCGACGTTGATATTCGCAAACCCTCCGGGGCAACTGCCCGGACCTGACACGGTGATGTGATTTTCGTTTGTACTGCGCCCCAGGTGGCTAGCGATGCCTGTCCCAGTGAAGAGTGCGGTTGTAGCGCTCGTAAAAGCTGCCGTACCTGAATAGTGTGCCTTAAAGGGAACCTGGTGGGTGCCGGCAGCAAACGCCGAGTTCCCGCCTATCCCGATGGCCGCCATCGCCATGAGCATCACCACGAGCATGTGACGTTTTCTAGTCATCGTCCTTCTCCTTACTCTGCAATCAGCGCCGCGAATGGGCAGTGTTCCGCTCGCCGATTCGATCGGTTGGGTATCGTCAGAGTCGCAGCTCCGGGGTCGGTTCGCGCCCGTAAATCCCCTGGCCGGTACCCCCCGGTCTGCTGGCCGGCACCCTGGTCTGCGCTTTCGAGGGGTCCCGGTAGTGCTGCAGAAATTTTGTCGGATATTCGTGACCTGTGATAACGCGGTTTGGCGGGCGGGTTCCGGTTATTGCCGCTACGAGTCGTAGCGTTTGCCCGCTACGTCCGGGGGCCGGTGCCCGCGGGGATGTTTGCTGAGGATCAGCTGGAGCGGCTGCGGACGTTCCCCGACATCGGCCGGGATGATCTGATCCGGTACCTCACGTTGATGCCCGCAGACGTCGCGTTCCTCGATCCTGGCCGGGGCGGGGGCCGGCTGACAGGCTCGGGCTTGCCGTTGCGCCGGCGACGTTGCCGTGGCTGGGGTTCGTGCCCGATAAGGTGCGGGCGGCACCGCCGGCGGCGGTGGCCCGGCTGGCGGAGCGGCTGGGGCTGGATCCGGCGGTGCTGGCGGGGTATGGGCAGCACGCGCACACCCGGTCGGATCATGTGCGGCTGGCGGCCGGGTATCTGGGGTGGAAGAGCGCCCCGGCGGACAGCGCGGCGATGAAGGATCTGGAGCAGTTCCTGCTGGACCGGGCGATGGAGCACGACTCGCCGGGGTTGCTGTTCACTGTGGCGGCCGAGTACCGGATCTCGGCGAAGACGATCCGGCCCGGGGTGGTTACGCCGTCGGCTACGGCGCCAAACCCATGATCTTCCTGCACGGGCTGCCGCCCGACCGCACCTTCGACGCCTTCATACGCCGGGCTACCAGCGTCCCATCCACCTGAGCACCGACCGATCACAGCCGTCGCGGCACCCGCACCTCCCGCGAACAACACTTTGCGGGCGCCGCGACGACTTTAGCATCCGGCAGCGGTTCAGCCACACCCGTGTCGCATGACCCATTCGTTTGCCCGGTCACAACCCTTCCTCAATGCGTGAGCGGGCGGCTGTCGACTTGGCGGGCATGCCAGCAACCGCAGTTCGCCGAATCACGTCCGGCACTCACGGCGGATGACGCCGTAACACCCCCGTCGGCCACACCCCCAGGCTGTCGACTACGCTGCCGCACCCCGATCCATGCCCGCATCAGCGAGCCTGCCGCCAGAGCGCGGGCCACCCTGGCCTGCCCGGCAGCAACCCTACCTACCGCGGCCAGGCGAACATCCTGGAACGCCCGAACCGGCTTAACGTGCGTTCCGGTTCCGTTGCAGGTCCTCCCCCGAGGCCCAGCTGTCCTACGTAGAATCCGAGTCGATTTTCCGAGTCTCCAGGCTTCTGGAGCCCTTGCTCCAGGAGGGCTTTGATTCTTTCCTGCGCCGCTGGTCGCTTGACGGAGGCCATGCAGGCGTCCCAGCCCGCTCTGATTTCGACGTCGGGCGGCAGGCTGGCTTCGTTCACGAGGCGCTTGGTGTTGGCGATCGCCCACTTGTCGAACGAGGCGATCCGGGTTGCGAGTGCATCGACGAAATAGTCCAGCTCGGCATCCGGGAGCGCACGGTTCACATAGCCGAGGAGCTCGGCATCGGCGCCTCGGATGTCGTCTGCGCTCAGGAGCACTTCGAGGGCGCGCCCCCGTCCCATGACCCGCGGCAAGCGCGCCATGGGCCCTCCGCCAGCGACGAGGCCCACGCCCACTTCAAACTGCGACAAGAGCGCTTTCTCTCGGCTCGCGAAGCTCATATCGCAGGCGAGCGCGAGCTCACTGCCGTTTCCGGTCGCCCGCCCCCGGATCAGCGCGATCGAAACGAACGGGGCGCGCGTCAAGCGCACCAGAACGTCCGGCCATGCCTCAAGGCCGGTCGGACCTTGCGGGATGCTGGTCAGATCCTCGAACTTCGCGAGGAAGTCGGAGTGATTCAGAAAGAAGCCGTCGACGGCACTCTCGAAGACCACCACCTTCACTCGGTCGTCGTTCTCGAGCGCCGTGACGATCTCCCGGATCTGCAGAACGAATTCCGGACCCATGAGGTTGAGCGGCGGATTGTCGAGTACGACTCGACAGTGTGATGGTGTAACTCGATTGAGCTTGACTTGCGTGGCCTCCGTTGCCGAGGGCACGTCAGTGGTGCTCATGATGACCTCCAGGAGTTGATGTTGACCTGATCAGCGTGGCGCTTCTCGCCGTGCCTCGCACTCGTGAAATCCCTGTCCGTGGCCCTGGGTTTGGCTACCGATGACGCCATTGGCCCGGATCACCTCAATGCCACGGGCTTTAGGGCGGAGCGGTAGGGCACCTGATCGTCTTCTGGACACGCTGGGTGATTGTCCCTGGCTGGGTGCGTGTTGTGCTGGTTTCCGGTGAGACGGGCGAGGCTCCTGCTAGAAGAGGGATTGCCTAGATCACCTCACCACAGGAGCCTCTTGTGTCTTTGTACCCTGTCGCGTCGCATGCTGCCGCCAGCTTCACGGATGGCGGGGTTCCCGGTGCCGGGCTGACGGTGGCGTTCCGGCTGGGGGACGTGGTGTCGCCGCTGCGGGGCGGCAGGCCGCTCGGGGATGGCGACCGGTCCGCGCTGGTCATCGGGGGGACCGCGCGGATCCGGGCTGGCGATGTGACGGTGTTCTGCAAGGTCGTGGCGGTCGCGCAGGCGCGGGTCCGGCGGGACGGGCGGGTTCAGGCGCAGGGCAGCCCGGCTGAGCACGCCACGCTCGGCCCGGCGGAGGAATGGCTGGACCGCCAGGCGGGGCCGGGGGCGATCGACGGGATCGCGGGCCGGGCCGCGCTACGGGAGAGATACGTGAAGGGAGAACGGAAACGCCTGCTGACCAGGGCGTTCATGATCCGTGTCATCGTGCTGATGACCTTGATGCCGGACGCTGACGTCCGCGAGGCGCTCATCACGCTGGCCGGGGACCTGGCGCTGGTGCCGTGGGCGCGGGCCTGGGTGCCGGCGTCGGCGCGGGCATGCGGGGACTGGCGGAACGCGCTGGGCCCGGAGCCGCTGGAGGAGCTGCGGGACATCGTGCTGCGCGCTTCCTGGGCCGAGCATGAGGACCGGGACTGGCGGGCGGTCATCATCGGGCGGATGAGGCCGCTGAAGACGGGGGCGCTGGACGGGACGCTGATCCGGGTGCCGGACACGCCGGCGAACCGGGCCGCGTTCGGCTCCGTCGGCACCGGGGACGACTCATCGCCGTTCCCGCAGCTGCGGGCGCTTCCATTGAACGACGTCTCGACGCGGGCGCTGCTGGGGATGCCGCATGGCCCGGCCGGGACGGACAAGGCCGCCGCCGAGCAGAAGCTGCTGGACACGGCCATGAGGGACTATCCGCACCTGTTCGCCATGGACCGGCTGTGGCTGATGGATCGCAACTTCCCGGGCGCTGCCCGGATCGCGCGGCTGATGGCCCGCACGCACGTGCTGATCCGGCTGAAGAGCGACATCCCGCTGAAGAGGATCACCAAGATCCTGGCGGACGGCTCCTATCTCGCGGAGCTCTCCGGCGACGGCGTCACCGTGACCGTCCGCGTCATCGAGTACTTCGCCGATGTGGAAGGCCAGGATGTGCCGGAGATGTTCTGCCTGATCACCGACCTCATGGACATCCAGGAGTACCCCGGACCGGAACTGGCCGCGCTCTATAAGTGGCGGTGGGACGGGTCAGAGACCGGGCTCCGCGAGGCCAAGGCCTCGCTGCGCGGCGCCGGCCCGGGAACCGGGCCGATGCTCCGCTCGGGCAGCCCGGACCTGGTCCGGCAGGAACTCACAGCCTGGGCCGCCGGCACCGAGATGACCCGCGGCGTCGCCCGCGACGCCGCCCTCGCAGCGGTCCCCGCCAGGAAGGGACGCCGCGCCGGGCAGCCCGTCCGGCCCCGCGAGATCTCCCACGCCCGCACCCGCCGCGCGATTCTCGCCGCCATCCGCGCCGGGAGAACCGGCTACGAGGCGCTGACCAGGGAAATCGGGAAGTATCGCACCATCGCCGACCGAAACAGGCACCGCGCCCGCAAGTCGAAGTCGCCCAGCTGCTTCGGCCACGCCAGCGCGAAGGACACCCTCACCCGAATCGCCCCCGCCATCATCACCATGGCCAACCAGCCAGCCTGACCAGCGCAAACACTGACAGGCAATCCAGATCAGGCACCCGCCGGCCCGTGCAGCCGGCCGTCAGCCGGCACGACACGCCGGCCTCCGGCATGCCGCACCCAGAAACTACTCACCGTTACCAAACCACGGAAACCGGCACTGGCACCCAAATACCTAAACCCCATGGCATTGCGGATCACCTGCCCGTTGGCCCAGCGGCGGTCTTCGCTGACTAGGAGCGCGACGAGGTTGGCGATGTCCGCCGCGGCGCCGGGACGTTCGAGCGCCGGCGCGATTGCATTCACCGTGATGTCGCGGGCGCTTAGCTCGCGAGCGAGCACCAGAATGATCGCATCGGACGCGCTCTTGCTGGCGGCGTAGGCGGCGTAGGGCGGGAGCGCCAGCCTGACGGCGGAGCTTGAGAAGTTCACGATCGCGGCCCCATCTCGCAGCTGAAGCGACGCCTGCTGATTGACTACGAACGTTCCGCGTGCGTTAACCCGCTGCAGCGCGTCGAACGCCTGGAGGTCGTAGCTCGCGACTGCGGCGAGGATCATCCGTGCAGCGGCGTGGATGACGACGTCGACACCGTCGAATGCCTGAATCGTTTCGTTGAAGACGTAACGGTCTTGGCGCCGTGGGCCCGCACGCCGCGCAGTGTCATGCACGAGTGCTCCGCCTCGAGCACCACCCCCGCCCCCCCGGGCCCGGAGCCGGGCGGCCAGGCACTCGGCGACCTGCTTGGTCAGCCGCTCCTGAACCTGCGGCCGGGCCGCGAAATGCTCCACCAGCCGGGCCAGCTTGGACAACCCGACGGTGCGCTCGCCGGGCAGATAGCCGACGTGCGCCAGGCCGGAGAACGGCAGCAGGTGATGCTCGCAGACCGTGCGGAACGGGATCGCCCGGGCCAGCACCAGCTCGTCGTACCCCTCGTCGCTGGCGAACGTGGTCAGCCGCAGCGGCCGCGTGCTGAACAGCTCCGCGTAGGCGCCGGCCATCCGCGCCGGGGTCTCCCGCATTTCCTCCCGGTCCACGTCGATGCCGAGCGCCGACAGGAAATCAGCCTCGGCCCGCCGTGCCGCGCCGATATCGACGCCAGCGATGGTCCGCGCCGCCAGGACCGCCGGGTCGGCAGTGACGGCCCGGCCAGGAGCCGGGTGGCTGGCCTCGGCGACGACGGCGGCGGTGTGCCCGCGCTTCATGGTGCTCCAATGAGTGTCCGCGTGAATTGGCAGTCATGGACGAATCGACTCGCCCGGCTTGTCCGGCGATCATCCCGGCTCGGGCTGTTCCGTCAGCCGCGATGATCGCCATAAGCTCCGCGCATCAGCCACTCGCTGCCGACTCGACGCGGTTACCTCGTGCCACAGCCCGCCGTTCAGGTTGAGCTCGTTGCCGTTGGCTTGCCCTGGAGCACCGTCGCCGGCGTAGGTGTACAGCGGATGCCCGTCGTAGGTGGCCTGAACCGAGCCATCCGAGCGCGTGATCGTCGCGAGCTTGCCGGTGACACCCGGGCCCGCGGTCGTCGGTCCCTTGACCGGCGGCCAGTACGAGGCGCACATCCCGGAGCAGGCCGACTTGGTTGCGGTATCCGGGGCAAACCAGTACAGGGTCAGACCCTTCGCGTTAGCCAGCACCATCACGCTACTGACGCGGACGGTCCTCAGCGCGCTGCCCGCGCCGGTCGTGGCCGCGGGGCCTGCCGCCGCAACCGAAGCGCCGAGGACCGCCAGCGTCGCCACGGATACGGCGGCGACCGACGCGCTGACCACGCGGCCCGTGCCCGGCGCGCCGGCCCGGAGGCGGCCCAGCGGGCCGCTGTCGGCCCGGCCGCGCCTGGCGGGCATGGCGGCCAGGCCGGTCAGTGCCGCGAATGCCGCCACCTCTATCACCCCGGCCGCGATCCCCGCCGTGGTGCGGACCTCGGTGAAGCCGAACAGGCCGGTCCACAATGACAGCAGGTAGCCACCCAAGGTGGCCAGGGCGAATGCGGCGCCTGCCGCCGCGGTGAGCGATCCGGCGGATACCAGCACCACCGCGCCGAGCCCGAACGCCGCGATGACCTGGAGCAGGAACAGCCAGCCGATCACCGGGATCGACCGGTAGCCGGTCAGGTACAGGTCCAGGTGAATCGCGCCGGCCGCAATCAGCAGCCCGGCGCCGGCCAGCCGCAGGGCCAGATGTGTCCGGCCGCGCCGTCGCGGCCGGTACTGCTGCCCGCCGATGCCGCTCCCTGGCCTCCCGGCCAGCGCCGACCGCTCAGGAGGCATGGCTGGTCACCGGGTTGCCGGATGCGTTCAGGACGTACCAGGTGCCGCCGAAGCCCATGAGCCCCTGGCCGTGCGCCGTGCCCGGCCCGGAGTCCTTGACAAAGGTGTACAGCGGCCAGTGGTTGTAGGTGACCTCGAGATTGCCGCTGGCGTCGGTGACCGTGCCCAGCATCGAGGCCTGCACGCCGCTGCCGGCCTTCGCCGCGGTCATCCCGCTGGCCAGCAGGGTTTCTGGCCAGAACTTGGTGCAGCCACTGGCCTTGGTGCAGGTGATCTTGCCGGCCTGCTCCGACGTCAGCAGGTACAGGGTCTGACCCTGCCCGTTGACCAGGATCGTGCCAACCCCCGGGACGCTTTTAGCACTGATGGTGACGGCAGCCGCCGATGACGCGCTTGCTGTCGGTCTTCCCGGCGAGCCGGCCGCGGTGCTCGGGGAAGACGAGCTGCAGGCGGCGACGGTGGCGGCCGCGCCCACGGCCGGGCTGCCCAGCAGCAGCCGACGGGCCGCCGGGCGGCGGAGGCACGTGATGTTAATACTCATGAGGTAACTCCTTCTTTGCGCAGGCGGTCTCGGCATGGCCCGCCGTGCGTTTGATCCTGGTTAGGGGTTGGGCGGGCCGAGGTAGGGGAAGCTGGCCAGCAGGTCATCGTGCGGCCCGACGCCTTGCGGGGTGGCCTGCCCGTGCACCATGAAGATCATGCGGGCGGAGAAGACGTCGTCGGTCAGGACCCGGCCGTTGGGGTAGCGGGCCGGCCTGGTGCGGTCGTAGTGCAGGATGTCGGGCAGCAGGGTGCGGGCTGCAGCCGCGGCTTCGTCCGGTGAGTAGCCGTGCCGTTGCAGCGTTTCGGCCAGCGGCTGCAGGTAGTTCTTCACGTCATCGACCGGGTCGGTGGCGTTGAACTCGTCTTTGATGTCGTCGGCGTTGAGGATCGGGTTGAACGACGGGTTCCCTCCCCGGTCCATCGGCACGAGCATGCCGTCGCGGCGCAGGCTGGTCGTGATCCAGGCTCCGATAGGCCCGGGGCCGAGCATGTCGCTGGGGACCTCCAGGGCGATGGAGTAGATGTTGGCGCCGGCGAAGGTGTCGGTCCCGGTCCACTGGAAGTCGCCTTTCTGGCCGTCGATCAGCCAGTGCAGGACGCCGTCGGCGTCGGCGAAGAAGGGGTCGCTGCGTTTGCCGGTGAACAGCCGGCACGGGCCGGCCTGGACGGGCATGGCCGTGGCGTCGAAGCCCACCTCGGCGGCCTCGATGAGGATGTCGCCGCGCGGTTCACGGGTCTGGGCCTGGCTGCCGGTGGCGTAGTAGGCGGTGGCGGTCTGCCGGCCGTTGTCGTACGGGGAGAAGGTGAAACTGAACGCCGCATCGGCCAGTGAGTCGCCGTCGGTGTCGATGTTGAACCGGTAGACCGCGTCGGGGTGGAACCCGTCGCCTTTCGCGAAGGGGTTGGAATTCATGATCAGCACGGTCCGGCCGGGGTTACCGGGCGCGGCGAATACGAAGAGGTCGGTCAGGTCCAGGCGGGCATCGTCGCCGGGGTGCTTGAGGTTGGCGGCGCTGAAGTGGTTCGACATGGGTGTTCTTCCTTCTGGGTAGTGGTGTGGGCCGGGTCGGGTGTCAGCTGCGGATGAAGTCGAGCAGGGCGGTGTTGACCTGGGCGGGGTGGGTCCAGGGGATGGCGTGCGGGCCGCCCTCGACCACGACGAGGTGCATGTCCTTGATCAGGCCCGGCAGGCGGCTGGCGGTCTTGTCCAGCGGCAGCACCTGGTCCGCGTCGCCGTGGATGACCAGCACGGGCACGTCGATCTTGGGCAGGTCGTCGCGGAAGTCGGTGGTCCAGGTGCCGATGCAGGCCACCGCGGCGGTAGCCGAGGCGGTGACGGCCAGGTTCCAGCTGGCCTGGAAGGCCTGGTCGCTGACCAGTGTGCCGCGCAGGGTGTCGATGTTGTAGAAGTTGTCCAGGAACCCCTTCATCCAGGCCGGGGTATCGGCCCGGGCGGCGGCGGCGAACCCGTCGAACAGGGCCTGCGGCACCCCGTCGGGGTTGTCGTCGGCCTGCATCAGGTAGGGCGGGATCGGGGCGACGAGCACGCCCTTGGCCACCCGGGCTGACCCGTAGCGGGCCAGGTAGCGGGTGACCTCGCCGGTGCCCATCGAGTGCCCGGCCAGCACCGCCTCGCGCAGGTCCAGGTGGTCCACCAAGGTGTGCAGGTCGGCGGCGAAGGTGTCGTAGTCATACCCGGTGGTGGGCTGGCTGGACTGGCCGAACCCGCGCCGGTCATAGGTGATGACCCGGTGTCCGGCCTCCAGGAGGACCGGGACCTGCTTGTCCCAGGCGCGGCCGCTGAGCGGGTAGCCGTGGATCAGCACCACCGGCTGGCCGGCGCCGTGATCCTCGTAGTAGATCTCGATGTCTGAGCTGTTTTCCTGGCCGACAGTGACCGTGGGCATGAGCCCTCCCTTGTGTTAACGACGACCCGCCGGCCCCAGGCTGCGGATCATCTGCCGGGCGGTTTCGCCTGCTGGTTGCTACGGGAACCACGGTCGCGCTCCGGGTGGCGCGTCGAACCCGTAAAACCCCCGGCCGGGTTCCCTGGTCTGCGGCAGGGCGGCCCAGTACCGGGCACCCCTCCCGGCCCCGTAGATGTGGCGGTGCCCGGAGCCAGGACAGCGGATTCCTGACGTCCGCGGCATCAGTCCACCCCAGCACCGGACGGACGTCGGCCGGCTGGTCACCGGTACCCGCGTGCGCCCGGGCCGACCCGCAGACCAGGGGCACGGGCCAGGGGCCGTACGGGTGCGAGTGACCTCGCCGCTCGCGACCGTGGAAGCCAGGACGGCAAGCCCTCCCGGCCATTACCGGCCCGGGCTATGTCGGCAACAGACGCATTATCGGAAATGGGCGACGGCAATGAATACCGCCAGACAGGCAATGGAGAACATGGAATACGTGCGCAGGCTGCTCGAGGAAAAGCAGGCTGGATTCGCCGCGTCCGTGGAATTGGCCGTGGCTGTTATCCGCCGTCAGATCGATCAGCCGGAGGAAAACGATGGAACTGACGCTGCGGCCTGGACGCCACGAGATCATCGAGAAGCAAGACCCGGTGCACGAGTGGCGCGTGGCCCGGCTGGCGCGCCTGGGCATCCCCTGGCCGGTGGCCGAGGCTGCCGCCGGCCATGTCGACTGGCACCAGATGGCGGCGCTGGTGCAGCGGGGCTGTCCCCCGTGGCTCGCACTCCGCATCCTCCGCTGATACAGGCCGGCGACTGACATGAAGGCCCGGCCGGATAGCATTCCCGCCCGCGGCGCCGCGGCGAGCGCATCCAGGCCGCCTCGCATCGGGCGGCTGCTACGGCAGTCGTTCACGGCGATGACCACGCAGGAACGAGCCAGGCTGATCGCGATGTACGGGGTGATCGCGGGCCTGCACGTGGCCGGGTTCGTCATCTTGTTCGCGTTCGTGGTCCCTTCGCATTACAAGGGGCTCGGGGTCGGGGTAGCGATGCTGGCCTACACGCTCGGCTTGCGGCGCGCGTTTGACGCCGATCACATCTCGGCGATCGATAACTGCACGCGTAAGGTGCTGGGCGAGCGGCAGGGCACCGGAGCCCCGCGCCCGCTGGGGTTCGGGTTCTTCTTCTCCCTGGGGCACTCCACCGTCGTGGTCGCCATCGGGGCCGGGATCGTCGTGGCGGAGAAGACGGTCTTCGGCGGTCTCGGACAATGGCTCGGGGCTCGAGCGGTTCGGGGGACTGTTCGGCACAGTCGTCTCGGCGGCATTCTTGCTGCTGATCGGGCTGCTGAACCTGGTGGTCCTGGCCGGGATCGTGCGGGTCTTCGCCTCGATGCGCCGCGGCGGGTACGACGAGGCCGAGCTGGAGCGCCAGCTGGCCAACCGCGGGCTCTTCTACCGGTTCTTCGGCCGCTGGATGAAGGTCATCACCAAGGAGTGGCAGCTGTACCCGGTCGGAGTCGTGTTCGGCCTGGGCTTCGACACCGCCACCGAGGTCGCCCTGCTGGCCACCACCGCGCTGCTGGCCTCCCAGCACATCCCCTGGTACGCGATCATCTGCCTGCCGGTCCTGTTCACCGCGGGCATGACGTTCATGGACACCACGGACGGGCTGTTCATGAACCTGGCCTACGGCTGGGCGTTCTTCAACCCAGTCCGCAAGGTCTACTACAACCTGGCCATCACCGGGCTGTCCGTGGCGATCTGCTTCGTCATCGGCGCGGTCGAGGCCCTGAGCCTGCTACCACAGGAGATCCACGGACTCAGCCGCACCACCGGCTTCTGGGGCTTGATATCCCGGTTCAACATCAACACCGCCGGGTTCGTGATCGTGGGCATGTTCCTCGTCACCTGGCTCGCCGCCCTGCTCATCTGGCGCTACGCCCGCACCGAGGAAAAATGGAAGCCAGCCCCCGGTCCGGCACGCCCGGCGGCACCTCGTGATTGACCCGAAATCGATCACGCGTGATCAGTGCGGTTGCTTCGGCTTCTTCAGGAGGCCAAGCTCCATCAATCGTTCCCTGGATTCCCGTGCTGGAGATGACTGGGCGTACGGGGCTGCCGCAACGGAGCCCGAAGGGCAAGTTGCGGGCATCGAGTGGGAATTCAGTCCAAGCCGGCCAGGCTAGCGTGGCCGGCCGGTGTCTGGGTCGCCGGTCGCTAGGCCTGTGGGTCTGCCCGCCCGAGGTAGGGCCAGGGCCCGCCGCAGCTCCCGGCGTGAGCCGACGCCGAGCTTGGCGTACACCTTGCTGAGATGCCATTCGACGGTCCGGATGCTGAGGTATAGCTTGGCCCCGATCTCCGCGTTGGTGCGGCCGTCGACGACGAGCCGGGCGATGTGCGCTTCCTGGGCGGTGAGCTCGCTGGCCGTCTCGACCGTCCGCTTGCGTACCGTGTCGCCGGTGGCGGTCAGCTCACGGCGGGCCCGCTCGGCAAACGCCTCGATGCCCATAGTGGTGAACAGGTCGTAGGCGGTCCGGAGCTCGGCGCGGGCGTCCGGGCGCCGGTTCTCGCGGTGCAGCCATTCGCCGTAGAGCAGATGAGCGCGGGCCAGCTCCGGACGCAGCTGAGTGCGGCCCAGCCGGTCGATCGCCTCGCGATAGCTGCGCTCGGCCGTCTCGCCCTCGCTCACCAGCGCCCGCGACCGTGCCTCCATCCCCAGCCCGAAGTCCGTCTCACCGGCCTGCGTCGTTTCCGCCAGCCGCGCGAGCGCGTCGCTGGCGATGTGCGCGTTTCCGGTGCGCGTGGCGGCCTCGATCAGCTCGGGCAGCGCCCACATGGCCATATAGAGCGCCGGGGAGTCCTGGCTGGCTTGCTGGGCGGCCGCCAGCGCGTCGGCGTAGCGGCCCAGGCCGTTGGCGAGGATCGCGGCCGCCCAGTGCGCGTAGGTCACCGCGATTCCCTGCCCCTCGGCGGTGGCCTCGGCGATGGTGGCCTCGATCAGCGGGGCGGCCTCGGTTTGGTCGCCCCGAAGAGAAGCGAGCAGCATGGCGGCGAAGGGCGCGCTGCGGCTCCCGGTCGCGGCACAGACCGCATCGGTCTCCGCGATCAGGGTCGCGGCCACGGCGAAGTCGCCGCGCCACGCGGCGTCCGTGCCCAGGCCGCCCAGGTCGATCGGGAGCTGGTCGAGCGCGCCGGCGTCACGGGCGAGCTGGACCTGCCGCAGCAGCATCGTGCGCCAGCCGACGTCGTCCCACACGGCGCTGGCGGCCCCTTGCGCCAGCCAGCCCCACCGGAGCTCCTCTTCGGCGGAGATGGTTTCGCTGGCAAAGACGCGAGCGACTTGCCGCAAGGCCGGTGCCGCGGCGATAGGTCCGTCCGTGACCAGCAGCGTGAGGGCATCGAGGACCAGGGCAGCCGGCCGCGGCGAGTGGACCGCGCACAGGCCCCGGGCGGCGCGGGAGACCTCCGTCAGATCGCCGGCGCCCGCGAAACGCCCGGCGAACAGCGCGGCCATCCACGCGCTCAGATAGGTCTCGCGCGCCAGGTCGAGGTCGAGCGACTCGAGCCGCTTGGCGGCCTTGAGCAGCAGCGGCGGGGCGTCGCTGCCCAGGCCCGAGGCAAACGCGATCTGCCCGCGCAGCAGGTCCACCCGGGCGCTTGCCAGCTCATCCAGCGGCCCGGCCTGTGCCATGGCCAGCAGGAAGAGCGCGGCGTCAAGGGCGCCAGCCTGGAGCATGGCCTGCGCTGCGGCCAGCGCCCGCTGTGCGCGGCGCGCCGGGTCGAGCGTCAGCCCGGCGGACCGCTCCAGGAACGCGGCCGCCGCCGCGAGACCACCGCGGCGCTGGGCCCGGCC
>Ga0070697_100001575_pt1 | contig 17395 bp, 16 predicted proteins | sample KBSK1501metaG_FD_65475 | JGI IMG/M metagenome (GOLD analysis project Ga0070697, IMG submission 65475) | Corn, switchgrass and miscanthus rhizosphere microbial communities from Kellogg Biological Station, Michigan, USA - KBS K1-50-1 metaG | ecosystem: Host-associated > Plants > Roots >...
GTGCCAACCGACTTCTGGGATTCGTTCTACTTCTCCGCGACGACCCTCGTCCCGCTCAGCTACGGCGACCTCGTGCCGGAGGGAATCGGCGCTCGGCTCACTGTCATCTTCGAAAGCGCAACAGGAGTTGGCGTTGCGGCGCTGGTGATCACCCTTCTCTTCTCGCTGTACGAGGCCTTTCAGCGTCGCGAGGAGCTGGTCGTCCAGCTGGACGCGCTCGCCGGTGCGCCGCCCTCGGGCGTGCAGCTGCTGGAGACGGCGGCGGAGCGCCATATGCCTGAACGTCTCAACACCACATTCGACGAGTGGCGCACCTGGATGGCCGAGGTGCTCGAAAGCCATCTCGCCTATCCCGTCCTCTTCTATTTCCGGTCAAGCCACGACAACGAGGCGTGGCTGAACTCCTTCGGCGCCGTGATGGACGCGGTGGCGCTGGTCATCAGCGCGGTCGACGGCCCAGCCGAGGGCTCGGCCAAGCTGACGTTGACCATCGGCAATCACCTGGTCGAGGACATGGTCTGGTACTTCGGCTTCGAACGCACCGAAGAGGTGGGCGTGGAGCGCTCGGAGTTCGAGGAGGCGCTGGATCGGTTGGAGAAGGTGGGCTACACGGTGCACCCGCGCGACCAAGCGTGGGAGCACTTCTCGAAGATTCGGCGTAAGTACGCCTTCGGCCTCAACTTCATGGCGCGTCGCTTCGCCATCATCCCTGCGCAGTGGATCGGCGACAGGTCGTACATCCCGCATCGGCCCGGGCGCCGGCCGCGCCGAACCTGAAGCCGATGCGGATCGTGTCCCTGCTGCCGAGCGCGACTGAGACGCTGTTTGCGCTGGGCCTCGGCGATCAGCTCGTGGCGGTTACCCACGAGTGCGACTACCCGCCTGAAGCCGCCGCCCTGCCGAGGGTCACGCGCTCGACGTTTGACCTCGCGGGCAGGTCCAGCGCCGAGATCGAGGACGCCGTCGCGCTTGCCGCGCGCGACGGAGCGTCGCTGTACGAAGTCGACATCGCGGCCATCCGCGACCTTCGACCGGACCTCGTGGTGGCGCAGGACGTGTGCCGCGTGTGCGCGGTGCCCGCGTCGCAGGTGATGGACGACCTGAGTCCCATTCCAGTTCTGCGCCAGCATCCACACACGCTTGAGGACGTGCTCGGCGACATCGAAGGCCTTGCCTCGGCATGCCGGACCGACGCACGCCCCCTGATGTCATCCCTGCGCGGCCGCCTGGCCGCGGCCGCGGACATGGCGCGCGCGAGGCCGCGAGTGCGCGGCGTCTTCCTCGAGTGGCTCGACCCGCCCTATCCCGCCGGACACTGGACGCCGGACATCCTGAGCCTGGCGGGCATCGACGATCCGCTCGCGCGGCCGGGCACTCCGTCGTCCGCGATCAGCTGGGAAGAGGTGAATGCCGCGGGCCCTGACCTGCTCGTGCTAGCCCCGTGCGGCTGGGACCTCGCGCGTTCCGCTTCGGAGGTCGAACGAGTGCGGGATCGTATTGACGGAGTTGGCGCCTCGAAGGTGGTCGTGCTGGATGGCTCCGCCTACTTCAACCGCCCCGGCCCGCGCCTGGTGGATTCGCTCGAGGTACTTGTCGAAAAGACGACGGATACCTGGTGCTGATTTTGGTGCTGCTTTCGTCACAGCATGTCTGCAGGGGTGACGTAGGCAGGGAGGGCCGTGGCATTGGTGGCGGCACCCCGGGCTGCGGGCCGCCACCGTGCCTTTCGCTAGGGCAGGGACTCTAAACCAGAGCCCTGTCCTCCGTGTACCGGTCCCGAGCCGCCTGGTCGCCGATCGCGCAGCGTGGGTACAGGCGCCAGGTGTCGGACGTGCCGATCCGCAGGTGGCTGCACGAGACGATCGGCTCATCGCCGTCATCCGCCACATTGATGTTCAGCGGCAAGAAGACTGAGCACCGGCCGAACTCGTGCTTGGCCGAAAACGGACAGGAGTCCCCGCGTCCGTTCGAAGGTTTGAACAGCCCGTCGAGAACGCCGGATGAGGCCGGATCGCGAGGCAAACGGTGCTTGATCACGTAACCCGAGGCTCCGAAGTCCAGGCCTCGCTGCACGATGTGCATCGGCTCGCCCTCGCCTTTCAGCAGTAGGACCGGAACCGTCATGACGCCGTTGTTCAGCTGCCGCAGCAACGTCAGGGCATCGATGTCCGGGAAGTCCAGGTCGAGGACGATCAGGTCGAAGTCGTCTACCGGCGCCGCCAGCGCCTCGGCTTCGCTGCCCGCGCGAGCGATCGTTGCGCCTTCCTTTTCGAGCTTCTCCGCGAACTCCCTCGTGAACTGGTCGGAGTCCGCGATCAGAAGGACCTTGCGGGTGCCGGATTGCACTGCGGGTGCCACTGATCGATGGTATGTTCGGGCTCCGCACCAAAGTCAGCACCAACCTTCGACGGATCGGTGGTACAGTCGCGCCGGGCCCCTCGTGCAGATTCCCCGGTCTGACCGGCTGCTGGAAGGCGAAGACCCGAGGACACTGTTTCCTCAGGACGCTCGTCACTGGATTGCGGTCTATCGCGAGATGATCGGATTCAAAGAGGACCTGCTCAACCGCATCCACAGCCTCCTGGCAGGCCTGCCCGCGGCCGCGCGCTATGACGAGATGGACCGCGACATGGGCCAGCTGGACGAGCAGCTGCAGCGCTATCGCCGGCGCCTGGAGTTCTGGTACGCGCGCCAGTGGCAGCTGGAAGGGTTGCAGATCGACGACGACACGCGGACGGTGACATACCGCGAGGCCTCGGTCTCACTGACCAGGCGGGAATATCAGCTGCTGGTCCTCTTGATGACGCGGTCGCCGACTTTCATAAGCCCCACCCAGCTGCTCGTGCAGGCGTGGCACGACGCCCGACTTCCCGAGGAGAGCCTGCGAACTTACATCGGTAGGGTTCGCGCGAAGCTTCACGACCTCGGAGTGGCGGCGGAGATCCAGAATCGCCCGCGTCGCGGCTACGCGCTGATCTTCAAGGACCTTCCGAAAGCCAGGAACTAGACCGTAGTCGTGGTCTTATGCGGTTTTTGGTGCGACCGGCGAGCAAGAATCGGCGTCGCCCAGTGAATGCCACGTCGGCGAAAACTGATCGTCTCCTCGAGGGTGAGGACCCGGACACCGTTTTCGCAAGCGATGTCCGGCACTGGATTGCCGTCTATCGCGAGATGATCGGTTTCAACGAGGACCTGCTCGGCCGCCTGCAGGACCAGGTGCAGCGGCTGCCCAAGGCAGCACGCGACGGCGCGGTCGGCAACGACGTCTCGGTCATAGCCGGCCAGCTGGAGCGCTACCGGCGGCGGCTCGGATACTGGTATGAGCGGCAGTGGGAGCTGGAGGGTCTCGAGATCGACTACGACGAGCGCAGGGTTGCCTATCGCGACCATGCGATTGCATTCACCAAGCGGGAGTTCCAGCTGTTCGTGCTGCTGGTCAGCCGCTCGCCGAACTTCATCAGCCCGAGCCGCCTGCTCGTCGAGGCCTGGCATGACGGGCAGCTCCCGGAAGAGACACTGAGGACGTACATCGCGCGCGTGCGCGCCAAGCTCGCGTCGCTGGGAGCCTCAGTCGTCATCAAGAACCAGCCGCGCCGCGGCTACGCCATCGTGTTCAGCGAAGCCGGGGGTAGTTTGATCTCGCGCGCCGCGCGGTAGGTATGGCGGTGCATGAAGCTCGAAGGTATTCATCACGTCACATCGATCACCGGCGACGCGCAGGCCAACGTTGACTTCTACGCCGGCCGGCTCGGGCTGCGCCTGGTCAAGAAGACTGTCAACCAGGACGACCCGACGGTCTACCACCTGTTCTACGGCGACGACAAGGGAAGCCCTGGACTCGACCTGACGTTCTTCGAATACCCGGGCGCGCGGCCGGGCCGGGCCGGCCAGGGGATGATTCACCGCATCGTCCTGCGCGTGGGCTCCGATGAAGCGCTCGACTTCTGGAAGCAGCGCGTCGGCGGCGAACGTGTCGACGGATCTCTGCTGTTCACCGATCCCGAAGGACTCGGCCTCGAGCTGCGCCGGGTCGACACGACCGAGGAGCCGTTGGTCGCGCAAAACCCTGAGGTTCCCGCTGAGCACGCGATCCAGGGATTCGAGGAGGTTCGCGCGTACGCGGCGGACCCACAGCCAAGCCGCCGGTTGTTCGAGGACGCGCTCGGCTTCGAGCGCGACGGTGGCACGTCGTGGATGGCGCGCGGCGACAAGCGGAGCGGCCGCTACGTCTTCGATCCCGCGCCGGCCGCTCGGGGCGTGCCCGGCGCGGGGACGGTGCACCATGTCGCGTGGGCGTCGCTCGACGAGGAGCAGCCGGCCTGGCGCGAGCGCGTGATCGAGGCCGGCGCGAACCCGACGCCCGTGATCGACCGCTACTGGTTCAGGTCGGTCTACTTCCGCGAGCCGAGCGGCGTGCTGTTCGAGATCGCCACGATGGGCCCGGGATTCGCGGTCGACGAAGACCCTGCGCATCTCGGCGAGCGGCTCATCCTGCCGCCGCGGTTCGAGCACCTGCGCGACCGGCTGGAGGGCGCGTTGACGCCCATACACATGGCAAGAACTAACCTCCCCACCTGACCTCGCCGCGCTTGCGCGGCGCCCCCGCAAGCGGGGAGGGACCCCTCGAACGGGCTAGGCGGCTGGGGTCGGCGGGGGCATCGCGGGCGCTGACGGTGCGGATTGCACGCGTTCGAACCACGCGGCAACCGCGGCCTGGATCGACACCGAGTAGACGATCGTGAAGAAGACTCCGATGCAGCAGGCGATAAGGCCGAGGGCTCCGATGATGCCGCCGACGAAGATGACGAGGCCCCCGATGATGCTGTTGGTGGGGTTGCTGGTGGCGTACTTCCAGATGTTGGCGAAATCGAAGCCGCCGCCGAATCCGTGGTGGTAGACCATGACGATCAGCGTTGGGGACAGGAAGTAGATGAGCAGTTGAGCCGCGAACTGCCACAGCGATCCCAGCGGGGATCCGTAGGTGTAGTTGAAGCCCGAGCTCGTCGTGACGGTGTGGCCGCCGATGACGTTGAAGATGAACGTGGGGATGTTGAGCACGATTCCGTAGATCAGGTAGACGCCGAAGATCCCGATCCCCTGCCAAGGTGGAACCCGGCGGCAGGCAGCTCGTTGCGGCCTGACCGCGCGTTCTCGAAGGACAGCATCAGCCAGCCGGTGGTCGCGATCCACCCGACGATGGGGATGATCGTGATCAGGCCCTGGACGGCGATCTTGCCCAGCCAGGCGGGGTCTTTGAAGGCCCACCCAAAGGCGTCGCCGACGCTGTTCACGAGCGCAGTCTAACCGCAGATCGGCAAGTTCGCCAGACGGCTCAGGATTACCCTTATAGCTCCCCGATGAAGGCCTACATGTTCATCAACTCGATGCGCGGCCAGTCGCTGGCGCTGACGAAGGCGATCCGCAGCGTCGGCGGGGTGCTGTCAGCCGACGCGATCACCGGCGACTACGACATCATCGCCTCGGTCGAGGTTCGCGACCTGACCGAGCTGCGCACGGCGATGGCCGGTGTCCAGGGCCTGGATGGGGTGCTCAAGACCACCACCTGCATGGTCCTGTCCGACTAACATATGCGCACTTTGACGTTCGTATCCGGCCTGCTCCTTACGTAAGCGGGCGCCAGTTGGCGCTCGCAAGACCTCCTGCGTCCGCTGACCCAGGAGGTTTTTCATTTCCACAGGAGGCGCGATGAAGCCCGGAGGTAAATACAGGCAGTACCCGCCGGTCGGCCTGGCCGGCCGCACGTGGCCGGACCGCGCCATCACCCAGGCGCCGGTGTGGTGCAGCGTCGACCTGCGCGACGGCAACCAGGCGCTGATCGACCCGATGGACGTGACCCGCAAGCGGCGCCTGTTCGAGGTGCTGGTCCGGATGGGCTTCAAGGAGATCGAGGTCGGGTTCCCCTCAGCTTCGCAGCCGGACTTCGACTTCGTGCGGTTGCTGATCGAGGAGGACCTCATCCCCGACGACGTCACCATCCAGGTGCTGACCCAGGCGCGCGAGGAGCTCATCGCGCGCACATTCGAGGCCGTGCGCGGAGCCAGGCGCGTGATCATGCACCTCTACAACTCGACCTCCACTCTGCAGAGGAAGGTGGTGTTCGGGCTGGAGCGGCACGGCATCGTCGAGATCGCCGTGCGCGGGGCAGAGAAGATCAAGCAGCTGGCCACCGCCCAGCCCGACACCGACTTCACCTTCGAGTACTCGCCCGAGAGCTTCACCGGCACGGAGCTCGATTTCGCTCAGGAGATCTGCGAGGCGGTGCTGGAGGTCTGGTCGCCGACGCCCGAGCACAAGGCCATCCTCAACCTGCCGGCGACGGTCGAGATGAGCACGCCCAACATCTACGCCGACCAGATCGAATGGTGCGACCGCAACTTCCGGATGCGTGACAGCTTCGTCCTCAGCATCCACCCGCACAACGACCGCGGCAGCGCGGTGGCCGCGACAGAGCTGGCCATGATGGCCGGCGCCGAGCGCGTGGAAGGCACGCTGTTCGGGAACGGCGAGCGCACCGGGAACGTCGACCTGATCACGCTGGCCATGAACCTGTTCAGCCAGGGCGTGGACCCGCAGCTCGACATCTCCAACATCGACGAGGTGCGTCGCGTCGTGGAGGCGAGCAACCAGCTTCCGGTCCACCCTCGCCATCCCTACGCCGGCGAGCTCGTCTACACGGCGTTCTCCGGCTCTCACCAGGACGCGATCAAGAAGGGGATGGAGGCCCACGCGAAGTCGGGCGACGAGCTGTGGGAGGTGCCTTACCTGCCGATCGACCCGCATGACGTCGGCCGCACCTACGAGGCGATCATCAGGGTCAACAGCCAGTCCGGCAAGGGTGGCGTGGCTTACATCCTCAAGAACGATTACCACCTGGACGTGCCGCGGCGGCTGCAGATCGAGTTCATGCGCGTGATCCAGGACATCACCGACGTCACGGGCAAGGAGATAACCCCACCCGAGATCTGGACCGCGTTCGAGTCAACCTATCTCAGCCCGCAGGCCGGGCTGGAGTTGGTCGAGCATGAGACGAGCGACCACGCCGCCGCCAATGGCTTGGCCAGCACTCGCCTCGAGGCGGTCGTCCGCGTCGCCGGCGACCAGCGCACCATCGTCGGCCGCGGCAACGGGCCGATCGCGGCCTTCGTCGACGCCCTGGCCAGGGAGTGCGGCATCGAGGTGCGGGTCGTCGACTACGTCGAGCATGCCGTCGGGGCCGGCGCCGACGCGACTGCAGTGGCCTACGTCGAGGCGACGGGAGCCGGGCGGGGCGCCGTCTGGGGGGTCGGGATGAGCCCGAACATCCTCACCGCCTCGCTTCGGGCGGTGGTCAGCGCGGCCAACCGGCTCGGTTTCCCCTCCCCCACAACTGGGGGAGGGCAGGGTGGGGGCTATTTGTCATCGAAACACAAGACGAAGCCGGTTTCCGGGTTGTAGGATTCGACTTCCAATGCGCGCGCCCCTTTCCGTACTCGTACTCATTGCCCTTATTGGGCTTCGCAAGGGGGCGCCCGCGGTCTAGCCGGATTACGAAAGCAACCGCCAAGCCCCTGCAAGACCCGCAGGGGCTTTTTCTTTTCAAGGAGATGAAGAGTTGAGCACCGCAGTCAGACCGCTGGACAAGGCAGCGCTGGACAGATCCAGCGGCAACTTCGCGCTGATCGACACCCTGCGCAAGTGGGGCGTCACCTTCTTCTCCGGCGTCAATGGCGGCGGGCTCATCCACGTCACCAAGCACCTGGAGCCGTACCTCGGCCTGCAGCACTCGGGCGACCGGGTTCCGCGCATGCAGACGATGGGGGAGTACGTGGCAGGTTTCGTACCGCTCGGGTACTACCTCGCATCCGGCCGGATCGCCGGGTGCCTGACCACCACAGGCGCGGCCACCAAGCTCGGGTCGAGCGGCATCACCGACGCCAAGCTGCACAACATCCCGGCGGTCTATGTGATCGCGCTGAACTCCACGCTGTCGATCGGGAAGTCGCCGCTGCAGGACGTGTCCGAGCACGGCATGAACATCATTCCGCAGCTGCGTGCCGAGCTCGGCGACGCCTGCATCGTGCTGGACGACCTCGACAAGATGGGTGAGCAGCTCGAGCTCGCGCAGTCGATCCTCGCCCAGTCGAAGCCGGTCGCGATCGCGTTCCACCCCGACGTGCTTTCCAAGGACGTCGAAGTCGACGTGCCCGGCCGCGAGCGGCCGCGCATGCTCGACCAGGTCGACGCGGACCGGTTCGTCAACGAGTTCCCGGAAGTCTCTCGCGGGCGGCGCGTGATCATCTACGCTGGCGCCGAGGCTTCGCGCTGCCCCGGCATCACAAAACTGACCACGCAGCTTTCGGAGCTGCTGCAGGCGCCTACGGTCTGGTCGGTGAACGGCGCCAACGCCATCTCGCCGGACAACCGCTACGGGTACGGCTATATATCGTTCGGCGGCAACGACGAGGCGATGAAGCTGTGGCGGTCGATCACGCCAGACGACATCGTCATCTCGCTGGGGTTCGACTCGGGCGAGTACTCGCTGAACCTGAGCACGATCCCGGCCGGCCACCTGTGGCACTTCACCGCGTGGAACGAGCCGTACGGCCACAAGGACGGAGACTTCCGCCACCGCGTCGACGGCGACTACCGCGTCGTGCGCGGCGACATCGAGCAGACGCTCGAGTACGTGCTGCCGCTGCTGAAGGGCAAGGTGAAGGACCGGCCCGCGGTGCGCATTCCCACCGACCTCAACACGCGCACGATCTCGCGCGAGGTGCGCGACGGCTGCGTCGACGCCATCGCCTTTTACTCCGAGCTGCACCGCTCGTGGCGGCCGCACTCCATCGGGTTCGACGACGTTTGCACCGCGTACAAGGACCGGCAGTACGTCGCGCAGCGACCGCATCCGTCGATTCCGTTCCACACCGTTCACGACGGCTCGGCCATGGGCGGCGCCTTCGGGCTGGGCGTGGGCGCGCGGGTGGCGGACTCGTCGCTGCACACTTTCGTGTTTTCGGGTGACGGGTGCTGGCGCCTCTACGGCGGCGCGCTCGCTGAGGCGTCGAACCTCGGCATGAACCTGTTCATCATCAACAACGAGCGCTACGCGATCGTCGACAAGGGCCTCGAGGTCGTGATCCCCGACTGGGAGAAGGAGCGCTACCACGGCGTGCTCCAGAACATCGACTTCGTCGCCGCCGCGAAGGCGCACGGCTGGGACGGCTACCGCCTGCGGGCGGACCTGGGCAACCTCGATGACATCCTTGACGCGTGCTACGCGGCTTCGGGCAAGGGTCGCTCGGTCCTGGTCGACGTCCCGATCGACGCGGACCAGGTGCTCGGCCTGAACCCGCGGCTGTACAACCTGACGACAGACACGTACCTCTAAAAGCGCCCCAATCCGCTTTTGTGCACAAAAGCGGGTTATGCGGCGCGCTTAACGTGTTTTTGCGCACAAATGCGGGTTAATGCCCCCGCATTCGCGGCGGTGACAGCTGGCGTCGCAGGCGTCCTGGGCGTGGCGCTAGCGAGGGGCTTGAGGTTCACGGACGTGGACGTCTATCACCGCGAGGCGCTCGCGTTCTGGGCGGGCGGCCACCGTTTGCCCACGGAGTACCCGATCCTGGCGATCGTCCCGTTCAGCCTCACGCTGCCGCCCGCCGGCATCGACTACGCGTGGGCCTTCTCGTTCGGAATGCTCGTGCTGTTCCTGGTGGGGTGGATCGCCGTCACTTGGATGGCCGGGAGGCGGGCCGGCATCGCGTATGTCGTCTACCTCCTGGTCGGGGGATTCGGAGTGATCCTGTCGAGGTACGACCTCGTTCCGGCGCTGGTCACCGTCGCTGCCATCGCCGCGGCAGAGCGGAAGCGCTGGCCGATCGCCTACGTGCTGCTCGGACTCGGTGTGCTTCTGAAGATCTATCCGGGCGTGCTTCTGCCGGTGTTCCTCATCCAGCAGGTGCGATCGGGATCGTCCGCTCCGAAAGCGGCGATTTCGGCACTGTGGTTCGGGCTGACGGTTGCGGTTGGTGTCGCCGCCTCGCTCGCACTGGAGGGGAGCGCTGCGTTCGATCCCGTCCGCTTTGCGCTCGAGCGCCCCGTGCAGGTGGAGTCCGTGCCGGCGACCGTTCTCTCACTCGCGTCGCTGCTGGGCTGGCCGGCCGCGTTCGATCAGACGTTCAACTCGTTCAACATCACCGGCCCGGGGGACAAGGCGGTGAGCGCGCTCTTCTCAGCCCTGTTCGTGATCGGAAGCCTTTTCGTCTTCTACCGCCAGGCGACCGGCCGGCTGACGCTGCGCCAGGCTTGCCTCGCGTGCGTCTGCCTGCTGCTCGCGACGAGCAAGGTGCTGAGCACGCAGTACCTCATCTGGGTGCTGCCGCTCGTGGCGATGGAGCTCGAGCTTGATCCGGTGTGGATCCTGATCTGCGTCCTCACCGCGTTGATCTTCCCGGGCCTCTACTTCCTCACCGGTCTGATCGACCAGGCGCCACAGGCGACGGCCACGGCGTATTCGTGGCCGTTTGTGGTTGCCATCGCCACCCGCAACGCGCTGCTGGTGGCGGCCACGTTCCGAGTGGTGATCGGGTCAGCTGACCGAGATGTCAACCGCCGGGCGCATCTCGCTTAGCTGGTGCAGCACCTCGTGCACCGGGTGCGTGAGGAATCCATCGGGCGCCTCGTCGGGGGTATCGTCTTGCGAGGCGACGCTCGGGAACGCGATCTGCTCCAGCATCGCCTGAAACCGCGGTCCCCACTTTCTGGTGCCGAGCCGCGCGGTGGTCGAGCAGTTGTCGACCATGTAGGCGACGCCACGCGCGTGCATGTACGGAAGCAGCGAGTCGACGGCCTCGATGATCGATTCGTTGGCGATCTCCGAGTATGGATGGCCGTTCTCGATGAGCGTGTCGACCTGCGCCATCATCGCTCCGCAATACGTGCCGGCGGTGAAACCGTCGATCGGAGGCGCGCGGTGAAGGCGGCGGCGGCGCACGGTCGAACCTGTCTGCCACATCGGTGAGCCTTCGACCTTGGTCATCGGGAAGCGATCGAATCGCGCAGCCGCGGCCACGACGCTGCGGATCTCGTTGCCGCTGACCACCTCGTCATATATCTCGGCCATCAGGCCTTTGAACGCCGCGTAAGTGACGTCATAGGCGCGGCGGAAGTCGCGCCGCCCGTCGGGCGTCAGCTGCTCGTCGACCGCGATCAGCCCCTGCTTCGAAATCGTCTCGCGAATGGGCCCGGTCAGCGATTCGCACGCGCGGTCGAAGGCGTCCTCGGGCGTGGCCCCGTCGTCGAGGTAGCGCCGGTACAGCGCCTCGACGATTCCGTGCACCGCGCCGAGCAGGATCGATCGCTCGCCGAACAGGTCCGAAACCACCTCCGACTTGAGCGTCGTCCTGAACGTGTAGGGCGCACCGAGCGCGACCGACCAGCCGAGCGCGATGTCGGTGGCATGACCATCGAGGTCCTGCTCCACAGCGAAGCTCGTGTTGATGCCGGCGCCGTTGATCTCGCGGCCCTGTTCGTACAGCCTGCGCACAGAAGGACCCATGCCCTTCGGGCAGACCGCGATCACGCTGACGTTGGCGGGGAACTTCTCGCCCGCCGTCTCGAGGTATCCGAGCAGGAAGCCGTGCGACAGGCCGAGCGTCGAGCCCGGCTTCAGCGCGTCGAAGATCTGCCGGTGCAGCTGCGCCTGGGCGGCGTCGGAGATGAGAAGGATCGTGAGGTCGCTGCCGCGAATGACGTCGAACATCTCGCCCAGCGTGCCGTCCGTCTCGCTGAACCCGGCGGCGCGCGCGTCGACGAACGACTCCGAACCCTCGCGCAGTCCTACGACAACCCTGATGCCTGTGCCTTCGAGCGACTCGCGCAGGTTCTGCGCCTGCGCCGGGCCCTGCGAACCCCAGCCGACGACTCCGATCTGCTTGATGCCGGCCAGCGCCTTCGGCAGCAGGTTGAACAGGTGGCGCCCGCCGCGCAGGAAGCTCTCCTCGACGCCGTCGAGCTCGATCGTCTCCACGTTGAAGACATGCGATTCGAACAGGTTCGGCTTGCGCTTGGCGCTGGTGGTCGTGCTCATTCGGCCGCAGGATAGCTGCCGAACAGCTTGACCTCGGTCGCCTCCTCCTCGAGCGCCTTGAGCGCCTCCGACGCGGCTTGCGGATCCGAGATCTCGAAGTCCACGTAAAAGCGGTACTGCCACGGCTGGTTCGGCACCGGCCGCGAGTCGAGGCGCGTGAGGTTGATGCCGCGGTCGCTGAAGCACGTCAGCGCGTGCACCAGGCTGCCTGGCTTATGCGCGCCGATGAAGGCGAGCGACGCCTTGGTCAATCCCGGGCCAGGCTTCGAAGCGCTGCCGCGGTCGACGATCGCGAACCGGGTCTGGTTCGTGTCGTCGTCCTGGATGCCTTCAGCGATGATTTTGAGCCCGTAGCGCTTGGCCGCCGCGGCGCTGGCGATCGCGCCGTTGCCCATGACCATCCCCTCGGCCACCGCCCGCGCTGCGCCTGCGGTGTCGTGAAATGAGACGGGCTGGATGCCCCGTGCCTCCAGGAATTTTCGGCACTGGAGCAGAGCCTGCGGGTGCGAGAGCGCGCGCACGACCGGCTCGCCGCGGCCCAGCAGGCAGTGGCGGACCGGGTGGACGACCTCGCCGCTGACGCGCACTCCGCTGCGCTCCCAGAGCAGGTCGTTGACCTCCTGCACGATGCCGCCCAGCGAGTTCTCGACCGGGAGGACGGCCGCGTCCACCTCGCGCGAGGCGAGCGCATCGAAGGCGCGGGTGAAGGTGGGAAAGCCGATGGTCGTGGCCTGCGGCAGCACGGCGATCGCCGCCTCCTCGGAGTAGGCGCCGGGCTCTCCCTGGTAACCCACGCGGGTCCAGCTGGGGTGCGGGTCCATGGGAGGGAAATCCTACGTATTGGCGGAGGTCGACGACTGTGCCCGGACTACAACTCCGGGTGGGCGTGCAGCGCCGCCCGCAGGTCGTCCAGGTGGTGGCGCTGGTGCTCGAGCATCTCCGCCATCGCGTCGCGAAGCGTGTAGCCGGGGAAGGCTCCGACCGTCACCTTCTTCTCCATGTCCAGGTCAGATAGCGCGTCGACGAGCTGCGTCGTGCCGGAGTCGAACTCGTTCAGCAGCTCCTGCGGATCCTTCTCCGCCCGCTTGCGCACCTGCGACGCGTTCCAGCGGTTGGGGTCGAAAGGCGCCGCTCCCTCGGGCGCGGGCTTGGTCGAGGACTCCGCCACTGCCGCGAGCGCGGCCTGCGTGCTGGAGAGATGCGCCAGCAGGTCGTGACATGTCCAGGCGTCGTAGCCGGACACAGGTGCGGACCAATCACCGTGCAGGGCGCGGACGATGCTGGCCAGCTCGACAAAACCTGCCTGCAGCGAGCTGGCCGAGACCCCCTCAGCCACGTTTCGAGTGTAGCTACCCTTAGCCGAGCAAGGAGGGACGAGTCATGTTGAGGTCGATCGACCCCGCGACAGGCCGAGAGCTGGCGACGTTTCCTGAAGCCGACGAGGCTGCCGTCGAGGCAGCGATTGCCAAAGCATGGAATGTTCGCTACGGCTGGCGTGACGCGGGCATCGAGCACCGCTCGCAGCTGATCCGTGCGGTCGCCGGCGTGCTGCGCGCCGACAAGGCTCGCTACGCCTCCATCCTCACCGCCGAGATGGGCAAGCCGATCGTCGAGGCGGAGGGCGAGGTCGAGAAGTGCGCGTGGACCGCGGGCTGGATCGCCGACAACGCCGCGCGGCTGCTCGCGGACGAGCCCATCGACAGCACCGGGTCGAAGAGCTACGTCCGCTTCCAGCCTCTCGGCGTAGTGCTCGCGGTCATGCCCTGGAACTTCCCGTTCTGGCAGGCGTTCCGCGCCGGCCTGCCCGCGCTGGCCGCCGGCAACGTGATGCTGCTGAAGCACGCCTCGAACGTGCCGCAGTCGGCGGTCGCGATCGAGGAGGTTTTCCGCGAGGCGGGCCTGCCGGACGGGGTGTTTCAGACGCTGCTCGTCGGCTCCGGCATGGTTGACCGCATCATCAGCGACCGCCGCGTCGCGGGCGTGACGCTCACCGGTTCCGAGGCCGCCGGCGCGAAGGTCGCGGAGACCGCTGGCAAGGTCTTGAAGAAGTCGGTTCTCGAGCTCGGCGGCTCCGACCCGTTTGTCGTGTTGAAGGACGCTGACGTCACGCTCGCCGCGACCGTCGCATGCCGGGCGCGCAACCAGAACAACGGGCAGAGCTGCATCGCCGCCAAGCGATTCATAGTCGTCGAGGATGTCGCCGACGAGTTCGAGAAGAAGTTCGTCAGCGCCGTCGGCGCTTTGAAGGTGGGCGATCCGACCGATCGCGGCAACCAGGTGGGTCCGCTCGCGCGCCCCGACCTCCTCGATGCGCTGGAGCGCCAGGTCCGCGAGTCCGTCGCGATGGGCGCGCGCGTCCTGGTGGGGGGCAAGCGCGTCGATGGCAACGGCAGCTACTTCGAGCCGACCGTGATCGGAGACGTCACGCGGGAGATGCCCGTGTTCAAGGAGGAGACTTTCGGTCCCGTCGCCGCGCTGATCCGCGTCAAGGACGAGGAGGAGGCACTCGAGGTGGCCAACGACTCGGACTTCGGCCTGGGCTCGTGCGTGTGGACCGCCGACGTCGCGCGCGGCGAGCGCTTCGCGGAGCGCGTGGAGGCCGGCCTGGTGTTCATCAACGGCATGGTCGCCTCGGACGCGCGGCTGCCGTTCGGCGGCGTGAAGCGATCGGGATATGGACGCGAGCTCGGGTCTTACGGGATTCGCGAGTTCACGAACATCCAGACGGTCTGGGTGGGCCCGGCCAAGACCTAGCCAATTCGACGGTTTTGGCGCCAAAAACGCGCCTCAGGTCGAATGTACAGGCGGTTTTGGCGCCAAAAGTGGGGGGTCAGGCCGACTTGGCCGCCGCCGGCGCGGCGGCCTTCGCGGCCTTCTTCTCGGCAGCGGCGTGCTTGCGTGCCAGCACCGAGTAGCTGTCCTTGAGGGCTTTGGCCGGGTCCAGGCCGAGGCTGCGCGCGATGCCGGCCACCTCCTCGAGCGGACCCTCGACCTCGGTGAAGTAGCCGAAGTCGAGCTTGTCGAGGGTCACCGCCGTCGTGCCCAGCTTCCACACCGCGCGCTGCTTGCGATAGACGACCAGCACTCGGAACCCGAGCTGCTGCAGGAGGTCGAGCGTGGCGTGGCCGTCCTCGACGGCCACCTCGGTCTCCGTGCGCACCTTCACGCCCGCGACAAATTGCGCCGGACCCTTCGCTGTGAGGACCCCGCGCGGGCCGCCGTCGAGCACGCGCAAACGCAGCGTGTTGCGGCGCGTGATCTTGCCGCGGCCTTCGAAGCGAAAGTTCTCCTCGTCGTAGCTGCCTTCCAGCTTTCCGCCCAGCTTGCGCAGGGCCGCCCGCAGCCGCGCGTGCTCGCCAGGACCCTCGAGCCGGAACTTGAGCTCCGCCTCGATGCTTCGGTCCTTCGGCTCATGACGATGGCGGCGCGCCACTGCTAGGTCTGGACTTTGATGCCGCTCGGGACGCGGCCCATCTTGACGCGATCGCCTTCGACTGTGAAGTCGATCCGCTCGCCTTTGAAGTGCAGGCCGGTGACCTGGATGCGCTGGAACAACTGCGTCTTGAGCGGTGAGACGCGCAGCCGGCCGCGCGGCGCGTCCGCCTCGAGCCCGAGCAGAGTCGACAGCAGCGAGAACGTCGAGGCGGCGGCCCAGTTCTGCGGGCTGCAGCTGTTGCGATAGTCGTTGGGCACCTCGCCCGGCTGGCGTGGGTTGCCGCACCACAGCTCGGGCAGGCGCCGGTCGGGTAAGGCCATCCCGGCTTCCAGGATGCTCCGCGCCAGCAGCTCCGCTTCCCGATCGCACCCGGCGCGGCGCATGCCCGCGGCCGCCAGGGCGCAGTCGTGCGGCCACACCGAGCCGTTGTGGTAGCTGCAGGGGTCGTAGTTCGCGGCCTTGTCGGAAAGCGTGCGCACCCCCCATCCCGACCACAGGTCGGGCGCCATCAGGCGCTCGCCCACCTCTTTTGCCCGGCCGCCGGAGACTATGCCCGACCACAGGCAGTGCCCGGGATTCGAGGTGATCGCCTCCACCTGGCGATGGGCGCCGTCCAGCGCCTGGGCCACGAACTTCGCTCGCCCCATCCAGAAGTCGTGGTTGAACTTGCGCTCGATCTCCTCGGCCTTCCCTTTGAGGTCCGGCCAAATCCGGGCCATGCCGGCCAGGCCGCGGTAGAAGTAGCCCTGCACCTCACACAGCGCGGCCGGCGGTGGGGGCTTGGAGCCGTCGGTGTGCGTCAGCGAATCGTCGGAGTCCTTCCAGCCCTGGTTTCTCGCGCGCGCGCCCATGTAGTCGATCCAGCCGTCCTGGTCGCTGTCGCCGTACTGGAAGCACCACGCCAGCGCCAGGTCGGCTGCGGGACGGAGCTCCGCGAGCAGAGCGTCGTCGCCTGTCCAGTCGTGCATCTCGGCCAGGCCGCACAGGAACAGCGGCGTCGCGTCGACCGTGCCGTAGAGGATGTGCGGCCAGGCCCCGCTTTCCACGATCTCACCGCGGCGGACCTCGTGGAGGATCTTGCCGGGCTGCTCCTCGGTGTCGGTATCCTCCTTGTGGCCTTGGTGCTCGGCCAGGAAGCGCAGCGCACCTCGCGCGATGTCCGGGTTCAGAGGCAGCGCGAACATCGAGGTGAACAGGGCGTCGCGCCCGAAGGGCACCGCGAACCACGGAAGCCCGCCGGTGGGGTAGATGCCCGTCGGATATGAGTCGCACAGCATGCGCATGTCGTTGCGGCTCTGCTCGATGAGCTCGTTCAGCAGGGCATTGTCGGTTTCGAAATGCGCGCATTCCGCCGACCAGGTGCTGTAGGAGTCGCGTACCGACTGCAGCCCGCCGTCGAAGTCCCTGACCTCCGCGGAGCCGCGCGGTATCACGTCGACGCGCAGCAGGAACTGCTGACCGGGCTCGAGCTCGACGCGGTGGTGCCTGCCGTCCGGCACAACGCTCACCTGGGTGACGTGGGTGTCGCTGGCGCCCTCCCTCAGCACGAAGCCCTGCCAGCCCGAAACCTCCGCGACGGGCTGCGGCGCGCTCGCGGGCAGGATGCCGCGCACCCGCAGCATGGCCGCGAAATCGGCCGCGAACATGAGGTCCACGTTGGCGCCAAACGAGGTGGTTCCGGGGTTGCTGAACGTGAACCTGTCGTGAAGGCCGCCGGTGAGGTAGCGCTCGAGTTGGATGTGAAGCGGGCCCGACGTCAGCTCGAACACCAGCGTGCCTCCGTCCGCGCTGAGGCCGGTGGCCTCGGGCTCCACGCCGTTGACCAGGATCTTGTAGTCGGACAGGTAGCGCGTGTCGTCCATCCAGACGCC
>Ga0070697_100001576_pt1 | contig 17387 bp, 13 predicted proteins | sample KBSK1501metaG_FD_65475 | JGI IMG/M metagenome (GOLD analysis project Ga0070697, IMG submission 65475) | Corn, switchgrass and miscanthus rhizosphere microbial communities from Kellogg Biological Station, Michigan, USA - KBS K1-50-1 metaG | ecosystem: Host-associated > Plants > Roots >...
ATCGGCCTGCCGGTGGCGGTCCGGCTCGGCGCCAGCGCCCAGTTGTTGCTCCCGCCGCCGGTCTCGGCACTCGCCGCCAGCAGGCTCAGCGCACCGATCGGCTCGCGAAGATCGGCCAGGCTAGCGACCCACCGGCTGGCATCGGCACCCGGCGGAATGCACAGCCGGTCGGCCCCGCCATCGTCGTAGCGCAGCTTGACGAGGTCATCAGGGCTGAGGACGCCGAGCGCTGCAGCGCGCCAGAGCTTGAACCACACGGAGCCCATCAGGTAGCCGCGCTGCCGCATCGCCGCTATGCAATGCCAGCCCTCCCAAGGCTCAGGCGCGTTTGCCACCAGCCCGTACTCGGCCGGAGCCGGATGACTGCGCAGATAAGCGTTCACCCCGGCCGCGTAGGCATCGACCATCACCCTGGCATCCGCGCCGAGTGCCCGGTAATCCCGGATCGATGCCGCACCAACGCGCAGACGCCGGGCCAGCCGGTCGGCCGGCAGGCCCGCTACGCCGACCCACTCGGCCCATCTGCCTTCCATCCGCTTCCTGGCTGCGTCCATCTGCCATAGGCGGTCCATAGCGTGCACGTACCCCTGACCGACAAAAACGTCATGCACCGACCGCGCGCGAACATGCGGGATCCCCCACTCATCGCGGTAAAGCCGGACCGGTCGCTTGACCCAGCCTCCCCGGTGCAGCACATCACCGCCTGCCTGGGCACCGAACTGGCCCATCAGCGCCTCCCTCGTGCCCTGACCCAGCCCACGCAGCACCCCACCTGCCGCCACCAGCAGCAGCGACCCAAAACCAGCGTATCGGGAATGCCTGGAGATAACTGGCCGCCACCGCCTGTGGCAAGCCACGGCTACCGGGCGAGCTGAAAGCGGACGCGAGCGACCGCAATGACCGACCCGGCCGCCAGGCGGGGAGCAGATTCCCCATCCTTGCCGAGCCCGGCTCATACTCACATGTCGTCTCGATGCAGCGCATCGCATGCATGAGCGGGCCCCGGCAATCCCGGCTCAGCTGTGCAGGTGGCCCGGATCTGCGTCGCACACGGGGCAGCCGACCCGCAGCAGCCGGTCACACAGATCGGATACTCGCGCGCTGGGCACAGATCGGCCCCTATCACTCAGTGTGATCCGTCCCGCAGACCGGTGCGCCAATAGATCGCCGATTACGCAGGCATGGTTTCCCTGACTGATGTTCTGCCGACGGCGTTCAGAACGTCCGCTTCTGCTCGGCTGGCCGACGATGCCGGGAGAAGCGGATTGGGGCACTGGCCAAGAACTCTGGCAGCCGCCGACCAGCACGTGGCCTGGCCCAGGCCGCGTGCTGGTGCGGTCGTCAGACTCCCAGATTGCTTTTCGCCGCGGCCTCGAAGGCGCGGAACGGCAGCAGCCGCCTGGCCAGTAGGCCCGCTCGCTCGCCCGCCTTGCCGGCGGATACCCTCCGGGGCGGGCGGCGGGATTCCAGCACTCGCCGTACCACGGCAGCCACGTCGGCGGCGGGCACGCCGTTCGCCTCGTCGCGTTCCATGCGACCGACGGCCTTGGCAAGGGGGGCGCCGTAGACCGGGCCGCCGACCGCCTGCGCCATCCGGCGGCTGGCCGTGAAGTCCGTCTTGACGTTGCCCGGCTCGACCAGCGTCACATGCACGCCAAGGGGTGCCACCTCGTACGCAAGGGCTTCACCCAGGCCCTCCAGAGCGAACTTGCTCGCGCTGTAGAAAGCCTGGAACGGGATGCCGATGACGCCGCCGATGGAGCTCATCAGCACGATGCGCCCGCCGCCTTGCGCCCGCATAGCGGGCAGCACCTGCTGCACCACCCGCACGCAGCCCCAGAAGTTGGTCTCCAGCTGAGCCTTTGCCTCCCCGATCGTGCACTGCTCGACTGCACCGGCCAGACCCCATCCAGCGGAAGCGACAAGCGCGTCGATCCGGCCGCCGGCTGCCAGCATGCCCGTCACGCCGGTGCGCACCGAATCGTCATCGTCGACGTCCATGACCAGGCCAGCCCACCTACCCGAGGTCGTGCCGCGTCTGCTTGCTCCCGTGACGGCCCAGCCGGCCGCATGCAGCTCCTCGGCGCAGGCCCTGCCGATGCCAGCCGACGCCCCGGTGACCAGTGCCCGCCTCCCTCCGTCGCTCATGGGTGCTCCGATCTCCCAGCCGACCCGGCAGCCCGGCGGACAAGCCGGTCACCGAATCGTATGCCGGCACCACGCCGGGCCAGCAGGACAACGCCACTCGCCGCAAGCCAGCCGCACGGTCAGCAAACCGGCCCATCAGGGACCCGGCGGACCGGCTTGATCTGCCCGCCCCTCTGGCCGGCACCGAGCAACCAGTAGCGCACGCCGGGTACGGCCGCATCCTGACCATGACCAGCGCCCTCGGCCTGGTCGGCGGCGCCGCCCGGTCCGGGTACGCCGCCAGCAAGGGCGCCGTTGTCCAGCTCACCCGCAGCCTGGCCGTCGAACTGGCCGGCACCGGGATAACCGTCAACGCGCTCGCCCCCGGCCCATTCCGCACCCCGCTGAACGCGGGCATGGACGACGACCCGCAAGTCCGCCACTTCCTGACCGCAGAGATCCCGGTCGGCCGGTGGGCCGAGCCCGCCGAGCTCGCCAGCGCCGCCCTGCTGCTCACCGACCCCGCCTCCAGCTACCTCACCGGCGTCATCCTGCCCGTCGACGGCGGCTGGACCGCCCACTGAACCGCCAACCCGCGCAGCCGCAACGACCGTCTACATGCGGCATGTGCGAGCCTTGCCTGCTATGGGCAGGCCGTTCTTCTTGCAGGTCGGCCTGCCATCACGTTGGCGGTACCGGGGAGGTATGCGGTGTCTCCGCGGATGCGCACGTGGACGCCTAATTCCGCCAGTTGATCGCACGGAGGCAGAGACGCCGCCCGCGCCTGTAACCAGGCGTTCTGCGAGCACGCGAACATCAAGTCTGGGATCGACGTGGGCAGTGACAGCGATGCTCAGATCGGTCATGCTAGACCACAGGTATCGGTCATAGTAGGAGTGGGTGTGGCCGAAGTCGTTGAGTCTCGCCAGGCTAACCCGCTGTCGGACGACCATGAACTCTTTCAGATGTATATGAACGCCCTGGATACCGTCCTGGGCGCGCCGGATGTCCGCAGATCGTTCGATGAGTTCGGCCTCTCCGCAGGGATCCTGCGTATGAGGATGGTCCACGATGCCCAGCGAGTACTAGGAACTGCGGCACGGGAATTCACGGCATATCAAAACGCTGTGGCCAGTGAACTCAGCGCGCGCGCTGTTGATCACACCATGACCACCCAGGAAGGTCGCTGGGTGACAAGATGGCTGCGGGCACTGACTGGCCGACTCGTTAATACGAACCTTGACGAGGTACTCTTTGGTGGTGGACTGGCCTGGGAGTTCGGCCCAGCTGTGGAGACTGCCCGCAATCGGCTTATGGCGGTGATTACCGAGACAGAACTGCTGGCGCAGGTTCGTACGTTTATCAATACGGCGCGCCAGAGCCGATTTGGCCATGGCTACTCCGTGTCCAGCAGCCCTGCGCTCAGCGAAGTGTACGACAGCGCTAATAGGATTCCGACCCAGATCGAGTCCGAACTCACTGGACTGCTCGATAGGCTGGACGGAGCAAGCATTGGAGTGGCAGGGCCACGCGGTGCCGGGAAGTCCACCCTCATTCGCGGATATTGCGACGAAGCTGATCCATCCGCCAATAATCTCAATGTCATTGGCTGGTCGTCATTCCTAGGCTCTGGGTTGCCTGGACGCTCTTGGGGGGATCTTCGATGCATGGTCACTGCACCGGTCGACTACGTAGCCCGGGATTTCGTCTTGCATCTATTCGCGACTTTTTGTGGGACCGTGATAAGTAGCTACGCCAAGGCCGGAAAGTTGCGAGGCATTCTGTTGGCCGTTTTCTGGATGCGCAGAATCGCGCAGCTGTGTGTGTCTCTTGTATGGCGGGCTGTATTTTTTGGCGGATACGCCGCGATCTTGTTGTACTTGAATAAGGCTATCGCGAGGGAAATTTCAGTTCCTGCGGTTTGGGTGCAGTACGCGGGTATCGCGCTAATCACTGTAGGCGTGGTGGGGCTTGTCCCATCATCGGTGGTGAAGGTGAGGCAGTGGGCGCGTGAGGCTAACGGAGCCAGGGAAAGCGGAAGGGGCATGATCGCGACCGCCCGGAAGCACTTGTCCAGGGTCCGCTATTTGCAAACTTACACGTCGGGCTGGTCGGGCGGATTCGGCCTTCCGAAAGGCGGGAGCACCCAGCTATCGCGTAGTGTCTCGCGGGCTGAGCAACCTCTTAGCTACCCAGAAATCGTGTCCGAATTTCGCAGCTTCGCTACCATTGTAGCGGCTGACGTGCATCGTAGAGGCGATCGTGTATTTATTGGCGTAGATGAACTCGACAAGATAGGGTCTGCGGAGCAGGCTGAGCACTTCCTCAATGAGGTTAAGGGGATATTCGGCATCCCGCACCTGTACTTCATGGTTTCGGTTTCGGATGACGCTCTCAATGCTTTCGAACGGCGGGGCCTGCCTCTCCGTGATGCATTCGACAGTTCATTCGACGAAATCGTCCGCGTCGAGCCATTGAGTTATTACGAATCGCGTAGGCTGCTTTACCGAAGAGTTATCGGGCTTACCGAGCCGTACGTTGCCTTGTGTCACTGTCTCGGGGGCGGCCTCGCACGCGATGTCATCCGTGCCGCCCGTCAGGTGGCGCGGAATGCTGCGAGCTTGAAGACCCGTGGAACGTTCCTGACGGAATCCGACGAAGTTGAGGGCGGTGATCAGGCTTCGGCCGCGTATGAGCTTCGATATGTCGGGGCCCCAAACCGACTCCCAGGCCTTTCAGATATATCAGCGGCATTGCTCCACGACGAACTGCGCCGTAAGCTACGAGCTCTCAGCCAGGTTGTGGGTCACCTCGATTTTAAAGACACGACCGACTTGCAGTACGTCCTGCATGACATCGCTGCGCACCTCGCACCTAATCAGCCAATCATCAACATCGTAGATCACATTGCCAAGCCGGGCCATGCTGAGCAGCCCGCAGTCGCGCAAGTCCGGCTGGACCTCGCCGCTTACACCTACTACTGTGCTACTTTGCAGGAAGTCTTTACCGACCGGCTTGACGATGCGCACATGGTCAAGGCAACGAGCAAGTCATCCGGACCCGGTAGCTTTGACGCCCTGGCAGCAGCCCGGAATGTGTTTACTACGGACACACTACTGGCATGGAATTTGATCACTCAGTGTCGCAATGCTTGGTCCCTTGAGACGCGCGAACCAGCCCGAATGCAAATTTATAATGGACAGCCTGAATCTTGAAACTTGGTTCAATAGTTCGGTAATTCCCATGCCTGGCATGGGCGAACCCTGCGGACGCAGCTGCTGGTAGTCTTCGCGCTGATACAAACGAGCAGATCCGATGGAGATAGTCAGTCGTTACCGAGAGAATCAGATAATTCCGGCTCACGGCGCGCAACATCCGGTCATCGGCATTCCGGGCGTCGGTCGGCCGTCGGACTATCGCGTAGTCGGACACAGATCACCTGGTTCAGCGTTGCGTCGGGCGGGCTATCTCAGCAACCAGGTTGCCGGGCAGATCGGCGGATAAGGCGGGTGCTGCCGTGCTGGCGGCGGGGTGGCCGGGCATCGGTCCGGGCCGGGCGCACCGGATCGCGGCTGCGCGGCCAGGTCACCGGCGACCGGGCAGGCCGCTGGCTAATGCTGACGCACGACGCGTGCTGCCTGCGCCGCGGCCGGGCGCTACCTGCGCCGGGCCTGACGGTCAGGAGGCGGCCGGCTCGCCATTGGCCTGCCAGACTGTCCGGACCGCGGCCGCTTCGGCCGTTGCCTGGGCCTGGCCGGCCCTCGCCGCTGCTGCCCGGCGCGACACGTCAAGTACGTTGCGGCCGATGGCCCGCATGGCCGCGCGGTCCGGCCGCACGAGCGCGACACGGGCTCCGGCCGCAGCCAGCGCGCCAGCCTGCCGGCCGGGGCCAGGCATGAGGGGCCCGATGCCCTGGGCTACGGGCGCCACGATAACCACCCGCTGGTATCTGGCCGCCAGGTCGGCGTTGGCTACCGAGCGCACGCCGCCGTCCATGAAACGACGATTCCCGATGGTGACCGGCGGCCAGACTCCGGGCACCGCGCAGCTTGCGCCAACCGCATCTACCAGGTCGGCCTCACCAGCGGAATCAAACACCACGAACTCGCCGGTCCGCGCGTCCACGGCGGTCACCTTGAGCATCTTGGCGGGCCAGCCGCTGGCGGGCAGCCGGGCCTCGAACACCTTGCGCCGGTCGGCCTCCGGCATGGTGTGCGCGGCCAGCGCCCAGTGGCCGATCCGCGCCCGCGCCCGCACCGGGTCCCGGCTGGTGCTCATGACCCACAGCAGCCTGCCGATGATGCCCCAGCCGATCCGGGCAGCGGGCTCAGGATCAGGCGGCGCGAGCTGAGCCTGGTACAGCGCCTCAGGCTCCTGCCCGCAGGCGACGTCGGCGCCGACAACCGACCCGGCCGATGTCCCGATGATCACGTCAGCTGCGGCCAGGTCGATACCCCGGTCGGCTAGCCCCGCGATCACCCCGATCTCCCAGGCAATGCCGGTGACACCACCGCCGCCCAGGACAAGCGCGCGTCTGTCCATGACTTCCCTTGTACACCCAACCGGCGCAGTTGACCCGCGGTGGCGGGGCACCGGCAGCACGCGGCGGTTCAGCCGCGACCTGCCGCCGGAGAGCGCAGCCGGGCACTCGCAAGCCTCGCTCAGCGGTTCACTGCCGCCGCGCCGCTGCCGGACGAGGGCGCCAGTGCCATCGTCGGGCACCGGATCCAGGAGATCACCGCTCCCGCCCGCGCAGATGCCGCGCCACCTACCGGCCATGCCGGGTACCAGGACCCCACGTCACCGGCATCAGCAGCCCGGACCACATGATGGCCAGTTCGCGTCCGCCATCTCCCGCCGCCGCAGTCAGGCCGTACTGCCTGCGCCGCCCGGCCGAAGGTCCCGTGCGCAGGGACGCTGGCCCGTGGCGCGCGCTCCGGTGACGGGGTGGACTGACTTGCCCCGGTCTTCCCGGCCGCCTGTCAGGGCTGGATGTTCTCCAGGTCCTCCAGAAGGCTCGGGTGCGTCGGCTCCCAGCCGAGTGCCTGCCGGGTATGGGTACTGGACGAGGGCTGGTCGGTCGCGAAGATCGGACCGAGCGGGCCATAGGTTTCCTGTGGCACCGCCTCGACTGGCAGGCCCAGCCGCCGGCCGATGACCGCGGCGATGTCACGCACCGCATCGCCCTCGTCGGCCACGGCGTGCCAGGAGGTCCCGGCCGGCGCCAGCTCCAGGGCCAGCCGGAACAGGACTGCCGCGTCGAGCGCGTGCACGGCCGGCCAGCGCTGGGCGCCGTCGCCCGGGTAGCCGGACACTCTGGTCCGGCGCGCGATCTCGGTCAGCATGCCAGCGAACCCGCCCGTGCCCTCGTTGTGGACCGTGCGCGGCATGCGTACGGCCGTGCTCCGGACCCCTCGCGAGGCCAGGCCCAGGACCGCCATGACCGCGCGGCCGCGGCCGCCGACCGGCCCGCCGGTCGGCAGCGAGTCGGCCTCGGTGGAGACGCGGCCCGGCGCACGGGGCGTACCCGAGACCGTGACGAAGGGGCGGTCGCTGCCGACGAGCTCCTCGCCCAGGGCCGCCAGGGCGGCACTCTCCTCGGCGACCGCCTGCGCGACGGCGTCGGCGCTGCTGAAGTCGTTGGCGAATGCCAGGTGGATCACCCCGTCGGCCTTAGCAGCGCCGGCGCGGAGGATGTCCAGGTCGGCGAGACTTCCCCGGAGCGTCTCGGCGCCGGCCGCCTCGACGGCCAGCGCGGATGCGCCGGAGCGGGCGAGCGCAAGGACGGTGTGGCCGTTGCCGAGGAGCTCGGCGACGACGGCGGAGCCGATCAGGCCGGTGCCACCGGTGACGAAGACGCGCATGGAACTCTCCTGGAAAGTGATGGGACTCTTGTCCCATGACATTACCAGAGCGACGGGACACAAGTCCCATCACCTAGGATGGACCTATGGCTCGGTGGGAACCAGGGGCGCGCGAACGACTCGTCGTGGCTGCCGTCGACCTGTTCACCGAGCAGGGGTACGACGCCACGACGGTCGCGCAGATCGCCGAGCGCGCCGGGGTCACGAAAAGCACCTTCTTCCGGCACTTCCCCGATAAGCGCGAGCTCCTGGTGGCCGGACAAGAGACGCTAAGCCGGCTGCTAGCCGAGGGGATCGCCGAGGCGCCCGTGAGTGCCAGCCCGCTCGAGGCGGTCGCCGCCGGTCTCAAGCGCGCATCGAGCGCGATGGGCCCGATGAACCGCGAGCTCGGCCCCCGCCTGAAGGCGGCCGTCGCAGCCAGCGCCGAACTCCAGGAGCGTGACGCCCTCAAGAGCGTCAGCCTCGCGGCCGCCATGACAACTGCCCTCATCACCCGTGGTGTGCCCGACCCGACCGCGCATCTCGCGGGCGAGCTGGGTGTCCTCGCGTTCAAGCGGGGCTACGCCGAGTGGTCCGAGGGCGACCGTGACGCCGAGGACGAGCTCGCGCAGTACACCCTGGCGGCCCTGGACGAACTGCGGGCAGCGAGCGCGTCGCTGGGCTGACCAGGCAACCTCACCCGCTCATCGGCATTATGCCGGTGATCCTTGTCAAGTGGATCATGGCTTGTTCCGGTAGCGGCGGGCCGCGGTGCCCGCGGTGGTGTTGGCCGTCCGCAGTTCCGCCACCTGCGCGCGCAACTCTCCCAAGCGCGGCTTCCGGCGGCTGATCGGGCACAAGTCACCATAATCGGCAGGAAATCACAAGCGGTCCAGCCGACACGCCGGGCAACCATCCCATAACAAGCATCCAGCTTTAAACCTTGACAGACAGCTCTGCACTCGTTCCACTTATCTCATTCATAGGTTGGGGTCTCGCTCAGGCGGTTGAGCTCTGCTGGCCTCCCAGATCCCCGAACATGGGAGCCAAGGTCCTGCCCTCATGGAATTCGGAGGTGCACCAATGGTCGTGGCAGTGATGATAAGTACTTCAGCGAGCACTGATGCCGGTGCCGTTTCCAGTGCGGTGTTCGGGGCTATCGTCGGTGCTATAGCTGTACTCCTGGGCGGACTTTTGAATTATTTCACGCAGACAAAGGTACAGAAGCGCCAGCTGAAGGTTTTGCGAGAGGGGCAGTTTACCGATCTTATCACCCGCGCGATTGATCATCTTGGAAGTGACAAGATCGACGTTCGCCTTGGCGGGGTTTGGGTGCTGGAGCGTTTGGTGGAGAGCTCCCCGGACGAGTGGCGATTGCTGAGCGCGGTCCTAACTGCGTACGTGCAGAACCACGCGCCATGGCCACCGAGGGCAGACAGGCAACCGCCGGAGACAACTCCCCGTGGGCAACTGCAGCCCTTGCGATCCTGGGCTCCTGACGTGCAGGCGGTATTGACGGTCTTGGCGAGGCGAGGGGCCTGGCCTGGCGAGCAATTGAATCTGGTTTCGGTCGACCTCAGAATGGCAGAGCTTACCGAGGCCAAGTTCGAGGGAGTCTTGCTTCGGAGGAGCTGTCTCCAGCGAGCCATCCTGCATAAGGCGGATCTCAAGGGGGCCATATTCACCCGATCGCCGATGCAGGGCGCGGACCTTAGGGACGCTCACCTGGAACACGCAACACTATCGAGATCGCAGCTTGACGATGCTGACCTGGGTGGCGCACATCTTGAAGGCGCGCGCATAGTTAAATTTACAGACCTGCGTAATGCTAATCTGAAAGGAGCTTATCTCAGCGGGGCAAAAGCAACGCGCGACACCACGTGGCCGCCAGGTTTTGAGGCCAGCATGCATGGAGTTGTCATCGAAGACTAAAATTCAAGTCCTGGCTATTCAGCCCACGGCCTCAGGCTGAATAGCTACGCCTAGGCGGCCGACTCTCTCCGCGATGAGCCGATAGCTGCGCTCCGCCAGTTCCATTCTGCATATGCGGCCTTCGAATGATCCTGAATATATTTGAATTGCGGCCGTAGATCTCCTCTGATTTGGACAGGACGGCCATCCAGCGCGGCCAAGTCGGGGAATTTCATTAGCTCTGGCGCGCCCTGGATTGACCAGTTGTCCGGATTAATTGTGATTAGAAAATCGTCAAAGAGAACATGCAAGTCACAGCACAGGCACGGCACTAGGCCAGCTCCTGAGCCCTCCTAGCGGTGCTTCGCCGCAGAGCGCACGGATCATCCCCGGTAGGCACCCATCAAGTGGCGGGCTGATGGCAGGCACCATCGCGAGACAACGGCGGATACGCGTGCAGTGGCCGCAGTCGAGGGTTCACAACAAAGCGTGTCCGCCGTCGGCGGGCACAAATGACCTGATCGCCGAACCTGAGAATCAGGGCGGTCGAGGTTATCGTCGACCGGTCGCGGCGGCGGGAACGGCACGGTCAGCTACGTAGCGGGGTCCGTTCTGGGGTGGGCGGGTCGACGACGGTCTCCGGTACGCTGATGCGGAATTTCACCCCTTGCTGCAGCGGAATTACTTCGACGGTTCCGTGGTGCATGTCGGCGATCCTGCGCACGATCGCGAGGCCGAGGCCCGAGCCGGGCAGTGCCCGCGCCTTTGCGGACCGGTAGAAGCGATCGAAGATGTATGGCAGGTCGTCCGCAGGAATTCCCGGCCCGTCGTCGCTGACCTCGACCGTCCCACCAGCTGCCAAGATGCGGATGCGGCCATCCGGCGGACTCCATTTCAGCGCGTTGTCGACCAGGTTGCCGATCGCCCGTTCCAGCGCGTCCGGGTCGCCGAGGACCAGCGTCGGCCGGAAATCGAGCTCGTACCGCAGCCCCGGCGCCCGGCCGACGGCCCGCGCTGCGACTCGTTCCGCGACCAGATCCAGCCGGACGTCTTCGATGTGGAATGGGGCCCGCCCGTCACGGGCGAGCTCGACCAGGTCGTTGACCAGCACGCGCAGTTCGCCCGCCTCGGCCAGCGCGGCCGCGGCAAGCGCCGGCGCGTTGGGGTCGTCCGGCTGTTCAGCGAGCAGTTCGAGGTTGGTGATCAGGCTGGTGAGCGGGGTGCGCAGCTCGTGTGAGGCGTCGGCGACCAGTCGGCGTTGCGCGCCCGCCGATTCGTCCAGCGCGGCCGTCATCGCGGCGAATGCCTGCCCGAGCCGGCTGATCTCGTCCTGGCCTGGCGTCTCGATCGGCGCGCTGAGGTCGCCGGTGGCCCTGATCCGCTCGACGGTTTCGGTCAGCCGGCCGACCGGGCGCAATACCCGGCCCGCGGCCAGCCGCGCCAGCACCGCCGCGCCGAGCGCGCCGGCCGGCACGAGTGCGGCGAGCAGCCAGCCGAGCGCCGTCTGGGTCGATGTCGCATCCGACGCCGGCCGGGCGACGCGGACCAGAACTCCGGGTTGCCCCGGAAACTGTACGGCGTAAATGCGGTAGACGACGTTTCCATAAGCCTCGTCGTGGAAATACGGCTTGGCGTTCCCGTACGCCACCTGGACGTCGTGACCGGTGACGGCGACGAACCCGTTCGCCGGGCCGACCGTGGCATCGGGCAGGATCTGCAGCTGCGTGCTGCCGAACGGGACCAGCTGCCCGACGGTGTGGGCTTGCTTGAGCTTCGCCGCTATGGTCTGCGCGTTGCTGGCCACCTGTACCAGAGAGGCGTCGTCCTGGCCGCGCAGGTTCGCGCCGACTGCCGGATAGACAACCGCCGCCACGAGCGCCAGCGCGCCGAAGACGACCGCGCCGACAGCGATCGCGACCCTGGCGCGCAGGCTCACGTCTCTTCCCGCAGTACGTAGCCGATCCCGCGAACGGTCTGGATCAGCCGCGGCTCGCCCATCTTCCTCCGCAAATAGCCGATATAGACCCACAGCCCGTTCGATTCCGGGCCGAAGTCGTACCCCCACACCGATTCGAATATCTGGGTCCGGGAAAGCACCCGGCCCGGGTTGCGCAGGAACAATTCGAGCAGCGCGAATTCGGTCTTGGTCAGCGGCAGCCTCATCCCGCGGCGGCTGGCCTGGTGGGCCGCGACATCGAGCTCGATGCCGGCGAACCGGAGCAGGCCGGCGCCCGCGCCGCTGCGCCGCAGCAACGCGCGCAGCCGCGCCCGCAGTTCCTCGAGCGCGAACGGCTTGGCCAGGTAGTCGTCGGCGCCGGCGTCCAGCCCGGCGACCCGGTCGGAAACCAGGTCCCGCGCGGTCAGCATCAGGATGGGGGTGTCGTCGCCGCGCGCCCTGATCACGCGGCACACTTCGAGCCCGCCCGGCTCGGGCATGAGGACGTCGAGCACGACGGCATCATGCCGGAGCCGCAGCAGCTCGGCCAGCGCGGTGGCGCCGTCGACCGCCGTGGACACGTCGTAGCCGTCACGGTGCAGCGCATGGGTCAGCGCGCTGCGTACCGCCTCGTCATCGTCGACCACGAGGACCCGCACCAGGCCAGTATCGCGCACCTTCCTCGACCGGCATTCTCCGATGGCGTCAGCTGCTCTGGGCCAGGCTCTGCTTGGCGTGCACGAGCGCGGCGTTCAGCTGCCCGGTGCTGACGCCGAGCGCACGGGCGGCCGCCGCGAAGGCCGGCGACGACGTGTCGGCATGACCCGCCGCGAACAGCGGCTGGAGCGCCGCGCTGACCCGGGCCGTGCTGACATGCAGCTCCCCGGCCACCGCCGCCACGATCGCGTCGTGGCCCGGCTTCTCGCTGGAGGACATGGTCTTTGCGGGGGCGCCGGGATTGGCGCCTGTCGCCGCCGCTACCGCGGCTGTGCTGCCCGCGGCGAGAGCCGCGGTGACCGCTGCGGCGGCGGCAATCATCCTGGTTCGGTTGCGCATGCGAATCCTCCTCGGATTTGTGGATTGCACCCAAGGGAACCAGGCGGGACTCAGGCTGGCCGAAGAAGTTCCTTATCGCGGCCTAAGAAGCAGCGCCGCCGCCAGACCTGGCCATCTGCCTGCGCGGCTCCGCGAGGCGGCCTCCCCCGAACCCTGAGGGTGCGAACACCGCGCTGCGGGCACGCCGCTCACCGGTGCGGCGGCCGGACCGCCGGGGGACGGCCCGCAGCCGGGCCGTCCGCGCGCGGCGGGCGGCCGCCATTGCGAGTCGAAGCCGACCTCGGCCACGAGCCAGATCAGCAAGGGTAAACGGCTGGTTGCTCACGTCCGCAGCTCGGAGTCTGCACGATCCTGGGGTGGTCAGCTTGGCCAAGTGCGGAGAGCGGCACGGGCAAAGGTTATTCCTTCCGGCGTCGGTTGTCCCAGTCCGAGACCATGCCGGTCGTGGCTGTAGCCGCCGAGCCTGCGGAGCACGGTCCAGGTGTCCCAGGCAGCGCGGCGAGCCATCTGCCTGGTGAATTCGGTGCCGTCACCAGCAATCCAGCCGATCGCGCCTAGCATGCGCGCCATGACCGCATCGGCGTCGCTAGGTACTTGCGCGGCCACCGCGGCGAGCAGGAGAAGCCCGGCCTGCGCCTCGCAGGAGCCGGCGGTTCTAGGAGGCATCCGCTCTGCCAGGTGCCACCACAGCCCGGCCGGATTGCCACGCAGATCGCGGCCGCGGGAGGTGACCAGCAGCATCTCGCGATGCTTGCGCAGCAGACCCATTTTCGTCGCCGTCTCGCGCAAGTGCAGCACGGGCACGGTCTGGGCCTCCCGGTTGCCCTTCCCGATCCAATCCTCGTCCAGGCCCAGCTCGGCCACTGCGGCCTCGACGTGGGCGGGCGGAAGATGCCCAGCTGCGGTTAGCTTGATGCCGTCGGCGCCGACGCGGTCCAGTAGCCAGGAGTACGGGCGGACCATCCGAGAAGCGGTCTCGGCGTCGATGAGGACGGACTGGTCAAGCGCGGCGTCGAGTAGGCGCCGCAGATCCCGGCGGGCAGCCGGATCGCGGACGGCGGCGACGAGTTCGCCGAGCGGCTCGGGAAGGATGGCCGCCCAGGCCGACCCTCCGGCTTCGCTGTGACGACCTCCGGACAACGTTCCGGCGGGGAACTCAGCGGCAAGCGTTGCGCTGATCTGGTCGAGATCGAAGCGGCTCGTGCCGATGGCGCCGGGGTCGACGTCATCGCCGAGGATCCGGGCCAACTCCGCGACCGCGTCCGCGTAATCCGGATTCGCTGGATCAGTGGCCGCCGCTATCAGCTCAAAGGCGCCTGCCCCGCCGCAGTCCTCAGCCGGGCCGTCCCGCCGACCGCCGGTGCACACCGCCCGGGGCGAGCCATCCTGCCGGGCGGTGATGGCCTCGAGCTTGATGACATGGCGCCAGTCGTCACCGAAGTCATACACGTAGGAGACTTTGTCGCCCACCCCGGCCAGTACCTCGTCGAGGCGCACCTGTTCCTCGGGGATCCCAGCCTCGCCCTCCTCCACCTGATACGGGCACAGGTACTGTTCGGTCTGCGGATCGTACGGGTCCGGGCCGAAAGCGAACTGGTGCAGATGCGAATCGGTCCAGCCGAACGCCCGCTGGATAACACGGTGCACCTCGTCCAGGAACAGGTCTGATGACAGCTCCAGCCGCCGCCACAGCGGCGGCTTGGTGTACTTCAGGTCGACCCGGACGCGATACGTCATTGCACCGGACCGGCGCGGACGCCGACGTGACGGTGGTGCCGCCCGGGCGAACGGATCCGCCTTGGGCACCACGGCGGCCATCAGGTCCAGCAGCATCCTTTCCATCTCGTCCAGGCTCTTGCCGGACATCGCCGCCATAAGCTGACGCATTACGTCCTCAGGGAGGCCTAGACCGGCCAGGGGATCGTCGGCCTTGCCGCGTCGTGTCACGCGTGCCACGCTACCGCTCTCGTTCCGCGTCCTGCGGGACTCCAAGGCAGGAACCTCGGTCCGTTCGGCTTGCTGTCGGCCGGCGGGAGCCAGGAATGGGGAGCCAACGTGTTCAGCCGCCTCCAGACCCAGTGCGACGTATTCAGAATGCTCATGCAGGTGACGGGCTCCCCGTTTGACTCAGCCCGACGGTAACAGACAGCCAGACGGCCCTGGAGTTCCCTGACAAGGAAGAGCTCACTGGTTCAAATCCAGTACGGCCTGCTAGCTTAATGAGAGGAATCTGTTATGAGTCAAGAAGTTGGCAGAGTTTGATCTTGCTCGGGCCGGGATTCTCCATCTTTGGAGGGGCTCCTCATCGTGTTCGCGTGAGCGTGGGTAGGCGACCGGAAGTAGGTCTGGCGCGGTGTGCGGCCTCCGATCAGGGGCGGCGGCCCGCAAGGACGCAGAACTCGTTCCCCTCTGGATCGGCAAGTACGACCCAGCTCACATCGCCTTGGCCGACGTCGGCGTGCCGGGCACCTAGGTCGAGCAGGCGACGGACCTCTTCGTCTTGCTCCCTGTCGGTTGGGTTGACGTCGAGGTGGAGCCTGTTCTTGACGGTCTTGCCCTCGGGCACGTGCGCGAATGTCAACGTCAGTGGCACCGGGCCGAGGCGGTTCTTGCCTTCAGGCACCATAGGGGAGCCAATTGTGACAATTCCGTCGCCTTCGTCTTGCACCTCGTAGTCAAGGACCGAGCACCAGAACCGGGCGAGACCGCCGGGATCGGCACAGTCGATCGCAAGCTCGGTGAACTTACTGGTCATGTCAGGACCTCCCAGTCGAGTAGCGGGTCCGCCAAAGGCAACACGCTGATCGCAGTGTTCGACAGCTAGGTAAGCCGCGCGTGATGTGCGTTCGCCGATCATAGATCCCGCCACCGGATGCCACTGCCGCCTTGGGCACCAGCCACGGCGTGGTGCTGGGCGCTGTCGCCGCGTCTTTGGGATCGAACCTCAGTGACGAGGAGGCAGTGTCGTTCGGTCCGGTGACCCGGCCGGTCCGCCTTACCGGGGCTTCGGCATGTCCGCGTCTCCGCCAGCCGCCCACGCCGCCCTCGACAACCCGCGAGACGTGGCGTTCCTGCTGGACAGCCTGCGGGAGGCGGGCACGCACCACCTCCTGGCGCAGCATCAGCGGCTCGGCATCCTTCGACGCCGAGGCCCAGCGGCCGAGCCAGACGAATCTGCCAGCCCTGACACGGAAGAGGTCACTGGTTCAAATCCAGTACAGCCAGGATCCATCGAGCTGCAGTGGCAGTCATTCCGACGCGGTTCATGTCACGGACAGCGAAGGTCAGCGCGCCTCTCATAGCTCCCTGCCGAGTATGAGCGCGTTGCTGGCCGACGAATCGTGGCTCGCGGGCCGATCAGAATATGCCTTTATGGCGGCGACTTACGGTCGCCGCCATCTGCCGCGCCGGCGCGTACTCGGCCATGTCAGGAACCCGCCGGGCGTTCAGCGGGTAAGTGGCTCTGCCCCGGGACCGCCGGCGGGGTGGATGGCTCTCGCAGCGGTCTGTCGCAGCACCGCTTTGCGGATCTCGGCAGCCGCCACGATCGACAGGGCCACGGCGGTGCAGATCAGCCACTGGCGGACGTCGAGCCTGACGGTCTTCAGCACGGTCTGGAAGATACCCAGGACGGTGGACAGGATCAGCAGGACGAAGGACCCGCTGGTCGTGATGACGAACGTCTTGTCGGAGAAGGTGTCGAGGGAGAACGCCGAGTCCCGTTGGTCTTTGGACTCGATTGAGAAGAACAGGACGAACAGCGCGAACGTGACCATGCCCATGGTCCGGGCGATGGCGAGCCCGTGCACCTGCTCCGCCCCGCTGATCACGCTGAGGGTGCCGATCGTCATCAGCAGGCCGGCCAAGGCGAGCCAGACGATGAGCCCGCGGGTCAGGATCGGCCGGGAGGGCGGCAGCGGCGGGCGTTCCATCAGCCCGGCGGCGGGTTTGCTGTAGCCGAGCCCGACCGACTGGATGGACAGCATGGTGAAACTCACCCACAACGTCTGCAGCGGAAGCAGTGGTATGCCCTGGGCGATGTTGAAGATGGCGGCACCGAGGAACGTGGCGATGTAGCCGAACAGGCCGCCGATCTGGAACCGGACGTACCGGGCGAGGTTGTCATACAGCCCGCGGCCCAGTTCGACGGCCTTGACGATGGTGGAGAAGTTGTCGTCGGTCAGGATCATCACCGCGGCTTCCTTGGTCACCTCGGTCCCGGTGATCCCCATGGCGATGCCGATGTCGGCCTTCTTCACCGCGGGCGCGTCGTTGACGCCGTCCCCGGTCATCGCGACGATCTGGCCTTTCTTCCTGAGGACGTCGACCAGGCGGACCTTGTGCTCGGGGGTGACGCGGGCGATCACGCCGATATCGTCGATCTTGGCCAGTGCCTCCTCGTCGCTCATCGCGCCGAACTCGGCGCCGGTGAGTACGGTGCCGTCGATGCCGAGATCGTCGGCGACCGCGGCCGCGGTGACCGCGTAGTCGCCGGTGATCATCCGGATCCTGAT
>Ga0070697_100001577_pt1 | contig 17382 bp, 10 predicted proteins | sample KBSK1501metaG_FD_65475 | JGI IMG/M metagenome (GOLD analysis project Ga0070697, IMG submission 65475) | Corn, switchgrass and miscanthus rhizosphere microbial communities from Kellogg Biological Station, Michigan, USA - KBS K1-50-1 metaG | ecosystem: Host-associated > Plants > Roots >...
GGTGGACGAAGGCAATTGGAGAGGGCGCACGGTGCAAAAGTTCGACGTGTGCACGCGCAAGACGGACAAAGTGCTGGAGAACGTCGGAGGATTCGTCATTTCGTCAAACGGTGAGAAGGCGCTGTATGAGCAACTGCCGCCGAAAAATCCGCTGGCGCCGCCAGGCGGACCGGTGCATGGCAGCTGGATCATCAAGCCGTTGGCGGCGCTGGGTAAACCGGCCGAGCCGGGCAAGCCAGACGGGACATTGCATCTGGAATCGATGCGAGTGAACGCCGATCCGCGAGCGGAGTGGAAGCAGATGTTCCGCGAAGTGGGGAGGATTGAGCGGGACTTCTTTTACGACCCCAACATGCATGGCGCGGACTTGAAAGCGCTGATGGCGATGTATCAGCCGTACGTGGACAACGTGATGAGCCGCGCGGACCTGAATTACATTTGGGCCGACATGCTGGGAGAGATTACGGCACAACACATTTATGTATTTGGCGGCGAGCGTCCGGAAGTGAAGCAGGTAAATGTGGGATTGCTGGGAGCGGATTACACGATCGAACATGATCGCTACCGTTTCGCGAAAGTGTATTTCGGCGAGAACTGGAACCCGGATTTGCGTGCGCCGCTGACGGAGCCGGGAGTGAATGTTCGGCAGGGCGAGTACCTGCTTGCGGTGGACGGACGCGAAGTGCGTGGCAGCGATGAGATTTATAGTTTTTTCATCGACCGTGCGGGCAAAGCGATTCAGCTGAAGGTGGGCCCGGACCCGAGTGGAAAAGATGCGCGCGTGGTGACAGTGGTGCCCATCGGCAACGAACGAACGCTGCGCATGCGTGATTGGATGGAAAGCAACCGCAGGAAGGTGGATGAACTGAGCAACGGCAAACTGGCTTACGTGTATTTGCCGGACACTGCTGTGAACGGCTTCACCAATTTTAACCGTTATTATTTCCCGCAGAATTCGAGACAGGGAGCGGTAATTGACGAGCGGTTCAACGGCGGAGGATGGATCGCGGACTACATCGTGGACTGGCTGAATCGTCCCTTGTTGATGGCGGCCATGACGCGCGAAGGCAAGGACAATTATATTCCGTGGGTGATCTTCGGACCGAAAGTGATGCTGATCAATCAATACGCGGGTTCGGGCGGAGATGCGCTGCCGTGGATGTTCAAGCAGCTGGGCATTGGGCCGCTGATCGGGACGCGTACGTGGGGCGGACTGATCGGGATTGGCGGTTATCCGCCGCTAATGGATGGCGGAGCGATTACTGCGCCGCGCTGGGGGCTGTTCAATCCAAAGACGGGCGAATTCGACGTGGAAAATAAAGGCGTTTCACCGGATATCGAGGTGGATTTAGATCCCGCGCTGTGGCGGCAGGGGCACGATCCGCAGCTGGAGAAGGCCGTGTCGGTGACGCTGGCAAATCTGAAGGAACATCCGGTGACGCCGGTGAAGCGGCCGAAGTATCCGATCTACGATTGGCCGAAAGTGCGGTCGGACGCGAGCAAGTCTGGGGCGGGTTCCAGCCAAAGCCAATAACCAATAATGTGGCGGCGCCCTTTTTCCGAAGGGCAGATAAAGACACATACCGGGACCGGCCGCTTGGTGCGAAGACAAGTTCGGAGCGGCATGAGGAACCACAAAAATGCCCTAGCAATGGCGCAGCGGGTATAATTGTGATTGGAAACGTCCCCCTTTTGTGGTCCCGCGCAAGTTCAGAGTTTGCCTGATTTCCCATCCAGCCTAATTTTCAAACGGAGTTGAACATGACTAAACCACTGGCGTTGATTGTTGGTTCCGGGCCAACCGGGATGGCGATGGCGATCGAGCTGAAGAGAGCGGGCCTGGACGTACGAATCATTGACAAGGCGAATCATCCGGCGGAGCACTCGCAAGCGTTGGTGGTGCAAGCCAGGACTTTGGAGCAATTTCAGCGATATGGGATTGCGGAGAAGACCGTGGGCCGCGGCAGAAAACTGACGAAGGCAAGATTTTGGAGCGACCGCAAGGAGATCTTGTCGTTTTCCTTCGACAAGATTGCCAGCCGCTACCCGTATCTGCTTTTTCTGGCGCAGAGCGAAACCGAAGCGATATTGAAGGAAAAAATGGAAGCGCTCGGCGCCCAGACAGAACGTGGAGTTGAATTGTTAGCAATCACGCAACGAGATGGCGGAGTAGAAGCGACAGTGCGAAACGCCGATAGCCGGGAAGAACAGGTCGCGGCGCGGTGGATCCTGGGCTGTGACGGGGCGCGCAGCAAAGTCCGCGAACTGACCGGCATTCCGTTTGAAGGCGGAGGAGTCGGCTTATCGTTTTACCTGGGGGATCTGGAGTTAGAAGGGCCGGACGTGCCAAGCGATTTAATTTCTTTGCATTTGCATTCGGGCGATGTGGTGTTCATGGGGCGGCTTACCGACAAGTGGACACGGCTGATCGTCGCTTCACATGCGAAACAAGGTGAGGACGCGCGGCGCGACATTTCGATGGAGGATTTTCAGAAAGCCGTGGATGACGCGAAAGTTCGCGTGAAGATTCGTTCGGCGCAATGGATGACTCCGTTCCACGTGAACGATCTGCAGGCGAAGCACTATCGCAAAGGGAATGCGTTCTTGGCGGGGGACGCTTCGCACATTCATTCTCCCGTTGGAGGGCAGGGAATGAATACGGGGATTCAGGACGCTGCGAATCTGGCGTGGAAACTGGCAGCGGTGGCGCGAGGCGCGAATGAGAAATTGCTGGACAGCTATGAAGAAGAGAGAGGAGCGGTTGGCAGAGCGTTGCTGCGATTTACGGAACGAGGATTGAAGTTTGCGACCGCGACAAATCCGATGGTAGAAGGGCTGCGAGACTCGGTGCTTCCGCTGCTTACGCGCTCGACTACCGTACAAAATCTATTAGTGGGATTTGTTTCCGAGACGGCGATCGAGTATCGATCTTCTTCCATCGTGGCGAATGAGGATTGCGATGGCGCGCTCCGGGCGGGCGATCCCATGCCGGACGTCAATATTCTAATGGAAGACGGCGCGCGCGGATTGTTAGCGGATTGGACGGAGGCCGAACATCTGGCGGTGATGATGAACGTTACGCCTACGGAGAGAGCTGAACTCGAGAAGCAACTAGAACGCGCGAAAGTGGTCACGATTGTCAGTTCGCAACTGGATGATGAGGGACGGCGGTTGTTGGGCAGGGAGCGAAAAGTGTTTATTGTGCGGCCGGATGGATACATCGGGTACCGAGGCTCGAGGAGCGGTGGAGCGGAATTCGCGTCGTATATGAAGCAGGATGGGATTGAGGCGGCGCAGCCGGCGGAAAGGCGAGCTACGGCGCGGTAGCGATCGAATAGAAGGAGAAGCAACGTGAGGTTTTATCGTTCAACAGCCCAGTCTAACTTTATAATGCAAAGTACTTGACATTAAGAATTACTTTGCTATGATTTGAAGCGCGGCGGAGAAGGTCCTAGAGGAAAACTCACATGCTGAAGCGGATTCTGGCGATCATCGCCATTTTTGCATGTACGTGTGTCGCGTGGATGATTCTGGGCACGTCGATTTATTTGCGGACAGAGAGTGCGGGTTCGGAATTGTCCAGCCGAGTCGCTTCCACCTGGGGGACGGCACAGGAGCAGCATCCTCCCGTGGCGAGCTACGTTACGAAGGTGACGAAGACGGTGGAAACGGAAGAAAACGGGAAAAAGATAAAGAAGACGGAAACGCACGATGTGACAAACGCGGTGCCATTGGACTCCAGCCAAATCGTGGCCGATCTGCACATTGATTACCGGCAGAAAGGGCTGTTGTGGTTCAGCACCTATCGAGTGGGGTTTGCTGGGAATTACACTTTCCGGAATCCGACCGGGCAAGAAGAGACTTTCACAATTAGATTGCCGCTGCCTTCGAAACAAGCGGTTTACGACGGAATGGAGATTTCGCTGGACGGGCAAGTGCTGCCGTTGGATTTTGGCGGCGCGGAAGCGAATGCCCGTGGAGCGCTCAAAGCGAATGCCACAGGCGTTGTGCGGATTGCGTATCGTTCTCAGGGGCAAGATAATTGGATCTACAAATTTTCCAGCGGCGATGAAGTCGCGCGAGTGAAGGACCTTCATTTGCTGGTGAAGACGGATTTCGGCGGATTTGATTTTCCGGAAAATTCACTGTCTCCCACGGAAAAGCGGCAAACTTCCGAGGGTTGGGAATTAAAATGGGATTACCAGAATCTGGTTTCGGGCTTCAATATTGCGCTGAGGGTGCCGCAAAAATTGCAGCCGGGGCCATTGGCCGGGCGAATTTCTTATTTTGCTCCGGTACCGCTGTTCTTTTTCTTTTTCCTGGTGTTCATACTTTCGACGCTACGCGGAATTGACTTGCATCCGATGAACTATTTCTTTCTGGCGTGCGCTTTTTTTGCGTTTCATCTACTGCTGGCGTATTTGTGCGACCACGTTTCCATCCATGCGGCGTTTGCGATTTCGTCGGCGGTTTCAATATTGCTGGTTGTGACGTATCTGCGGCTGGTGGTGAATTTGCGTTTCGCGGTGGTGGAAGCAGGGCTGTCGCAGTTGATTTACCTGGTCCTGTTTTCCTATGCATTTTTCTTTGCGGGGTTCACAGGATTGGCGATAACGATTGGCGCAATCCTGACACTGTTTGTGGTCATGCAGATGACTGGCCGAATCCAGTGGACGGAGAAATTTGCGAGGAGAATCGCCTAGCAGCGATGTAGCGGCTGGACTGACGGAATAAAAGCGACACGGGCTTGGATCCGTGTCGCTTTGTTATTTTGGGCTTAAGCAAACGGAATCAGTGTTTCGCCGGTTCGGCGGTGGGAGGAAGAACGCCGTTCAGGCGAAGGTACATGGATTGAGCGGAGTAGTGGTCTGCCCAGGAGCCGGCCAGGATGAACATGGCGGCGGCGCGAGAGAAAGAACGGCCATTGAAGAGGGGAATGGAATCGGAGAGATGGGAATCGTCGACTTTAGCGAGAGAGGAGGAGCAGAAATCGAAAGACTGTTTGACGGCAGCGACGAGCTTGTCCTTCGAATCGGTTTCGGCGAGCTTGGGACCTTCGGCGGCGGGTACACCGGAGATTTTGGAGCAGAAGAGATTGTTGGAGTCGGCGATGTGAATGGCCAGATGAGCGAAGCTCATTTGGTCTGGAGTGGGCTTGAAAGAAAATTTATCGGCGGGCATGGCTTCGGCGGCGGCGGTCATGTTCTTGGAGGAACGGGTTAGGGCGAAGCGGAGGGCGTCGCTTACGGGATTTGTGGAGGGTGATGCGGAAGGAGCGGCTTGCGCGAAAGTTAGAAGCGGAGTGCAGGTGAGAGTCGCTAGGACGGCGAGTTTGCGGATCATGTGAAGGCTCCTTTGTTGGCAGGGAAGATGGTACGCCGGAAGGGAGTCGAAAGTAAAAGTTCAAGTTTGGCGGGAAATCGTGCCGGGAATTGCAGATTGAGGATGGGCGAATGAGTCTTTTAACACAGAGTTCGCAGAGGGCACTGAGGAAGAACGCAAGGGTTAGCGGGTTAGGACCTGGCCGGGGGTGGCACCGGTGGGTTTGTTTGCGGACCAGACCAGGATGCCGTTGACGAAAACTTTTTCTATGCCGGTGGGGAGTTCTTGCGATTTGGCGAAAGTGGAATGGTCGAGGATGGTGGCGGGATCGAAGAGGACTAGGTCGGCGTAGGCTCCTTCGCGTAGGATGCCGCGGTCGGGCCAGTTGAGGCGTTGTGCGGGAAGCGAGGTCATTTTGCGGATGGCTTCGGGCAGCGTGAGCCAATGCTTTTCGCGGACGTAGCGGCCGAGGACGCGGGGGAAAGTTCCGGCGCCGCGCGGATGCGCTGAACCGATGCCGCCGTCGCTGGCTACCATGACCCACGGTTGTTGATAGAACGCTTTGATGTCGCTTTCGATCATGGAGTGGCCGATGATTTCGGCTTCGGAGTTGGCGGCGTCGCCTTCGCGGACGATTCGAATGAACATATCTGTTGGAGAAAGTTTGTTGGATTTTGCGATTTCGGCGAGAGAGTGGCCGGCGTAGGAATTATTCGGCTTGAACTCGGTGATGGTGAGATGGTCCGGGCCGCCGAGATCGGCGATGGCTTTGCCTACGCTTTTTGGGCTTTCGTATTGCTTGTCCGGCACGATGACTTTGAGATTGGAGTGCCAGGCGTCGTAGGGATAGCAGTCGGCCAGGAAGTCTACGCCACGGTTGCGGGCTTCTTCGATGACGCGAATGTATTCGGGGGCTTTGCCCTGGACGGCCACTGTGGCGAGCTTGATGTGCGAGTGGTCCAGGGGGATGTGGGCTTGTTCGGCGATTTCAATTTCTTCTAAGAGTGCGTCGAAAGATTTGTCCGCTTCATCGCGAATGTGCGTGCTGTAGAAGCCGCCGTGTTCTGCGGCACTGCGCGCCATCGCGATGAGTTCGGCGGTGTTGCTGTAGCTGCCGACTTCATATTCGAGGCCACTGGAGAGGCCGATGGCGCCTTCGTTCATGGCTTGCCAGGTAAGCTGAGCCATTTTTTCGATTTCCTGCGGCGTCGCAACACGTTTGAAATCTTTGCCCATGACCTGTTCGCGGATAGTGGTGTGACCTGCGAACACCGCGACGTTGAGTGCTGCGGGATATTTGCGGCGTTGCTCGATCCAATCCTTTATTGGCCAGGGAGAATCGCCATCCGGACCTTGCACGGCGGTGGTGATGCCTTGCGCGATTTGCGCCTCAGCGAGCGGGTCGGAGTCGAGGCCTTCGATGGAGTGATTGTGGATGTCGATGAAGCCCGGGGCTAGGACGAGGCCGTGGGCGTCGAGGACTCGCTCGCCGGGAGCGGGAGAGAGTTTGCCGATGCTGGCGATGCGATTGTTGCGGATGCGGAGTGAGCCTTCGCGGAGAGGAGCGCCGGTGCCGTCGGCTAGTTGCGCGTTGATGATTAGGAGCGTTTGGTCGGCGGGCGAGGGAAGGTGGAACGTGAGCGGAATGGGGATGGCAAACGACATTGATAGCAGGAGTAAAAAGAATGCGCTGCGGCCTGTGAACACTAAAGAGTCCTTGGTGATTCTGAAATTGTTGCTTCTTGCTGCGAGCGTGCTGCGGCTTACACTGCACACAGCCTGAAGGCTGTGCCACCGAAGAAAACCTCCACCGTCCAAGAAAAGGCCGTGCCGATTTAAGAAAGTAACGGCGTCAAGAGCGCTCGGAGCGGGTTCGGAGATGGTACCAGACAGTGATGAGAATGATGGAGACGACGAGGATCAGTGTGGAGATAGCGTTGATTTCGGGAGTGATGCCGCGGCGGAGGCGGCCCCAAATTTCCAGAGGGAGAGTGTATTCGCGGCCGTAGAGGAAAAAGGTGACGGCGATTTCGTCCATGGAGAGAGTGAAGATGAGAAGTGCGGCGGCGATCAGCGAGAGTTTTAGATTGGGGAGCGTGACGAGCCAGAAAGTGCGCCAAGGAGTTGCGCCGAGATCGAGAGAAGCCTCTTCCTGACGGCGATCGATTTTTTGCAGGCCGGCGAAAAGTTCAGTGGTGGCTACGGAGATGAGCGCGGTGCCGTGACCGAGGAAGATTGTGATTAGGCTGAGATCGAGGCTGATGCGGACGGCGAAGAGAAGGAGCGAGAGTCCTGTGATGATGCCGGGAAGAATTAATGGAAGAAGAACCAGGCGGCGGAAGAAAGACTTGCCGGGGAAATCGGCGCGGTCGAGCGCGAGGGCCGCGAGCAGACCTAGAGTTAGCGAGAGGGCCACGGCCCCAGCAGCGACGATGAGGCTGTTCAGCACGGAATCCCAGATGGCGGAATCGGCGAAAAGTTGGCGGTACCACTCGAATGTGAAATGACGTGGTGGGAAGCCGCCGACGCCGTCGCGATTAAAGGAATAGACGACGAGGACGACAATCGGCAGATAGATGAACGCGAAGACTAGCGCGGCGTAGGCAGCCAGCAGTGGCGAGTGGCGCATGGAGGTTGTGCTGGTGGCGCTCATTCGAAGGACCAGCGCTTTTCGACGCGCTGGGTGAGGGCGAGCAGCGCGAGAGTAATGATCAGGATAAAGACGGAGATGGCTGCGCCCAGCGGCCAATCGTAAGCCGCGCCGAAAAGCGATTGCACTAGGTTGGCGATCATGGTGCCGGAGGAACCGCCGACAAGCAGTGGCGCGAGGAAATCGCCTAGTGAGAGGACGAAGGCGAAGGTGGCTCCGGCGAGAAGACCGGGGAGCGAGAGCGGGAGGATTACGCGGACGAAAGTTTTGCGTGGCGATGCGCCGAGGTCTTGCGAGGCTTCTATGAGCGTGCGAGGAATGTGTTCGAGCGAAGCGTAGATGGGAAGAAAGACGAACGGAGTGTAGATGTGTGTGAGCATGAGGACTACGGCGAAAGGACTATAGAGGAGCGCGGAGACTGGGCCCTGCGTGATGTGAAGATACTGAAGTGCGCCGTTGAGGACTCCGTCGCTGCCGAGAATAGTTTTCCACGCATAGCCGCGGACTAGATAGCTGACCCAGAGCGGGACGATGACCAGTTGGTAGAGGAATTCTTTGCGTGGGCCTGCGTGGAACGATAAGAAATATGCGAGCGGGTAGCCAAGGAGTACAGAGAGGAGTGTGACGCCGGCGGCGATGCGTACGGTGCGCAAGAGAACCTGCACGTAGAGCGGATTCTTGAAGAGAGTGGCGTAGTTTTCGAAATTCCAGTGGTGGAGGATGACGCCGTCGCGGACGGTCCAGAAACTGTGCAGGAACATTAGCAAGTAGGGAAGAAGGAGGAAGAGCGCGACCCAGAGGATGGGTGGGAGGGAGATGAGGAGTTTGTAGGTGCGGGAGTACATTTTAGTGACCAGAGACCAGTGACCAGAGACCGGTACGGCGGAAAAAGCGAGCAGAGACCAGCAAGCAGCGAGCAGTTAAGAAACGGGAAGGCTGGGTTAGGTGCGGTAGCCGGCAAGGTTTTGCGTAAATGAGTTTGGAAGAGTGCATGGTCAGTCGTGGACGGGAATCGCGTTTTGGGCGGAGAACATAAATTCGTGGGAACCGGAGACTGGAGCGCGGGCGGAGATGCGGGCGCGCAGGATTGTACCCGTGGAGGTTTCCAGTTCGAGGAGTTCGGTGGCGCCGGAATAGATTTGCTGGTGTATGGATGCGGTGAAGCGAACGGGATCGGAGAGTTGCGGGGAATTTTCCTGAGACCGCGAAACGTGACTCGCGAGGGAGATTACTTCGGGCCGCAGAGAGAAGAGCGCGGAGCCATCTGCTTGTGTTGACGGAAACTGGAAGGGGCCGCAGTAGGCGATGCCGTCGCGAATGATGGCGCGCAGCAGATTGGTTTGACCGATGAACTGCGCAGTGTAGGCGGTGGCGGGGTGCGCGTAGATTTCGCGCGGCGATGCGACCTGTTCGAGCGCGCCATTGCGGAGAAGGGCGATGCGATCGGAGAGGGCCATGGCTTCTTCCTGATCGTGAGTTACGAAGAGAAAGGTGATGCCGACTTCGCGTTGCAAGAATTTTAATTCGGACTGCATTTCTTTGCGGAGATTGGCATCGAGAGCAGAGAGTGGCTCGTCGAGAAGAAGAAGCTGCGGGCGATTGACGAGCGCGCGGGCGAGAGCGACGCGTTGTTGTTGGCCGCCGGAGAGTTTTGTCGGCTTGGCGGCGGCATATTCCTGCATGCGGACCATGGCGAGAGCGTCGGCGACGCGCGTTGCGATTTCTGCTTTCGGAGTGTTGGCGGCGTGCAGGCCGTAAGCGACATTTTCGCTCACGTTGAGGTGCGGGAAGAGCGCGTACTGCTGGAACACAGTGTTGACGCGACGTTTGTATGGAGGAAGCGTATCGAGGCGGGTGCTGTGCATCCAGATTTCGCCGGCAGTAGGCTGTTCGAATCCGGCGATGAGGCGAAGCAGCGTAGTTTTGCCGGAGCCGCTTTCGCCGAGCAGGGTGAGAAATTCGCCGGCCGCGATTTCGAGCGAGAGAGTTTTTAGAACTTCACGCGCGCCGAAACGCTTGCTGACCGCGCGCACTTCGAGAAGCGTGGCGCCGGACGGAAGTGATTCGGCGATGGAAGGCGCAACAGTTGACGAAGCGCGGGTCACTGGGCGGCTTTGACCTCATTCCAGATTTCGTTGTATTTGGCGCGGCGTGGAACATCCTGCCAGAAATAGATGTGCATCATGTAGGAGTTGGGATCGTCGAGGTGCAGAGATTTTTTTTCGTCGTTGGAAAGATATCCGGCGGCGTCAGGATTCGCGGGCGTGTAGTGGGTAACGTCGCTGACTAGCTTTTGTGTTTTGGCCTCGACCATGTAGGCGAGGAATTCGCTTGCCAGGTCCTTATTCTTGCTGGCGGCGGTGATCATCAGGTGGTCGATCCAACCGGTGGTGTTTTCTTTTGGAATGGTTTCGCCGATGGGGAAATTCAATTTGTGAAGCTGCGCAGTGTTGAGAGGCCAGCCCATGGCGAGAACGATTTCGTGATTCTGAAAAAGGTTGGTTAGTTCGCCGCCGGTGGACCAGAATTTGCGGACGTTAGGTTTAAGTTCGATCAATTTTTTCTTGACGGCTTCGAGTTGTGCGTCGGAGAGATTGTAGAGCTGAGCGGGATCGGGTTTATCGTAGCCAAGAATTTGCGCGGCCATGTAGACGCTGGAGAGTTCATCCCACAGAGAAACTTTTCCGCGATATTTCGGATCCCACAAAACGATCCAGGAGTCGGGCGGCTGGGGGAAAACGCTGGTGTCGTAGAGGAGCGGGTTAGGACCCCACATAAAGGGAACGCCGAAAACCTGGTTATTTGCTTTGACGAGGGAAGAATCGCGAAGCCTGACCGATAGCTGCAGATAGGAAGGAATTTTGGAAAGATCAAGCGGAGCGGCGAGCCCCGCTTTGACGATGGAGGCGGCGACATCGCTGGACGGAGAAATTACGTCGTAGTTGGCGGCGCTACCGCCGCGAAGCTTAGCGACAAGTTCGTCGCTCGAGCCCATGTAGGAGGCGACGACTTTGCAATGGTGGGAAATTTCGAAGTCGTGCACGAAGGAAGGATCGGCATAGCCTTCCCAGACGAGGAGGCTAAGCGTTGGCGGAGAATTTCTGCAGGCAGCAACAAAGAACGAGATGAACAGGGCAGCGACCAGAACAGTCGTTCGCTTCATCAGTCCTCCATTCGGAAAGAGCGGCAAGCATTCGCAAGGAAGAATTTAACCTAAAAGGTGGGTGGCGTGTTGATCCAGAGCAGCCAGGATTCGCTTTTTCCTGGATTGCGCCAGCGATGCGGTGTGGAGCTCTGGAAATAGAGGCTGTCGCCGGGCTTCATGCGGTAGTGTTCATCCGTGTTCAGCCAAATTTCAAATTCGCCGCGGAGGATGTGCAGAAATTCCTCGCCTTCGTGGGTATAGGATTCGCCGCTGCCGCCGCCCGGCTTGATACGAAACAGATGCGGCTCCATGGCGGTGTTGCCCCAGGCGAGAAGTTCCATGCGAACGCCTTTGGTGGTTTCGAGGACTTTGCGTTCAGTAGGCCGAACGAGTTTGGAGTTGTCTTTTGCCGGCTCGAAGAAGGAAAGAATATTGGTGCGATAGTACCGAGCGATGCGGCGCAGCGTGCTGATGGAAGCGCGCATCTGGCCGCGTTCGAGAGCGCTGAGAAAGCCGATAGAGACGCCGGTGGCGCCGGCAACTTGCGCGAGGGAAAGATTACGGCGCTGGCGCAGACGGCGAAAACGGAGCCCAGGTGAAGCGGTATTTTCGGCGGGCGAAACAATTCCCTGTTTTTTGAGGACGTGAACGATCGCGGCGGGATTCAATCCGCGGGCTCGGCGAAGGAAGATGGCGCGTTTCAGCAGGCGTACGTCCGCTTCGCTGTAAAGACGGTAACGGCTGCGCGTGCGCTGCGGCGTGACGAGGCCGAGCGCTTCCCAGGCGCGCAAAGCAGAGGAAGAAATACCGACGCGAAGCGCGACTTCGCTGATACGCAAAGAGGCGTCCGGCGAGCGCGAAACCGATGGCTCGGATAAATTCTTTCTGCTTGACTTCACCACGGAGTTTCCATAAGTTTACAGGATTATAGTAAGGTTTACGGGGCACAGCAACCTCGAAGGCACGGTGCAAAATCAAAACTTCGAGGCTCAGGGGTGAGTCAATGAACGTGAAAAATCTTCTCCGCACATCCTCGTGCGGAAGCATTTTCTTGCTTTTTGTCTTCACACTTTATGGAGTTCTTGGTGCGACGAGCACGCCCGCGCAGAGTACGGGCGGAAGGATACGCGGTACGGTAACAGACACGACCGGAGGCGCGGTAAGTGGCGCGAAGCTGAGCATCCTCAACGAGGCGAACGGCCAGCAGCGGGATGCCGACAGCGGCTCCAATGGAGAATATATTTTTCTGGAAGTTCCAGTTGGCACTTACGACGTATCGGCGAACCAAGCGGGATTCAAGAAATACCTGCGCAAGGGAATCGTAGTGGATTTGAACGAAGTGCTGAATCTGGACATCGTGCTGCAGGTCGGCGGAGCGACGGAAACAGTGGAAGTGACTGGGGCGGCGCCGCTGGTGGATACGACGTCGACGCAGCTTGGCGTAGTGGTGGGAGAACGCGCGGTGAGCGAATTGCCGCTGGCGCAGCGCGATGCCTACCAACTGCTGCAATTGCAGCCTGGCGTTCAATCGCAGGTCGGTTTGGACACAGTTTACGGCAGTGACCGTGCCGGTGTGGTTAGCGTGAACGGTGGTCGCGGCCGCGACAACAATTTCACTGTAAACGGCGGCGATGGTAACGACCAGTTCGCGGGACTTCCCGCGATTCAACCATCGCCCGACGCCATTGCCGAGTTCCGCGTGCTCACCAACACCTTCGATGCAGAGTATGGCCGGAACTCCGGGGCTGTCGTGAACGTGGTGACAAAATCTGGGACCAACGATATCCACGGAAACGCTTACGAATTTTTCCGCAACCAGAATTTGAACGCTAAGGGATTTTTTGACACCACGAAACTGGACTATCTCCAGAATCAGTTCGGCGCGACCTTAGGTGGGCCGATCAAAAAAGACCGGACATTTTTCTTTGTGACGTACGAAGGCGACCGCATCCGCAGAGGGACCTCGGGTGACACCGTGACGGTTCCTACCGCCGCAGAACGCGCTGGTGATTTTTCCGCGAATGGAGGGTTTACCGGAACTCTTTCCAACGCAAACATTTTGAATAGCCGGCCGGGCTGCCTGTCCGCACTGGGACGGAATAGCCCGATCGCGGATGGCACCCTCTATTCCGACATTTTTGCGAACAGTCAAGTTCCGACCGCTTGCATGGATCAGACCGCCCTTGATTTGTTGAATCAGTTTGTGCCACAAGCAAATATTGGAGATAACACTTTTCAGGGCGTGCCCTTGGGCCACGAACACAGCGACCAATTTACCGTGAAGATCGATCATGAGCTGACAAAGAAGCAGCACTTAACGGGGTATTACTATTTCGAACAGCATCATTTAGAAAAGCCCTTCGCGAGGTTCCAATCCGGCGGCGCGAACCTACCCGGGTTTGGTGACTTGACCGATGAAAGAATTCAGCAAATCAATATCGCGCATACGTATGCAATTGGTCCGACGGCGGTAAACGAAGTGCGCTTCACGATGTTTCGTGAAGGGCAGGGTACATTTTTGCATCCTCAGCATACAAATCTAGTGCAGGACTCGTGCAAAACGGTGGCGACGACAGACTGCTTTGCCGACCCCAATAACCCCGACCTGGGAATTCATCCCGGACTTGGAGCGAGTCGCGAGGGTGTTCCGTTCGTCAATATTTCGGGCGGATTCAACATCGGGAATAACTTCGAAGGCGAGTTGCCGCAGACGGGTAACACCTTTCAATGGTCCGACAACTTCAGCAAAACTATCGGACGGCACGACCTGAAGTTTGGCGGGGATACGCGCTACCAGCGGTTCGATCAAACTCTATTTTTTGACGTCAGCGGGCAGTACTTCTATTTTGGAGGAGGCCCGAACGATCCAGGCTATGGCAATCTATTTCCTAATTACCTTTTAGGCGTACCGGACGAATACGGGCAAGGCTCGGCGCAAGAAGAACGCGTGCGCAGCAAAGCCGTTTATCTCTACGCCCAGGACAGTTGGAAGATCAAGTCGAACTTGACATTAAATTACGGCCTGCGGTGGGAACTCACTACGCCATTGGCCGATGCGGGCCAAAAGGTTCAGACATTCCGGCCGGGACAAACTTCCACAATCTATCCCTGCCAACTGTCTCCGATCAGTCCGCTTTTTGGGCCGGGAAATGATTGCAACAGTACAGGCGTAACCCCTATCGGTTTGGTGGTGCCGGGCGATCGGGGAATTCCTAACGGACTTTCGAACACTTATTACAAGTCGTTTGCGCCGCGAATCGGATTGGCATGGAGTCCGAACGCGCAAGACGGGTTTCTTGGGAAATTGTTCGGCGGGCCAGGGAAGACAAGCATCCGTACAGGGTTTGGCATCTTCTACAACCCTGTCGAACAACTTGTACTGGAGCAATTCAGTGCGGAACCGCCATTTGGCGGCAGCACGTTCCTGTTTAACACGCAGTTCAACGCTCCGTTTTTGAGTCAGGACGGTGCAACGGCGTTCCCCAATCCGTTCAATGGAATTCTGAATCCGCCACGCGGACAGTCGGTGGACTGGTCGTTGTTCCGGCCGATTCTGCTCTTCGGCCAGGCGGCGAAGAATCCAAGAACGCAATACGCTGAGCAGTACAATCTGACAATCCAGCGAGAAGTTGCAAAGGACTTGGTATTGCAGCTTGCCTACGTGGGCCGGCAAGGACATCGATTGTTGGCTTCGCAGGATTTGAATCCGGGGAATCCGAAAACGTGTTTGGACCTGCAAGCGCTCTCTGATTCGACCGGAGACGCCAGCCTCGCATGCGGGCCATTCTTTGCGGACACGGCATATCAGTTCAATTTGCCGGTGGGTTCGGTGTTCCACATGCCGTACATATCCGGCCCAACGCCCAGCGGACCGAACATCCCTTGCCCGATCGCTAATGCCCCGGCGGCTTGTACAATTACGGGCACTGGCCAACAAATTACTCTCGTCGGATTGCGTCCGTACTCTTCGCCTCTATGCGACCCGCTTTCGGGAACAGGTTGCCCGCCAGATGGAATCGACGTCTTCTCCAGCATTTTTACGCAGAATACGATTTCCAATTCGGCGTATAACTCGTTTCAAGCAAGCTTGGAGAAGCGATTCTCGAACGGACTGCAGTTTACGGCGTCTTATACCGTTGGCAAGTCGTTGGACAATGCATCCACGTTTGAAAACCTCGTCGACCCTGTCAATCCGAAAAGGAATAGGTCGCTTTCGTTGTTCGATGCCCGGAACCGGTTCGTATTCAGTTACTACTGGGAATTTCCAGTTCCCAAGTATGAGGGATTTAAAGGCAAAGCCCTGAATGGTTGGGCGATGTCGGGGATCACTACGTTCCAGAGCGGGTTTCCGATTCGTATTACGGAGCAGGACGACATCGAACTGCAATCCAGCTTTGATTTTGAAACGCCGGGACAGCCCAATGTTGGCGCTCCGTTCCATACCATCAATCCGCGTAAGTTGACGTGTGCCGCAGGCACCGGCACGGATCCGACGACGTGCACACTGATCAACGCTGGATTCAACACAGACGCGTTCACGGAGGCCACAGTTGCGCCAGGAACGATTGGCAATGCCCCGCGGACGGTCTGCTGCGGTCCAGGAATCAACAATTGGGAATTCGGATTCGTAAAGAGCACCCCAATCGGCGAACGGTATAAAGTTGATTTTCGTGCCGAACTCTTTAATGCATTCAACCACGCGCAATTCTTTCAGCCGGATGGGAATACCACAGACGGAACAGACTTCGGCCGTATTAAGCGGGCGCGCGATCCGCGTCTGGTGCAGTTCGCGCTGAAGTTTTACTTCTAAGGCCACCGCGCGGAAAATGGAACCAGGCAGGAAGCGCGGCTCGCAGGAGCCGCGCTTCCGCGCGTCTCGAAAAAGACTTTCTTTGTAGCACACTGACGGCAGGGAAGAGACCTGCAAGGAGCTGGTTCCGCAATGCGGGACGGGCTTGATTTGGAGAACCATCATGTCGTACGAAGCACTGAACAAAGAAATCGCGTTATACGAGAAGCGCACGCCGAAATCGGCGGCGGCGCACAAGCGGGCGGAGAAACGCATTCCGCTAGGGGTCGCGAGCAATTACCGGCATTACGAGCCGTATCCGATTTTTGTGAAGGACGGCAAGGGCAGCAAAATTCATGATATCGACGGCAACGAATACATTGATCACAACCTTTGTTTCGGCGCGTTGATGGCGGGGCATTGCCATCCGGCAGTGGTGAAGGCTGTGGAGACGAAACTGCACGAAGGTACGACCTTCGGCATGCCGCATGAACAAGAATGGGAACTGGCGGAAGAAATTTGCGCACGGTATCCAGTGGAGATGGTGAGGTTTGGATCGAGCGGCACGGAAGTCACTATGCACGCGTGCCGCATCGCGCGCGCCGCGACTGGCCGCGACAAAATCATCAAGTTCGAAGGGTCGTACCACGGGTTGCATGACACTGCTCTGGTCAGCGTGAAGCCAAAAGAAACCGAATACGGTGATGAAAACGCGCCAAATTCTGTTCCCGGCGGCGGCGGAGTGCCGAAAGCGGCCGTGGACAACGTCGTCGTGGCCAGCTTCAACAATTTGAAGAGCGTTGAGAATCGCTTCAAACAATATCCCGGCCAGATCGCGGCAATTATTTTGGAACCGATCATGATGAATGTTGGCTTGTGCATTCCGGAGCCAGGCTTTCTGGAAGTTTTGCGAAAGCTGTGCGATGCCAACGGAGCGCTGCTGATTTTCGATGAAGTAAAGACCGGCGCAAAACTTGCCTGGGGCGGCGCCAGCGATTATTTCGGCGTGAAGCCGGACATGATCTGCCTGGCGAAATCGATTGGCGGCGGTTTGCCGCTCGGCGCATTCGGCGCGAGCAGCAAAACGATGGGTCTGATCTCCGACCACAAAGTTTTTCATGGTGGAACTTACAACACGAATCGTGTCGCGATGGCGGCGGGACTTGCGACGTTCCGCGAGGTGCTGACGCGGGAAAACTACGCGCACGTCGGCAAGCTGAGCAAAAAGTTGTCAGAAGGCTATCGCACGATCGTCGGCAAGGTCGGGTTGAAAGCATACCTGGTCAGCGCTGGAGTGAACGGCGCGTTGATGCTGTATCCGAAAGAGATCAAGAACTATCGCGACTGGACGAAAATCGATGTGGACCTGTGGCGGCACTACTGGTTCGCGATGGTGAATCGCGGCGTGCTTGCGCAACCCTATTGGTGGGACGAACAGTGGACGATTTCGGTGCAGCACACCGAGGCCGACATCGA
>Ga0070697_100001578_pt1 | contig 17378 bp, 9 predicted proteins | sample KBSK1501metaG_FD_65475 | JGI IMG/M metagenome (GOLD analysis project Ga0070697, IMG submission 65475) | Corn, switchgrass and miscanthus rhizosphere microbial communities from Kellogg Biological Station, Michigan, USA - KBS K1-50-1 metaG | ecosystem: Host-associated > Plants > Roots >...
CGATAGTCCAAGTCTCTCCCTGAGGTCGCGCATCAGCTTGAGCGTCTGTGCTTGAACAATGACATCGAGCGCGGTACCCGGCTCGTCGCCAATTAGAAACTTCGGATTGGCCGCGAGAGCCATGGCGATCAGTGCTCTCTGCCGCATTCCGCCGCTGAACTCGTGAGGATAGTTGTCGACTCGTTCAGGATCTATACCAACGAGCTCGAAGAGTTTCCTTGACCTCTCCCAAGACTCTTTACTGCTGACCTCAGGCTCGTGTGTCCTTATTGCCTCGACGATCTGATCTCCAACCTTCAAGACAGGATTCATTGCATTCATGGCTCCCTGGAAGACTATTGCGATGCCCTTCCAACGAATCTTTCTCATCTCATTCTCAGACAAGGGCACCAGGTCGGTTCCATCGAAGATGATCTTCCCCCCTCGTATTATCCCACCCTGGGGGAGAATCTTCAGAATGGACATGGCGACGGTTGTCTTGCCGCAGCCTGACTCCCCGGCTAGGCCCAGAGCTTCGCCTTTCTCAACTTGAATGTTGACTCCTTCTGCGGCTCTGACCCAGCCTCTCATTGTGCGATAGTTTGTAGTGAGGCTCTGCGTTTCTAGAATCGCGGGCATCTGATTTTCGCTCTCTCGCGTATCTCAAAACTCAGACTAGTTCCGCTTCAATTAAGCTTTGGGGGACAAACCACGATTTCTTGCATTTGTCGGACTTGCAGTTGAAAAGACAGGTCAGTGTTTCTTCGCGGGTGCAAGTTTCTTGCTTCGTTGTGGACGTAATCTGGGAAGGACATGGAGCAGATTTATAGGATGTCACGACATGGATTCCTAGAATCTGGAAACGAGCTGTAAGCAATGGCCTCACGGATGATCCGTCTGATTTTCATACCCGTCCTGCTCGGAATGCTGCTCTTCCCCTTTCTGCTAGCACCGGCGAGTGGGGCCCCAATAACTGTCACCGTGAGCAGGGATTCTGTTTCCATTCAGATGAATCTTGAGCTGATCGAGAACCTTACAACATCTCTACCCTCGCTGGACACTGTCCTCGACCAGTCGAGCCCCGCTCTGGCGTCGATCCAGAGCGGATTTCAGTCGATGGTCCCTAACGCCCGAGTTGAACAGCTATCTCTACATGCTAGGACCGCGCAGATCAACAATAGAACAGGTCTCTGGGTATTCCAAGAGAATTATACGATCACAGTTTCGGGCGTCACGCGAAATACTGGTGGAAGAATCATCGCAGATCTCGCCTTTCTCTCGTCGAAGAATAACCAGTCCATACAGGTGTCAGGCGTGGAGCTGAACAATGTTGGCCACAGCTATCTGTTGCAGGGCTACCAGAGGTTTCCACCTGACAGTAAAACACGCTACTTCGCCCAAACTGGCGAATATACCCTGCCTCTAATTCCTGAACAGTTCACTTCGGGCTTCAGCCTCCTCGACCTGAGCTGGACCTCTCGCGGCATCACCTGGGCCGGCGGCTACCAGGCGTTCGAGCCATCCACTATCTGGAACCTCCAGCCCCGGACGCCTCCGTATAACGTGACGGTCGGGGTGGGCCTCACTACTGAACAGACGTTTCTGAAACAGTACGTGGCCTACCTGAACTCCTCCGTGGAAATCATCGCACCTCCTCAATCGCAAGCCGACGGGACCACGATCTTGTTTGACCTGCCAACAATCGCGGAAACGATCGCGCCGATCATCATCATCGTGTCGCTACTAACCGCGGTTGCCACATTCCTCTTGGAGAGAAGAATCTCAAAACCGATCCGTATCGCCAGAGGAAGAAAACGCTAGGCTCGGCCGAGACGAAGCCATCACACGTTTGTGATTTCGTCGCCTTGATAGGGCAGACTGTGTCCTCGTGAGGATCTCTTCTGCCGCGGGCTCTCGGTTTATTGCCGCCGTCTAAGTTTGGGGTTGAACATTTCGTCGAGCGCGTAGCCGATCAGGACGAAGGAGAGTGAGACGATGGCGATGGCAAAGCCGGGCGGAATGACCCACCACCAATCGGCGGTGCCCCCAACGATGAAGTTGTCATTAAGGATCCTTCCCCAAGACTCAACCGTTGGATCCCCGAGGCCTAGAAAGGCGAGCGCTGCGTAGGTCAGTATTGCTCCGGGAACGCTGAGAGCGAGGTTGACGTAGGTGAGTCCGATAAGGTTGGGGAAGAGGTGCCTGGTGAGTATGCGTCCATTTCCCGCCCCGGCTGCTCTAGCCGCTTCGATGAAAGGCCTCTCTCTTAGAGTCAGCACCTGAGATCGAATTACCCTTGCAAAACCCATCCATGAGAAGAAGGCTATGATCATGATAATCACTAGAGCGCTAGCCGTGAGGACGACAACTAGTATTATGGCAAGTGGAAGGAAGGGAATTGTCAGGAACAGATCTGTGATCCGCATCAGTAGTTGATCGACGATACCGCCCAAAAGGCCGGCTAAGAGTCCGATGAGAAGCCCAACGCCGATGCCCAACAAGGCGGCAGTTAATCCTACGAGCATAGACGGACCGGTACCAATCAGGTCTCGGGTCAGGAGGTCATTCCCCCCCGAGTCGGTTCCGAGTAGACCCCAGGCCGTTCCCAGGAGGGTTAGCTGCAGATTTGTAATGTCGACCCTCTGCGGTCCGTCGAATGTGACCTCGATTCCGTACGTATATTGTTGAATCGCGGAGAAGATAATGGCTGAGGCTGGCAGGCTTGTTGCCCCCCTAGGCAAACCGACGATAGAATCGAGGTTACCTGGCCGAGTCCAATTGCCGCTCTGTGTAATATTTTCCTCAAAGAGGTTGAAATCTAAACCCTCTCTCTGGTTGATGAAAATCCTCACATGGACGGGGTGGGCAGTCGTAGCGCCTACGGCGAGAATGGACACGGTGCCTAGGAAGCTCGCGGGAGGCCCCCGGTAAGGGTAGAAAAAGGTCTGATTGACAACGGCCGTCGCTACGCCTTGAACCGGATGAGACAATTGCAAGCTGCCTATCGCTGGAGTACCCGGATCAGTTTTTCCAGGAGCATACGACATAGCTAGGCTCGACAGATCAGGCTGCGACCCAGAGAGCCCCAATGCCAGGACCGCCGATGGGGTGGAGAACGATGAATCCTTGACCGCGACAAGGTTCTTACTAAGATAGTAGCCGTCGGGGAAACCCATTACCCACTCGGGCTGGGCCCCAGGGCCGGCCACTTGTTGGATGTCATGATATGGGGTAAGCAGCGGCGCCGCGAGGGCGACGACGCTTGAAAGTACGAGTATGATCAGCCCCAGGGCTGACATTCTGTTCCTCATCAGGGCTCTGAGAAGGCCGGTTATGCGGTGTAGCTGAAACCGCCAGTATGACTTCAGATAGGCCTGATCAGACACAGTCTAACCCCTCGCTCAATTGCTGTCGGAATGTTCTATTCATAGCGTATACGCGGGTCTACAATCCCGTAAAGAACATCTGCAATAAAGTTCGCTGCTATCACAGTTAGAGAGATGAGATAGAACATGGCCTGCATTACCGGAAAATCTTTCACTTGCACCGCTTGGAACAGATAGAACCCTAACCCGTTCCAGGCAAAAACTGTCTCTGTTATGATCGCGCCGGCAAGGATTCCTCCGAATGCGAGTGCGCTAGAAGTTATCACTGGAAGCGAGGCATTCTTGAATGCATGATGGAAAAGTATCGTCCTGCGCGATAACCCCTTCGCCTTAGCCGTGACGATATAGTCTTCGTTCAAAGCTTCCAACATTGTGGCCCTGGTCAGCAGAACGAAACCGCCGTAGGTGAAGAGTGTCAGTGTAAGAGCTGGAAGGAAGAGATACTGAATGCGAATCAGGATCTGAGTCAGAAAAGGCGGAGCCTGCCCAGGAATGCTGAACGTTACAGGTACAGTTCCACCCGAGGGAAACCATTGGAGACCTATGGCAAGAACCAGAATCAGGACTTCCCCAATCCAGAAGGTTGGAAGAGCGAAAGTGGATAAGGAGGCAGACACCGTTGCCTTGTCCATAAAAGAGTCCCGCCTAGCAGAGGCAACAATCCCGAGGACTACTCCTATGATGATGGCGAGGATAGTGGAGGATCCGAGTAGCAGCAGAGTGTTCTGTAGCCTTTGCTGTTGTATGATGTTGGTTGATATGGACTGGCCATTTTGAAAGGAGACTCCAAACTGGAACGTAAGCATGTTATGAAGATACGAGAGAAACTGGTCAGTGCGTGATGCATGACACTGCCACAGTGCACAGAGATTCGCGACTGCTTGGGGGTTCTGAGCGATCCGGGGATTGTTTGTTAGAAACGCGGATGCGCCACTCTGTCCCGGGATACCCTCGAATATCAACCAGTTTACGATGATAACCAAGAACACCAATATTACAGTGTATACGATCCGTCTGAGGAGAAAAGATCGAAGAGTCATTCGAGGACGAAAAGATCGGGCTCAATCATTTATTTGAGGCTTGCCCCTGTCGTTGGAAAGATCTCAATCCGGACAAAGAAAGACGAAAGGAGTCTATGCGTCGGTAGTTTAAGGGCTGAAAGAGATCCGAATATCGTACGCATAGAGACGTAATTTGGTCAGTGTCCGCGAAAACTCGTTTGGTGATAGTGCTTGTTGAAACGTTTCCATGAGAGCATGAACTCTGCTCTCGCAGTTCAGTTAGTCTCGGCCTCGCTATGGAGCGGATCTAACTCTGCGTCTCGGAAAAATAAAAAGAAAAGAAGGGGGTTTGGCTTTTTCGACGATCAGTTAGCAGTCGTATCCGCCGTTCGGATAGGCTGTGCCAGTTCCTACTGGAGCTGCGCAGCCCGCCGTGCTGGCTGGTGCTAGTGTTGAAGTGCTGGTGCTCAGGACTGTGGTGCCGACTTCATAGAGCGTCACAGCGAATCCACCAATACCCGGTAGGACAGTGCCTGTCCATCCAGCATTGGATGCTGTGCACGGTGTGAGTGTTGTTCCTGGCAGCGTATATGCCGCTTTGCAAGCCAGGATCAGCTGTGTGCCGGTTGTCTTCTCTGTAGAGAAGCCTATCCAGCTAATTCCTTTGAGCGAGTTGACAGCTAGTCGTTGGCTGAGACCTACAGCGTTAGTTCCTGTTCCGCCCGCGTTGCCGATACCCTGTGCCCAGTGTGGACAGTTGGCTGATGGACTCGAAGAGTGGCAACTGTTAACAGTCAACACCTTCGAAAAGTCAGCGCTGCCTGATCCGATGGTTCCTGCCCAGATGTACTTCGCGAGCGATCCGCTGCTGCGGAAGTAGTCGCTGCTAGCGCCTGCGATACCACAAGTGGTGCCGGTTCCTGTAAGAGTACAGCCTGTCCTCGTCAGGGTGAAAGCACCCAGACCGAAGGCCGGAGCCTGAGTATTATCGATACTGCAGCCTCCACCAAGTGTACCCACAGCAGGATGACCTGTACCACCGATGCTCTGGCACGTGAATGCGCTTGATCCGATCAGGAAGTTGTTCGTGACAGGGTCGAATGTTGGACTGTCAGCACGTGTACCACCGACGGTGACGATGTTAGGTGCGCCGAACGCTCCGACGCAGGCGGTCTCTGGAGCACTGACGATGTTTGTTCCAGAAATCTCCTTACCAGTCACGCCGCTGTTCCAAGTGCTCGCACCACAGCCAGACCAGATGTGGCCTGGGATTATGGTGATGCCGCCGAGGAATAGTTCAGTGAACGGACCCTTAGCTTTGAGGTTCAGGTCCAATGTGAACTCGTCCAAGACGTTGATGTGAGCAACATTGGCAAGCGATGTAGCCTGGAATGCGCCTGTGGCGTTGAGGTTGATGTAGCTGTACTTTACGTCCCATGCCGTGACAGGACCAGCATCTTGCCAGTGGTTGGCACGGTTCAGTGTGAGACGAAGATCAGCAGAAGTGTTTGCAAAGTATGTAGAGTTACCATAGCCTAGCGTTGTAGAGGTGCATGCGGGACCACCTGGGAAGCATAGGAAGCTGTGACTGGTAGTCATCCAGTCGATATTCTGCAATATCGAAGAGCACTGGGGAACACCAGCAGTAGCTGCCAAGGTCGCAGAGTTGGTACACTGCGGATTCTGTACGAATAGACTGTCATAGATGTTGCTAAGCAGGTAGGCGTCCCAGAGGGTGGAGAACTGGAATGGGTTTAGACTGTCAACAGTTGTCAGGAAGCTCTGGCGGAACGTTCCGGATACAGCTGGAGTGGCGCTGTAAGCGTTGAGCCAGTTGAAGAAGTTCGCTGAAGAAGAGAAGCCGCCGCCGAACGCTGTGATCCAGCCTGGATTCGATGAGGTGCCCAGAGGCCAATTGCTGAGGCGAGCCTGGACGTCGTTTCCGTCCCAGACTGGGATGGTGAGAACGTGGCTGCCGTAGTAGTCCTCAGCTTGGTAGCCAGCGCTGATTGCGCTGCAGACCGGGGATGCGCCGATGCATGTTGTAGCACCTGTGCCACCCGAGACTGTTCCACCTGAGCAGTTGCCGAATGTTGGTGAGGCCTGGCTGAAGGTTGGATCTGTTGAGGGTCCCGGTGAGGCGAGGCATAGTGAAAACTCCATCGCCTGACTCAGGCTATCGTAGGTGGGGCTGCAGGTGTACATGTAGTTGGAAGCTCCGGTCGAGAACGTGACGCTGGAACATGGTGAGCCTGCTACACTAGTGGAGCAGTCTGCGTTTGTGCAGGTCACAGTTGTTTTGGAAGTAAAGAGACTGTTGTATTCGAAGTATGTAGTGCTGTCGAATGGGAAGACCTGTCCAAATCCGAATGTTCCGAATCCCCAGCAGTTGATTGGAGTGCCGGTAGCGCTCGTGTTGAATCCGCAGAATTGGCTGATCGATCCTTCTACTTCTTGGAGGAATGGGCATGATGAGCCTCCGCAAGCAGCATTGCCTGTACCGGTGTTCGAATTGTCGCATGAGAATGGTTGACCAGCGAGGGTAGTCCATGCGCCCCATGCGGGGGAGAAGAGTGCGCAAACGTCTTGGGCAATGCCTTCACCCAGACTCTTCCGGGGTTCAGTAGTGCGGACGAACATGCAAGTGTTAGCCGTAGCAACGGGCGCTACGCCACCACAAGTTCCGCCTCCGGTATTGATGGCTGTGACGACCGCGGGCCAGCCGCCAGTCGGTGCGATTAGTTGGCAGTTGGCGTTCGTTGTCACGCCGCTAATGCCAGCATTAGAGAATGCTTGGATGAAGTGCTGTGCGGCTGCGCAAAAGTCAGGGCTGCCGATCGCGGCCTGCCATGGAAACGTAGTTCCGCCTGTGACAGTGCCAGTGGGACATGCAGTGCTGAAGCTACAGTTGTACGAGGTACCACCAGGGGCACCTACGATACAGCTCGAACCTGTCTGAGCGTACTTTGTATCCCAGCCGCACGGGTTAGCTGCGGGAAGTCCACCGTTGGTACAGCCAGCTGTGGTCGTACAGACGGGGATGGCTTGATCGTCAGGGACACATGCGACAGTGAGGCATGCAGCGTTGTTCGCCGTGAAGCTCTGTTTGTTGAAGAGGTGAGCTATTCCTTGGCGAAGTTCGACGCCTGCTGCACTGTTGCCGTATGATTGAGGTATACCCCACAGTATGGTCGCTAGGTTGAACTGGATCTCGAAGTATCCATGGTCGGGCATCGGAAGACTGCATTGAACACTTGTGTTGCCTGAACAGTTTACTGTGCTTGCTCCTTGCTGGGTTGCGGTTAATGGCCAGTCTTCGCCGTCGACCTGGTTTGTCAAAACCCAGTTGACCTGGGTAAGGCTAGCGCCGTCACCCTGGCTGATAGACAGGGTCTGTTCTTGAGCGCCGGCTGGATACCAGTTGCCGACTCCAGTTTCGGAGGTTGCGTGGACTGTTGGTATTGCTATTGAAGGTAACTGAAAGAGCGCTGCTAGTGGACCGGTAAGGCCCACAAGCGAGAATGTCACAATGAAGATTACGAGTAGTTTAGCAGTTGAAATGCCTTTCAAATTTTCTCGAATGCAAGCTGGAGGCTTAGGCTTTAAAAGATTATCCCTTTCGCAACGGCGAATTACATCCCGGGAATGACCGGGATATTCCTAGCTTACCAAGACTCCCAACGAGTATACGCTAGAGCCTTACAATGGCTCCAGGGTTTGAGCCCGAGATTTTTTCACTAGTCCGACCGCGAAGACAGCAACGGCGATCAAGACAATCCCGAGTCCCAGCGTCTCGGGCAGATTGAGTCCGAGAAAAGCTCCGAAGCCGGAGGGCAGCGGCAATATGAGCTGAATGAATGCTATTCTCTGATTGTTAGGATCGACAATTTGACCTCGGGCATTTGTGAACGTATCGTTCTCAAGAATCTGTCCCGTAGTAGCGTTCTTGACAGTGTCGAGATTGGCCACGAGCTTATAGACCCTCGGAGGATAATTTGCCGTATTCCAATCGTACTTTAGGCTCGACTCAACATCGGGTCCAAGGTTCTGGATCGATTTCATAGCCATGCTGTTGTCGTTGATTGAAAGAGTGAGAGTCGAGTTTTCGGGGTTGACTCCGTTGTTTATAGCGGTGAGCGCAATATGGACGGTAGTGCCAGGAATTACTCCCGTGGTAGGGTCAATCGACAGCGAGGCGAGCCCGAGGTCGACCCAGACCCTGAACACAATTACGTCTAATGTGTAGTAAGCCCTCGCGGTATAGTTATCCTGCGCACTAAGAGTTACTAGATGTTCGCCGAGCTGGAGAAATATGATTGTAACATTCGTGAATGGTTTAGCGCCAAGAGCGGAGACATTGTTGTAGTGATGTATGTCTTGACCAAGCCCCCAAGTCCAATTATATTCTGTGATCCTACCCTTAGAATTCTGCGACACTGCAGTGCCGTTGAATGAAGCTGGCCGATTTTCAACAACTCTCGGAGGAGGGATGAAGGACACAACAGGCGGCTTGCAGAGATTCCCACCGCACTGCTCGTTTGTAAAGTACCCGTCGTAGCCAACCGTCCGCAAATGAAGTCCATCAGGATAGGTCAAGATGTCGTGGGACACAAAGTGGAATGTTGAGAAACCCCTACTCATCACGCTGAATGTCGCGCGGAAGAGTGTCCCATTCACTCCAGTGTTAAGCCCCCCGTTTGGCGTAAGCGTAAGACTAAAAACGCCTTCACCATCGAATGTCAGATCAGGATGGCAGGAATTTCCGCTCCCAGAGACATCCTGGCCATCCGAGCACTCTGACGATACGAAAACATCGTTCCCGAATACGTTATTCGAATAATCCATCCCCTGGAATTGCAGAACAGCTTTGTTGTAAAAGATCGCCACGATGAAACCACCGAACGGTGGAGAGTCAGTGACGTTTACCCCGATAGTGAAAAGGGTCCCTGCAATATCATTCACGCTTGCGGTTGCGGTCGGGTTCACTGCGACCTTCGCACCTATCGTCACGGTCAAAATGGTGGGGACAATAGGCGCTGGATTAATTCCAGTAACCGTCAAGTTGAACGCACCGTAAGGCGCAGTCGTAGGAACACTCACCGTCAACACCGAAATGTCTCCTTTCACAGAAGGAATAACGCTGGTGGGAGCGAAGACACACGTCGTGCCAGAGGCATTCGCAGGAATATTCGTAACGTCGCATGATAACGTAACATTTGACGCAACACCGGCCGTTAAAGTTGCGATAATTGTTGTCGATCCAGGATTGCCCGGAGTCAGCGTTACACCTCCAGAGTTGGAGAGGGTATACTCAAAGTTTCCCTGCGCGTGAACTAGTGCAATGGGGCCGAAAACGAAGCCTGATGAGAGATTCAAGGCAATGGCAAGAAGAGCTAGGAGTAGAGTCTTCTTCCAGGACTTAGAAATTCCAGAGCGCCTCCCAATCCAAACTTGCCCTTCTATCGTTCGATCCGCAACGTACCTTTAAGTTGCCGTTACATTTTCCATTTTAAAAGTTTATCCGAATGCTGAAGAGAGTTTCCGGATAATCGGACCCAAAAGCAGACGTCACTGCGGGTGCTCATTTCGCCCTACCCTTAACCGCATCCGCAAGATAATGGAAGTACTAGCTTTCTAGCAGTCGTATTCGCCGTTGGCGATAGGCTGTTGCCTCTCCCACTGGAGCCCCGCCACCAAACCTAGTCGGCGCTAATATCAACAGGTTTGAGCTACTGTGTTGCAGGTATGCGGGGTTAGGCGGAACATAGGGGTAGAAGGCACATTCTATGCGATTGGGAGGCATCCGTAGTTTGAGTATCTGAGGACGATGCCCTCCCCTGGCACCAGGGTCTGATTGCCCCATGTCCCCTCGTGTATTCGACCACCGGCGAACTGAACGCAGATGTCCCAATACCAGTCGGACGTATACCTAGTGTCCGAGGTGGGAGGAGGAACGGTATATCCAAGGGTATTCGTTGGACCGAGCGGTTGTCCCCAGACGTTGAAGAAATCCTGGAGGGTATAGATCCTATCAACCGTCGACCTGATGTGAAGTAGTGCATAAGACGTGTTTCCATTTGGCCCCTGTTGAGCGAATACAGGATAATGCCCGTTGACCCCCTCGTTGTCATACTGGTGATAAGCCCAAATGCCGCCTCTGATCCCAACGTTCACTGGCAAGGCGTTGCTCATGTAAGCGTTACCTTGGAATATCTGAGATATCTGAATCGCGATCGGGACAGTGAAATCTATTTTGGCTTGGGAAGAGGAAGTCGCTACGGCGTAGACTACGAAAAGCAAGACGAGGGCTAGCAAGGGGGCCGAGTAGAGGACTATCTTCTTTCTACGCTGCCCCACGCCATTACGACGACGCAACTCGACCCGCTAGCTATACGGTCTCCCGGCCTATTAGTGTTGCCTAAACCTCAACAGCTCTCCTTGACACGAAGCCCCTCTGAGAAAAACCAAGCCAGAGAGGTTTATACAGATTTCATCCGCTTTTTCTCACCCGGACCCACCAAGTGTCGCTGATACTCTTCTGCTAAACCGAATCCATATATCCACTCTATCCCGATACGAGCTTGAAAGCCTGAAAGGAATCAGCGTTGACCGTCAAGCCCCAAACAGCATATTGTATCGTCACCTCCTACTTGTTCGATAAACCCATAAACTCCTCCGGCCGAGAACAATAGTGACGTTTGAATGAAGAGACTTATCGTCGTCACGGTATTGCTGCTCGGATCTCTCTTCGCTCTTCCATTTTCAACACACCCCGCCCATGCATCGGGTACGGGCCTTGTCTGTCTTACCCGCGCAACGAGCAACAACTGTCCGCAAGTCCCCTTAACCTTTAACGCCACGGCCGTGGGCAAGGCCTTCACGATCGGTGTCTTCGTTCAGGGTTCTGACGCTATGGGTGGCTTCGACGTCTTTGTCCAGTCCGACCCTGCGTTTCTTAATCCTATCAGTGCGGCTCTTGGTACTCTGATCGCTAGTCCGTCTTTGACGTCTATCTGCGTCAACGGTACTCCTACAACTGGATCGTGTACAGTTGGATCGCCACAAGGCCCTGGTTTCGTTGAGGTTACTACAATAGAGAGTTCCGGGGGCAACGAGTGTGGCGGCATCTCCCCATGTTCGGGCATGGCGTTCACTATAACCTATCAGGTTGTAGGTGCGACCCCAAGCACCCCTCTATCCTTTCCGATACACCCATCTTGTAGTAACAGCAGTGTGCCCAACCCGCCGAACGTATGTGTTCTCGTAGCCGACGCGGGTGGAACTACACTCCCTGAGACCACGCTAGCCGGAGACTTCACTGACCAGACTCCTACCGCAAACTTCGCCGCAACACCCACGAGCGGGTTCGCGCCATTAACGGTCTCCTTCGACGCCACGCTAAGCAACGCGACCGCAGGACACTTTATCACATTGTATAACTGGGAGTTCGAGAACTCGCAAACAGCGAATCTCACGAGCGCGACGACTTCTCACACTTACAATACTCCCGGCACCTACCATCCTAATCTTGAGACAGTAGATAGTGGTCTTGGCAAGAGTTCAATCAAAAATGGATTGACGATCACTGTCCAATCCGTCGGGCAGCCTGACTTCAGCATAGGAGGCAACACGACCAGCCTGTCCATCCTTCAAGGAGCGAACAGAAATGTTACAATCATTCTCGCTAGCTTGAATGGCTTCAGCGGGACCGTAACCCTCTCTGCCAACAGCTCGGTCGTTCTTGGGATCACGTCGACCCTCAACAAGACAAGCGTGACCCCCCCGGCATCGGGGACGCCTGACACGTCTGCAAAACTGACTATCGCTACAGCTGTAGTTACGCCGCTCGGGAGGTATGTTATCAATGTCACCGGAGTCAACGGGATACTCAAACACTCAGTCCTCATCAGGGCTGCCGTCGTGTCAGGGGATTATTCTCTGTCCAACTCTGGACCCATAACTGCGATCAAAGGCATGTCTGGTACTAATACGATAACCGCCACACTGACTACCGGGACAGGACAACCCGTCACGTTGTCATGCTTTGCTCCTACACTTCCACCCGGCGTATCATGTTCATTCGCCCCTGCAACAATTACTCCCTCACTGGCAGGCCGTACTAGCGTACTGACAATCACTACTACCCTTTCTTCTTCAGCGAACAGTTACCCTGTCAAAGTGACCGGCGACCCGCTGGGTCCCCATACTCTTAACTCGACCGTCACATTGTTGGTTTCGGACTTTCAGATTTCGGCCAATCCACAGTCGGTTTCGGTCCCACAGGGAGGAAATGGAAACTCCGTCATCACCCTTACAGGCCAATCCGGGCTCAACAGTAACATCAACTTGACAGCAACATCTGGGTCAGGCAATATCATCGGATTCCTCAACCGGACAAGCGTGATAGTGACCGTTGCAGGAGTATCCAACTCATCAACTCTCTACATTATCGCAGTGACAGGCACTGCACACGGCAGCTACAGTATCCTTGTGACCGGAAGCGTCGGTCTCTTGACTCACAGTTTGACACTCACAGTCGATGTCCCCGTTCCAAACTTTGGAGCCAGCGCTACTCCAACATCCGTCTCCGTCAAAACCGGCACGAACGGGACATCTGTCCTTTCCCTGACAGGTCTCAACGGCTTCACGGGCACCATCAGCCTCCAAGCAACGGTTCCTACAGGGGTTGGGATCACTTCATTATTCTCCAGCACCAGCGTAACAATCACTAGCGGACCCGTCGCATCTACCCTAACAATATCCACATCAACGACCACGGCACCAGGGACCTACATAGTCACGGTCAACGCAACTACCCTGATCCTCTACCACCTTGTCAACATCACTTTGATAGTGATCTCGCCGTTGCCATCGGTCGAGCTCGGTTCTGCAACCCTGTCCACGGTCTCCGTAACGGCCGGCGGGACGGTTGACATGACAGTCACGGTCAGCAACACTGGAACCATACCGGTCAACGTAACTATCACGATGGACGTAAACAGTGGTAGTGGAGCTAACGTAACAGTGGCCCAGACGACCGTCACGCTAAACCCAGGAGTATCGGCGCAGACGATCAAAATATCATGGAACACCACGCAATGGGCTGGAGGAACCTATCACGTCTATGCCAGGATCATAGGATCACAAACCAGCGCAGTCAACCAAGCCACAAGCGCGGGCACTGTAGCTCTAAGTTCCCCGCCACCAACCCCTCCCCCAGCTGACCTCAGCGTCATTCCATGGATAACAACCGGACTGGCCGCTGCAATAGCGGTTGTACTGGGCTTGCTTCTATTGAGAAGCCGACGCCCGACCGGACTCCCAGAATCCGCATAGAAGACCCTGGCCTAACCGCCAGCTCGAGTCTAGGCTTCACGCTACTTTTTCTTTAGACTCGCCCTATTCGCACGCAGTTTCTTCCGCATGTTCCTGCGTCTCAAGAAGAGCCCGAATCCGAAGATCGCTACGGCCCCTCCAAGACCCCCCAAGAATACAATGTCGCCATACCAGGGCGTCGGAGAGGTAGGCGGGGGATCATAGACCTCGAGCCCAACGCTATCCTGGGTTGTCCAGCCGGCAAGAATGGTCTCCGTCACACTATTACTATGCTTGACTTGTTGTCCCGAGAAGGTTAGAGTGTAGACACCTGGCAGAAGGCTATTGAATGCCACCTGTCCCCCAGAATCTGTCGTCGCATTCTGAAACGGAAAGGCTATTGATGAGTTGAAGATCCTTACGAGCACTCCGGGCTGGAGAACCTTCTGGAGACTATACACGTTCAAGAGCAACGCCCCTAACGCAGGTCCGACGCTTACAAATCGATGAGTCGATCCTTTGCTTCCGTTGGCATCGGTGACAGTAAGATTCACCATGTACTGCCCTGAAGAGAGAAATTTGTGCAGGATAAACGGAGTTACGGTTTTGTTCGTCGTCCCATCGCCAAAGTCCCAAGTGTAATTGTTTATGGGAAAGGACGGAGTGTTCGCGTTGAAGCTTCCTGTGGCGTTAAAACTGGTCTTGTGACCCTCAACAACCGAAGGCGTATCTGCCGGCCCATAGTTGAAGAATGCAGTAACTCCCGAATTGCTGAAGATCGCGTCTTCCGTCGTCTTTGGGATAAACTGGGTCGTAGCGAACGGGCCAGAACCAGAGTTTGCAAGGTCTGCAGTAAATACGTGAATCAAGCTTGACCCTCTCACGCTTGTATCAACAGAGAACGTGAGGGAAAAGAGGAGAGCGGTCAGCGGGCCAGTAACGGCTTCTCCACTACTCGGGAGTGCTGAGAAATGTACCCAGCCAAACTGTACGTCTGTAGGGTCTGATGTCTGGCACTGGATGCTAGGCGCTGATCCGCCGGGCACGCACTCCTGTGACACGAAGTTGGACGAACCAAAGATATTGTTGGAGAAGGACAAGGTATTTGCCCTGACAACAGGATTCGGCTGCGGATTGCTATAGTTCAGTTTCACGTCAAAACCTGAGATGTTCTCACCCGCGACGAGATTCAACATCACATTGACCGTGAAAGAGGATCCGACCGTTGCATTATACGAAACCGGACTAAGGTACAGGGTCGAGAACGGCTGGCCAGAAGCCGCTCTGACCGGAGAAAATTGTGGCAATGAGAAGGCTAGTAGGAGGAGGCAAGAAGCGAGAACCCAACGCGGCTTCAAGAACTCGATGCTCCTCTCGTATTACTAGGCATTCACCCAGATAAACGAGGCCGTGGAATATTGGCTTATCCCTAGACGGAGCATACAGGGGTCGAGTCGAAGGTCGGGGCTAATGCTTCCGATTCTTGCGTACGGCTTCGGGTAGCCTTTCAACAGTCAGCTTCGACCCTAGAGGTACCTGCAGGAGTTCTATGATGCTATCCACGGGATGATTCGTCTGAAACTCGAATTTGTCGTCTGTCGTCAGTACGGTCATCTCTCCCGCAAATGGCGTCTCGACCAGCCTGACACTGACAATCTCCTCGAATCTCAAATGGAAATTGTCCTTGTCTGCGGCCAGAATCCTTGCGGGAGTAATACTGCGTAGTGCGCGCTTTCCTAGCGATTCCCCTCCACTCTTCACGACATCTTCGACCCCTCCACTCAGCCTCCCAAAAAGCGCAGATGTAGCATACGCCCCTGCGCCTCTCTTTCCTGCGTGCGCAACGATTACTCTTGCATCAGTCACGAATAGAATCAGCCGCTCAATACCAAGAGACAGGCGAGCAACGACAGGGATCTCTCCAACTATGCTCTCCGACTCCCGGCTCATGGAATCCGACAATATTTCTTAGAGGCGCCTATTCAAGCCATCCATTGGGGTCGAGCAAGCATGGAGCCCCGGACGAGATTTGAACTCGTGACCCTTGCCTGTTTGACCAGTTTACCAAGGCAATGCTCAGGGCTGCGTGTCCTACGCATCTACCAGGCTGAGCCACCGGGGCACAAGTCGCAAGCGAGACTTTGAGATTTAATTAAACTTAGTTGCAGTTCAAGCCCGACAAGTCCCACTGAACCTAGGCCATCTCAACGGACCCTTGGCTCTGGGAGAGAATGGATTTCCCAGCGCGTCGTCGCCAAGCGAAAATCACCCACGTCCCTATTGTAACGGCAACAATTGCGGGTGCAAGAGTCGCAATCAAGCCGAACAACACTGACAATCTGTCAAGACCAACCACTATTCCACCGACACTGGGCGCTTGCACAGTCACGCTGGCGAAAGCGGGATGAGTTCTTGGGCCGCTCGTGCTGACGATGCTGACGCTGTAAGTAGTCGGTGTTGTAGCGAGAGTGGGAGAGAAGGTTAAGTTGAAGGACAATGTCCCACCGGATGATAGCGTGAGGATCTTGCTCGTCGGACTTATCGGAAGACCGGCAGGTGTTGGCGATGCTGAAACGGTGACGCTTCCTTGGAACAAGTTGAGACTTGTCAATGAGACAGTTGCAGTTCCTGAGGTTCCCTGCGAGATGGCTTGAAGTGTTGGACTTGCGGAAGCGCTGAAGTCAGGCAGACTAACAATCGCGGTGAAAGCGTCCTGGTCTACACAGCTTCCATAGTTGCTGTCGACAGTATCGCACGCGAATCTGTTGTCAACCCATAGCGGATGAGCAGTCGAAGGTGTCGCTGCGATCTCGAAGTAGTCGCCCATGAAAGGCTCGGTAGGATTCGGAGAATCAGTCCTCAGAGCAAGACCAGGGTTGAAGGATACACTCGTCACCCTCACGCTACTTGAGAAGCTGACCCCATTGTCGAAAGAGTTGGCGAAGAAAACATCTAGCCCTGTAATAGTTGACCCGGTATTGAGCCGGCTGTCATACCATGCAACGTCGATTATTCCTCCTGAGACGGCTATCGTTGGAAAGAAGTGCTGTCCTGTCAGGACATCATTAACCCTCAAAGGACCGGTCCAAGTTGTACCGCCATCTATTGACCGTGTCAGATAGATGTTCGAATTTCCCAGTCTCATGTCGTCAAAGATGATGTAGACGCCGTTAGCGTCTGCCGCTATCTGCGGAATGGTGAATGCTCGAAAGGTTGCGCCGATCGCTGTTCCATTCTCGACCCAGCTAGCTGGATTGACTGCTCGCACATTCTGAACAAGAGTCGTTCCTCCGTTAGTTATCTTTGAGACTTGGATATAGTTCAGATTCGCGCCGGTGATCGGGTCGAACGCATCAGTCGAGACGTACACGTTTCCTGAAGAGTCCACAGCGACACCCGCCAGCTCGCCGGTCTGGTCAGCGGGAACATAGAACGGCGGAGAGAACGTCTTCCCGCCATCCGTGGATCTTGTAAAGAGTGAGGCGAATACTGATGTTGGTGTCTGAGCGCCATCGACGGCCATGTACACGTTTCCATCATGTGGACCACCTGTGTTGTCCACGGCTATCCATTCCTTGTCTGCAGAGAATACGTTGGTGATCAAAGTGACTCCCGAATAGGTCGCGCCATCGTTAACATACTTGGCGACGAACGCGACAATATTCCCGATGGGTCCGTTTCCAAACTGGCCCGCTGC